>Ga0137415_10000323_pt1 | contig 44491 bp, 38 predicted proteins | sample CZODoug3_1_1_16f_FD_183082 | JGI IMG/M metagenome (GOLD analysis project Ga0137415, IMG submission 183082) | Vadose zone soil fungal communities from Angelo Coast Range Reserve, California, USA - CZODoug3_1_1_16fungal (Hybrid Assembly) | ecosystem: Environmental > Terrestrial > Soil > Vadose...
TGCTGTTCTCATGGTGGGAGGAACGCTTCCTGCAGGCCCATGCCGGCGCGCCGTCGATCAAGAGCACGTGACGGGAGGCCAATGATGGACGCCATCGCTGCTCCCGACCCCGTGACATTCGATTTCCGCAACCTGTCGGCCCGCGACCGCTACAGACTGATGATCGGCACCGTGGTGCCGCGGCCGATCGCGCTGGTGACCACGGTCGATCCGCTGGGGCGTATCAACGCCGCTCCCTTCAGCTTTTTCAATTGCCTCTCCGCGGACCCGCCGATCCTCGCGCTCGGGGTGGAAAACCATCCCGACATGTCGTTCAAGGACACCGCGCACAATATCCGCCTCACGGAAGTATTCACCGTCAATCTCGTGTCGCATGCGATCGCCGAGGCGATGCATATCTGCGCGGTGCCGTTCGCCGCCGGACAGGACGAACTGCGGGCGGCGGGTCTGACCGCGATGCCGGGCACGCTGGTGGCCTCGCCCTGGATCAAGGAAGCCCCGGCTTCCTTCGAATGCCGCCGCCATGTGACGCTCGAGCTCGGCAAATCCCGCCAGATCATTTTGGGGGAGATCGTGTTCGCGCATTACCACCCCGACGTCATCGACGTCGACCGCATGCGGATAGACCCGGCCAAACTGGACACCATCGCGCGGCTCGGCGGAAATTCCTGCGCCACGATCCGCGACCGTTTCGAGATGCCGACGCCGACGCTCGCGGAATTCCATGCCAGCCTTGCGGTTCCGCCCGATGAAACCAAAGCCGTCGTCCGCGAAGGAGAATCATGACCGGGCGCCGGACCGTCATTCGCGGAGGCCTGGTGCTTGGTGCCGAAGGTCACGCATGGTTGCGGGATGTGCTGATTGAAGACGGCCGCATCCTCGCGATCGACAATCCCGGCTTCGAGGTTTCCGATGACGCCAAGGTGCTGTCGGCCGCGGACCGGCTGCTGATTCCCGGCCTGATCAGCGCGCACACCCATTCGCATGGCGCGCTCAACCGCGGAGCGGTCGACGACAAGGTCTCGCTGGAAATGTTCCTGACCGGCGCCGGCGCCAGCACGCGATCGCGCGGCCTCGACGATAAATATTTGAGCGCGGCGCTCTCGGCGGCCGAGATGATCCGCAAAGGCTGCACGGCGTGTTTCGATCTCTCGGTGGAATTTCCGCAAGCCTCCCGAGAGGGAATTTCGGCGGTGGCGCGGGCCTACAGCGACGCCGGCATGCGCGCCGTGGTCGCGCCAATGATTGCCGACCGCACGATCTACCAGGCGCTGCCCGGCCTTTTGGATGCGCTGCCGGACGATCTGCGGTCGCAGTGTGCGGCTCTTGCCGCGACACCCATCGAACAGACGTTGTCGGCATGCCGCGTTATCCTGGCGAACTGGGAATTCGACCGCCGCTGGATTCGCCCCGCGCTCGGCCCGACCATACCGCTGCACTGCTCCGATGAGTTCCTGATCGGTTGCGCCGATCTCGCGCGCGAACATGACGTACCGCTGCAGACTCATCTCGCGGAATCGCGCGCCCAGGCGGCGATCGGGCTGGCGCGATATGGCAAGAGCCTGGTCGGACATCTGGAACAACTGGGCTTTCTGTCGGAACGCCTGAGTGCCGCGCACGCGATATGGCTCGATGACGACGACATCGCAAGGCTGGGCCAGTCGGGCGTGCGGGTCGCGCACAATCCCTCCAGCAATCTCCGGCTGGGATCCGGCGTCGCGCCGGTGCGCAACATGCTGAAAAATGGAATCGCGGTCGGCGTCGGCACCGACGCCAGCAACACCTCCGACGGACAGAACATGTTCGAGGCGACGCGGCTGGCATCCTATTTGTCGCGCATCGACGGATTTGCGACCGACGCGTGGCTTTCGGCAGGCGACGCCTTTCACCTCGCCACGGAAGGATCGGCCAAGGTCTTGGGGTTTGAGAAGATCGGCCGGCTGGCGCCGGGATATGAGGCCGACATCGTGTTCCTGCGGCTGGACAGTCCGCATTTCGTGCCGTTGCGCGCGCCGTTGATCCAGATGGTATTTGGCGAGAACGGCGCTTCGGTTCGCACCGTCATGATCGGCGGGCGCATCGTCCTTCACGACGGCAAACTCTTGACCCTCGATGAACGCCTGCTGCGGCGGCAGGCGCAAGAAGCCGCCAGCCGGCTGGACCAGGCCAACGCCGAGACGTATGCCTCGGCAGCAACGGTCGCGCGACTGGTCGGAATCTTCTGCGCCGCGCAAGGATGCACTGGCCACGTGCTGCCGCGAAAGCTCAAGGTGACATGCGAAGGATGACGGCCCGCACCGCCTGAAAAATGATCTTTTGCTATTGGACAAAATCTAGTTTGTTTGCAGTCGGTATTTCACGCCGCGACCCTCAAGGGGAATCACGAGTGAGAAGGAGCTTGACATGAACGGACTTGGCGGCCTCAACAAATCGCCCGATGGCGTCGTCATCGGGCTCGTTCAGTTGCAACTGCCTGTTGTCGTGACCACGGCGGATCTGGCGCGTCAGACCGACCGCATCGTCTACATGGTCGGCAAGGCGCGCCGCAATCTGGGCACCATGGATCTCGTGGTGTTTCCCGAATATTCCCTGCATGGCCTGTCGATGGACACCAATCCCGAAATCATGTGCCGGCTCGACGGGCCGGAGGTCGCGGCGTTCAAGAAAGCCTGCATCGACCATAAAATCTGGGGCTGCTTTTCCATCATGGAGTTCAACCCCGACGGCAATCCCTACAATTCCGGCCTGATCATCGACGATCACGGCGAGATAAAACTGTATTATCGAAAATTCCATCCGTGGATTCCGGTCGAGCCCTGGGAACCCGGCGACATCGGCATTCCCGTGATCGAGGGACCAAAAGGCGCAAAGATCGCGCTGATCATCTGCCATGACGGCATGTTCCCGGAGATGGCGCGGGAGTGCGCCTACAAGGGCGCGGAGATCATGATCCGAACCGCCGGCTACACCGCGCCGATCCGCGACAGCTGGCGCTTCACCAATCAGGCCAACGCGTTCCAGAATCTGATGGTAACCGCCAATGTCTGCATGTGCGGATCCGACGGTTCGTTCGATTCCATGGGCGAAGGCATGATCGTGAATTTCGACGGCAGCATTATCGCCCACGGCACCACCGGGCGGGCCGACGAGATCATCACCGCGGAGGTACGCCCGGATCTGGTGCGCGAGGCGCGGATTCACTGGGGCGTCGAAAACAACATCTACCAGCTCTGGCACCGCGGCTATGTCGCGGTGAAAGGCGGCGCGATGGATTGTCCCTACACCTTCATGCAGGACATGGTGGCCGGTAGCTTCCGCCTGCCCTGGGAAGACCAGGTCAAGGTCACCGACGGCACCTCGTGCGGGTTCGCGGTGCCAACGCGGATGTTCGGGAAAACGGCAAAGGCGGCGGAGTGATTTCGTAGATTCCATGGGGCGGTGAGCGTGGCCTTTCCGATAGGTTTGGGTTTCCACACTCGAACCATCGGAGAGTCAGATGCAAGCATCGACCATAGACACGCCCACCGCCGGCCACCCGTCGACTCCCCCGCTGAATCCGTCGAAAATGAACCCAAAGCGGACGTGTTTGAGAATGCAGAAGTTGCTAATTCTAGGAGAACTCGCGTATGCACTATGTGTAGGGTCGTAGTGTGAGCAATTCAAATGGCGATGGAGCTGAGGGGCGCGAGAGGCGAGGGATTTGCGACGATTACCGCTGACGGTCGCGTGTTAGATTCCTGGTTCCTTCAGCTGCGCCTGGTTGTGGAGGCCGACAAGGCGGCAACGGTACGGCTGACGAAGGACGAGATCAACAGATCGTTGGGTGAGTCGGCAGACGGATATGCGCGACGCGACGACGTCCGCAATGTCGATATCGTTCCAATCCATACAGAAATTGACTCCCTTGCATCTGCGCCGACTGATGTGCACGACGCATATCTTCGACTCCATCTACTGAGCCACCGGCTCGTCCAGCCTAATTGTCTGAACCTTGAAGGAATTTTCAGTCTGTTACCTAACGTTGCCTGGACGACCCTCGGTCCCTGTGAATGCTCTCGTGTACCGGAAGCACGAATCGTAGCACGAAAGCGTGCCCTTGCGTTTGAGGTGACAGGCGTGGATAAGTTTCCGCGCATGACTGACTATGTGACGCCTGCGGACGTGAGAATTGCAGATGCGGATCGCGTAAGGCTCGGAGCCTACTTGGCTCCGGGCACGACCGTCATGCATGAAGGCTTTTGCAATTTTAATGCAGGTACGCTCGGTCCCTGCATGGTCGAAGGCCGGATAAGCGCCGGTGTGGTTGTGGGAAGTGGCAGCGACGTTGGTGGCGGAGCGTCGATCATGGGCACTCTGTCCGGAGGAGGGAAAGAGAGGATTACAGTTGGTGAGCGCTGCCTGATCGGAGCCAACGCCGGTATCGGCATTTCATTGGGTGACGATTGTATCGTCGAAGCGGGCTGTTATGTCACGGCAGGCGCGCGCATCCTTTTGGAAGATGGCCGAGTACTGAAAGCCAAAGAACTCTCAGGCCAGAAGGGCCTTCTTTTTCGTCGTAATTCCCAGAGCGGCGCTCTTGAGGCAACCAGACGTACACCAAATTGGGACGGCCTCAACTCGCAACTTCACAGCTAGGCAGCTCACTCGAAGAAGTCGTTGGCGACAACTGTGGCGCGTCAACGATGTCGCCTTCTGGCCCCTCGCGTCATTTGCTGCTGCTGCACAAAAGCGGCCGCTATCGGAGCGAAGCGGACATCATGAGAACTTATGAGTAGGCGCCCTAATTCCAACTGAGCAGCGGGGTTCCGAATGCCCTTCGCCAGACCGAAAGGAAACGCGGAAACCAGGAGTGCGCAACCGCTCCCCGATAGGCCCAGGTCCGGTATTTCAGACCTTTTTCGGACAGCAGTTCCTGATATCCGCCATGCGTCTCGGTGGCGGTTCGAATGTCTTTCAATATCTCGCGGGCATGGGACCGGTAGGTATCGGCGCCTGAGAAATCATCGTAGTCCAGCATCCGGTCCGCGAATTCGACATTGAACGTCGGCCAGGAAGAACGCCCCTGATAGGCCGGAGCTGCAATCTTGTGGATCATCTTGTTCTCTGGGTTATCTACCGACACCAGGAAGTGAGACGTACTTGGTATGCGAAACCGGGGTTCAGCGAGTACCCGATCGGTCGTGGCTGCGAATAAAGCGCGTTCGCCAGCGTCGCTCAAATCCCAAAATCCCCGATGCACATTGACGAAATCCAGAGCGATGGCAGACGCTGGCGGCTCGCTGCGAGACTCCAGCGCATGCCTGACATAGCCATGTTTGCCGAACAGCTGGAGAAGCTCGTTCTTATGTTGTGACAACTCGCGCCCGAGCTGCTGCTCCAGCTCGTCCCTGTCAATCACCCCGAGCTGGATGCCGCGCAGGAAAGTCGTGTGGACACAGGCGTTGGTGACGAACCGCCTGCGTTCGGCGCGGGTATCCGTTGCCGCGGAACGAGGAGCGCTAACGTCGCACAGCAAATAGCTGGCACCGCCATCGTCGAACGGTTCCAGCGATTTCGCCAGTTGCAGGATCGCCCTTTTCAGATCCCCACGATACTCCGCAAGCAGCAAGCGGCCGGCATGCGCGCCCTGTGACATCACCAGATAGGAAGACGGCCTTTGGTCCGCGCCAACAATCTGTTCCAGGCCTGCCAGGATCCCCAACAGCGTATCCGAAGGCCGCGAGAAATAATTGACGCCAAGATAGCGATCGCGCCCTGCCGGGATGATGGTTGTCGTGACGACATCGGCGCGAACGGCCTCCAGCATCAGCCGGACACTTTTTTCGAGCAAGCGAACCCGCCGGACGGCGTCCTCGGAATCCATGATGGTCTCGGGATCGAGAACATCGGGATAAAACCAGGCGAAATCCCGGGGATAATAGGCGGTTGCGTGCGGCGCCCCGGTGACAAGAAAGGACTCCGTCGTGGAAAACGCAGAGTTCATCGAATGGCGGTACAACTCATCGATGGCCGCCGACAGGCCATGCGTCTTTCTCAGGAATCGATCACCGAGAAAATTTACCGCCTGGATCGAGTTGGCGACACAGGTGGCAACACGCCCCTGGTAAAATCGGTATTCGCAATCGGCTGGAAACGAAATATCGCTATTCATGGGCCTGAACGATGTTCGTGAGTCAATGCCGTCAGTTACTATCCAAATGGCCTTGATTCGTCTCTCTGCTTGCTCGCGGTTTCGTCCTTTGGACCAATGCCGGTCATCAGGCTCTCCCCGCCTCCTGCGGCCTAAAATTCTCGATCAGCCGCAGCAACACCCGCGCGCCGGCATCGGTGTCGGCGACTTCGACGTGCTCGTCCGGATGATGGCTGATGCCGCCGCGGCAGCGCACGAAGATCATGGCGACGTCGGCGATGTCGATCATCGCCATGCCGTCATGCCCTGCCCCGCTCGGTAGTTCGAACACGGGGTAGCCTTCGGCCGCGACGGCTTCCGCCACCTGCGCTTTCAGCCACGGCGCGCAGGGCACCGTGCGGTTTTCATGGGTAACGTCGACCTGCAGCGCCAGCGTGCGGCGCCTGGCGATCGCTTCGATATGCCGGACGATATCGGCGACCGCACGCTTGCGGTGCGCGTCGGTCGGCGCGCGAAGGTCGATGGTGAAGGAGGCCCGTCCGGGGATCACGTTGGTGGCGCCGGGCATGGCGTGGATATATCCGACCGTGCCGACCAGACCACCGTCGTCGGTCCGGCACAGTTCCTCGATCGTCGTAATGCATTCCGCGGCACCCGTCAGCGCGTCGCGGCGCAGCCCCATCGGTACGGTGCCGGCATGACCGGCCATGCCGGTGAGACTTGCGGCGAGCCGGGTGGCGCCGGCAATGGCGGTCACCACGCCCATGGGAAGGTTTTCCGTTTCGAGCACCGGTCCCTGCTCGATGTGCAGTTCGACATAGGCGAGCAGTTCGCGCCGAGCGCGCGCCGCCGCCCCGATATGCTCGGGATCAAGGCCGAACTCGACCAACGCCTCGCGCATGGAGATGCCGGCATGGTCGCGCGAATTGAGCGCGCTCTCGACGAAGGTTCCCGCGACCGCCCGGCTGCCGAGCAGCGTGGAGGCGAACCGCACGCCCTCTTCGTCGGCGAACCCCACGACCTCGATCGCGAACGGCAATCGCTTGCCCCGCTTGTTGAGGTCGGCGACGCAGGAGATCGCCGTGATCAATCCGAGCGGGCCGTCCCATTTGCCGGCGTCGCGCACGGTGTCGTAATGCGATCCCAGCATCAGGCACGGCAGATTGGCCTTCTCGCCTTCGTAGCGGCCGCAGACATTTCCGATCGCGTCGAGATGCGCGCGCATGCCGGCGTCACGCATCCAGCCGAGAATCAGCTCGGCCGCGATGCGGTGCTCGGGGGTGAGAAAGATCCGCACCAGATGCTCCGGCGTCTCGGAGATGGCTCCGAGCTGATTGATCCGGGCGACGATCTCATCGCCCAGCGATATCAGCCCCAGCCCGGCCACTGCCGCCTTTGTTTCGCTCATGCTGTTCCAATGCAGCGCCGCTTCGATCCGCGCCCGTTGATCGCCGATCGCACCCGGCGTTCGCCGATCGCATCTAGCGGTCGATACAAGTTCAATGCCAGCGGACCAGATTAGTGATCGCTCCATCCATTTGACTGGTAGCAGCCCCGATCAAATTGATCAGCCGGCAAATGATCGAATTTCCCCGGTTGAGCGGGTCCCGGAAGGCCCTTGCGGGAGTGAAGAAATGCTTAACCATATTGCATACAATGAAATAAGTACGCCTAATATTTAATCCATATTGTCTCTGCACAAAGTTTGAACGGCAACTCATTATCGATATTAGTACAATAAATTCAAATACATATATGATAGTGCTTACCAAATATGCTCTGGCACGAAGATTGCGATATCCCCCTCAAGCTCCGCCGTTTCGGCGCGGCTGCGAAATAGATGGCGGTCCGTCCGCCAAGAGGGAGCAGGCAATGGATTTCAGCAGGATTTCACGACGGCATTTGCTGCAGGGAAGCGCCGCGCTGGCGCTCGGCAGCAGCATCGGCGCGCGCTCGGCGCGAGCGGCCGATACCACGATCGGCTTCATCTATGTCGGGTCGCGCGACGACTACGGCTACAACCAGGCGCACGCGCAAGGCGCCGCCGCGCTGAAGAAACTGCCCGACCTCAAGGTGGTCGAGGAAGAGAAGGTGGCGGAGACCGACGCGGTCGAAAAGACCATGGAGTCCATGATCAGCCTCGACGGCGCCAGCCTGCTGTTCCCGACCTCGTTCGGTTACTACAGTCCGCACATGATCAAGATGGCGAACAAGTTTCCAAAGCTGCGCTTCGAGCACTGCGGCGGCCTGTGGAGCGACAAGGATCCCAAGAACGCCGGCAGCTATTTCGGCTATATCGACGAGGCGCAGTACATTTCAGGCATCGTTGCCGGCTATTCGACCAAGAGCGGCAAGCTCGGCTTCGTCGCCGCCAAGCCGATCCCCCAGGTGCTGCGCAACATCAACGCCTTCACGCTCGGCGCGAAACTTGCAAACCCCAAAGCCACCACGCAGGTGATCTTCACGGGGGACTGGTCGATGCCGGTCAAGGAAGCCGAGGCCACCAACAGCCTGATCGATCAGGGCGTCGATGTCCTGACCTGCCACGTCGATGGTCCCAAGACCATGGTCGAGAACGCCGCGCGCCGCGGCGCGATGGTCTGCGGCTATCACGTCAACCAGTCGCCGCTGGCGCCGAAGGCTTACCTGACCGGCGCGGAGTGGAACTGGGAGGCGCTGTACCCGAAATTCGTCAAGATGATCGCGGCGGGCGAAGCGATCCCGAACTTCTATCGCGGCGGCCTGAAGGAAGAGATCGTCAAATGCTCGCCTTACGGCGAAGCGGTCTCGGTCGAGGCACGCATGCACGCCGACGACATCAAGGCCAAGCTGACCGCCGGCACCTACACCATCTTCAAGGGCCCGATCCTGGACAACAAGGGCAAGACCGTGATCGCCGCCGCCACCGATCGCGGGCAGAGGGATCCTGAACTCGAAAAGATGGATTATCTGGTCGAGGGCGTGATCGGAGCAACTTCGTGACAACTGACGCGGCGGATCCCGCAGGCGCGGTCGGGGTAGCCCCGGCCGCCGATGCGGGATTCCTCCAGCGCTATGGTGTTACGATCGAATACATCCTGATTCCGGGCGCGGCGCTGGTCGGCGCGCTCGCGGTGTTCGGCGTTTTCGTCGCTTTGTTCGGTAAGAACCCGCTCGATCTTTACTTCTACATGTATCAGGGCGCATTCGGGACCTGGTTCTCCTGGCAGAACACGCTGACCCGCGCCGCGCCATTGATCCTGACCGCGCTGTGTACCGCGCTGCCCGCGCAGCTCGGCATGGTCATCATCGGCGGCGAAGGCGCGCTTCTGATCGGCGCGCTCGCTGCCACCAGCGCGGCGCTGGCGATGCCGTGGGCGCCGCCGCTGGTAGTGCAGATCGCCATGGTCTGCGCCGGCATGGTTGGCGGCGGGCTCTGGATCACGCTCTCGGGGGGCTTGCGGCAATACCGCGGCGTCAATGAAACCATCTCGAGTCTGCTTCTGGTCTATATCGGGCTCGCGATCCTCAACCATCTGGTCGAGGGGCCGATGCGCGACCCGGCCAGCCTCAACAAGCCGTCGACGCGAGAGATCGGCGCCGCCAACATGATCGGCAGCATTCCCGGCACCGACGTGCATTGGGGACTGGTGTTCGGCCTGGTCGCCGCGATCGCCTCCTACATTCTGATCTATCACACCGTGTTCGGCTTCGCCGCGCGCGTCGCCGGTGGCAACATCCGCGCCGCCAAGATCGTCGGACTTGGCGTCGGCAAGCTCATTCTGACGATCTGCTTTCTGGCCGGCGCATCCGCGGGACTTGCCGGCATGGTCGAGGTCGCCGCGGTGCAGGGCCGCACCAATGCCAACCTCGCCGCCGGCTACGGCTTTACCGGCATCCTGGTCGCCTTCCTCGCGCGACAGAATCCGCTCGCGATCATTCCAGTCGCAATCCTGCTCGGCGGCATCAGCGCCAGCGGCGGCTTGTTGCAGCGCCGGCTCGGCCTGCCCGACGCCTCGGTGCTGGTGCTGCAGGGAATTATCTTCGTGTTCGTGCTGGCCAGCGACGCGCTGTACGGACGCATCGGCTTCCTGAAAGGAAAATCCTGACATGGCGGATGGCTCGATCGGACTCTGGACCGTCCCGCTGGCCGTGTTCGGCGGCGCCATCCGCGTCTCGACGCCATTCCTGTTCGTCAGCCTGGGCGAATGCATCACCGAGCGGTCCGGCCGCATCAATCTCGGCCTCGAAGGCACGCTGGTGATGGGCGCGATGAGCGCCTATGGCATCTCCTATCTCACCGGCTCGCCCTGGCTCGGCGTGCTCGCCGCCGGCGTGTCGGGTTCGCTGCTCGGCGCACTCCATGCCGGCATTTGCTCGCTGCCGCGGGTCAACGACATCGCCGTCGGCATCGCGCTGATGCTGTTTGGGACCGGGTTGGCATTCTATCTCGGCAAGCCGCTGATCGAACCGACCGCGCCGCGGCTGCCGGCGATCGACTTCGGCTGGTGGAGCGACATTCCGCAGCTCCGCGCCGCGCTGCGGATCAACGTGCTGTTCCTGATCGGCGTCGCGATCGCGCCGATTCTCTATTGGGCATTCCGGACCACGCGCTGGGGCCTGTTGATCCGGACCGCCGGCGAAAGTTCGGACGCCGCCCGCGCCATGGGCCATTCGGTGTTGCTGATCCGGCTGCGCGCCACCATGGTCGGCGGATTTCTGGCCGGGATCGGCGGCTCGTTCCTGTCACTGTTCTATCCCGGCAGTTGGAACGAGGGCCTCTCCTGCGGACAGGGCATCACGGCGGTGGCGCTGGTGATCTTCGCGCGTTGGGACCCGATGCTGTGCCTGTGGGCATCGCTGGCGTTCGGCGGCGCCGCCGCACTCGGACCGGCGCTGCAATCGGTCGGTGTCACCTCCGGCTATCATCTGTTCAATGCCGCACCCTACATTTTGACGCTGGCGATCATGATCATCACCTGCTCGCCGAAGCGCAATTTGACCGGCGCGCCAGCCGAACTATCGATCACCCGTTGACCCCTTGCCCAACAGCGAGAGCGAGCCATGCCCGAACGCTACCTGAAATCCGAACCCTATGCCTGGCCCTATAATGGCGACCTCCGCCCCGAAAACACTGCGCTCATCGTCATCGACATGCAGATCGATTTCTGCGGCGTCGGCGGCTATGTCGACAAGATGGGCTACGATCTCTCACTGACCCGCGCGCCGATCGAGCCGATCAAGCGGCTGCTGGCGACGATGCGCGCGCAAGGTTTCCACATCATCCATACCCGCGAAGGGCACCGTCCCGATCTCACCGACCTGCCGGCCAACAAGCGGTGGCGCTCGCGCCAGATCGGCGCCGGGATCGGCGATCCCGGCCCCTGCGGGCGGGTGCTGGTGCGCGGCGAACCCGGCTGGGAGATCATCCCGGATCTGGCGCCGCTGCCGGGCGAGCCCATCATCGACAAGCCCGGCAAGGGCTCGTTCTGCGCCACCGATCTCGAACTGATGCTGCGGCTGCGCAGCATCGAGAACATCGTACTGACCGGCATCACCACCGACGTCTGCGTCCACACCACGATGCGGGAAGCCAACGACCGCGGCTTCGAATGCGTGCTGATCGAAGATTGCTGCGCCGCCACCGACAAGAGCAATCACGACCACGCGCTGAAGATGATCAAGATGCAGGGCGGCGTGTTCGGCGCGGTCGCAAGCTCGGCCGACCTGATCGGGGCCTTGTCGTGATCATCGGCGAAACGCCGGCGCCGACCGGCGCCTTTGGCGTCGACGCCATCGCCATGACCATGCGTTTCGGCGAATTCCTGGCCCTCGACAATGTCGAACTGAAGGTGCGTCCCGGCTCCTTCCACGCGCTATTGGGCGAGAACGGCGCCGGAAAAAGCACGCTGGTCAAATGCATCATGGGCTACTACCACGCAACCGAGGGCGACATCCTTGTCGGCGGCCGCGAACAGGCGATCGCCAACCCCAAGGACGCCCACGCGCTCGGGCTAGGCATGGTCTACCAGCATTTCACCCTGGTGCCGGCGATGACGGTCGCCGAAAATCTGGTGCTGGCGCGCGACGACGTGCCGGCCGTGGTCGACTGGGCCAAGGAGAAGAAGGAGCTCGAGGCATTTCTGGCGCGGATGCCGTTCAAGGTGCCGCTGGACGCAAGAGTCTCCGACATCTCCGCCGGCGAGCGGCAGAAATGCGAAATCCTCAAGCAGCTTTATCTGAAGCGGCGCTTTCTCATCCTGGACGAGCCGACCTCGGTGCTGACGCCGGGCGAAGCCGACGAAGTGCTGGGCATGCTGCGCGCCATGGTCGTCGCCGGCGATCTCACGATCCTGATGATCACGCACAAATTCCGCGAGGTGATGGCCTTTGCCGACGAGGTGACGATCCTGCGCCGGGGCAAACTTGCCGGTGCCGGCCGCGTCGCCGATCTCACCCCTGACGACATGGCCCGCACCATGATCGGCGCCGAGCAATTGACCGTGCAGCCGCCCCGCGTCGGCGAAGCCGCTGAACCACGGCTGGAACTGGACAAGATCACCGCGCTCGACGACGCCGGCGCCATCGCCGTCCACAGCGTCTCGCTCACCGTCCGCGGTGGCGAGATCGTCGGCATCGCCGGCGTATCAGGCAACGGACAGCGGCAGCTGGTGGAAGTCCTTGCCGGCCAGCGCGCGGCCGAGAGCGGCGAAATCCACATCCGCGGCGACCTCTATCATGCCAGCCGCGAAGACATGCGCCGTCACAAGATGTCGCTGCTGCCGGAAGAGCCGTTGAAGAATGCCTGCGTCGGCGGCATGAGCGTCGCCGACAACCTCGCCTTCCGCGAATTCGATCGCACGCCGTTTGCGAGCGGCGGCTGGTGGCTTAGTGGCGCCGCCTTTCGCAAGAACGCCGAACGCAAGATCGGGCTCTACAGGATCAAGACCCGCACGCCGGATACGCCGATCTCGGCGCTGTCGGGCGGCAATGTGCAGCGCGCGGTGCTGGCGCGGGAACTTGGCGGTGAAGTCGAAGTGCTGATCGCCGCCAATCCCTGCTTTGGGCTGGATTTCGCCGCGGTGGCGCAAATCCATGCCGAGATCATGGCGGCACGCAACCGCGGCGCCGCGGTGCTCCTGGTCAGCGAAGACCTTGATGAACTGCTCGAATTGTCGGATCGTCTGGTCGTGATGTTCCACGGCGAATTCGTCCACGAGGCCCGCGCCAGCGAAGCCAATTTGACCGAGATCGGACGGCACATGGCGGGGCATTGATGTCTGAGGTTTCCGGTCTGAACCCCTTGGAACGCGACGAGGAGTTTCTGCGGCGCTCGTTCGACGTCGCCCGCCGCGCCATCAGCCATGGCAACCATCCCTTTGGCTCGGTTCTGGTCGACAACAACGGCAATGTGCTGATCGAGGCCGAGAACGGCTATATGCCTTCCCATGACGGCACCGCCCACGCCGAACGCGTGCTGGCGACGCAGGCCTGTACGACGCTCGGTGCCGAAGTTCTCAAGACTGCAACACTCTATTCATCGGCAGAGCCGTGCGCGATGTGCGCGGGCGCGATCTACTGGGCCGGCATCGGTCGCCTGGTGTACGGCTTGAGCGAACACCGGTTGCGGGCGCTCACCGGCAACCACCCGGAAAATCCGACGCTCGATCTACCCTGCCGGGAGGTGTTTCGGAGCGGACAGCGGCCGACCGAAGTGGTCGGCCCCCTGCTCGAGGACGAGGCCGCGGCATTGCACGCCGGCGTCTGGGACAAGAAGTAGCCGCGAGCGCGCTTTCCGGTTCGGGGGCTTCATCCTTCGAGACGCCACGCTGCGCGTGGCCCCTCTGGATGCGTTCCTCGAGACGAGCGCAAATGCGCGCTCCGCAGAATGCGATCTTAGATCCTCATGATGAGGAGCGCGGCAACGCCGCGCGTCTCGAACCACGAGGCCGTGGGGTACGGAGTCACAACTCCACCCAGATCGACGGCGCTGTAATCACCCAAAGAAATGGCGCCGCGGGGAACATCGCGGCGCCATCGCTTTTCACCTGGGGAACGGTCAGGTGATTAGAACTTCAACGTCACACCGGCGTAGACGGTCGACTCGGTGCAGCTGTTGGTGCTTGCCGTACCGATACCAGCGACCGTGCAGACGCCGGGCGCATTGGCGTGGTCGAGGCCGAATTTGTTCTGCCAGTAGCGATAGGCGACCCAGGTGGTGACGAATTGAGAATACTTCGGACCCCAGAACGCCTTGCTGGCGTCAAAGGTCAGACGGATCGGCTCGCTGTTGATTTCCATCTTGGTTGCGGTTCCACCGCCAAGAATGCCCAACGGTTCGTTCTGGTTGCCTTTCGGTCCATAGAACCCGGCGCGACCGCTGATGGCGAAATACTGCATGTTTTCGGGCAGGAAGCCGAGATCCATGTAGTAGTTGATTTCAACGGCCCAGGTCGGCTTGAACGAGGTGTTGCCGTCCGCGATGCACGTCACGCCGGGGACGCCGGGTCCGAACAGACCGCACTGGTCGAACGCGTTGTGATTGGAGAACTCCCAGTACATCAACGGCGCGACGTTGATATAGCCTTTGTAGGGCAGGTCGAATGCGAACTGCAGACCGGCTACGACGTCACGTTTGGCGGGTGCCAGAAAGGTGTTCTCGGAGTTGGCGTCCATACCGACTTCGAGCGAAACGTTATGCAGCGGCCCGTAGCTGAAAGCCTTGGTGTTGAAGAGTTCGTTGAAGCCAAAGGTCGAGCGGAACAGGCCGTAGATTTCCGTCGCGCCAGCGCAGTTCGCCGGGACACCGAAGATCGTTCCAGCATTCGTGCAAGGCCCCGCGGGATCGTTGTGATCCGACTTGAACATCGAGATGGTGAAGAAGTTGGTGCCGTAGGCCCAGGCGTCAAAGTGGGTGAACGAATAGACACTCTTTGCCGTCGTGCCATTGATCGAGCCATTCGGCCGCACGCTAAAAGCGCCGGGATCGGTGCCTTTGGGCATCCATGAATAGCTCACCCGGTCATCGATCACGAAGAAGAACGGCAAGTCGGCGACCGGCTTCGCCTTGGCCTTCACCGGCAAATCGGCCGCGCTGGCAAAGCCGGCCGGCGCAAGAGTGGCAAGTGACAGTGCCGCGGCTGCCAATGCTCGGCGAAGACTAGACATCCTAAATACCCCCAGAGTTAGCGAACGAAACGATCGGTCCCTTGGCATCGACCCTTGCGCCGTTCGCATGAACTGAGAAGCCTCAACTTTCCCCATGGCTTGCCGCAAGATTGATCAAGAACCGCTGCGGCAGCAGCGTTTCCAGCAAAAACGGCCGGGATCGGACGAGGCGGCCTGGCAACCTTGGGTAGAATCGAAAAGTTCCACTTGTGCCCGTTTCTATTGGGTTTCCGCGACGATTGGGCGCAGGCAAGATCGCTTCAAGCGGCGAACCAGCGCGATCCGTGTCGCGCGTACACAGGCGGACGGAACCTGCTCAACTTCGCGTCAGAACTGTCCAAGCGGTTTCGAATTGTGTGGACCGTCACAAATTTACAACAGATTGTTCGGCGTTTTCGCTGTGCGTGGAGCCTGCCGGTGCCAGCTGAGAGGGAAATTTGCACGGGAATCACTCCCGTCCTCGCCTGCCAAAGAGTTGAGCAAGCGCTGGCGCTTTTTCCCTACTTACGCGGGCGTCCGATCTAGCACAGTATTGAGGCACCCAATTCCTCTTGACCGTGACAGCGAATGCTAGATTCGACGCCTGCCGCGCTGCACACCGGCGCCACGCCGTTGCTCCAGACGGTTGGCCTGACCAAGCGTTACGGCAGCTTCCTCGCCAATGAAGCGATCGATATCGACGTCTGGCCACGGCAAATTCACGCGCTGCTTGGCGAGAACGGCGCCGGAAAATCGACCCTGGTCAAGACCATCTACGGATTGATCCAGCCGAGCGAAGGCGAGATGCGCTGGCAGGGCGACAAGATGGTTCTCTCCGGACCGTCGGAAGCGCGCGGGCGCGGAATCGGCATGGTGTTCCAGCATTTCTCGCTGTTCGACAATCTCACCGTCGCCGAGAATGTGGCGCTGGGCCTCGACGGCAAGGAATCGTTCAAGGACATGTCGGCGCGCCTTGAGCAGGTATCCAACGTCTACGGGCTTCCCCTTGATCCCCGGCGCGAGGTCTGGCAACTTTCGGTCGGCGAGCGTCAGCGCATCGAAATCGTCCGAGCGCTGATGCAGAATCCGAAATTCCTGATCCTGGATGAGCCGACCGCGGTGCTGACGCCGCAGGAGGCCGATCAGCTCTTTGTGGTGCTCAACCGCCTCAAGGCCGAGGGGCGCGCGATCCTCTACATCAGCCACAAGCTCGAAGAGGTGAAGCGGCTGTGCGACACCGCCACCATCCTGCGCGGCGGCAAGAAGGTTTCGACCTGCAATCCCAAGGCGGAGACCGCGGCCTCGCTGGCGCGCATGATGGTCGGCGGCGAAATCAAGCAAGTGAAGGCGGCCGCGAGCCGGCAAATTACCGTGCCGCGGCTTGTCCTTAATGACCTCAGCCTCGCGCCCGACGATCCCCACGGCACCCGGCTCGAACACATCTCGTTCGAACTCAAGGGTGGTGAAATCTTGGGCATCGCCGGCGTGGCCGGTAACGGCCAGGACGAGCTTTTCGCCGCGCTGTCGGGAGAACGGCTGTCGAAAGACCCCGGCACGGTGGTGATCGACGGTCACGCCGCGGGCCATCTTTCGATCACGCATCGGCGCAAGCTCGGCGCGGCCTTCGTTCCCGAAGAGCGCCTCGGCCACGGCACCGCGCCACGCATGAGGCTTTCCGAGAATGCGCTTTTGACCGGCCACGCCGCCAGCGGCATGGTCCAGCACGGCTTCGTCAACACCGCCGCGACTTTGAAGACGGTCGACCGCGCCACCGAAGCCTTCGACGTGCGCAAGGCCAAGCGCGATCCGGAAGCCGCGAGCCTGTCCGGCGGAAACCTGCAGAAATTCATCGTCGGCCGCGAGATCCTGCGCAATCCCGCGGTGCTCGTCGTCAGCCAACCGACCTGGGGCGTCGATGCGGGCGCGGCCGCCGTGATCCGGCAGGCGCTGCTCGATCTCGCCGCCGGCGGCGCCGCCGTGCTGGTGACCAGCCAAGACCTCGACGAACTCGCCGAGATCACCGACCGCATCGCCGTGATGTTCCATGGTCATCTGTCGGAGCCGATGCCAACCGCGGAAGCCAGCCGCGAGAAACTCGGCCTGCTGATGGGCGGCAGCAGTCTGGATCAGAAGGAGGCCGCTCATGCAGTTAGTGCTTGAGAGGCGTGCCGAACGGTCGAATACGATCGCGCTGGTTTCACCCCTGATCGCGATCGGCCTGACGATTGTGACCATGAGCATCCTGTTCTTGATTCTCGGCAAGAACCCGATCTCGGCGCTCGGCGTCTATTTCATCGATCCCTTGACCGACAGCTATTCGCTGCAGGAAATCGCGGTGAAGGCCACGCCGCTGGTGATGATCGCGATCGGTCTGTCGCTGTGCTATCTTGCCAACGCCTGGAATATCGGCGCGGAAGGACAATTCCTGGTCGGCGCCGTCGCCGGAAGCTGGCTTGCGGTGAAGACGCAGGGCACCGACGCCGGCCATTGGGTGTTGCCGGCGATGCTGCTGCTCGGCGCGGCCGCTGGCGCGCTCTACGCCCTGATCCCGGCAATCTGCAAGGTCCGGTTCGGCGCCAGCGAGATCCTCACGAGCCTGATGCTGGTCTATGTCGCCGACCTCTTCCTCGACTATCTGGTGCGCGGCCCGTGGCGCGATCCCGCCGGCTTCAACTTTCCGACCACCGCCGAGTTCGATCCGGTCGCGACCGTTCCGGTGCTGATCGAGGGCGGCCGCCTGCACCTCGGCGCCATCATCGCGCTGATCGTGGTCACAGCCGGCGCCGTGCTGCTCGGCAAGACCATCAAGGGTTTTGAAATCCGCGTCGTCGGCGCAGCGCCGCGCGCCGCGCGGTTCGGCGGCTTCAATTCCAACCAGTTGATCCTCCTGACCTTTGCGATCTCGGGCGCGCTGGCGGGACTCGCCGGCATCATCGAGGTCGCCGGTCCAGTCGGCCATCTCCAGCCGGGGATCTCGCCGGGCTACGGCTTCACCGCGATCATCGTCGCCTTCCTGGGGCGGTTGAACCCGATTGGAATATTAATTGCAGGCCTTTTCCTCGCACTCACCTTCATCGGCGGCGAGCAGGCCCAGATTGCAATGAAAATCCCATTGGACGTCACCAAGGTATTCCAGGGCATCCTGTTGTTCTACGTGCTCGCCTGCGATTCCCTGATTCTCTACCGCTTCCGGCTCATTTTCCCGTCACGGCAGGTGCCAAGTGGAGCTCGTTGAGGCCATCATCCTTTCGGTGCTGGCGGCGTCGACCCCGCTATTGCTGGCGGCTGCCGGGGAGCTCGTGACCGAGCGCGCGGGTGTGCTCAACCTCGGTGTCGAGGGCATGATGATCGTCGGCGCGGCCTGCGGATTCGGCGGCGCCTGGCTCTCCGGCTCGATCATCATCGGCGCGCTCTGCGGCATCGTCGCCGGCACGCTGCTCTCGCTGATTTTTGCGATGATGACGTTGGGATTGGCGGTCAACCAGGTCGCCACCGGGCTTGCGCTGACCATTCTCGGCATCGGCCTGTCCGGCCTGATCGGGGCCGGGTTCGTGGGCGAAAGAATAGCGCCGGCGCCGCACCTCTACATTCCCGGACTGACTGATATTCCGTTGGTCGGGCGCATATTTTTCGGCGAGGACGGCTTCGTCTATCTTTCACTGGCGCTGGTCGTCGGCATCTGGTGGTTCCTTTACCGGACCCGGGCGGGATTGGTGTTGCGCGCCTGCGGCGACAATCACGTCTCGGCCCACGCGCTGGGATATCCGGTGCTGCGGATCCGGATGTATGCGGTGATGTTCGGCGGCGCCTGCGCCGGCCTCGCCGGCGCCTATCTGCCGCTCGCCTATACGCCGTTCTTCATTCCGGGCATGACGGCCGGCCGTGGCTGGATCGCGCTCGCGCTGACGGTGTTTGCATCCTGGCGACCGGGCCGGCTGGTGATCGGCGCTTACCTGTTCGGCGCCGTCACCATCCTTCAACTGCATGCCCAAGGCGCCGGCATCGGAATTCCATCCCAGTTCATGTCGTCGCTACCCTACCTCGCCACCGTCATCGTTCTGGTGCTGATTTCGCGCGCGCGCACCGGCGGATCGACCGCGCCGGCCGCGCTGGGCACCGTGTTCGTGCCCGACCGCTGACTTTTGCTTTCCAGACGTCCGCGATGGGGCGCGGCGTTCTGGGCTAAAGGTTCACCCCGACTGTTTGGAGATCGATAATGAGGAAAACAATTCTTGCGGCCGCCGCCGCGCTTCTGCTTGCGGGCAGTATCACGAGCGGCGCCTCGGCCGCCGACAAATTGAAGGTCGGGTTCATCTACCTTGGCCCGGTCGGCGACCTCGGCTGGACCTACCAGCATGACCAGGCGCGCCAGGCCCTTACCAAGGAACTCGGCGACAAGATCGAGACCACGTTCCTTGAGAACGTCCCTGAGGGCCCCGACGCCGAACGCGCCATCGAGCAGCTGGTCCGCGCCGGCAACAAGCTGATCTTCACGACGTCGTTCGGCTACATGGACCCGACGCTGAAGGTGGCGAAGAAGTACCCGAACGTGCATTTCGAGCACTGTTCGGGCTACAAGCGCGACAAGAACATGGCGACCTATTCGGCGCGCTGGTATCAGGGCCGCTACATCCAGGGCCAGATCGCGGCCAAGATGTCGAAGTCCGGCGTACTCGGCTATATCGGCTCGTTCCCGATCCCGGAGGTCGTGTCGGGCATCAACGCCACGATGATCGGCGCGCAGACGGTCAATCCCAACATCAAGGTCAAGATCATCTGGGCGAACTCCTGGTTCGACCCCGGCAAGGAGGCCGACGCGGCGAAGGCGCTGGTCGATCAGGGCGCCGACGTGATCATGCAGCATACCGACAGCCCGGCCGCGATGCAGGTCGCGAGCGAGCGCGGCAAGCTCGCGTTCGGACAGGATTCCGAAATGATCAAGTTCGGACCGAAAGCGCAGCTCACTTCGATCCTCGACACCTGGGCGCCCTACTACATCTCGCGCGTGAAGGCCGAGTTGGGCGGCACCTGGAAAGAGGAAGACACCTGGGGCGGGCTTGAGACCAAGATGTTCCAGATGGCGCCCTACACCAACATGCCTGACGACGTCAAGAAGATGGCTGAAGACACCGAAGCCGCCCTCACCGCCGGCAAACTGCAGCCGTTCAAATGCCCGGTCGTCGGCCAGGACGGCAAGGAAGTGGAATGCAAAGGCGGCGACCATCTCGCGGACGGCCAGGTGCTCGGCATGAGCTTCTACGTCAAGGGTATCGACGACAAGATCCCCGGCAAGTAAGGCCGGGCATTCCCGAGACCACCGGGTCCGGGCGGCAACGCCCGGACCTTTTTTCATGGTTGGTTGCGGCAGCCATATTGGTCTATTGACGCTGCAAGCGGCATACTCCGCTGTCATCCTGAGGTGCGCGCTCTTGCGCGCCTCGAAGGATGGACACAAGCGGCGGCAGTCATCCTTCGAGGCTCGCCGAAGATGGCTCGCACCTCAGGCTGACGGCGTCACCCCGCCTGCATCGCGCGCGCAGCGGCGCTGTGGCGCCGGATCAAATCCGCGACGTCGAGCCCGGGGATCGCGCCGTCGATCACCGCCCAGTTGCCGCCGACCATGACCCGGTCGGCGCGATGCGCGCCGCAGAGCACCAGCGCGGCCAATGGATCGCCGTGGCCGGAGAAGCGCAATTCGTCGAGCTTGAATAGCGCGAGGTCGGCGGCCTTCCCGACCGCGATCTCGCCGAGTTCGGGACGGCCGACGCAGGCGGCCGAGCCCTTGGTCGCCCAGCGCAGCGCGTCCTTGTGGCTGACGCGGGAAACGCCATAGCGCGCCCGCTGCAGCAGGAACGCGGCGCGCACTTCCTGCATCAGATTGGATCCGTCATTCGACGCCGAGCCGTCGACGCCGAGACCGATCGAAACGCCGGCCTCCTCCATCTCGCAGACCGGACAGCAGCCGGACGCCAGCAACTGGTTGCTGCAGGCGCAATGGCTGATGGCGGTCCTGGCCTTGCCGAGCCGTTGCATCTCCGAGGCGTTGAAATGGATGCCGTGCGCGAGCCAGGTCCGTGCATTGAGCCAGCCGCATTGCTCGAGATAATCCAGCGGCCGGCAGCGAAACATCTGTTCGCAGAACTTGTTCTCGTCTTCGGTTTCGGCGAGATGGGTATGCAGACGAACATCGAGTTGGTCGGCAAGCGTGGCCGTTGCGCGCATCAGCGAGGTCGTCACCGAGAATGGCGAGCATGGCGCAAGCGCAATCTGCACCATCGCGGCATCACCGCGCTGGTGATATTTGGCAACCACGCGCTCGCTGTCGGCCAGAATGGTGTCTTCATCCTGCACCACACTGTCGGGCGGCAGGCCGCCATCGCGCTGCGACAGGTTCATCGAACCGCGCGTCAGCAGCACACGGATGCCGAGCCGCCTGGCCGCGGCAACCTCGATGTCGACGGCATCCTCGAGCCCGGCCGGAAAGACATAATGATGATCGGTCGTGGTGGTGCAGCCCGACAGCAGCAATTCCGACATCGCGACCGTGAAACCGAGATTGAGAGATTCCGGCGTCAGCCGCGCCCATACCGGATAGAGCGCCTGCAGCCACGGAAACAGCTCGCGGTCGAGCGCCGCCGGTAGCGCTCGCGTCAGGGTCTGATAGAAATGGTGGTGGGTGTTGATCAGCCCCGGCAGCACCACATGCGCACCGGCGTCATACCCGGTGGCATTGACGGTGGATGGCTCCCCGCCGCGCGGCACCAGCTCGACGATTTTCCCGCTTTGGACCACGACCCCGCGCTCGGCCCCGTCTGCTAGAATATCCAGGGGATCCCTGATCCAGATTGGCTGCGTTTGGTCCATGATCCCACCATCTTCCCGGAGGCGAGGCTGCGACGAACGCCCCGCCCCTGCAATGCAAAGACTGTCCCACCCCTGATGACAATTGGCGCTGGTCTTGCAAGACTTCCTAATAGCACATGCATCTGGTTGAAAGCGTTGGCATATCCATGGATTTGAACACGATCGAAGCGGTGGCTCACCCGCAATCACGGGCGCAACTGCCCGTTTGGACGGCAGGCGATGCTTGGCTGGCGGGCGGGACCTGGCTGTTCTCTGAACCGCAGGTCCACCTGACCCGGCTGATCGATCTCACCGATTTCCAATGGCCGGCGCTGACGATCGGCGACAGCGAACTCTCGATCTCGGCGACCTGTACGGTGGCGCAACTCGACGCGCTGGCCTGTCCGCCGGAATGGATCGCCGCGCCGCTGATCAACCAATGCTGCCGGGCGTTTTTGGCCTCCTTCAAGATCTGGAAGACGGCGACCGTCGGCGGCAACATCTGCATGTCGCTGCCGGCCGGGCCGATGATCTCGCTGACCTCGGCGCTCGATGGCGTCTGCACGATCTGGCCGGCGGATGGCGACGAGCGGAAGATTGCCGTGGCCGATTTCATCACCGGCGATCAGCGCAATTTGCTCGCGCCCGGCGATCTGTTGCGCCAGATCGATATTCCGCTCGCGGCATTGAAACGCCGTTCGGCGTTTCGTCAGATCTCGCTGACTCCGGTCGGCCGCTCGGCGGCGCTCTTGATCGGCAGCGTCACGGGCGACGGCGCCTTTGCGCTGACGGTCACCGCCTCGACCAAGCGGCCGATTCGATTGTCCTTTGCGAATATGCCCGAGGCTGAAGCGTTGCGCGAAACGATCCTGCAAACAATCAGCGACGGCCTCTACCACACCGACGTCCATGGCAAGCCGATCTGGCGCAAGCACATGACGCTGCGGCTTGCCGAAGAAATCCGCAGCGAATTGGAGACGCTGCCATGACGTTCGAGATCAACGGCAAGGGGTTTTCGGAAACGCCGCGAGCCGGACAATGCCTGCGCACCTTTCTGCGCGAAACAGGACATTTCGGCGTCAAGAAAGGCTGCGATGCCGGCGACTGCGGCGCCTGCACGGTGCTGCTCGACGGCGAGCCGGTGCATAGCTGCCTGATCCCGGCGTTTCGCGCCGATGGCCACGCCGTCACCACCATCGAAGGGTTTGCGGGCGACGGCGGCACGCATCCGATGCAGCAGGCTTTCCTGGATGCGCAAGGGTTTCAATGCGGGTTCTGCACCGCGGGCATGATCCTGACCTGCGCGTCGCTGAACCAGGCCCAACGACAGGATCTCGGCGCGTCGCTGAAGGGCAATATCTGCCGCTGCACCGGCTATCGCTCGATCGAAGACGCGCTCAACGGCAAGAACAATGTCGAAGACGCCGCCGCCGGCACCGCGTTCGGCCGCAGCCTGCCGGCGCCCGCCGGCCCGCAGGTGGTGCGCGGCGCGGCGCGTTACACATTTGATACGGCGGTGGAGGGGCTGTTGCACATCAAACTACTGCGCTCGCCGCATCCCCACGCCAGGATCATTTTCATCGACAAGAGCGCAGCATTGAGCGTTTCCGGCGTGCACAGCGTGCTGACCTCCGAGGACGCGCCGGACCGGCTGTTCTCAACCGCGCGGCACGAAAAGGCCTGGATGGACCCGGACGACACCCGCATGTTCGATGATGTCGTCCGCTTCATCGGGCAAAGGATCGCCGCGGTCATCGCCGAGAGCGAAGCCGCGGCCGAAGAAGGTTGCCGCCGCCTCAAGGTCGAATATGAAATCCTGCCGGCCGTGTTCGATCCGGCGCAGGCGATTGCGCCGGGTGCGCCGGTCATTCATGGCGACAAGACGGTCGAACATCGCGTCTCGGACGCCGCGCGCAACATCGTGGCCGAAACCCATGGCGAATATGGCGACGTCGCAACGGCGTTGGCACAGGCTGCGGTGAGCTATGAAGGAACGTTTACCACCCAGCGGGTCCAGCATGCGGCGCTGGAAACCCATGGCGGACTCGCCTGGGTCGATGCAACAGGTGTTTTGAACATTCGATCGAGCACGCAAGTGCCGTTCATTACCCGGCGCGACCTTGCGCTGATTTTCGATCTTCCGCCCGACAAGATCAGGGTGTTTTGCGAGCGCGTCGGCGGCGGCTTTGGCGGCAAGCAGGAAATGTTCGTCGAGGACATTCTGGCGCTAGCCGCGCTCAAGACCGGCCGACCGGTGAAGCTCGAATTGACGCGCGAAGAACAGTTCATCGCGACCTCGACGCGGCATCCGATGCGCGTCACCGTCAAGGCCGGCGCCGACCAGAACGGCCGGCTGACGGCGCTGCAGCTCGACGTGCTCTCCAATACCGGCGCCTACGGCAACCATGCCGGCCCGGTGCTGTTCCACTCCTGCGCCGAGTCGCTTAGCGTCTATAACTGCCTGAACAAGAAGGTCGATGCGGTCGCCGCCTATACCAACACCGTGCCGGCGGGCGCCTTCCGCGGCTACGGCTTGCCGCAAACATTGTTCGCGGTCGAAGCCGCGATCGACGAACTCGCAAAGCAGCTCGGCATCAGCCCCTACGACATCCGTCGACGCAACGTCGTCAAGCCCGGCGATCCGATGCTGTCGCCGCCGGGCTCCGAATATCACGACGTGTTCTATGGCTCTTACGGGCTCGACCAGTGTCTCGACCTGGTTGAGCATGCGATGGCCGCCGAGGCACTGGGGCCGCAGCTGTCCGCCGATTGGCTGATCGGCGAGGGCATCGCGCTGACCATGATCGACACCGTCCCGCCGGCCGGCCACCTCGCCGACTGCAAGATCTCGCTGCGTGACGACGGCGGATTCGAACTCACGGTCGGCACCGCCGAGTTCGGCAACGGCACCTCGACCGTGCATCGCCAGATCGCAGCCACTGCGCTGGCGACCACGGTCGAACGCATTTATCTGAAGCAATCCGATACCGCACATGGCGGCCACGACACCGGCGCCTATGGCAGCGCCGGCATCTTTGTCGCCGGCCGCGCGACGCAAGCCGCGGCGGAACACCTCGCTAGCGAGATCAAGGCCTTTGTATCGGAGCTGAAAGAAACCGATCCCGGCGCCTGCACCATCGTAAACGAGAGCATCGTTTTCGGAAAGCAACGCCTGTCCTTTGCCGAACTTGCCGAAGCTGCGAAGACAACAGGAAAGACGCTTGTCGGAAGCGGCAGCGCGGCGGGCTCGCCGCGATCGGTCGCCTTCAACGTGCAGGGATTCCGCGTCGCCGTGAACAAAGGTACCGGCGAGATCAAGGTACTGAAGAGCGTGCAAGCGGCCGACGCCGGCCGGGTTGCCAATCCCATGCAGTGCCGCGGACAGGTCGAAGGCGGCGTCGCGCAATCGCTTGGCGCCACGTTGTATGAGGAGATGGCGATCGACGATTGCGGCCGCGTGGTCAATCCGAAATTCCGCGACTATCATTTGCCCTCGTTCGCCGACGTTCCCCGCACCGAAGTGCTGTTCGCGGACACTTCCGATTCAATTGGACCGATGGGCGCGAAGTCGATGAGCGAAAGCCCGTATAATCCGGTCGCCGCCGCGCTCGGCAACGCCATCGCCAACGCCACCGGCATTCGCTTCACGGCGGTGCCGTTCAAGCCGGATCGGCTGTGGCCGCTGTTGCACGAGAAGTTTGGCGTCAAGGCTTCGTAGGCCTCGCCACTGCCGTCATTGCGAGGAGCGTAGCGACGAGGCAATCCATACTTCCTTTGACGTTGCAGTAATGGATTGCTTCGCGGAGCCTGTCATCGGGCGCGCATTCGCGCGACCCGTTGGCTCGCAATGACGTGAAAGGTACCTACCTTCTTCCCACCGTGCATTCGATCTGGCCGTGCGGCTCATCGGTCGGCAGGAACACATCGTTGTTGTTATCCATCCCGAACGCCGAGAGGTTCATCAGGATGAAGTGCATGTTCGGGCACGCCATGCTGATCTCGGAAATCTCCGACACCGCTGCCAGCGCCGCCTCGCCCATCCGGTAGAGACTGTCCTGCACGCTCATGCTGTAGGTGGTTGAGAACACCTCCAGCAGGGTGTCGAGAATCTTCGCGTTGGTGGCCGGATAGTTTTGCGGCTTGCCCGACCATTTCCAGGTCGCCACCATGCTGGTCGCGCACATGCGATCGGCGGTCGGCGGTATGGTCGTATAGCGATCCTTAACGTAGTTCTCCCAGCCCGACTCGGTCGACTTCATGAACGCAAAGCCGTCGATGCCTGATGCCAACGTCGATGCTCCGCCGCGGATCGCGGTCACGTCCACGGTCGGCTTGCCGTTGCTGTCGCGCACGAAACTGTGCGGATGCGGCTTGCCGCCGATGTTCAGCCGGCTCCATTTGGTCTCATGCGACGTGATCGCGACCGAGGCGATCTGCGGATAGGTGTCGAGATATTTCTTCGCCAGCACCTGGCAGAATTCTTCGGTGCTGAGCCCGGTGTTCTCGCGGGCGACGATGTTGACCACGTTCTTGATCGTATCGGTCGACACCGAGGTTGAGTTGTCGCCATGGGTGTAAGCACGGGCAAAGTCGCCCTCCATCATGGCCTTGATGCTGAGCTGGCTGACCTCGTGCCTGTCGCCATCGCGATGAATCCGCATCACGCGGACGCGGCCCTTTCCGTATCGGTTCTTGATCAGCGGCACGTGAAAGCCTCCCGTTCGATAGGTCAAATCTGCGGGTTTTCGCCCGATCCGAGGTCAATAATGAGCAACGTTCGTGCCAATGAGCCTCAGCTGCCCCGATAGGTCGCGTAGCTCCACGGCGTGACCAGTAGCGGCACGTGGAGATGGCGTTCTGGATCGCTCACTGAAAAACGTAACGGGACGCGATCGAGGAACGGCGGATCTGATGTCGGCACTCCCCGCGCGGCAAAATAGTCCCCGACACTGAACATCAACTCATAGCGACCAATCGGCACCGGCCGGTCGCCGATCAAGGGCACATCGGTGCGGCCGTCGCTGTTGGTCACCGTGCGCGTCACCACCCGGGGAGCGCCGAGATCGGACAATTCGGTCAGCTCGACCGAGATGCCCGCCGCCGGCTTGCCGCTATGGGTATCCAGCACGTGGGTCGACAGCCGCCCGGCCACCTGAAGCCGGTCCTCGGACGCGACGAGCTGGTCGAGCCGTAGCGCCGCGATCCGGCAGATTTCCGCGATCGAGGTTTGCGTTTCGGTCGCCGCATCGTTCGGCAGCCGCCGCTTGAAATCGCGCAGGATCGAATCCTTGGTGTGGCGGCGAACGCAAACGATATAGGGGAAGCCGAATTTCGAACGGTAGGCGTTGTTGACGCGCTCGAAGGCGTCGTATTCGGCATCCGAGAGCCGATCGAGTCCGACGCTGTTCTGCTCGGCACTGGATTCCGCGGTCAACCCCGCGGCGCGCTGGGTCTTGTTGGCGAGATCGGGATGCGCCTTGATCAGCGCTAGCCGCAATTCGGCCGGCGCGCGATCGACGGCCGCTTTCATCGCGGCGAATAATTGATTGATGCCCCCGAATGGTCGCGCCGCTGCCGCGTGTTCGGCGATCCACGGCGAATATTCGAAAATATTGGCGAGCGCTGTGACGAAATCGTCCTTGCCGCAGGAGTTGAGATCGGAAAGAGATTTTTTCAGCATCCGGTCGGCCTATCCGATGCTCACAGCGTTGGCGGCGAGGTGCGAAAGATTGGCGTGCCAGTGCTGCGAGATCTGCAGCCGCGTCGGCACCCAGACATGTTCATGCTTCATGATGTAGTCGAGAAAGCGCATCAGCGCGGCGGCGCGGCCGGGACGGCCGACAATCCGGCAATGCAGGCCGACCGACATCATCTTCGGCGAGGTCTCGCCTTCGGCATAGAGCACGTCAAAGCTGTCCTTCAGATAAGTGAAGAACTGATCGCCGCTGCCAAAACCCTGCGCGTTCACGAAGCGCATGTCGTTGGCGTCGAGCGTGTAGGGAATGATCAGATGCGGCCCCACCGGTCCCGTGATCCAGTACGGCAGATCGTCGGCATAAGAATCGCAGGAATACAGGAAGCCGCCGGCTTCCATCACCAGCCGCACGGTGTTGATGGAGGAACGTCCGGTGTACCAGCCGAGCGGCCGTTGTCCGGTGGCCTCGGTGTGGACGCGGATCGCGTCCGCGATCTCCAGCCGCTCCTCGGCTTCCGACATATCCTTGTGCTCGACCCATTTCAGGCTGTGGCTGGCGATGTCCCAGCCGGCTTCCTTCATCGCCGCGACCACTTCGGGATTGCGCTTCAACGCGGTCGCGACCCCGAACACCGTGGTCGGCAGCTTACGTTCGGTGAATATCCGCCACAGCCGCCAGAAGCCGGCGCGCGAGCCATATTCGAACATCGATTCGATATTGGCGTGGCGCTGGCCCGGCCATGGCTGCGCGCCCAGCACGTCGGACAGGAACGCTTCGGAAGCGCCGTCGCCGTGCAAAATATTGTTCTCGCCGCCCTCTTCGAAGTTGACGACGAACTGCACGGCAACACGGGCGTTGCCCGGCCATTTCGGATCGGGGGCGTTGCGGCCGTAGCCGCGGAGATCGCGCGGGTATTCGGCCTCGGCCACTAGACCTCCTCGAAGAGGATTTTCTGCGCGCCCTTCCATAGCACGGTCTTGCCGAATGCGGTGAGGTTCTCAAGGCCCGAGATCAGGGTGATGAAGTGATTGCCGGCCAATTGGCCCATCTTGCTCGCGAAGTGCACGCCGCCATAGGCGAGCAGAATCTCGGTCTCGCTGATGCCGCCAGGATAGAGAATCACCTGGCCGGGCGCGGGATAGCTGGTGTGGTTTTCGTAGGAGACGCCGAAGTCGAGATCGCCGAGCGGCATCCAGACCCCCTCGCCGCTCCAGCGGACATGAATCGCCTGGCTCTCGAACGGCATCGCTTTTCGAAACGCCGCGACGGTCTTCGGCGCCAGTTGCTCTTCGAAACGGGCCTGGAAGGTGAATTCGCCGGCGCGGACAATCAGTTGGCTCATCGAACTCTTCTCATGGATGGCTCTTCGAAGCGGGTGATGCAATATCCATTGCAGCCGCACACAGCGGAAGCAAGGACCATTCCAGCCGCAGCCGCCGGTTTCAGCGGAAATCGGCGGCTATTCGCCTTACTATCTGCGGTCGTAAGACCAGCCGAAAATGCCGCCCCGTCGTGCTTCAGGTTCCGGTGGCGGCGCCGGCGCTTCGGCCTGTGGCGGTGGTGCGGGCGGCGTCGGCAGGTTCTCGCATTTCATCGAATAGACCAGTTCGCCCTTGGCGGTCTGGCCGATCGGGGCACAGATGTCGCCCCGTGCGGTCGCGCCCTTCGGTGTCAACTTGGTCTGCGCCCAAGCGGGCGACGCAATCAGCAGCAAGGCTAGTAAAAGTCTCTTCATCGGCTTCGCTCGCGAGGACGCTATTCCCTATTGAACCGGATTGGCACGGCCAAGTCTACGACAGCCCGGCCGCACAAAGCTGCTGAATATTTAGCCGTGACCAAGAAATTTGCTCGCCGCTTCGTGATGCGCGCGCCCGTAATAATCGTCAGCCGCGATCGTTAGATAGAGCAACAGCGCTAAGACACGAGGCGCATTTGCCTCGCCAACAAAGCGTCAAAGGGAGAACAATAAATGCGCAAGACAATCCTCACCATGCTCGGTTCGGCCTTGATCGTCGCAGCCTCCGTGCAGTTTGCCGCGGCCGCCCAGCGTCATCATGGCAAGACATACCGCGCGGTCGTCAGCCAGCAGCAGACCCGTAACACCGATGCCTATGCCGCCTGGCCGGCCCCGGCGGTGCAGCCGGACTGGTATCGCTACTCCGGCGGATACTCGGCGCCGGCAGGTCGCTGAACGCCGGTTTTACGTTGAAGTCGGAAGCCGGTCGCACATCGCGGCCGGCTTTGGCTTTTCCGCAGCCTCGCCGATGCCTAAGATGACCGGCGCGATCAAGAGGGGGTGCCGATGACGACAGCTGGTTTGCGTGGCCATACCGCCTTGGTGACCGGAGGCTCGCGCGGCATCGGCGCCGCGATCGTGCGAATGCTGGCGGATGCCGGCGCCGCGGTCGTCATCAATTACCGCGAGCGTACCGCCGAGGCGGACGCGCTGGCCAGGACCATCGGCGACAATGGCGGACGCGCGGTCGCGATATCAGCTGACGTTTCGCAGGCCGATGCGGTCGCCAAAATGGTCGAACGCGCAAAGTCGGAGCTGGCGCCGATCGACATCCTGGTCAACAACGCCGGCATCGCGATTGTCAGAGGCGTCGAGGATCTGACGGAAGAGGATTTCGATCGAACCATCACGGTGAATCTGAAGTCGGTGTTTCTGTGCACCCAGGCGGTGTTGCCGATGATGCGGGCGAAGCAATGGGGCCGCATCGTCAACATCTCCTCAGGCGCTGCGCGCGGCGCCGGTGCGATCGGGCCACACTACAATGCCTCGAAGGCAGGTGTCGAAGGCCTGACCCGCGGTTATGCCGCGCGCCTCGTCAAGGAAGGCATCACGGTCAATGCGGTGGCGCCCTCTTTGATCGAAACCGACATGATGAAGGGACAGCCAAATCTGGTCAGCCGGATTCCGCTGGGCCGCTTCGGCACTGCGGAAGAGGTCGCGCAAGCTGATGCTGGTCGGCAATCCCTACATGACCGGGCAAACGGTCGCGATGAGCGGCGGCATGGCGTTCAACTAGGGCTCGCCGATACCAATTCGATAGCTCAACGATCGGCTTGCACCCGGCGCGATCTGCATCAGGCCAGGCTTGTCGATGAACTCGCCATCGAAATCCGACGGACTGGCGAAGCCGTGCCAGGGTTCGATGCACAAAAACGGCACCCCGCCCGGCTTCGACCAGACCCCGAGTTCGCGAAACCCATCCCAGGAAACCTCGATCGACGGGTCGCGATCGGCGGCATAGCGCACGGAAGCACTCGCGAGCTGGTCCATGATGATCGCGTCGTCATCGAACAACCGCTCCGACAGCGCCAGCGTTTTGCCCTGGATCGGGGTTGGTTCCGGCTTCGGCCGCATCAGACCGTCTTTCAACCGCCGGATCGGCGTGGGCTCCTCGTTGGAGAAAATTAGCCGGTAAGACTCCTTTGGCAATCCGGGGAGCAATGGCCAGTTGAACGCGGGATGCCCGCCAAGCGAAGCCGGCAATATCTCGTTGCCCGTATTGATGATCTCGAAGGTGACGTCCAGATCGGCCCCTTTCACGGTGTAAGTAACCTCCAGCCGGAAGGCGAAGGGATAGCGGGCGCGGGTTTCCGCATTGTCGGTGAGCGCCAGCTTGCAGCAAGCCGGCTCGCGCAGCACCCATTCAAACCGGTGATCCCGCGCGACGCCGTGCTGCGTCATCGGATAGGTCTTTCCGCGGTGATGCAGTTCGTCGTTCTTCAGCTTTCCGACAATCGGAAACAGCAAGGGGGCGTGACGCGGCCATTGCGGGCCGGCCTGCCAGAGCAGTTCTAACCCTTGCGCGTTCTTCAGCGAAGATAGTTCGGCGCCATGCGCCAAAATGGTCGCTGACATCGCATCGCCATGCAGCGTGTGGCTATCCGTGCTCATGTCTTGCCTCGCTGGAAATCCTACCCTCCGCTCTGTACATTTTTTGAGCTGATAATGTCGAGACTTTCATCTTGCGGCATCGATTGCGATTATGTGAGCGTCGAAAACGCCGGCAACGATGTCGGAAGGCCGCATGTTCGCGTGAAGGTTTGCGCGTTTTCCTGCCCTTCCGACCCAAGAAAGACGCATCATGTTCAAACGACTGTTGGTAGGCCTGGTTCTGGGCTGCAGCGTAAGTGCCGCCGCGCTGGCGCAAGAGCCGAAAATGGGGGGCGTAATCAACGCCGTGATCCAGCCGGAACCGCCGGGCCTGATGCTGGCGATGATTCAGAATGGCCCGACCCAGATGGTGTCAGGCAATATTTTTGAAGGCCTGTTGCGCTACAGCCCCAAGCTCGAACCGCTGCCCGGTCTCGCCGAAAGCTGGACCGTCAGCGAGGACGCCAAAGTCTACACCTTCAAGCTCAAGCCGGGCGTTACCTGGCACGACGGCAAGCCGTTCACCTCGGCCGACGTGCTGTTCTCCATCGAGATGCTCAAACAGACCCACGCGCGGGCGCGCAATAATTTGACTCAATTGGAAAAAGTCGAAGCGCCCGACGATCTCACGGTGGTGTTTACGCTGAAGCAGCCATTTGGGCCGTTTCTCGGCATCTTCGAAGTCGGCTCGATGCCGATGATCCCGAAGCACATCTATGAGGGCACCGACTTCAAGACCAATCCGGCCAACAACGCGCCTATTGGCACCGGCCCGTTCATGTTCAAGGAATGGCAGAAAGGCTCTTTCATCCGCCTGGTCAAGAATCCGAATTACCACGAGAAGGGCAAACCCTATCTCGACGAGATCTACTGGCAGATCATCCCCGACGCCGCCGCGCGCGCGGTCGCGTTCGAGACCGGCAAGATCGACGTGCTGCCCGGCGGCTCGGTGGAAAATTTCGACGTGCCGCGCCTGTCCAAGCTCAGGGATGTCTGCGTCACCGGTGCGGGCTGGGAATTCTTCAGCCCGCTGGCGTGGCTGTGGCTTAACAATCGTGCAGGCCCCACCGCGAACAAGAAGGTCCGTCAGGCCATCATGTACGCGGTCGATCGCAATTTTGCCAAGGACGTGATCTGGAACGGACTGGGCAAGGTCGCCACCGGGCCGTCGGCCTCGTCGATCAAGTTCTACACCGACGATGTGCCGAAATACGATTTCAACCCGGCGAAGGCCAAGCAGCTCCTGAAAGAGGCCGGCTACAACGGCGAAAAGATCCGCCTGCTGCCGCTGGCCTATGGCGAGACCTGGCAGCGCTGGGGCGAAGCGGTGAAGCAGAATCTGCAGGACGTCGGCATGAACGTCGAAACCGTCGCCACCGACGTGGCCGGCGGCAACCAGAAGATCGGCGACTGGGACTACGACATCGCCTTCACCTATCTCTATCAATATGGCGATCCCGCGCTTGGCGTCGGCCGCAACTACATTACGAGCCAGATCATCAAGGGCCAGGTCTTCAACAATGTCGAGGGCTACTCGAACCCCGAGATTGACCAGCTGTTCGCCGACGGTGCGGTCGCAACGCCCGACTCCAAGCGCAAGGAAATTTACGAAAAGGCGCAGAAGATCCTGGTCGAGGATGTGCCGGTGGCGTGGATGCTGGAGCTGCAGTTTCCGACCATCACCCGCTGCAAGGTCAAGAACCTGATCACCACCGCGATCGGCGTCAATGACGGCTTTCGCGATGCCTGGATCGACAAATGACGCTCAGAAGACCACAGCCTCGGCGGCCGGCCGGCCGCAGGTTCGGACGTCCCTCAAAAAACGCTTGATCAAGGTCAGCGAAATGAAAGAGCCTTTGCGGCAGGTTGCCGCCTGATCAGAGGCCCGCGGCTCCTGACCGGGACCCGAACAATCATGGCGCCATCCTGGAGCCCGACAGCGGAGCGAATTTCCCGTCCCAGGCAGGGCCGCCGCCTGAGCGAAGCCATGCGGTGCGAAACCGCTTTTCGCCTGATCGTGTCCGAATGCCTCGAGGAAGTGGCGACGAACCACGAGGCCGCCTGCGCCGGCGATCCTGCCGCACTGCACCACATGCGCATCGCGCTGACGCACCTGCGTGCCGCGATCGCCTTCTATTCGGCCATGGTGGCGGATTCCGAATGGACCCGCCTGAAATCCGAATTGAAATGGCTGAACGGATATCTCGGCGAGACACGCGATCTCGACGTCGCGATCGAGACCAGCCGCGGCACTCCCGACGCGCGGGCCTTCAGGACGGCGCGGGTCGCGAGCCACCAGCGCCTGCAACGCGCGCTGGAATCCGACAGATATCGGCAGTGGTTCGAGGCGATGTGGGGTTGGGTCGGAAGCGGCCCCTGGTCGACGAGACAGGACCCGCGCTCAGCACAGCGGCGCGCCGCGCCGGTTGCGGTTTTCCACGCGCACAGATTGGCGCGGTGGCATCACAAGCTCACCAGGAAAAGCCGCGGCCTTCAAGGCATGGGCAAGCACAAGCGGCACCGCCTCCGGCTTGCGAGCAAGCGGCTGCGCTATGCCATCGAATTCTCGCAAGGCGCGCTTCCCAAAGACGATTTGCCGAAGTGGCAAGCGATCATGAAACATCTGCGCAAGGGGCAGCAAATCCTTGGCGAATTGAACGACGCCGAAATGCGCCGGTCGCTGGCAACCAGCCTGGAGCGCGCACAACAGCGCGCCTCAACCTCCGACCGGAAGCCGTTGAAGCTGCTCGATCCAAAGAAAAAGAGCCGGCTGCTCCGGCGGGCGGCGATCGTCTACCGCAAGGTGGCGGGCTGAACGGATGTTGGTGTCGACCCCCGTGGTCGCGGCAAATCGAACCCGTTGGGTATTCGACGCGTCTTGCATCACACCGGGCTGGCTTTATATATTATAACCGTCATTTAAAATCCTCGACCCGGAGCGCATCATGAACGATCGATCTGTTCTTCAGTCGTCCACACCCGATGGAAGCGTGCTGATATCCGGTGTCGGCGCCTCGCAGGGTTTGGGCGCGGCCATTGCGCGCCGTTTTGCCGCCGGCGGTTACCCCGTTGCCATCGCTGGACGCAACGCCGACAAGCTTGCAGCCACCGCCGCAGAGCTCACCTCTGCCGGAGCCAAGGTCATCCACGTCGTCGGTGACGCCTCGAAGGCGGCCGACGTGGCGCGCTTCGTCGCGGCCGCCCAGCAGCTGGGTCCGTTGGCTGTGGCTGTACACAATGCAGGTTCCAATCGGCCGGCGCCCTTCCTCAAGGTCAGCGAAGAGCGGTTCGAAGCGCACTGGCGCGAGCATGCACTCGGCGGCTTCCATCTGGCGCAGGCGGCGATTCCGGTGCTGTTGGCGCGCAGCGGCGGCACCTTGATATTCACCGGAGCCAGCGGCTCGCTGCGTGGCAAGGCCAATTTTGCGCCGTTCGCCGCCGCCAAGGCCGCCCTCCGCGCGCTCGCCCAGAGCGTGGCGCGCGAATTCGGTCCGCAGGGGATCCACGTCGGGCACGTCGTGATTGACGGCGGCATCGAGGGCGAGCGCTTGCTGAGCTTGCGGCCGGAATTGAAGGGCGCCCGCGGAGCCGACGGGCTGTTGAACATCGCCGCCATCGCCGACGCCTATTGGGTGCTGCACCACCAGCATCGCAGCGCGTGGACGCTCGAGCTTGACTTGCGCCCGTGGGCTGAATCATTCTGAGGCGCCGGAGCGCTAGCCGCTTTCGCGCAGCACCAGTTCGAAGCCGAGATCGATCTGGCGCGGTCCGCCGCGCTCGAGCGTGAGCGTCGCCGCGGTCCGTCCGATCGCGTCGCCGTGGACGCTGATGGTGCTGAGAGCCGGCGAAATCAATCGTCCCATTTCGAGATCGCCGAGACCAATCACCGCGACCGGCTGTTGGTGAGCCGGCCCCTCGCGCAACAGTCCGGCCTTTCGCAGGCCCGACATGAAGCCGATCGCGTGCGCGTCATTGGCCGCGAACACCGCGTCGACGCCGGGCAGGCTCGCATGCGCGACGACGCTGCCCGAGGCATTGCGATCGAGGATCAGCCGGCGCGGCATGCTCATTCCGTTGCCCACGATTTGATCCTTGAATCCAAGCCAGCGGCGCGTCGCCCGCGGATCATCACCGCCGATGAAGGCCATCTGCCGGCGGCCCTGCGCGATCAGATGGCGCGCGACGGCACCGCCGGCCTTGTAATTATCGAACCCGGCGACGGCATCGATCGGCGAGACCGGCAGATCCCAGGTCTCGACGATCGGAATCCGCGCGTGGCGCAGCAGGCGACTGCCGTCTTCGGTCGCGGGTGAGCCGACCATGATGATGGCCTCGGGCCGCCGCGACAGCAGCGCCGCCAGCATGCGGTCTTCCCGCACGGCATCATAGCGCGACTGCGCCAGGATCACGGAAAAGCCGAGCGGCTCGAGCGTGTCGGAAAGTCCCTGAACAGTGTCGGCAAAGATCGAGTTGGCGATGGTCGGCACCAGCACGCCAACCGAATTGGTCCGCGCACTGGCAAGCGCACCGGCAACCAGATTGGGCACGTAGCCCAACTCCCGCATCGCCAGCTCGACCCTGGCGCGGGTATCCGGCGCGACCAGATCGGGGAGCCTGACGACCCGGCTGACGGTGATGGCGGACACGCCCGCGCGCTTGGCCACCGCCGACAGGGTCGGGGCGGCCTCGGCCGGAACGGTTTCGATATCGCTCAATTCGGGATCCATCGAGGTCTGAAACTGCACGATTCTGGCTTGTACATCCACAATGACAGCGCTAACATACCCATATGATAGCGCTAACATAGGCAAAATACCCATAAATAGGAGAAAGCAGTGATTTCGGACGAGAGGGTTGAGGCCTACCGGAGGGACGGGGTGATCGTGGTGCCGGAGGTGCTGGACAAGGGCACGCTGGCAAAGGTGCGCTCGGTCCTTGCCGAGCTGGTCGCCGGCGCGGCCAGCGTGACCGAACACACCGAAATCTACGACCTCGAACCCGGCCACTCCAAGGAAACCGCGCGCGTCCGCCGCATCAAGGCGCCGCACAAGGTGCACCCGATCTTCGACGAGATCGTCCGCAGCGCCGATGTCATCGGCATCCTGACCAAACTGATCGGCCCCGGCCTGCGCTTGCACGGTGCGAAGCTGAACATGAAGTCCGCGCAATACGGCTCGCCCGTCGAGTGGCATCAGGACTGGGCATTCTATCCGCACACCAATGACGACATTCTCGCGATCGGCGTGTTGCTCGACGACTGCGATCTCGAGAACGGACCGATGCTGGTGACACCGGGCACACATACCGGCGACGCCGTGTGGAACCATCACGGCGACGACGGCTGCTTTGCCGGCTTGATCGATCCTGATTTGATCCAGGACGAGATCAAGCGCGCCGTCCCCTGCATGGGTAAAGCGGGCAGCATGTCGTTTCATCACGTGCGCGCGCTGCATGGCTCGGCGACCAATACCTCCGATCGTCCGCGCAACTTGCTGCTCTATGAAGTGGCGGCAAGCGACGCCTGGCCGCTGATGGGCGTGAAGGACTTCGCCGAATTCGACAGCCGTCTGTTGACCGGTGGATCCGTCATCACGCCGCGGCTCACGGATGTGCCGGTGCGCATGCCGCTGCCGCCGGCGAAGCGCCAGGGGTCGATCTACGAGACCCAATCGGCCTCGAAGAAATCCTATTTTACGCGCGTCGCGTAGGCACGCGCAAACCGATGCCCGTCGCGGGCATCGCACTATCAAAAATATGAACAAACCAAACGGGGGGAGCCCAAATGACCGAGATCAAAGCCGGTAACGCCGGTCAATCGCGCTTGCGTGTGATCCTTGCGGCCAGCGTCGGATCCGCGCTCGAATGGTACGACTTCTTCCTGTACGGCACCGCCGCCGCGCTGGTGTTCGGCGATCTGTTCTTTCCGAAGAGCGATCCGGTGGTCGGAACGCTGCTCTCGTTCCTCACCTTCGGCGTCGGCTTCGTGGTGCGGCCGATCGGCGGCATCGTGTTCGGTATCATGGGCGATCGCTACGGCCGCAAGCCGGTGCTGGTCCTGACGCTGTTGATGATCGGCATCGGCACGACCGCGATCGGACTGTTGCCGACCTACGGGCAGATCGGCATCTGGGCGCCGCTGCTGCTGGTCGCGATGCGCATCATACAGGGTCTGGGCGCCGGCGCCGAATATGGCGGCGCGGTGATCTACCTCGTGGAGAATGCCCCGGCCAAACATCGCGGCTTCTGGGGCGGCTTCGCGCCGCTCGGCGTCTCCGTCGGCAACCTGCTGGCGGCCGGCGCGTTTGCGCTCGTCACCATGCTGCCGCGCGAGGACCTCTTGAACTGGGGCTGGCGCCTGCCGTTCCTGGCGAGCTTCCTGCTCATCCTGGTCGGCCTTTTCGTTCGACTGCGCATTACGGAAACGCCGGTTTTTACCGAGGCCGTGCTGGCCCGCGGCAAGGTCGAGCGCAACCCGGCAATGGAGGCGCTGCGCCATCACCCCAGAAACTTCCTTGTCGTGCTGGGGGCGCGGATGGCCGAGAACGGCCTTGGCTATTTCTTCCCGGTGTTTGGGCTGAGCTACGTCATCAACACGCTCGGCGTGCCGAAAGCGGATGCGCTCAGCGCATTGATGCTGGCCTTTACGATCGAGCTGTTCGCCATCTTGGGCTTTGCCGCGCTATCCGATCGTATCGGACGGCGGCCGGTGTACATGTTCGGCGCACTGGCCGGCGTCGCGCTCGCCTTTCCGTTCTTCTGGATGGTCGGGACCAGGCAATGGATCCTGATCGCGCTTGCCTTCATTCTTGCACGGGCGGTGGTGACGGCGGCGATGTTCGGGCCGCAGGCGGCATATTTCGCCGAACTGTTCCCGCCACAACGCCGCTTCGCCGGCTTTGCCTTCGCGCGCGAACTGGGCTCGCTGCTCGCCGGCGGCCCCGCGCCGTTCGTGGCGACCGCCTTGGTGGCGGCTTACGGAAGCTGGTGGCCGGTGGCCTGCTACGCGATGTTCCTGTCGTTATGCACGGTGATCGCAATCTGGATCGGCCCCGAGACCTATCAGCAAAATATCGCGACCGACAACGCCAGCAGCGACGAACTTCCCGCGGCGGTGCCGCTGCGGGCCTAGGCAATGGCCCAGCAGCTTCGCGTCCTGCAGTCGCTCTGGGCGATGGAGCGGCGGCTGGCCGATGCGCCGGAATGGCCGCTTCAGACCCAGCTCGCGATGATCCGCGACGCCGGGTTTGACGGCGCCGGCGTGCGCTTCATCGATCCCGTATTTGCAACTGAAGCGACGGACTTCCTGGGCGCGCACGGCATGATCTGGCAGGCGCAGTGCTATCCCAAATGCGTCGACGATTTGAAGCCGGTGCTGGAGCTGGTGGCGCGGCTCGGCGCCGACCATGTCAATTTGCAACCGGATGTCCGTCCCGACCGCATCGAAGCCTGCATTCCCCTGCTCGAGGGCTGGCGCCGGCTCGCCGATCAGGCCGGCGTCGCGGTACATGTCGAAACCCACCGCGACCGCATGACGACGGATCTATTTTTCACGCTGCAGCTGCTCGATTGCTTTCCCGATTTACGGCTGACGGCTGACTTGTCGCATTATCTGGTCGGCCGCGAATTCGCCTGGCCGATGGACGACATCAACCATGGCCTGATTCATCGCATCCTCGACAATGCCTGGAGCATTCACGGCCGCATCGCCAGCCGCGAGCAGGTGCAGATTTCGCTCGGCTTTCCGCAGCACCAAGGCTGGGTCGATTTGTTCATGGGCTGGTGGGGATATGGCATCCGATCCTGGAGGAGGCGCGCCGGCGCTGACGCGACGCTGACCTTCCTCTGCGAATTGGGGCCTCCGCCCTACGCCATCACCGGAGCGGACGGCAGAGAGCTTTCCGACCGCTGGAACGATGCGCTGGTCATGAAGGACATGATCAGGGCGTTGTGGGATCGCATTGCCGGTGAAGGCTAGAGCGTTTTCGAGCGAAGTGGATACCGGTTCGCGTGAAGAAAACGCGTCAGAAAAGGAATCTAGAGCTTCGGTTCTGATTCAATCAGGACCGATCATGCTCTAGGCCGCATCGCTTCTATGCGGCATGCCTTGCTGGACCGACGTCAGATGGCCCAACATGATCGTACCGAGCAGCCGTTCCATCTCCAGCCGCGCCGTGACGTGCGACATCGTCGGGCGCGATCCGAGCGTCAGCTCGTTGACCTCATCGATGGCGGTCAGGCCGCGCGGATAGTACTCGCGGAAGATCACCCGCTCGGCCAGTCCATCCGCGATCCGGAAATTCAGGGTCTTCGCCAGTTCGCCCAGCGCCTCGCCCACCAGGCGCTTGTTGCGCGATCCAAGCATCGACAGGCGGTTGCGCAACACCACCCAATCGAAACCGGGATTGTCGCGCAGCACGCGCTGACGGCGTGCCTCCTCCACCATCTGCGAATAATGGCTGATGCCGGTCACCTTGTAGGCATGCGCATCCACGGTGCCGAGAACATCGAAATCGACGAAACTGTCGTTGAGCGGCGTCACCAGGGTATTGGCCAGCGAATGGGCAAAGGCCGTCAGATAAGTGTCGTGGCCCGGATTATCGATCACGACAAAATCATGCGAGCGGCTCAGCCGTTCGATGATTTCGGCGAGCGCGCTGCGCCCCAGCGTCTCGACCTCCACGCTGCGGCCGTTCACATGCTCGAAGCACAGATGCGTCGGGACATCCAGTTCGAGCGAGGCCTCCCTCGCCCAGGCCCGGCGGTTCTCGACATAATGCGTGAGACTCTTCTGCTTGTTGTCGAGATCGATGGTGGCGACGCGTTGACCGGCCTTGATCAAGGCGATGGCGAGATGCATGGCAACTGTTGACTTGCCGGATCCGCCCTTGTTGTTTCCCACTACAATAACACGTGCACTCGTCATGCGTATCCCACCAAGACGCTGAGCCAAAGCAAGCTGGTACCGGAATCGTGTTCGAGTATGTGTGCTGATTCGACGGCAGCCGGCAAGGGCCGCACGAGTCCGTCATCATTCAAGGTCATGCCGGCCCGGATTGAGCGTGCGGTGCAACACGTCTAGATCACGCCGGAGACCCGCAAATCATCGATCTCCGCGCTACTTGATCCGAGCAGGCCTCTCAATATCTCGTCGTTTTGCGCCCCCACCCATGTATGACATCGCGGCTTCGCCCGTCGCACCTTCATATTCGACCAAAGGACCAAGCTGCGCGTAGTGGTCGAAAAGCGCGTTCAACTCTTTCGGCTTGATACGTTCGCGCAGCTCTGGCGCCGCTCGATCAAGGAACTGTTGCTTGCTCCAACTAGCAGCGATGGCAGGTACTGCGCCATCGACGAAAGCTTTGCTCTCTGCATCAAGCGCATGACCGTTATATAAAAGCACGCCCAAGCCGATACTCGACGCAAGAATGGCGATCAGCGCCGAGGCACCGAGAATGTAAAGGAATTTACGCATGGCCGCGATCCTTCTCGCCGCTTGCCAATAGAGAACCTGGGTAGGATTGGTACTGACACGGCTTCCTGCTCGGACGCCGCCTCCCAACGATTAAATTGCGCGACTAGGCATGACTAAATTGTTGACATGACGCCGTAAATCACCAGAAGGTCTGAGCTGGTTTATGCCCAAGGAAGAAGAGCAGCCCTAAAGTTGCTGTCAACGCCACTACGAAAACCCCAGCGGCCAAGAGCTCACGCGCCTCTCGCCTCCTGCATTCTTCCAGTTCGTCACTATGGTCGGCCGTGCAAAACAATCCTCACAGTCTCTTCATGACCAAATTAGTATGATTCCATTGGACACCAACATATCTGCTATGCTTCGCTCGAAAAACAGGTAAAGCCCTATCACCAACGAAAATGAAACAAAAAAAGCTAGTTCCTGATCAAATTGAAATTGCCCTTCCTGCAGTGGAATAGTTCGTGATGCTTGGGAGGCCGCAGCCAAAAACAAAAACAAAAACCCCACTGCCACCATTGAAGCGAGAGCAGCTAAATTCTTATCAGACCCTGAAACATACACCGGATGCCCTTTGATATCGAACGGGTAGATGAGGCCATTTAGGGCATCTGGTTCACGGGGATTGTGCAACTGAAAGTGGAAATACCAAAAAAGATGGCATAGAAAACCTGCAACTAAACCTCCGAAGCAAGCCGCTGGCACGTTCCAGAATTTTATATTTCTTGTCAGCGGATACCCACCTGGCTTGCGCTTCAATTCTTACCAAAATCGAACGATGCTCGTGTTGGTAACTAACGCAGATCCTGATGCTCCAACGCCAGCACCGATCGTTAGACCTCCGCCAACAATATTCTCTCCCCGAGAGTTACTCCCGTAGAAAGCATCAGCTTGGGCATCTGGGCCCCATCCTCCACCCCCGCTAACGTTTGCGAAGGGACCGGCAAGATCCGTTATATAGTTTGCAGTAGACGTGGCACCACTCGCTCCTAAAGAGGCCCCTCCGCCAACGCCGAGCCCCGCACCATAACCATAATATAATCCCGCGCCTCCATTCGAATCAATCGCTACTCCTCCAAACAAGCTACCGGCTGCGACTCCAGCTGTCCCCCCAAACGTGAACCCAATTTGCATGGTCCATAGTCCCAAAGGGTCTCTTTGGTTGATCGGATTATTGAAAACGTAACGATAGAGATTGATATCACCGCCGTTGAGCCCGACCGGATCTTCCGAAATGAATCTTCCCCAAGCAGGGTTGTAGTAACGGTTGCGATAATTGTAGAGGCCCGTGTTGTCGTTCTCGCGGCCGGCGAACTGGAACGTGCTGGTGGAAGCGGTTCCGGTTACCTGGGTGACGCCATACGCATCATAACCGTAGCTGGTTTGCACGGCCCCGCTGCTTGCCAGCGCCACAGTCGAACCGAGTGCGTCGGTCACGAAAGTCGAGCCGCCGCGGGTGAACCGCTCGTCGGCACCGAGGCCGAGCAGAAGGTCGGCGCTTGGGCTACCACCCTGTTGTTCCTGCGCCACGTCCCAACCGTCATAGAGGAACGAGGTCGCGACGCCGCTGCGGGTCGCCGTCTGCCGCCGGTTGAAGCTGTCGTAGCCGAAACTTGCCACACCGCCAATGCCACTCAGACGATTGCGTGCGTCCCAGGTGTAGGTCCGCACACCGTCGCTCATCAGGTTGCCGTTAGTGTCCCAGGTCGGCGACGCCGTTACACCGGCGACCGTGCGCGATGTCAAGCGATTGGCCAGATCATAGCTTGCGCTGGTGACAAAGAGCAGATCAATTTCTTGCGCAGTCGTAGAGCCCAGCGTCTTGCGGCCGACTAGCGGCGCCGTGTCGCCACTCTCTATCGAGCGCAAGACGCTGCAGAGCGTTGTCTTGCCGTAGCCGTTGGCCCCATAGATTAGAGTGTATTTGGCCAGTGGCGAATTAGGCGTGTGAGCGGAGTTGCGAAATCGCCCAACGTTTTTGATCGAAATGACTCGCGTGAGCATCATTTCCGGACCTCCTGTGGGACAAGAGCTTAAGCGTTTATGTGTAAGGCCGGAAGTTCTCTACCTTGCCGCGAAGCTCGCGAACAGTGCGGGTACGGATCTTGTGGCCTGGAGAAATCTTTGGACGGCATTGTGAATGATCGAAAAAAATACGCTGCTCGGGCCCGATTTCTACAAACGACCGGCCAGAAGCCGCCATTCAAAGGCGTGGTCGGACTGCCGAATCCGCCGCGCAGTGTGGATCGAATCCGGTCTCCGGTTGGAGACTCCCAAAAATGGGAATATTTCAAATATCCGCCGGAGACTATCGGCGATTTCGCTCCCGCAGGGACCAATTTCGGGGCCCAGAGACCGATAGCCACCTCGCAAAAACCCGCCATTGGCGGGCATTTCTAAGGTTACTCAGGGTAAGATCTCCAGGCACCGGACTGGTTGGCTGGGGCGGGAGGGATCGAACCTCCGAATGGCGGAATCAAAATCCGCTGCCTTACCGCTTGGCTACGCCCCAACAGGATCCATCCGGAAAGCGCGGGACTTTCGGCCGACGCGGTTTCCTCTGGCAATGCCGGTCTATAGACGGAGTGGGGCCATTTCAACAGGCTAGAAGGTCGAATTTCGCCTGAATCGGGTCCGGAAATTCGAACCTTTACGATGGACATGATTGACCCCTTGCTGTGGACTCCCCGGGCCGCCATCGCCCGGCAAAAGCCCGGTTTCCGTTCCCGGCCCGCGCCCAATTCCCCCTCCGGAGAGTTGAGAGGCGGCCGGTTTCATGGGAAGACGGCAGCCCGCTGTTCCGCCTCCAGGCAGGAGTTAAGTCATGACCTACCGTGCGCCGATCAACGACATCCTGCTCGCACTCCATCACGGCGCCGGCCTCAAGGCCGCCGTCGCCGCCGGCCATTACGGCGATTTCGACGGCGACATCACCGCGGCCGTGCTCGAGCAAGCCGGCAAGTTCGCCAGCGACGTGCTGGCGCCGCTCAATAAGGTCGGCGACGAACACGGCATCAAGCTTGGGGACAACAAGGTGACGACCGCGCCGGGCTGGCCCGATGCGTACCAGCGCTGGACCGCCGCCGGATGGAACGCGGTCTCCGGTCCGGAAGCCTTCGGCGGCCAGGGCCTGCCGCTGGCGATCAACGCCGCCTGCACCGAAATCTGGAGCGCCTCGAACATCGCCTTCGGTCTCTGCCCGCTCTTGACGCTCTCCGCGATCGAGGCGCTCGACGCCCATGGCAGCGAGGAGCTGAAAAAGATCTATCTCGAAAAGCTCGTGACCGGCGAATGGACCGGCACCATGCAGCTCACCGAGCCGCAGGCCGGCTCCGACGTCG
>Ga0137415_10000324_pt1 | contig 44422 bp, 36 predicted proteins | sample CZODoug3_1_1_16f_FD_183082 | JGI IMG/M metagenome (GOLD analysis project Ga0137415, IMG submission 183082) | Vadose zone soil fungal communities from Angelo Coast Range Reserve, California, USA - CZODoug3_1_1_16fungal (Hybrid Assembly) | ecosystem: Environmental > Terrestrial > Soil > Vadose...
GAGATCTGTATTGCGGGACGCTGGATGTACGAGCGCGGACACATCGTCGCCTGCGAAGGAAACATTTCCGTGCGGCTGGATGACGGCAGCGTTCTCACCACGCCAACTTGCATGAACAAAGGGATGCTTTCGCCGGAGGATCTGGTAATTACCGACCTGCAAGGACGTCAACTTGCCGGCGACCGCAAGTTCTCTTCCGAACTGGCCATGCATCTGCTCTTTTACAAGATGCGGCCGGACGTCATGGCCATCTGCCACGGGCACCCGCCCACGGCCACCGGTTTTGCTGTCGCGGGACGCGCATTGAATCATGCCTTGCTTCCCGAAGTTATCGTGGGACTAGGTCAGATTCCCCTGGTGCAATACGCGACGTCGGGGACACAGGAGTTGAGCGACGCCATCGAACCATTCGTGCCTCACTATGACGCACTGCTGCTTGCCAACCACGGGGCCGTCACCTGCGGCCCGGATTTGCTGACGGCCTTCTTTCGAATGGAAACCATCGAGCACAGTGCGAAAATCACCCTGGCCGCCGAAATGGCCGGTGAGCCGGTGTTGCTTTCCAGCCGGGAAGTTGCCAAGCTCATGGCCGCTCGGCCGCGTTACTTCGTCGCGCCTCCGCCGGGCGGCGGAGCGGAATTGCCCATTACTCGCGATAGCGGAGAAATCTCTGGCGATGATGTCACGCTGACGCGCAGCGAACTCGATGCCCTGATCGACGAAGCCGTCCGCAAGGACCGCACCCGGCGCTAGTCTCCGGGGCCGTGGCGCCCGTCTGAAACCTCCTCACTCCCCTATCTCGTATTCTGGCCAGCACTCTGAACAATCTGTTTCCCGTGCCAGGCAGCTGCCGTTACAGGCCAGTGGAATTCCATATGACGTGTGGCGTATAAACTGACCGCCTCGCGCTCTTCCCCCACTCGCGATCCGTATCATTCCATCGAACCGGGGGTGACCCCTTTTTTTCCGGCCGTATCCGCTATCCCTTATCCGCGTTGACGGGCGAAGGAAAAGCGGCAATACTGGCGAGCGATGATTGGCCAGCTTCGCGGACGGCTTGCCGAAAAAAGACCGAATCAAGTGCTCGTGGACGTGGGCGGCGTGGGCTACGTCGTGCAGGTGCCGCTTTCGACGTACGCCGCACTCGGCGAGCTGCATACCGAAGTAACCCTCCTGACCCACACTCATGTGCGCGAAGATGCGCTGGCGCTGTACGGGTTTGTCTCCTCGCGGGAAAAACATTTTTTTGAGATGTTGCTTTCGGCTTCCGGCGTGGGGCCGGCTCTGGCGCTGAAGATTTTGAGCGGGATGAGCGTCGAGGAACTCGTGCCGGCGATTCGTGGGAGCGATCTGGCGCGGCTAACGAAAATTCCAGGCGTGGGACGCAAAACGGCGGAACGCATGGTGGTGGAGTTGAAGGACAAACTGGAAACCGTGACTGCGGAGACGGAGAAGCCGGCGGCGTCTTCGCCCGCGGGAATCGAAGCCGATGTTGTTTCGGCGCTGGTGAATCTCGGATACGACGGGCGTGCTGCAGAAGCCGCAGTCGGAGATGCGAAGCCCGAAGTGGGCGCTGGAAATTTTGAGAAGTTGTTGCGCGGGGCACTTCAAGCGCTGAGCGCGCCAAAAGGACGCACTGCGCGCGGGGCGTAGTTCGTTGAAGCCTCGGTTGTAGGGGCATGTTGCGCCCCTACGAGTGCAGACTCGGGATTGGGAGACGGGGCGGGAAGAGAAGAATGGCGGATGGAACGGCAAAACGGATGATGCCGCAGAGACAGCCAGAGCGGATTGTGTCCGGGCAGGCGCTTGACGAAGACGCGCGGCTCGATGTGAGCGTGCGGCCAAAGCGCCTGGACGAATACATCGGACAGAAACGCGTCAAAGAAAACATTCAGATCGCCATCGACGCGGCGCGCAGCCGCGACGAAGCGCTGGACCACGTGTTGCTCTATGGACCGCCGGGTCTTGGAAAAACCACTCTGGCGCAGATCATCGCCAACGAATTGAACGTGCCGATCAAAACCAGCGCGGGACCACTGCTGGAGCGCAAAGGCGACTTGACCGCGGTCTTGACTTCGCTCGAAAAAAAGGAAGTTTTCTTTCTCGATGAAATTCACCGCTTGCAGCCAGCCGTAGAAGAGGTGCTATATCCGGCAATGGAAGATTTTCGGGTGGACCTGATCATCGGGCAAGGGCCGGGAGCGCGGATCCATCCGTTTCAGTTGGGGCATTTCACGTTGATTGGCGCCACGACGCGCGCGGGATTGATTACCGCGCCCCTGCGCTCGCGGTTTGGCATCGTGCACCGGTTGGATTTTTATGAGCCGGCGGATTTGCTTATCATCATTCACCGTTCGGCGAAAATCCTGAATATCCAGATGGACGAAGGGGGCGCCGAGGAAATCGCGGGGCGATGCCGCGGCACACCGCGCATCGCCAACCGCCTGTTGCGGCGCGCGCGCGATTTCGCGGAAGTGCGGGCCGCGGGCCGCATCACGCGTGCGGTAGCGCAAGAAGCTTTGCAGATGCTGGGTGTTGACGAAAGCGGACTCGACGAAGTGGACCGCAACCTTATGATCGCGCTACTCGATAAGTACGCCGGCGGCCCCGTCGGCCTGGGCACGCTGGCCGCCGCGCTCTCCGAAGAAGAAGACGCCATCGAAGAGATGTACGAGCCCTACCTCATGCAGATCGGCATGATCGACCGCACTCCGCGCGGCCGCATGGCCACTGCGCGCGCCTACGAATACTTTGGCCGCGATCTCCCCCGCCGCCAGCCGCGGCTCTTCTGAACAGATTGGTGTTCTCCTGGCGACCTTGACGCACGGACTCGCCTACGCTTTGCGCGTCGTCTTTTTTCGGGCGCGGGCGTACTTGAGGGCGATCATGCCCTTCGAGAAGGTTTTGTTCTCGACGAGGGTGAATTCGCGTTGGGGGAAGCCACTGGGGAAAAGCGGTAGGCCTTCGCCGATTAGAATGGGAACAATTCCGATATAGAGCTCGTCGACCATGTCATCTTTGAGAAAGTCCCGGGCAAGTTCACCGCCGCCCATCAGCCAGATGTTTTTTCCGGGACGCTTGCGAAGTTGCTCGACGAAAGTTTTTGGGGATTCGTTGACGAAGGTGACGCCGCTGCGTTCGCCGGGCGGCTGGGAATGGGAGAAGACGAAATTCTTCATCTTTGAGCCGCCGAATCCGCCTCCGCCCATCTTTAGAGCAACGTCGTAGGTCTTTCTCCCCATGATGGCTGTATCGATGGTGGCGAAAAACGGGCCCATGGAATAGTCCTTGGGCATGAAGAGAAAGTCCACCGCTCCATCGGGGCGGGCGATATAGCCGTCGAGGCTGATGCCGAGGCCGAGAACGACCTTGCGCATGGCGGCATTCTAAACGAAGGATTGCAAATTTTTCAACGGTGGTGACCAGCGGCTTGGGGCCACGCTAGAAATCGCTGCGCATGATCTTCCACCAGTGGTCGCGCTGGGAAGGCTCCACGTTCACGAACTGAACGCCCATTTTCCCTTTGCCGCAATGACGGACCACGGCGCGCATTTGCAGCTTTCCGGATGGATCATTGTCGTGAACACCAAAATGAACTTCAATTTCCGTTCCCACAGGGTACTGAATCTCGCTCAAGATGCTAACGCCTATCGGGCTCATGTCCGCCAGAAAGCCGGCCACGAGTTGGCCGGGCGGACCAAACAGAACGCGCCAATCGGTGGCTCGCCGGGCGCTGCTTCTCCGTTCGGAAGGTGGATTGTCGGCCAAATGAGCAACCGGAATTCCCGAGGCCCGCGGGGGAAAGCTTGTAGCCCAAGGGACTCGCGGAAGGTATCAACAATTTGTTAATGGAGTGTGAATAAGGCTGCCGTGGCGCTAACAAGGTTTGGAGGCGCTGGAGAGACGGATGCCAAGGCGAAATGAATTGCGTGGGAGTTTGGACTTCAGCTAACGTGTGCTTCAGCGCGAAAGCGTTGATAGACCAGAGCGGAGGAACTCGTCATGCGGAGGATGATTCTTGCGGCGGTTGCAGTGATGCTGATGTCGTGCGGGGCTTACGGGCAGGAGGCGACGCCTGGAACAAAATCTTGCAAGGGTCTGGCACAACTGGAGCTGCCCGGAGCGAAAATCGTTTTGGCGAAGGCGATCGCGGCCGGAGCGTTTACGCCACCAGAAAATATGAGTCCTTGGGTAGTGGGGCCCCCCATTTTCTACAAAACGCTTCCCCCATTCTGCCGAGTGGTGGTGGAAGCGGCACCGAGCGCCGATTCCGATATCAAAATCGAGGTGTGGATGCCCCTCGATGGCATGAACGACAGCTGGTGGAACGGAAAACTACAGGGCCTGGGCAATGGAGGTTTCGCCGGAGAGATTGGTTATCTCGGGCTGGGTAGCTCGGTGCAACACGGTTATGCAACCGTAAGCACAGATACCGGTCACTCCGGAGAAGGGACTGAAGCGAGTTGGGCGCTGGGACATCCCGAAAAGGTGGCCGACTTCGGATACCGCGGAATCCACGAGATGACGCGGGTCGCTAAGCTGGTGGTCAAAGCGTATTACGGCAAGGATGCGCAGGATTCGTATTTCGCGGGTTGTTCGAACGGCGGGCGCCAAGCGTTGATGGAAGCCCAGCGGTTTCCAGAAGACTACGACGGGATTCTGGCCGGGGCACCGGCCAATTACTTTACGCACTTGCTGACCAAGGCGCTTGCGGACGCGCAGGCGACGACGCTGGATGCAGACAGTTATATTCCGTCCAGCAAGCTGCCGGCGATTGCCAAAGCGGCGAACGCGGCTTGCGATGCCCAGGACGGAGTGGCCGACGGCATCGTGAACGACCCGACGAAATGTCACTTCGATCCAGCCGTGATGCTTTGCAAGGAAGGCAATTCGGAGAAGTGCCTGACGGCGGCGCAAGTGACGACGTTGAGAAAATTGTACGAAGGGCCGAACGAGGCGAACGGGCGAAAGATTTTTCCAGGCTATTTGCCTGGAGCGGAAGAAGGACAGGGAGGATGGGCAACGTGGATTACGGGAACGGCGCCGGGCAAGAGCTTGTTGTTCGCCTTCAGCGGAGGGTATTTTTCCAACATGGTCTATGAGAAGGCGGACTGGAATTATAAGGATGCGAGTGTGGATCAAGCGATGAAAGCCGCGGATGAAAAGACTGCGCATTCGCTGAACGCGACCGAGACAAATCTTGCGCCATTCAAAGCCCATGGCGGCAAGCTGATTCTCTATCACGGGTGGAATGATCCGGCAATTTCGGCGATCAACACGGTTAATTACTACAACGGCGTGATGAGCAGGATGGGTGGCGCGGAGACGGAGGCCTTTGCGCGACTGTACATGGTGCCGGGAATGCAACACTGCGGCGGCGGTACGGGACCGGATTCTTTTGGGCAGGCGGGCGCGGAGGTGAATGATGCGCGGCACCATGTGGGCTTGGCTCTGGAGCAGTGGGTGGAAAAAGGAATCGCTCCTAATGCCGTTGTTGCTACGAAGTTCCAAGGCAGCGACCCAGCGAAGGGTGCGAAGATGACCCGGCCGCTGTGTCCGTATCCGCAAATCGCCAAGTACAAGGGCAAAGGAGATACGAACGACGCGGGCAATTTCGTGTGCGTGGCCGAGGACAGATGAGCCACAAAGATTGCGTTAGAGTTTTCAGGTGATCTAAGTTGCGTTGCGGCGCGATCGTGGTTAGAAGTTGAATCTGAGGAGGAGAGAAGATGTCACGGAAAAGCATGGTGAAGATGATCGTTGGGTTGCTTGTGGTGTTTGGTGCGCTCGGCAGGGTAGTAGCGCAAATGCCGAACCCTTACGGGGCAGCCATCAGTGTGGAGAATGCCAAGAAGGCTGCGGCACCCGCGGTAGCGGAGGCGACGAAGAATCACTGGACCGTGGCAGTGGCGATCGTCGGTCCTGGCGGCACGCTTATCTATTTTGAAAAAATGGACAACACCCAACTCGGCAGCGCAGAGGTAGCAATCGATAAGGCGCGGACGGCAGCACGATTCAAGCGACCGACGAAGGCGTTTCAGGATACCCTCGCAGGTGGGGGCGACGGGCTGCGCGTGCTGGGGCTGAAAGGCGTGGTGCCGATCGAGGGCGGAATTCCGCTGGTGATGGACGGAAAGATTGTGGGCGCGATCGGCGTCAGTGGAGCGACGAGCGCCCAGGACGCGCAATGCGCGAAGGCCAGCGCGGACACGGTGAAGTAGGAGCCGCCGATGACAGAGCATGTCTGAAGAGACGGTTTATCTCTCGCTGGGATCGAACATAGGCGACCGGGCGAAGAATCTGCGAGCGGCGATCGATGAATTGCCCCACGCGGGTGTGGCGGTGACAAGAGTTTCGTCGTTCTATGAGACCGAGCCGGTGGATTTGCGGGAGCAGCCTTGGTTTTTGAATTGTGCCGTGGAAGCGGAAACACATTTCGACGCGATTATGTTATTGCGAGCTTTGCGTGAGATCGAAACGAAAATGGGCAACAAGAAATTGGTGGCGAAAGGGCCGCGGCTGATTGACATGGACATCCTCCTTTACGGCCCCGAGACGATCGACACGCCGGACTTGCAAGTTCCTCATCCGAGAATGCATCTGCGGCGGTTTGTGTTGGTACCGCTGGCGGAGATTGCGCCGGATGTGGTGCACCCGGAGCTGAAAAAGACCGTGAAGCAGTTGCTCGAGGGAACTCCCGATAACAGCGTGGTGCGGCGCTTTCACCTTGCCAAATAGGGGCGCCCGCCGCGGCGGACGCCTCTACAAGTGCTCACCGTAGATTGCTTCAGCTGGTGCGATGCAAAAGCAGGCGGTGCAGGGTGATGGATTTAGGTTGGAGAGCGTCGAGCTCGATTTGGGCGAGCTGACCTTCCTTGATTTCGCGCCAGCGGTAGACGCCGGGCTCGGTTTCCTGAGTTTCACGGCCGTTCAAGCGCCGCAAGAATTCGTTGGCATTTTCGCGCGAAGCAGCTTGGCGGTACGAGGGACGGGTGAGGGCTTCGACCGCGTAGCTGCGCAAGAGTTTGCGCCAGTAGTGATCGAAGAGATCGCTGGAAGCGAAGATGTCGCTCCAGGCCACGTCTCCACCATAGGCGACGACCACTCCGACGACGCGTTCATTCTTTAAACCTGCAGTGGCTTGCATGAAACCGCGCTGCACTTCGTTGACGAAATCATCGATGGATACGCCGACGGCGCGCGACTCGTAAATTTTTTCGTAGGCTTCGGTGCGCCCATTACCCGCGATGGCAGCTGAGAGATTCTCTGAGGATATTTTTGCGGGCGGAGCAGCCGGCTTCGCCTTCGCGTTCGTTCCGTTGCGAACGGACTCCCACACTTTGGTTTGAACCTGATCAACGGCGGCGCTTTCGCGAACGCTTGGGTGGACGATGGTATTCGCGGCGGCGAATTGCGAGCTGCCCGTCCAACGCCCGTGCTCGACGCAGAAGACGTCGAGGGGAAGCGGAGGCGCGCCGACGGGGACGATGCGGTCCTTGCCGATGACGCGGTCCTGCTTGCCCCCGCTGACGAGTTCGCCGGCGAGGAGCAGCAGCGGACGCTTGCTGCGATTGATCAGAACAAGCTGGTTGACGGAAGCGCCAGTGGGCTGCGGAGTGTAGATGGGCCGGCCATCGCGCGAGCGAGCCAAACCTTCGGAGCCTTGCTCCCGGACGAGCACTTCGCCGGTGGCAAGTCCTTCCTCGAGAGTGAGGAAGAAACTGGTGTCCTGGTTGTAAGGACTGACTACCGGAAAGACGGAAATGTTTTCGTAAGTGACAGGATCGAGAAGCCGCCATTCCCCCTCAGGGTGAGACGATGGAGCGGCGGGCGAGCCGTGGCCTGAGCCGACCAAAGCCAGGCCGCCGAACGCAGTGATACCAAGAAGTCCGCCGATTAGGGCGGTGAAAATCGAACGTTCCATGAAAGCCTCCTGGGCGTGCCCTCCTGTCCGGTTAGAGTGAACCAGCGAGGACACAACTCGCAGTTAGAACGTGGGGAAGAGAGTTCCTTGCACAGGTGGAGGTATTCATGTGCTGGTTTCTTACCAAAAAAAGGATCTGGCCGGAGTGCGACAGAGAGACTTCGCTCAGCGATTGGGATCGCCGAGGTTGATGCGGGGCTTGTTGCGCCTGGATTTGGACAATTCGCCTTCCTGTTTCTCGTATTCGGCGAGTTCCTCGTCGGTGTAGGAAAAGGAGTCGCGCGAAGCGAACATGGAGTTGGACTTGGCGGCCAGCTTCTTCTTCTTGCGCAAGGCGCCGAATTCGTGGCGGACCTGACGGATCGGCCCTTCGATCGCTTTCACTTCCACGAGCAGATCACTCACTTTTTCAAGAAAATCATGAAGGTGGTAAGGACGGAGAACGTGAGGAAGGCGCGCGGCTTCCAGATGAACAATGAATTGGGTGCTGGTCAATTCGGGAACGAGGAAAAGGACGCGGATTCGGCCACCGTCTGCTGCAGGGACGCTGGCAAGTTCGCGCAGGGTGACGAAAGCGGGACCGTCAACTCCCGTTAGGGCCACATCCGCGATCACCAGCGACCATTCCCCGGTTTTCAGCTCCGAAAGGAGCATGTGCGCGTCAGAAACGATGCGAACCCGCCAGCCCTCGGAATCTAGGATCTGCTTGACCGCACTTCCACCGGAGGCATTGTTGTCAAGGACAAGAATGCCGACCTGCCGAACCACTGGCGTAGGACTAGTACTCACAATACCTAGTATGCCACAAGAAAGCCGTGGTGGGGGGTTCGAAATCAAGCGTTTGAGACGTATCCGGCAAGGGCGAAATGACGCTACTCGCAACGCGGACGGGAGTTACTGCCCCACTACGTAGTTGCTGCCCGTGAGCCAGCGCTGCAGACCGGTGCCGTCCCAAAAAACTCGATAAATGCCTGAGCGATGCGAGGAATCCATCCCGGCGAAGAAAACTTGAAGGCTGTCTCGCGACCATTCCGCGGCGCGGCCCCATTGGTTGGGCGGGCAGAGATTGGCGCGGCGCTTCGACCGAAGCTCGTAGAGGAAGAACCCTGCCGCCAGACCCGCGGAGTCAACGGGAGCTCCAGCGGGAGCCGAGAGGTAGTTGGCCGAGACAAGCAGCAAATCCGAATTGATGGGACTCACGCGAATGGTGTCCGAACTCATGATCTGAAAAGTGGAGCCGTAGATGTCTTTAAGCGAGACGGCCTGGGGCAGAGTCTCATCACTGAGCCAATAAGCGTTCAGCATGTCTGCCGCCAGGATGGTGTGATTATCCACCCATCCGTGCAGAGCATTAACTGGCTGCGGTGAAAAGGCCAGGGCCGATTCTGGATGGCCTGCAGGGAACGACCAGACCTGCCAGGAGCTATCCAGAGCTTTGAGGAAGACGATGCGGCCATCGTCAGGTGACCAGAAGGCTTGCCGCACCAGGCCATGCAATAAATCCACAGATTTACCGGAATCAAGATCGTAGAGAACAATGGTGCGGTCGGGGCTGGTCTTTGAATCCGAGCGCGTGTAGAGGAGTTTCTTACCGTCGTGCGAGAGGGCCAGTTCGGTGCCTTCGGGCGCCACAACCTTCTTTGCCGTGCCACGGCCGAAAACAACGCTGCCGGCAGAATTCTGGTAGGCGACGGCAAAGGGAGCCTTGAAATTTGTGATGGTCGGGGCAGGCGGTTTCTTCTTGGCCTCTTCTTCTTCCTGATCGGGCTGGTTGTTGATCTTGGGGAAGAGTTCGGCGGCGATGCGGGCGCAGCCGGCCATCGAGCCGATCTGCGCGTGATCCACCGAAGCTCGAAAACTGTACTTCCCGCCGAGCGGTGGTGTCGTTGTCAAGGTATCGTTGGTAGCATCGGTACAGGCTTCTCTCGTCAGATGGAGGGCTACGGCCGCTCCGGTGGCGGAGTCCTTGGCATGATAGATCCACGAGTCGGCGGCCTCGTGGGTAACTTCGGCGGGTTCGAGTGGAATAGGCGGATACCCAGGACGATCCATCCGTTCCGGGCCTTTCTGGCCGATTCGCACACTCCAGTTTGGATTGTTACCAAAGGCCAGGATGAAGATGGGGTAGTGGGTCGATTGCGGGGCGGCAGGACCTGCGGGCAGCTTCTTTTGCGGAGGCGGAGTTTGGCCGACGGAAAGCGCGGGCAGGCCCGCAAGAAGCACCGATGCCGCCAGCAGAACGCGTTTGGACCCCACAGTCATGAAAGTACAGTTCCCCCGGACACAGAGAATACCCCGCATCCCGCAGAGAGGCAATTGGCAGCGAGGGATTGAGGGGAAGCACGGTTCCAAGAGCGACACGGGGAAAACCAAAGGAGCGAACCAGGCGGATGCGAATATAAAGCGAAAATAATGGTTGACGAAGCGAATAAAAAGCGAAATACTGTTACGTGTTTCGAGGTGGGCTATGTCTCCAGTTTGCTCCCCAGCAGCGCATAGTTTTCGGATTCGGCACCGCCACGCTTCACCAACTACGGCAGGACTCTTTCCTGAGAACCCTGATGGAAGCTCAATGAAACTAGTCTCAATTAGACTAGTCAATGACACTTTAAATGCCGACCGTAAGGCGGTCGGCGATAGCAGCATTCTGGATCAAGCGACGACGGATGGCCCTCCGGTGTCCGGGACCCAGCGCGGAACCCAAAGCCGTGACATAGGTTCGGTCCGAAACGCTGCCGCGGTTTCCCTTGAGCGCGCTCCCGCACGGCTGGTTGGCATTGCCCGCCTTGCAGCATCCTCGCCACCAGCGGAAACGCTGCGGAAGTCTGCGGAAAAGCCGGAGTATTTTGTGCTGCCGGTAAAGTCGATCTTGAACCGCTGCGATTCCCAGCGCGTGCCATTCGAATGGACCATCAATCCCTACCGCGGATGCGAATTTGCCTGCAAGTATTGCTACGCGCGGTACACCCACGAATACATGGAGCTGGACGGATCGGAATTCGAGAAAAAGATTTATGTGAAGAAAGATGCGGCGCCGCTCTTAGCGTATGACATTTCGCGGAAGTATTCGTACGCATCCGAGAGGTCTGGCGGGGAACGGCCCGATCATATCGCCATTGGAACGGCGACGGATCCCTACCAGCCAGCCGAACGGGAGCACGGCGTGACGCGGGCTTGCCTGGAGGAATTGGCGAAGCGCGAGGGTCTCAGCATTTCCGTCATAACGAAATCGAATCAAATTGTTCGAGACATCGATTTGTTCAAGAAGATTGCCGAGCGGTCCGAGTTGTCCTTGAATATCACGATTACGACCCTACGGCCTAAATTGGCTCGACTGCTGGAGCCGCGCGCGCCAAGGCCTGATTTGCGGATTGCGGCAGTACGGCAACTTCGTGAAGCGGGGCTGGCGGTTGGGGTATCCGCCGCGCCGCTGATCCCCGGGATTACCGACCGCGAAGGGGATTTGGAAGCGGTAGCTGAAGCGGCCAAAGAGGCGGGGGCCCTGTGGTTTTGGTCTGGCGTCCTGTTCCTTATGCCGTCTTCGGCAAAGCAGTTTTTGCCGTTTGTGCGAGAGAAATTTCCCCGGCTTGCGAAGCAATACGAAGAGTGGTACCGGAAGAATGGTTATGCACCGGAGGAATACCGGCGAAAAGCCGCGGAGCGTGTGGCGCGCATACGGCAGAAGTATGGATTCAATCCGCGTCCCCAACACGAAGCGCAAAGAACGGCGCAGAGGGTACAACTGAAACTGGGTTGGGATGACGAGGCGGTGACGGAGCAGTTGGACGGAAGGCACGCTTGCGCTACGGGATAGAGAACTAGAAGTAAGGCGAAGTTCGCAAGCTCGTGGAATCTGATAGTAACGTTGCGAACGGGTGGCGGAAGTCGCAGGAAAAGCGGCAGTGAGGGTGCCGCCCTCCAAGAAGTCTAAGGGACGATGATGCGGGATTCTTCGCGGTTGAGTTCTGGCGATTGCGGGAATTGGCCGCGCAGGAATTCGATGAAACGGCGCGATCGCGGACGGCCGTTGGTGCGCAGCAAGCCCATGCGGTAGAGAAATACCCACAGATAGAAAAGATCCAAATCCTTGAGGGCTGCGGCGTCAGCACGTTCGGCTTGTTGCTTTTTGACTTCAGCGATAAAGGTGATCAGTGCAGCGTAGAGTTCGCGCGGCAGAGGGGCCTCCGGCGGTTTTTCGTAGATGATGCCGGCGCTGAGCGTTTTATAAGTCTGAGCGAGTGCCTGGATGGCGGTGAGAACGTCGGCATCCACTGCGGCGGGTTGGACGGCGCAGAACTTGGCGATCGAGAACGCCAGTGCGGCCATGAGTTGCTGGTGGGTATAGACGATGTCCTGGGGAATTTTCTCGTCGAGCAACGGAGTGTCCGCGGGCAGGGAGCGCTGGTGCTCGTCCTCATAGCGGTGTGCTGAGAGGAGATAGGAGCAATCGGAAGGGCAGTCGATGGTAACCTCGCGGCCGGTGCCGCAACAGACGGCGCAGATTTTTTCGTCCTTGGCAGGACAAAAGCGTGCAGGTTTGCGTTTTTCACAGATCGGGCAGGACACGAATTCTCCTATGCAAATTAAGGCAGATCAGCAGAATACGCGTTGCGTTCATAAAAGACAAAATTAGGAACGACCGCCCGCCGTTGTTGGGGCCACACAGTCGTGGGCGCCGCAACACGGGTACATGCTGTGGTTCGTACTCACCGCTCATGCTAAGTGGCTCATACACAGACACTTGAGCTAGCTTCTCACGCGAAGTCTCCCTGGCTTGTCTCTTGCAGTCCAATCCGCGCTGCACATCGAGTGTGGGAGGAGACAATGCCAGAATTCCCGGGAAAGTGGGCTTACCTCAATATTTGTAAGCGCTTTGGGTTGGCGCTTCTTGCAGTCACTACCGTCCTTGCCGGATGGGCATACGGGGGACAGGGCGGTCAATCCGACAACGGACCGGCTTCCGTCTGTGAAGGATCGCTCCTCTACCGTTCACCGCTCTCCGGTCTCTACGAATCCGTGCCACTCGTGCATACCGATGTCGTCCTCGACGTGCGCGGTCTCGCGGCTGCAGCGACGGTCACTCAGCAATACGTAAATTCTGGCACGGAGCCAATCGAGGCCGTCTACGTTTTCCCCCTGCCTCATGACGCGGCTGTTTACGACTTGGAAATCCGCGTTGGTAACCGGGTGATTCACAGCGCAATACGCGAACGCGAAGAAGCCAAACGCCTCTACGAGTCTGCCAAATCCGAAGGCAAGCGCGCCGCGCTCGTCGAAGAAGAACGCCCCAACATTTTCACCGCTTCCGTAGCAAACCTCATGCCCGGTGACCACATTGATGTCCGCCTGCGCTACGTTGAGGCGTTGCGCTGGGAAGATGGGCGGATTCGGCTGGTATTCCCCATGGTTGTGGGTCCGCGCTACGTTCCCGGCACACAGGCCGTGGGTCACGACGGAGCTGGCTGGGCGATGGACACCGACGCCGTGCCTGACGCCTCCCGAATAACACCTCTCGTCCGGCCTCCCGACAGCCGTCCTGGGCACGACGTTTCCCTCTCCGTCGATCTCGATTCAGGCTTCGAGTTTGGAACGATAAACTCGGTGTCTCATGCCATCACCGACCGCCGCCTGCCGGACGGCCGCCATCATGTCGAGCTTGCCTCCGGCGCAACAATGCCAAACAAAGATTTCGTTCTCGAAGTGCGGCAGGCCGAAAGCAAACAGCCCAAGACGGCGCTCTTCCTCTCACCAGATCCCGGATCTGGCGACACGTATTTTCTCTTGTCAGCTTTTCCGCCCACGGTGCAGCCCGCGAAACGCCGGCCCGTGGAAATGCTATATATGATTGACGTGTCCGGCTCGATGGCCGGTACCTCTATCACGCAGGCTCGAGAGGCACTTCTTCAGGCCCTCGACCGGCTCGGCCCGAACGATCGCTTCGGCATCCTGGCCTTCAACAACGACTATTATGAATTTGCCTCTGAACCACTGACTGCCACCACGGAAAACCTCTCTGCCGGACGTCGTTTCGTACAAAACCTCGAAGCTGGCGGCGGCACCGAGATGCTTCCCGCGCTCCTCCATTTGATGCAGAAGCCCGAGGCTTCCGGGTATCTGCGTCACATCGTGCTGCTCACCGACGGAGACCTCGGCAACGAAGAGGAAATCTTCGCGGCGCTGCGCCTCAAGTTGGGCGGCGCCCGCCTCTACACCGTGGCCATCGGGAGCGCTCCGAATTTCTTCCTTGCCAGCAAGATGGCGCAATTCGGCCGGGGCACCTTCACGCATATCGCGGATATCGGCGAGATTCGCGAACAGATGCGCCGCCTTCTCGAAACCATTGAGAGTCCGGTGCTCACTGATGTGAAGTTAACTTTCGAAGGGGTGCAGACCGCGGAAGTCTACCCGCAGCGCGTACCGGATCTTTTTCTGCGCCAACCTCTACTTCTCTACGGGCGTATCTCCCGAGGCCAAGCCGGCCGCGTGCGCCTCACCGCTCGCGCGGGCGACAATCCGTATGAAGCAAGTTTCGCCTTCGACGCCTCGACTGCAACTTTCCATCCCGGCATCACTACGCTCTGGGCGCGACAACGCGTGGAAGACCTCATGGACCGCTGGCGCGTCTCCAGCGAAGACTCCAGACCAGAGATTCGTTCGACGCTGATCGCGCACGCCATCCGCTATCGGCTCGTCACGCGCTTCACCTCGCTTGTTGCCGTTGAGGAAGTTGTGGCAAACACGAGCGGCGGGTCCGCCACGGTTCCTGTCCCGACGGAGCTTCCGGCTGGGATGCAATTGGACAGAGTGTTTGGCGCGCCTGCAACCGGGACAGCCGACGCCTTTCTGGAAGCTCTCGGGGTTGTGCTACTGCTCCTGAGCTGCGCGCTTTGGCTGCTGACTCGCAAGGCGGGAGCGCTCTCATGAAGCCGCTGCGCTACTTCGTCATGTTGACGCTGGTCGCGGGAGTGTGCCTGACGGGACGCGCCGTGTACCTGCATGCGAAAGCGGAAGTCGCTGGCGTCCTCATTCACCGGGCTTGGCAAGCGACCACGCGCCGAGGCCAGTCTCGTCCGCCGTGGCCGTGGGCCGATACTCATCCGGTAGCGCGTCTTTGCATCCCGCGCCTGAATTACGACGAGATCGTTTTAGAAGGAGCCACTCCGCGCACGCTGGCTTTTGGTCCCGCACGGCTGCTCAGCGGCGCTGCTCTGGGGGAGCCCGGCAATCTGGAACTGGCGGGGCACCGTACCAGTTGGTTCGAGCCGCTTCAGGGGCTGATGCTCGGCGACATGATAGAAATTGAATGGTATGACGTCCGCTTGGGCCGGTTGCGCCAGCGCACCTACGCTGTCAACACTATTCGCGTTGTCGCGCCTGAAGACATTAGTCTTTTGGCGCCCACGCCCGACGATGTGCTGACCCTCATAACCTGTTACCCCTTCGGGCGCAGTCCGCGCTCCCCGCAGCGCTACATAGTTCGTGCCTCACCCGTTGGCCCCGGCGTTTTCAACACAGCTTTGAGCCGCTGATTGATAACTGCATAGAGGAGCCGACGTAGGAAACGGTGACGTGTGTCTTTCCCCTTATCGGGCGCAAAGGCCGGTGCTAACGATGTGCTTGTTGGGCTTGAGCTGGTAAGTGAAATAGGGCACAGCCACGCGGAATGCTTGAGGATCGTTGTTCGCGCAGTGGCCGGGGCTTTGCTGCGAGCAGAGCGGGCTGGCGAGGTGGTCGTCGGCGAAGGCAATGTTGGCGCGGTGCTGCGGGTCGAGAGCTACTTGGAAGAAATCGGCAAGGGCGCGGCTGTCTCCGCTGGCGCAGCCCGTACCATTGGTGCAAACCGTTCCGGCATGAATGAAGTGATCGCTGGCAATTAGTTGCGTAAAGGAAGGAATTGTGGCGTGGCCACTCACGGATTCAGCCACATAGACGCTCCATTGCGCCCAGCAGTTCGTGGTGCCATCAACACACGCAGGCTGCATCGCGGCAGCATTGTTGGAGTTGCCGGCGAGGCTGGATCCCAGCCAAGTCACTACGACATGGCCATTGGCGTCAGCGGCGACCCAAGGGAAGACGTTGGACTTGCCAACCGTTCCGTCCCGGTTGACGCGCACGGGAGACGTCCAGGTGTTGCCCAGATCCGAGGAGGAAGAGAGAAAGATATTTTGGTTATCGGACCAGACGGTATAGACGTAGCCGAAGTTGTCGACCGCGAGAGCAGGAAAAATGTTGTTGCCGCCGTTGACCGCTCCAGGCGAGCCAGCCGGGCTCGTGAAGACTTTGTGATCTGTAAAAGTGATGGTCGGCGCATCGAGGCCGGCATCCGTGGATACGCCAACGTACATGCTTCGGAGCGGTCCAGTGTTGGCGTTTTCCGTCGCACTGTCGGGCGCCACGAAGGCGACGTAGAGATTCCCTTTGCTCGGACAGGAACTGGTGTTGCGGTCGCCTTTGATCTGCGCAGCGACATTCGCGCTGGCAGTGGGCGTGATATTACCCGCGGTGGGGAAGGTCGCGGCGTCGATGCCTTCACCGGCACCGGCCGTGTAGGTTAGTCCGCCATTGTTGGAGCGCTGGACTTCGATGTTGAAGGTCGCCAGATCGTGATAGTTCATGTACACGGTGGAAGGATCATCGACGGCATCGTTCCACATGCGGTCGTCGCCGGGTACTTGAGCCGCGACGACGTTGGGCGGAGTGAAGAAAGTGTCGCCACGATTCCTGGAATTGGTGGCGGTAACGCCCGGAGCGAGCGTCAGGCTGCTGAAGGCCAGGTTCGGAATAGCGGAATTGTTGGGGTCCGGTGCGTTCACCGCGATGTCGGCATCGCCGCCTCCTGGAGCTACGCCGAGATTGGTGGGGCTGCCAACGTTATTGACGCAGCCGCCTCCGGTTGAGCCAAAGATGCCGCAATTGTCGGGCTGCCCTTCATATTTGAAAGGCAAAGTTCCGTTGGCGTTCGGCGCGCCCTCAATAGATTGATTCCAGCGCCAGATGTCGACGCCTCCAGGTACGCCACGGATGGACTCGACGTAAATCGTTCCCTGGGAATCGACGCGGTCGCCCGGTTCGACGCCTTTCACGATGAAGGCAAGCGGGCTTAAGCCAGTCGGAACAGGAGCCAATTGAGGCAAGCACAGGCTCTGGTTGGGACTGAAACCGTCACTGCCCGTGCCTACGAAGGCGGGAATCGCTTCGGCGCCACCGCCCGCGCCGGTTTGACTAGGACAGGCATGCTCGTTCGCGGGATTAGGAAAGGAACTTTGCGCCATGACATGAAACTGGCTGGCCGGGCCGATTTGCATCAACGGAACGAAGGCGAGCAGCAGGACACTTGCAAAGAGGACCGCGAGTATTGGCTTTCTCATGAATATGGCTCCTTCCATTTGGCTGAAATTTGACTTTCGGGGAAAACGAACACAAACCTGTCCCCGGACTCGACCGAGCGGACCGGCGGGTCAGATACCGAGTAGCTTCGGCATCCGAATCTCGCAAGAAACACGACAGCCGTTCTGGTCAAGTCTTGGCCGAGAGACATGGGGGGACGAGAAGGGCCAAGCTGCCCAAGAAAAACAGGGGTTGGCCTTCCGGTACTTTCGGGCACCGCCCATTCTTGGAACTCTCAGATCGTATAGAGGGAATGGGGATTCCGGGCAATCGGGTAACTCACGCAAACCAGGCTCAAGAAAATACCTGAAATCCTTCGCACGAAGACAAGAACACACGAAAGACCAGCGAAATGCTTAAGCCATGATGACTTTTTTCTGGAAGCGGCGGGCGGCAATGAGAAGAAGGACGGAGCCGATAGCATAGAGAGCGAGGCCATCGAGCCAGAGATGGGAAAGGCCGGCGCCGCGCAGGATGATGCCGCGGGTGATGTTGATGTAGTAGCTCGCGGGAATGAAATAGCTGATGACGTAGAAGATCGTGGGCATGGTTTCTCGCGGAAAGATGTATCCCGAAAAGAAGATGCTCGGCAGAAAAGTGAGGAAGGCGAGCTGGATGGCCTCGGACTGCGTATTGGCTTTGCTGGAGACTAGGATGCCGATAGAAAGCGAGACGAAAAGATAGGGCAGAGAAAGAAACGCAAGAATCAAAACATTGCCGTGGATGGGAACCTGAAAGACGAAGCGCATAAAGGTAAGAATCAGGCAGAGTTCGGCAAAACCGATGACCAGATAGGGAAGTAGTTTGCCGAAAAGAAGACCCATTGGGCGTACGGGCGTGACAAAAAGTTGCTCCAGGGTGCCGCGCTCTTTTTCACGGACGATGGAGAAAGCGGTCAGAAACGTGGTGACGTTGAGGAGCAAGATGGCGGTGAGGCCCGGGAGTAAGAAATTGGGAGAACGAGAGTCGGGATTAAAGAGCAACTTGGGGCGCATATCCACGGCAAAGCTGGCGCGGTCTTGGAGAACGCGGCGAAGCGACTCGTCGAGGCCGATGGCGGTGGTGACGTTGATGGCCTGGCCGGCGACGGAAGAGTCCGAGCCGTCGATGAGCACGAGGACCTGGGCGCTCATGTTGTGGAGCAGGCGGTCGGAGTAATCGACGGGGATTTTGATGCCGACGCGCGCCTTTCCGGCAATGATGGCATCGTTGAGATCGCGATCGTTGTCAACGAAACGGATGATGTGAAAGGTATCGGAATTTTTCAGGCGATCCAGCAACTCGCGGCTCTCACGGCGGCCGTCGGCGTTAAGAACCACGGTGTTGATTTGACGGATGTTGGTGTCAATTCCGAAGCCAAGCACAACCATCTGCAGCAGAGGAATGACGAGCGAGAAGAACAGCGTCGCAGGATCGCGGCGAACGTGCAGGACTTCCTTGTAAAAGACCGCGCCGAAGCCGCGGAAAAAGTTACCCACGAGCGGCCTCCAGCAGCGCTTGATGCTTGTAGGTAAGTTCGACGAAGACGTCCTCCAGGCTGGGCGCGAGCGGGCGAATCTCGGCGACCGCGATGCCGTTTTTCAGGAGCTGGTTGCGAAGGTCGTCGAGATTGAAATGATCGTCGATGAGCGCATGAATGGATTGTCCGAAAATGGTGGCGCTGCGAATGCCGGGGAGATGGCGCGCGAAACGGAGCGCGCGCGTAACTTCCGGCGTGGTGATTTCGACGCGCAACGTGCCTTGCGGCTGGACGTCAGGAAGCTCGCGGAGCGAATTGGGCGTCCCATCGGCAATGAGCTTGCCGAAATAAATGTAAGCGACGTGGCTGCAGCGCTCGGCTTCGTCCATGTAATGCGTGGTTACGAAAAAGGTGATGCCGTGGCCGGAAAGCTCGAAGAGGAGATCCCAGAGCTGGCGGCGCGCGACGGGGTCGATGCCGGCAGTGGGCTCATCGAGGAAAAGGAGTTTCGGCTCGTGCAACATGGCGCAGCCGAGTGCCAGGCGCTGCTTCCAGCCGCCGGAGAGTTGCGCGGCCAGGCGATTCAAATAGGGTTCGAGGCCGTTCAGCTGGACAATTTCGTCGATGCGGCGTTTAAGGCGGGCGGGTTCGAGGCTGTAGATGCGGCCGTAGAATTGCAAGTTTTCCGTGACGGTCAGATCGTAGTAGAGGCTGAAATTTTGTGACATGTAGCCGATGCGCTCGCGGACGGATTCAGAATCCGTACGGACATCGAGGCCTTCGACATGAGCCTCGCCCGCGCTGAGCGGCAAGAGGCCCGTGAGCATTTTGATGACAGTGGTTTTTCCGCTGCCGTTAGGGCCAAGGAAGCCGAAGATTTCACCCTTCTGGACGCGGAAGCTGACATCGTTGACGGCTGTGAAGTCCCCGAAGCGGCGCACCAGATGCTCGGCGGAGATGGCAACTTCTCCGTTCGTTTGCGGAGTTGCAGCCACGGCTTTCAACTTCCCGCTTTCAGTTTCACATCCGCGGCCATTCCGGCAAGGACGCGGCCAGCCGGATCATTGATGCGAATCTTTACGCCAAACACCTGGTGCACGCGTTCCTCGCGGGTTTGCACATTGCGCGGCAGGAATTCAGCCTGCTGATTGATCTGTTCCAGGACTCCCTCAAAAACGGTATTTGGAAAAGAATCGACTCTAACTTCGGCTTTCTGCCCGAGCTTGAGGCGGCCATATTCGGTTTCTGGGATATAGATGCGAACGTAGATTTGATCCTTTTCGAGAAGCGTGGCGACGGGAGTATTTGGAGCGATAAGGTCGCCTGGACGGACATCGAGAACTTCGACGATGGCGGCAGAAGGAGCGACGACTTGGCGTTCCCGGAAGCGGGCTTCGTCGTAGGCGTAGGCTGCCTTTGCCAGGTCGACATCTTCGCGACGGTTGCCGCGTTCAAGTTTTTCCAGGTTGGCCTGCGTCTGATGGTAGTGCGCTTCGGCGGAGGCAATTTCCTCGGGACGGTAGCCGCGCTGGAGTTCCGCCAGCTTGTGAAGGGCGCTCTCTTGCTGGGCGACGGCGACTTTCCAGTTGGCTTCGGCGGTATCGCGCTGTTGCTTGGAGACGAGATCTTTTTTTGCAAGCGCATCGTAACGGTCGAAATCCAGATGCGTGCGAATTTCCTCGGCTTTCGCTCGATCGAGATCGGCTTGCGCAGTGGCGATGTCTTCCTGGCGATAGCCGTTCTTTTTCAACTCGTAGTCCGCTTTGGCTTGAGCGGCCGTGGCGCGGGCTTCCGCGATTTCTTCGGGACGGTAGCCGCGGCGGGCTTTTTCGGCGTTGGCGCGGGACTGCTCCAGGGAAGCTTGCAATTCCTTGTCATCAAAGGTGATCAAGACTTGGTCCGGCTGGACGGAATCGCCTTCGCGGACTAAGACTTTGTCGATGCGCCCTCCGATCTTCGAGCCCACCCGGATATTGCGGGATTCCACCGTGCCGGAACCTCGGAGGGCGCTGTCGCGGCGAAACCATCCGGCATAGAGCCCGGTGGCGGCCAGCGCCACGGCAGCAGCAAGTAAGATCAGGATGAGCTTGCGGTTCATGAAACTAGTCTCCACTGGTGAATAGCGGGACTGGCGGCACAGGCGTCGAATTGCCGCGAGGCGCCAAGCCCGTCCAGAGCAGGTTGAACGCTGTCTCGATTCGTGAATGCAGGGTCGCATCGCCATAAAGCGACCAGATCAGAAGAGTACCGAAAATGGTTTGGCGGAAAACGTAAGCGATCTCCGCAGCCGGAAGGTCATTACGGATTTCGCCGCGATCCTGGCCGAGCTGAATCATCTGGGTGTGCAGGCCATGCATCCGTTTTTGCAAATCCATCATGGCCTCGCGAACCGGCGTCGTCGAAAGATAAGCCTGAAGAACCGCGCGGACAATGGCAGGGTTGCGAGTAGGCTCCTGGGTCATGCGGATGCCGAGCGAACGGAGGAACTCTGGCATAGGCTCATTTGCTTTCCGGGCTGTCTCGATGGCTGCTTCCAGCTTCCCAAGCTGCATTTCCACGAAAGCCAGCAGGATATGGTCTTTGCTTGGGAAGTAGTTGAAAAAGGTGCCTTTACCGACGTCAGCGGACTCGGTAATGTCCTCGACAGTTGTCTCGGCAAATCCTTTCTGGGCGAATAAATTCAGAGCCGCGCGGAATAGTCGTTCGCGAATGTCGGCACTGCGGCGCTGCCGTCGGCCGGGAGTCGAGCGCGGTGCCAGCGAATCAATATTCGAGGAGAGCGATATGGAATCAGGACTCATAATGACTGTAAACCATAAATGACTATAAGTCATTTTCACCAAGCTGTCAAGCCCTGAATTCTAGTCCTCGCGTTGGCAGCACACCCTGAGGAGACGCAATAGCCACAAAGCAAAACACCCCGGTCGCGACCGGGGTGTTTTCAGAAGCTCAGAAGAATTGCTTAAGGACTACTCCTTCAGGGAGTTGGGGTCAGAAAGGTTCTTTGGCGACTTCTTGTTTAGGAGCGCAATCATTTCTTGGCCAGAAGGAGGTACGGCGACAGAGCCCTTGCGCACGATCTGCTCTGCCGTAACCTTGCCCTTGTAAAGTTTTTCATTGGCGCCGTTGTCCTGGCGCAGCGTCGAGCCCTCTAGGGAGATTCCGGCAAACAGACCGCGGGAGCGGGAGTAGGTGAGCATCTCAGCGCGCATGGTCACGTCGCTGGAGGCGGCGGCGTCGCGGCCCTTTGGGCCCGCGGCAGCGGCGGCATCAGCGCCGATCTTTACCTTGCTTTTCAGGATAGCTTTGGCGCCGCGCGGATTCATGACCAGGATGACGAAATCAGTGGCTTGGCCGCCGAGCTGGAAGCCGACGCCTCCGCCCTCCAGTCGCATCATCGCGGGGGCGCTCCACGGGCCGGTGAAGTGTTCTCCACTGCGGCAGGTCATGGCACCCTTGCCGTAATTTGCGCTGACAACGAAAGCAGCTTTAAGCACGGACGGGAACACCACGACACACTCGGCCTTGTCCAAGAGGTCGGTGGGAATGTTGTCAGGAATGTCGAGAATTTCCTTGAGAACCGTGCCGCAATTGTCGAGGCGGTCGGCTTCTTTCTGGTCTTCCGCGGCAGAAATCGGCAGAGCGATCAGGGCCAACGCCACCAGGGTGGAGATCATTCGCTGAATCACAGTTCACCTCGTCGTAGTTTTCTGGGCTAGAGCCATAATAGAGTGCCCGCAGGCTGGACGCAACCTAAGACGTAATCGGAGGTTCTGTGAAGGGCCTGGGGCTGAGTTGGTTCCTAAGATTAAGACGCGCAGGAAACGCAATGTGTTGCCTTTCGACTATACTTTTCAAGAACTGCTCGGGTGTAAATGAAAAATGAGAATCGAGAAAATCTTCCGCGGATGTGCCGCCGTGACCATAGCGAGTACCGTGCTTGCCATGGGAATTGGCACGCCACGGCTGGGCGCGCAATCGAAAACAAAGACGGAACCGGCGTGCTGTACTGCAAAGAAACAGAGTTTCGCTTCCAAGAAAGCCGCTGCGAAATTCAGCGCGCGCGCGGAAACTTTACTGGGAGCAATGCCCGCAAGCAAGGGCGAGTGGGGGCTGGTCATCATGGACGCCGAGAGCGGCGAGACGCTTTACGAGCAGAACGCCGACAAGTATTTTGTGCCAGCTTCGAATATGAAGTTGTTCACCACGGCGCTGGCGCTGGCAAAACTCGGGCCAGACTTCCGCTTCCATACCACGCTGGAGACGCCCGGCACGATTTCGAGCCAGGGAGTGCTCGCTGGAGACCTCGTACTTATGGGGCGCGGCGATCCGAATCTGTCGAACAGAAAATTTCCGTATGAGTTGAAGGAAGAATTTGATGGTCCGCCGGAGAAAGGCCTCACGGAGCTTGCAGACGCGCTGGTGGCCAAGGGAGTTAAACAAATTTCCGGGGATGTGATAGGCGACGACAGTTACTTTCCACGAGAGCGCTATCCGAACGGCTGGGAGATTGACGACATGGTTTGGGAGTACGGCGCAGCCATCTCTGCGATCGTCGTGAACGACAACACGGTAGCGTTGACCCTCACGCCCGGTGAACAGGCGGGCAATCCCGTGCAGGCGATGCTAACTCCGGCGACGCCCGATTTCATGGTCGAAAATAATGTGGCTACTTCCGCCGCGGACGTGAAATCGGATCTGACGCTTACGCGCGAGCCGGGATCGAATCTGGTGGTCGTAAAGGGCACTTTGCCGGCGAAGAGCGCGCCACGGAAACTGGTTCTGGCGATCGAGGAACCGGCGCAGCACGCGGCGGCCACGCTAAAGCGGCTGCTGGAAGAGCGAGGAGTGAAAGTGGCGGGCCTCGCGCGAGCGCGGCACGATCATGCGGAACTGGGCGGCGATCCAGTTGTCCTGGCGGAACACGTTTCGGTGCCGCTAGGTGACGCGCTGAAATTGATCAATAAGATCAGCCAGAACCTGCACACAGAAATGCTTCTCCGGACCGTTGCGCGGCAGAGCGGGCCATGGGCCACGACGGACGACCTCATGAAAATTCCTGCTGAATTCTATGCGACGGCAGGAATTGCGCCAGGCGATGTAATTCAAACCGACGCCTCGGGATTGTCTCGGCACGATTTGGTGACCCCGCGCGCCATTGTGACGTTGTTAGCGTTTGCGCAGAAGCAACCTTGGTTCGGGCTCTACTACGCGTCGCTGCCGGTGGCGGGAGTCGACGGCACGCTCGAAGATCGCATGAAGAATACCCCGGCGGCAGGACGGATTCACGCCAAGACCGGCTCGGTTGAACACGTGAGGACGCTTTCGGGTTTTGCAGAGACGGCGAGTGGGCGGCGCTTGATCTTTTCGTTCTTGAGCAACAATCAGGGCGGGAAGAGTCACGAAGCGGCGGATGCGCTGACCGGGCTGTGCGTGGCGATGCTCGAGGAGTTCAACCTGACGCCGCCAAAGCGCGGCCTTGAACACAAGCACCCGCAGTAAGCTCGAAGGTTGCAGATGGACAAAGAATTCGTCGTCACCGTGTTTGGAAGTTCGCGGCCGCGGGAAGGAGACGCGGACTATGAAGAAGCACGAGTTCTGGGCCGGGCTTTGGCGAGGCACGGTTTCACAATTTGCAGCGGCGGTTATGGGGGTGTGATGGAAGGTGCGTCCCGCGGCGCAAAAGAAGCCGGTGGGAGAACGTACGGAGTGACCGCTGAGTTTTTCAAGACGGCGAAGCTCAATGCCTGGATTGACGTGGAAGTACGCGCGAAGACCTGGGAAGAGAGGCTCTTTGAGCTCATCCGGCGCGCGGACGCTTTTGTGGCCTGCAAAGGCGGGACAGGCACTCTTGTGGAGCTTGCCGTGGTGTGGGAGATGCTGAACAAGTCCGTGATGACGGCGAAACCGTTCGCGGTGCTCGGAGATTTCTGGACGCCGGTTCTGGATCGCGTTCGGGAAGTGGAGTTGGGACATCCAGCGCCGTGGGGCGAAGCGAACGGGCGGCTGGTTTACGTTGCGACCTCACCGGGAGATGTGGCAAGTCATTTGACGGCGAAGCTAAAGCAGAGCTGAACCATGTCACGAACGGCGCAGGACGTATTGGAGTTCGACAAGCTGCGAGAATTGCTGCGGCTGAGGACGACGTCTGCACCGGGGCGCCGGGCCGTGAATGGACTCGAGCCGGGGATGGACCGCGCGGCTCTGGAGTCGGCGTTTGCGCTGATTCGTGAAGCGGCGGAGTGGCTGCGCGCCGGGCGCGAATTGGGATTTGGCGCGCTGGCTGATCCGCAGGGCTGGCTCGAGCGCATCGAAGGGCCGGGCATGGCGCTGGAGGCGGGCGAATTTCTCGATGCGGCGTCGTTGCTGGAAACGGCTGGATGGCTGCGGCAACAGTTTCGGGAAGAAGCGGTGAGGTTCCCCTTGTTGGCGGCGCGGGCCGCCGCCATTGGTGATTTTCGAGATGCGCACGCAGCGATCAAGCGATGCGTGTTGCCGAACGGCGAAATCAGCGATGACGCTTCAGGGGCGCTGCGGCGCATTCGAGCGAACATCACTGAGACCCGCGATACGATCCAGAAAAGTTTGAAACAGATTCTGCGCGCGCGGAATGCGGAAGCGGGAGAAGACTATGTCACGCTGCGCAACGACCGCTTCGTGATTCCCGTGCGGGCAGAGAATCGCCGAACAATTCCCGGCGTGGTGCACGGAGCCAGCGCGACGGGGCAAACGGTTTTCATGGAACCGTTTGAAACCGTTGAGTCGAACAATCAACTCGTTCAACTTGCCGAGGACGAAGCCGCGGAAATCGTGCGAATTTTGCGCGAGCTCACCGAGAAACTGCAAGTGATCCGCGGGCCGCTCCTGGCGGCGGCCGGGACCATTGCGGAACTCGACGGCGTGTTTGCGCGGGCACGATTCGCGCGGGATTTTGACGCCGCGATGCCGGAATTTTCCGCGACAAATGAATTGCGTCTCGAAGGCGCGCGCCACCCGGTGCTGGAAGACAAACTCCGCAAGGAAAGTCGCGCCATTGTTCCGATGACGCTGTCTCTCGGTGGAGAAGAACGCGTGCTGGTAATCAGCGGACCCAACACGGGCGGCAAAACAGTGGCGCTGAAGACCACAGGAATGGCGGCGCTCGCGGCGCAGTCTGGAATTCCAGTCGCCGCGCAGCGCGCGGTGCTGCCCTTGTTCGACCGCGTGCTTGTGGACATCGGCGACGAGCAGTCTATCGCGGCGGATTTGTCCACCTTCTCGGCTCACATGTTGAACTTGAAAACCATGTTGGAGGAGGCGACGCCGAGTTCGCTCGTACTGGTGGATGAAATGGGCACGGGAACTGCGCCGGAGGAAGGTGCTGCGCTAGCAGTGGCGCTACTGGATGAATTTCGCGCAACGAATTGCATGGTGCTGGCGACCACGCATCACCATCGGCTGAAAACATACGCATCGACTACGCCGGGCGTGGTCAACGCCGCCGTGGAATTCGACGACGTGAATCTGCGGCCGACATATCGCTTGATGGTGGGCGTGCCCGGCGGCTCGAGCGGCATCGCCATCGCTAAGCGATTGGGAATCGCCGCGGGAATCATCCAACGCGCGCGAGCGCTGCTGTCGCCCGAATCGCGCGAAGCCGCTGACCTGATTGCTTATCTGCATCGCAGCCGGGACGAATTGGATCGCATGCAAAAGCAAATGGTCGAAGAGCGGCATGCGCTGGGAGAAGAGCGCAAGAAGCTGCAAAGCGAGTGGGTCGAACGACAACAGAGGCGTATCAAGGAACTGGAAGCACAGTTCGCGGAGATGCAGAAGCGTTTTGATGAGAACGTTGCGCGCGTCGTCGAAGCTGTAAAAGAACGCGAGCTGCGCGCACAGATAGAGAAAACAGCACGACGGAAGATGCAGGACGCTCGCGGCGCGGCGCGCGAAGAGCTGAATGCCGCGGTCGTACAGACCATCTCGGAGGCGCAATCCGATCTTGGTATTCAGGCTGGTTCGCCGGAAGCGTTCAGTGCTGACCGGCTGCAACCCGGCGCGAAGATTCGCGTGCGCGGATTCAGCAAGCCCGTAATTTTTCGCAGGCTTGACGGCTCTTCCGTGGAGATCGAAGCGGGACCGCTGCGGATGAAAGTGGCGCTGGATGAAATTACCGGAGTGGAAGGAACCGCGCCCGCGGCGAAATCAAGTTTGCCAGCGACCAAACTGCAGAGCGTAACGGTGACTTCGCAGCGTGGGGAAGGCGGCGCGTCCGACGAAATCAACGTGATCGGCATGACCGTGGAAGAAGCCACGGACCGGCTGGACAAATTCCTGGACGATGCGGCGCTGGCGCACAAAGGGCGGATTAGGATCATTCACGGACACGGAACGGGTGCGCTTCGCAAAGGGATTGGCGTGTTTCTCGCTTCGCATCCTTTGGTTGAGAAACATTCTTTTGAAACCGAGGAGCACGGAGGAAAGGCGATTACCATTGTCGAGCTTCAGACGTAGAAAATGGAAATCAAAAAATAAGAAAATAGATATATAGTCCGGCATTTGAACATTGTTTCTAAGAGGATGTACGCTGCGCTGCTCTGCTATACTCGCCGCGTTCCGAAAGCCAATTCACAACGAGGTGTCTGGATGAAGGATTTAGGAATTTCAATTTCGCGCCCAATGGCGCGACGAAAAATCAGCCCGTGGGGAGCGGCCACTCTGGCCACGCTATTGGGGATGGCCACCACGGCAAGCGCGCAAGCACCGACTCCGAAGAGGACGGTGATTCGCGCGGGGCATGTGCTGAATGTGCGCACCGGGGAGTTGCGCAGCAATCAGACGATCGTGATTGAAGGCGACAAGATTTCGCAGATTGCGCCTTCCAGCGAAGTAAAGGCGTCCGCGGGAGACACAACGATCGATCTGCCGGACGCCACCTTGCTGCCCGGCCTGATCGACATGCACACGCACCTGACGTTTGAACTGAGTTCGCTTTCGTACGAGGGTTTGAAGATTTCGACGGCGCGGGAAGCGCTGCATGGCGCGAGGAACGCCCGGCGCACTCTCGAAGCAGGTTTCACGACAGTCCGAAACCTTGGCGCGAAAGACTACGCGGACATCGCGCTGCGGGATGCGATCAATGATGGCGACGTCGTCGGCCCGCGGATTGTCGCTTCGGGGCCGGCGCTGGGCATCACCGGCGGGCATTGCGACGAAAACTTGCTGCCGCCCGCGTTCCACTTTCAAGGAGAAGGAGTGGCCGACGGCATCGAGGGAGTGCAGCACAAAGTTCGCGAGGTCATCAAGTACGGCGCGGATGTGATCAAGATTTGCGCGACCGGTGGCGTGCTATCAAAAGGCGATGACCCGAACGCCTCGCAGTACACGCTGGAAGAAATGAAGGCCATCGTGGCGGACGCGCACCGGCTCGGGCGCAAAGTCGCGGCGCATGCTCACGGCGCCGAAGGCGTGCGCTGGGCTTCGGAGGCCGGCGTCGATTCCATCGAGCATGGCCACCTGATGGACGACGCGGCCATCGCCACGCTGAAGAAAAATGGAACGTATCTCGTGCCTACGCTTTTTCTTGGCGAGTACATGGAAAAGAACATGGACCGCAGCGACGTGCCCGAATACTCGAAGCAAAAAATGCGCGACGTAATTGCTGCGATGCGCAAGAACACCGGGAAAGCCTTCGCTGCCGGCGTGAAGGTGGCGTTCGGCACAGACGCGGCGGTCTATCCGCATGGACTCAACGCGGGTGAGTTCCACGTTTACGTGAGTTTGGGAATGACTCCGCTGGCGGCGATCCAAACAGCGACGATCAATGCCTCCGACTTGCTCGGTTCGAAGTTCTCTGTCGGCTCGCTGGAGGCTGGCAAATTTGCCGACGTCATCGCCGTGGACGGCGACCCTACGAAAGACGTCACGATACTGGAGCATGTAAAATTTGTCATGAAGGGCGGCTCGGTCTACAAGAACGACTACGCTCAACGGTGAACTTGCCTAAAGAACGGAATGGCGGAAGCTGGATCATTTGCGGACAAGGTAAAGCAGCAGGCGGACATCGTCCGCGTGGTGGGGGAATATGTCCGCCTGAAAAAGAGCGGACAAAATTTTACCGGGCTGTGTCCGTTTCACGCGGAAAAGTCTCCGTCGTTTGCGGTGCATCCAACAAAGCAAATTTATCACTGCTTTGGGTGCGGCGTGGGCGGAGATGTTTTCAAATTTGTGATGGAGATGGAAAAATGCGCGTTTCCCGAGGCGATTCGCATCGTCGCCGAAAAATGTGGGATCGCGGTTCCGCGGCAGAAAGAGCGTTCGCCGGAAGAACGCAAAGAAAACCAGCAGCGCTCGGTGCTCGTGGAAATGCACCGGGAAGCGCAGACATTTTTCGTGAAGCAACTCGAAGGGACGCTCGAAGGCAAAGCCGCGCGAGCGTACCTCGAGGATCGCGGTCTAGATAGGGATGCGATCTCGCAATTCGGAATTGGATACGCGCCGAGCGGCGGAGATGCGCTGCTGCGCCATCTGAAATCGAAATACAACGAAAAGTTGCTGGTCGAATCCGGCCTGGTCTCGCGCGACCAGAGCGCGGGGCGGTTGTTCGACCGCTTCCGGCGGCGCATCACGTTTCCCATTTCCAACGAATCGGGAAAGATCGTGGCGTTCGGCGCGCGCGCTCTCGGCGATGACATGCCGAAATATCTGAACTCGCCCGAGACGCCGATTTATTCCAAAAGCAACGTGCTCTATCACATGGACCGCGCGAAGGACGCCTTGCGCCGGCAAGACTTCGCCATCCTGGTAGAAGGTTACATGGATGCGATCGCCGTAGCCCGCGCGGGAATCAGCAACGTGGTGGCAAGTTGCGGCACAAGCCTGGCGGAGCCACAGATCAAATTGCTCGGGCGCTTCACGCGGCGCGTCGTCGTGAATTACGACCCGGACATAGCGGGACAGACGGCCACGGAGCGCTCTCTTTCGTTGCTGCTCGAACAGGATTTCGAAGTGCGGGTGCTCGCGCTGCCCCCCATCGGCAACAAGAAAGCCGATCCGGACCTATTCATTCGCGAGCGAGGGAAAGATGAATACCTCAAGCTTTTGAAGGAAGCGCCGCCCTACGTGGACTACCTGATTGCACGCGCGCGGCAGATGGATTTGTCGACCGGGGAAGGGAAGCTGCGGGCGGTGAATTTTCTTTTGCCGTACGTTCAGAGAATCCCCAATCGAATCCTGCGCTCCGAGTGGGCCACGAGGATTGCGCAGCAGCTCCGCTTGGATGAACCTGTATTGCGCGCGGCGTTGAGCAAGGCCGCTTCCGAACGCCGCGGCGAAGTGAAGACCCAGCCAGAACTCGTCGGGCGCGCGGCCAAGCCGGTCGAGCGGCGGCTGATCCGCATGCTGGCGGAGGCGGAGGGCTTCCGTCTGGAGCTTGCCAAGCATCTGCAAAATGCGCATCTCTATCACGGGCTGGAGACGGAGAAAATATTTGCAGCGCTGGTGATCGCCAGCCTCTCGGGCCAGCCCGTGCTAGCCACTGAAGTGGGAGCGGTGCTCGAAGATCGCGACCGGCGGCTGCTCTTCGAGATTCTGTTTGAAGAGGCCAACGAGCCGACTTGGGAAGAGGCCATGAGTTGCATCGAGGCGCTGCAGAACCGGCAGGCGGAACGGGAATTGGCCGACGTGCAACGCAGCATCGAAGCCAACCCAGCCGCACCGGAGCTCCGCGGCCTACTAGAGAAAAAGCAGGAATTGATGCGCCGGCTCGCCGCAGCGCGGTGAAGGCGTTCGAGAGTGGTCGCAGCCGAGCTGGCTGGTTAACCATAACAGCTACCCTCCCCCGGTTTTGCATAAGTGTTGATTATAAAGATGGTTAAAGTCGCTTAGAATCAACACTTCTGTAAGTGTTGATTCTAAAGAGGCTTAGAGGTGCGATCAAGGGAGTGTTTTGTAAGTGTTGATTCTAAAAGGCTGACGAGGCTAGAAAGCCCAGATGTAATCCGCTTCAGGCGCGGGACAAACAACAGCACCTCAAGACAATGCGCACCCTTACCTGCGCGGTATAGTAGCACCAGCAGTAAGGGCAGTCAAGATCGATTTGTGATTGAAATCATGGCGGAGTCAGCTTTGAGCTTGCGGGCCGTCGGACGACCCAGGCTGCGATTGCAAGAACCGCCGCCGGAAGCCAAATCCAGAGAAGTTCGCTCTGAAGAACTTCGAGGCCGCGAGGGCTGAAAAATCGCCCGAGGCCAATCGGGGACACGCGAATCGGAGTCCATGGAAGAAAATAGCGGTGATCGTCGAATGGAGAGAAGAAGGCGACTCCCAGACCACCGTCGGTCATGGCGTCCAGGAAACCATGGCTGGCGGCGGCCAGAGAGAGATAACTCCAGAGCGGAACTCGCCCAATCGACGGCAAGCCTCGCCAGAACCCGATGAACGCTATAGCGGTCGCCAGCAGCGCAGCGAAAAGAAGGGAGTGGGTGAATCCGCGGTGGCCCCAGAAATCACCGTAACGGATACCGAAGCGGAATCCGATCACGTCGAGGTCGGGCATCACGGAACAGGCCACGCCCGCCATCCATACCCGCTTTGGCGTGACTGGGCGGTAGAAACAGGCGCCTATGCCAAGGGCCGCGACCGCATGTGAGAACGCTGATGCCACCTCGAGCCTTCCCTAATCGAGAGCGAGACTAACGCTCACCGATGCGGTTTTCCACACAAATCCACGAATTAAAACGTTGACGGGGAGAGACTTAAACGTGTAGCGTAATAGGGTTTAGCGGGTAACGCTTTTGCCGTCAAGCGCATCTATATGGGTGTGTTTAGCGGCAGGGGCTGGGCTCCCATGGTGCGGAAGACGGGCTTACGCACGGAGCCGGCAGCGGGCAAAGCGGCGCGGTGCAAGGGTTTTCAATCAAAAAAGCGAGCGATTTTCTCTGGCGCAATTTCACCGTGGTCTGCGCATGTGCGCCAGCCTGCGCGTGTCTCTGTGAGTGATGGTGTTCCCTTAGAAGCCCGGGAGTTCTTGGGATTGCGGTTCAGAAGCGGGAGGAATTTGTGGCAGCAGTAGGCCTTGAAGAAAAATATGACGCAGTGCGCCAGCTCATTGCCGTGGGCAAGGAGCGCGGATACCTGCTCTACGATGAAGTAAACGATTCGCTTCCGGCAGAGGTGCATTCCTCGGAAGAAATCGACGATCTGCTCACCACTTTCGAGCGCAACGGCATCGAGATTTATGAGGATCAGGCTTCGGCGAAGGCTGCCCGCGCGGTGGAAGTTTCCACCGAGGGTGGCGACCGCGATGTCGTCGTCAAAGACGACGCGCACTCGGACGAAGGCAGCAGCGACCTCGACCTGACACCCGGCTCGCTGGAAAAAACGAACGATCCCGTGCGCATGTATCTGCGCGAGATGGGCACTGTGCCGCTGCTGACGCGCGAGGGCGAAGTCACCATCGCCAAGCGCATCGAGCGCGGGCAACTCGTGGTAATGAAGTCCATCACCCGCTCGCCCATCGTGATCAAAGAGCTGATTGCCGTTGGCGACGATTTGCGCAAGGGCGTGCGGTCCATCAAAGAGATCGTGCAGTTCGACGATGAAGAGCTCACCGAAGAAAAGATCGCCAACAAGACCAAGCAAACGCTCAGGTACATCGACAAGATTGCGAAACTGTACGAGACCGCACTGAAACAGGCCCAGAAGCTTGATAAGACGCTCAAATCGAAGAAACGGTCGTACATTCGCGCGAAGTGGGATGTGGCGCGGACGCGTGTGGAGATTTCCGTCGCCATTCGCGACATCGATTTTAATCCATTTGAAAAAAAGCGATTGATCGACAAAATGCGCGGCACCGTCGAGCGCTTGCAGTCGCTGGAACGCGAAGCGGGACGCCTGGAACGCCGCGCGGACGTGGCCAAGGGTGAAGTGGCGGCGGAAGCGCGCAAGGAACTGCGCACGCGCCGCACCGAACTGAAAGACATCGAAGAAGCCAGCGAAGTCGGGCTCACCGAACTGAAACGGACGCTGACGTTCATTCACCGCGGCGAGGCGGAAGCCGAGCAGGCCAAAAAAGAATTGATCGAAGCCAACCTTCGATTGGTCGTTTCGATCGCCAAGAAATACACCAACCGCGGACTGCAATTTCTCGACCTGATTCAAGAAGGCAACATCGGCTTGATGAAAGCGGTGGACAAGTTCGAGTGGCGCCGCGGCTACAAATTTTCGACCTATGCGACATGGTGGATCCGGCAGGCCATCACGCGCGCGATCGCCGATCAGGCGCGCACCATCCGCATCCCGGTGCACATGATCGAAACCATTAACAAGCTGGTGCGCACCAGCCGCCAGCTCGTGCAGGAGCTCGGCCGCGAGCCGACCAGCGAGGAAATCGCCAAGCGCATGGACATTCCGGTGTCCAAGGTGCGCAAGATTCTGAAAATCGCACAGGAGCCGATTTCACTCGAAACGCCCATCGGCGAAGAAGAAGATTCGCATCTGGGCGACTTCATCGAGGACAAGGCCGTGGTTTCGCCGTCCGATGCAGTCATCAATTTGAACTTGAAGGAACAAACTTCCTCCGTGTTGAAGACTCTGACGCCGCGCGAGGAAAAAGTCATCAAGATGCGCTTTGGCCTGGACGATGGAAGCGAGCACACGCTCGAGGAAGTCGGCCAGTCGTTCGCGGTCACTCGCGAACGCATCCGCCAGATCGAGGCCAAGGCGCTTCGCAAGCTGCGCCACCCGTCGCGTTCGCGCAAATTGCGCGCGTTTCTCGAAGGCCCATCGCGGGACTACCTTTAGCGCCAACCAAAGTTAAAGTGAAAACGCCTCCGCTTGCCGGAACCTCTTTCCTAGTGAGAGTTTGCTTTCCCGACGAGTTCGCGCAGCCGCGAATCTGAAAACATCTGAAACTTGAAAACAATATTGTCTTCCGGGCCATCCGCAATTCTCTTGGATGCCCACGAACAGGGGAACGCTTCGAGACCGTCCTCAAAAATAAGTGGCATCGCGCCGAGCCCGGCCTTTTCCGAATCGCGCCGCCACTTCGCCGATGTATGCTCCCCAACGCCTCGATAAGACCGTGATTTCTCTTTCTTCCATGGGGTTCTGCAAATGACGATTGTGGAGTTCGCTCAACATAACGTCGAGCCGTTCGATCGAGGCTGGCGAATAGTCCAGTTCGATTCTCTGCTCCTCGCGCGCTCGTTTTACCGCTCCTGCTGCCACAGCCTGCATGGCGTAATTAAAATCGCTGCGCATCCTCCTCCTCGCGCGATACATCAATACGGCATAACCCACGAAGAGGGAGCCGCTCACCACTCCGGCAGATTCCAGTATTCGCCAGATCATTTTTTCTCGCTCCGAAGATTGGTATTAACACACCTCTGCTGCTTAGGGAGCGTTCTCATTTAAGCGGACAATTCGATGTCCGCGGAATAACTACCGGGTTCGGGTACCATTTGGCTATGGTCACGCAGGCCCTCGATGTGAAAAGCAATTGCCTCTCGCATGTTTTGCTCAACTTCCTCACGAGTCCGGCCAGTCGAAACGCATCCGGGAAGATCCGGAGAGTAGGCCGAAAAACCAGTCTTTGTCGGCTCGATGACGATTAGATATTTTTTCATGGCTTCAACCCTGCTTGCTTCAGGATACCGTTCAGCGTTCCAGGAGCGAGGTCGTCGCCCGGTTCTCCAGGGATGGTTACCAGCCCCAGTTTAACAGGATGTTTGTATTGACGGTGGCTCCCCCGCGTTCTCGCCAGCACCCATCCATCTTTCTCCAGCATTCGGATGACATCCCGGATCTTTACCGGCCAAAACTATGCTTCCCGGGAATTCCCGTCAACTCCTGAGTTTTTCTTGCAAAGTTCGGCATTTCGCGAAGCGGTACGCGTATTAGAATGGTGACGACCAGCTGGAGGCGAATGAAGACGACGCAAAAGATTGCCGCGATTGTGCTGGTCGCGCTGCTGAGCGCCTCTGTGTATGGATTTTTCCTCACGGGGCGGTCGGTACATGTACCCGCGAGAAACACCAAAATCGCTCCGGTTGGGGCGGCAGATGGACCCATCGTGGACCAAACGCCTCTGTTGACCGCGCAGCGGCTGGCGAAGATGCCGACCACTGCTGAAGAAAAGCCGTTTGCGGAGGAGGCGTTGCGGCTGGCCGACCACGAAATGGACCTGACCTATGCCGCGGCGGAACGCGAGGCAGAAGACCATCCCCCGACGCTGAGCGCCGAAGCGAAAGCCATCGAGGAGCGGCTGAAGAAATCGGAAGACGCCCTAGACGCCGATAACGACCTGGTTGATCAGCTGACGGCAGCGGAAGCAAAGGCAACCGGCGCCAAAAAAGACGCGCTGCATGATCAGCTCGTTCTGGCGACAGCGCATCAGGAAGAACATCAGGATGAAGTGGACGATGCCAAGGGGGATTTAGAAAGGGCGGGCGGAGACCCCAAGGGCCGGATTGAAGCAATGATGCAGGAGCACAAAGCCTCTTCGCAGGCCACCGATGCCCTGCACGTTACGATAAGCGCGGTGGCCGAAGAGCGCGGATTGATTCACAGGTTCGGCCAGTGGATGGCGTTCCATCAAAAGCAGCTTCTATTGTGGAAAGCGAAGCAGGAAGCGGAGTTGGCAGCGGCTTCCCTTTCGGCGCGGCACGATGCCGTGCAAGCGCAAGTTGACGCAAGAAAAAGGAGTTCATCCCCATCGGGCGGGCAGGCGAGTCCAACCCAGCAATCTGTAAGCGGACGAGGCCAAGCGGCGCCGAGCCACGAGGATTCCGCGGCGTTGCTGAAAGCTGCCAAGCTGCGGGCGGCGGACCAAAAAGCCTTGGCGTCGTTCGACAAGCAAATTGATGATCAGAAGCAGCTTGCTGAAAATTACGGAAATTGGATCGAAGCGGTGGCGGCGAAGCAAAGAACCGTGCTGCATAACGCGCTGAACGGGATCAGCTTCATACTCGGAATTCTGCTGATCGGGGTTTTCTTCGATAGCTGGCTCGAACGGCTGCTGGGCAAGACGTCTCTGGATCGCCGGCAAGTGGAAACGATGCGCACGTTAACGCGCGTGTCGGTGCAGGTTTGCGCGGTGCTTTTCATTCTGCTGGTGATTTTCGGGCCGCCGAGCCAGCTCGGAACGATTCTTGGCCTGGCCGGGGCCGGCTTGACGGTGGCGCTGAAGGATTTCATCGTGGGCTTTCTCGGCTGGTTCGTGCTCATGGGGAAAAATGGCGTCCGGCTGGGCGATTGGGTGGAAATCAATGGAGTGACTGGCGAAGTGGTGGAGCTCGGTATGTTCCACACGGTTTTGCTCGAGACCGGGAACTGGACCGATTCGGGCCATCCGACGGGACGGCGCGTGACATTCACAAACAGCTATGCGATTGAAGGCCACTACTTCAATTTCTCCACCTCCGGGCAATGGATGTGGGACGAATTGCAGATAGTTCTTCCCACCGGACAAGACCCCTATCCCGTTATCGATGCAATTCAGAAAAAGGTGGCCGAAGTGACGTCAGAATCGGCAAAGCAAGCCGAGCAGGAGTGGCAACATGCAGCGCGTTCGCGGCAGATGAATGCGCTATCGGCTGCGCCAGCCATCAACGTGAAGCCGATCATCGGCGGAGTTGAAATCGCGGTGCGCTACATCACGCAGGCCAACGAACGCTACCAACTGCGCGCCAAGCTCTATCAGGTGGCTGTGGATCTGCTTGGTGGTAAGAACGTGAGGCTTCCGTCACCTCCGGATCCAGCGGCGCCGGCACCCGCACCCGCTTCCGGTGGACGGTAAGGGCTTAACGGCAATCGCTCATTCCGCGCTGCTTCGTGCCCGCACTTGTTCTGAGGTCAATCCGTACAAAGGAGGCGTCGGGACGCCGAGCATTCCGAGATAGAGATAAATCTGCCCGCGGTGATGGATTTCGTGTTCGACCATCAAGCGCAGCCATTTCCATTTTGTAATCTCAGCGCCGTCGGGCGTCTTGCACTTGGTCTTCAAATCTTCGTCGGTGAGCTTAGCAAAGATCTCCATGGATTCCATGTGCAGGCGTTCCATGAAAGCGACGACGTCTTTATAGCCGTCCGCGAGTTCTTTGCCGTGAGTCGTGTAGCGGCTCGCTCTCCCGGTTACTGTTTCCGCCCACATGAGTCGTTCCGCTATCGCGATATGCCGTAGCAAGTCGCCCAGCGTGAATTTCTCCGGCGCATAGGTCCACTCCAGCTTGTCCGCTGGAATACAGCGCGCCACGCGCATGGTGCGCTCGCGCACATTGCCGAAATATTGCAGAAACGGCTGAATCGTGCGGATTTCCATAGTGGCCTCGCACTAAAGAAGCTTGGTTGCCGCCGCACTTATCGCAAGAGCTGGCGCGCGCGGATGGCAGAGACGGTGGCCCCAGTATAGAGCAATGCCAGAAGCGCATAGCTGGCGACGAGGCCCGCGCGTTGCGCTACCAATCCCAGTGAAAGACTCATGAAGAGTTGCACTACGGTCGTCAGGATCGCCATCGCGGATTGCGTTCGCCCCATGAAATGCCTGGGCACGATACTCATCAACGAAGACTGCGCCACGACTCCACCCAGCGCGCGGCAGAATCCAAACACAATCTGCATCATCACTGCCCCCACCAGAAACGCAACGAAGGGAGTTGCCATGTGCCCTGCCGCGAGCCCGGCGCAAGCGGCAACGTAGAGCGGCATGCGCAACGACTGCGGAAGCTGGCTCGCGAGCAGTCCTCCGATAATTGCGCCGGTGGCCCATCCTGTTTCCAAAAAGCCCAGCCCGCGCGGGCCGGCCCGCAGAATATCGTTTGCTAGCGCAACTAGAACCACGTTGGCGCTCACCACGCCGGCCATCATGATGGAATGGGTGATGCCCAGCGCCAGCACCAGCGGCTGCTGCTTCAGATACGCGAACCCTTCTTTCATGTCCGCGTATACGGCGAGCGAGAGTCCCGCTTCCGCGACCTCTGGATTTTCTCCTGTTTCCAGCGCTTCGGCGGTCGCTTCGGTCGCTTCGTTATATTCGCGCGAATATTTCTGGCTCTCGCGCGGCGAAACGTACCCGCGGCGCACTTGATACAAGCAATAGGCGGAGACGAAATAGGTCGCGCCGTCGATGGCCAGAATTCCCTGGATTCCCGCCGTGTTGTAGAGAAAGCCCACGAACGCTCCGGCGATGAGCATCCCGCTCTGCACCCCGACGAGCACTGCGGCATTCGCGCCGGTGAACTGGCTCGGCGGAATCACCTCTTGCACTAGGGCGTTCACCGTGGCCCAGTACATTGCCGAACCGGTGCCGGTAATCAGCGTCATGGCGTAGAGGTGCCAGAGCTGCAGATGGCCGCGCCAGGCGATGTACGCGGTTGCAAGGACGAAGAACCCGCGTATCAGATCGAGCAGCACGCCAAGGTAGCGCCGGTCAATGCGATCGATCAGCACTCCGCCGAGGAAGGGAACGAAAAGTCCGGGCAAAGTCATGACGATCACTTGCCCGCTGACCTTCACGGTCGAGTGCGTGGCCGTCAGGATGTACCAGCTCACGCCCGCGAAGTTCATCCCGCTGCCGAAGAGCGACACAAACATGGCGAAAAAGAAGTAGCGGAAGCCGCGCTGCGCCCAGATTAGCTTCCAGTCCACCGTGTTTGTGATTGCGGTTGCCATGGAACGCATTAGTTTACTATCGTGAGCGCCATCGACGGACGAAACTCAACGTCGAAGAGTTACGCTTCCGGAACAAATTGGCAGTGGAGAGGCGAACCGCCGTGGGAAACGAAGTGAAATGTACGGTCTCGAGGGGCAAGCAGCAGTCAGAAGGGAAGGCACTGCTCGAAACAAGCGAGATTCTCTTCCGTGGCGGCTTTCGTCTGAAGATTCCGTTCTCCACTATTAAATCGGCGAAAGCAGTGGACGGCGAACTCCGCTTGCAAACTGCGGATGGACTTGCAATCTTTCATCTCGGCGTGGCCGCGGCAAAGTGGTGTGACAAGATCCTTCATCCCAAGTCGCGCATTGAGAAGCTCGGCGTGAAGCCTGGAGCGAATGTTTCTTTGGTCGGCAGCTTCGATTTAGAATTTCTCGCGGAAATAAGCAAGCTCACGAAGTCCGTGAGCAAAGGCAAAGTCCCAACACATACGGAGTGCATCTTTTTCGCCGCTGATTCAAAGGAAGACCTCGGCGCTTTGGCAAAAATTTCGAAATCAATGAGAGGCGCCGCCGCACTCTGGATCGTCTATCCCAAGGGCCAAAAGCACATCACCGAAAACGATGTTCTCGCCGCCGGCCGCAAAACTGGCTTGAAGGATGTGAAAGTCGTCGGATTTTCTGCAACGAACACAGCGCTGAAATTCGTTATCCCGCTCGCTCAGCGCTAGTCGACAGATCGAGGATCGCGACTCGGTGGGGACTGTCAACTTCTTTTCCCTTGCGCTAGAATCGCACTACTGAAATATTCCCCGGTGCTCGTGCGTAGTCCCTATCAGAAGGCAGTACTACGCAACCTTGTGGTGGAGGAGTCCTCGATGGCTACGACAACTGCTGTTCCCCCGGCCGCGCCCGAGGCGCAAGCGTCTCTTAGTCCGTTCGCCCGGGTGATCGGCGTTTTCTTTTCTCCGGGAAAGACTTTTGAAGACATTGTCAGAAAACCCGGCTGGGTGCTCCCGCTCGTGCTGACCACGATTCTCAGCATTGGCGTCAGCTTTTCGATCAACCAGCGCATCAACTGGCGCGAATTCATGAGCCAGCAAATCGAAAAAAGCCCCCGTTCGGCCCAAATGTCCGCCGAGCAGAAGCAGCAGCAAATCGAGGGCGGGGCCAAGTTCTCGCCGCCATTTACCTACGCGATTGGCTTGCTGGGCCCGATCTTCTTTGCCCTGATCATCTCTTTGGTGATGTGGGGCGCGTACGGCCTGCTCGGAGGAATTAGCACGAACTTCAGCGCAGCATTCAGCATCACGGCTCACGCCTTCCTGACGGGACTCGTTAGCAGTCCCCTTTTCATCCTCATTCTGTATCTGAAACCTTACGGCACTGCGGACCTTGAAAATCCCGTGGCCGCGAATCTTGCCGCCCTCTTGCCTGACGAATCCGCAAAATGGCTTGTGGCGCTCTCCAAGTCGTTTGACCTTTTCACGTTCTGGACGCTGATTTTGCTGGCCATTGGTTTTGCCGCCGTGAACCCCAAGAAACTGAAAGACGCCAAATCTTTCACCATTGCCTTCAGCGTTTGGGCGGCTTATGTGGTGTGCCGCGTGGGCTGGGCATTCATCTTCTCCTGATACACTGAAGCAGAGCAGGCGTTCTTGCTTGCCTCGCTTTCGAGTGTATAGTCGAAGATGAATTTTTCTCTTGAAGTATTGAAGACCGATCCTACTGGCGCGCGCCGTGGCCGCCTCACGACGCCCCACGGCACCGTCGAAACTCCCTTCTTCATGCCCGTGGGCACACAGGCTTCCGTCAAAGCGCTTACCCAGGAAGCGCTCGAAGATCTCGGCGCGGAAATCATCCTCGCCAACACGTATCATCTTTATCTTCGTCCCGGACACGAACTTGTCAGCAAACTTGGCGGCCTGCACCAATTCATGTCCTGGCCGCGCGCCATCCTCACGGATTCCGGCGGCTATCAGGTCTTCAGCCTTTCCGAATTGCGAAAAATGACCGATGAAGGCGTGCGTTTCCGTTCCCATCTGGACGGCTCGGAGCATCTCCTCACGCCGGAAAAAGCCGCCGAGATTCAGCTGGCGCTGGGTTCGGACATTGCCATGGTTCTCGATGAGTGCATCGAAACACCCGCGCCCCGCGAGAAAGCGGAAGCCGCTCTGAAGCGCACCACGGACTGGGCGCGGCGCGCGCGCGTCTATTTTCAGGAATGCGCTCGACGCAACGGAAATCTTAGCCAATGGCAATTCGGCATCGTGCAAGGGGCGACCTTCGCGGATTTGCGGCGCGAAAGTGCGCGCCAGCTTGTCGATCTGGATTTTCCAGGCTACGCCGTTGGTGGACTCGCTGTCGGCGAGCCGCACGAAATCACTTGTGAAATGACCGCCGAAGCAACGACTCTGCTGCCCAAGGATCGCTTGCGCTATCTCATGGGCGTCGGCCGCCCCGAGCAAATCGCCGACTACGTCGCTCTTGGGATTGACATGATGGATTGCGTGCTCCCCACTCGCGCCGCGCGTCACGCTTGCCTCTACACCAGCGAAGGCCGCGTACTCATCAAGAACGCGCGTTACGCCCAGGATCAGCAGCCCATTGATTCCAGGTGTACTTGTCCCGTCTGCCGCCGCTACTCGCGCGCCTATCTTCGTCACCTCTTCGCTGCGGGAGAAATCACCGGCGCCATCCTCGCCACCCACCACAATGTCCACTTTTACCTTGACATAATGCGCCAAATCCGCGAGGCTATCGAGTTTGGGAACCTAGCGAATTTCTCATCTGAGATGCACGCGCGCTATGCTGTAGGTCCGGCCTGAGAGCCGGTTCGAGGCATTGCGCGGGCCGTCCGCGGGGCACCAAGAGAAGAGCATGAACTGAAGTCGGCGAGCAGGCAGCTCGCCTGGGGTTACTTGTTCCTATCTTCATCTAGGTCTGAAGCGCCGGGGAAACCAGGCAGTAAGTCGAATGATTTGGGCATCGAAAACGAACGACAGGGAACTGGCTAGATGATGATGGCAGCAATGATTTTCCAAGCTTCGGGTGGCGGTTTTGGCGGTTTTCTGATTCCGCTGGGCCTCATGTTCGCCATCATGTATTTCCTGGTGATCATGCCTCAGCAGCGCCAGCGCAAGAAGATGCAGGCGATGCTTGCCGAGCTTAAGGCCGGCGACAAGATCATCACCAGCGGCGGCATCTACGGCACGATCAACGGTATCGACGGCGATTCCGTCATTTTGAAAATCTCCAGCGAACCGCAAGTTAAAATCCGTATTGCGCGTGCGGCGATTGCTCAGGTGGAGGCATCGGAAGATGCAAAATAAGCCCATCTCTCGCCCCGCTACGCGACTTACTTTCTGACCATGAACCCCAATCTGAAGTGGAGAGCGCTGTCCATCCTTCTAATCATTCTGTTCTGTGTCTATTACCTTGTCGGTTTGCCGGATTTTCCCAAATCGTTCGCGCAGATGAAGGACAATTTCGGCCATCAGATTAAGCTCGGCCTCGACCTGCAAGGCGGCACGCACCTGATTCTCCAGGTGCAGGTACAGGAAGCCATTGCCCAGGAAACAGACCAAACGGTCGACCGTCTGACCAACGAGCTTCGCTCCAAGAATATTCACTATGACGAGGTACGCCGCGCCGACGATACGCACATCCTTGTGCGCAACATCGATCCCGCGCAACTCTCGCAATTCCGCGATTTGGTCAGCGCGCAATACGCCAACGTCTGGGATCTCACGCCCACTGCCGGCGACCCCTCCGGGTACACGCTGACTCTGCGCGCCGCAGCCATCGCGCAGATTAAAGACTCGACCATGACCCAGTCGCTCGAAACCATCGAGCGCCGCATCAACGCCCTCGGCCTCACGGAGCCGACCATCCAGCGTCGTGGCGGCCGCAATGACAACGAAATCCTCGTGCAGTTACCCGGCGAAGGCGATCCCACCCGCGCCAAAGCCGTTATTCAAGCCGGTGGCCAGTTGGAATTGAGACTAGTCGAAGATGTGCGAACTTACTCTTCTGAATCCGAGGCCTTGGCCGCTCATGGCGGGATCTTGCCTCCCGGCACCGAACTGGTCCCTGGCCGCTCCGAAACAAGAAATGCGTCAGGTATCCAGGACACCGGCGTGACCTGGTATGTGCTGAGCCGCGCGCCGGTCGTCACCGGACGCGACTTGCGCAGCGCGATCGAAACTCGCAATACGAACAATCCCGGCCAATTTCAGGTGAACTTCACCCTGTCGCCGGAGGCTGCCCGGCGTTTCGGCCCCTTCACCGAAACAAACAAGGGCCGTCAAATGGCCATCGTCCTGGAACACCGCGTTTATTCCGCTCCCGTCATCAATGGGCGTATTGACGACTCAGGTCTGATCGAAGGCAATTTCAGCCAGGAGTCCGCCCACGATCTCGCCTTGGTTCTGCGCGCCGGCGCGCTTCCCGCATCCATCAAGTATCTCGAAGAGCGCACCGTCGGCCCATCGCTCGGCGCGGACTCCATCCGTCACGGTGTGCAGGCGTCCGTCCTTAGCCTTGTCGTCGTGATGCTCTTCATGCTTTTCTATTACCGTTTCTCCGGCGGCAACGCCGTGCTCGCGTTGATCTTGAACTTGATCATCCTGCTCGCCGTGCTCGCGCTCTTCGGCGCCGTATTGACGCTGCCCGGCATCGCCGGTGTCATCCTTACCATTGGCATGGGCGTAGACTCCAACGTCCTGGTGTTCGAACGCGTCCGCGAAGAGTTGCGCAATGGCAAGTCTCCTGGCTCCGCTGTGGACGCCGGCTTTGACAAAGCGTTCGTGACCATTATTGACACCCACGTGACAACCGTCGTCTCCGCGTTCTTCTTGTTCCTGTTCGGAACCGGCCCGATCCGCGGTTTTGCCATCTCTCTAACCATCGGTTTGATCGCCAACGTCTTCACCGCGATCTACGTTTCTAAGACGATTTTCCAGTACCACCTGGCGAAAATGGATCGCCAGGCGGAATTGAGCATTTAGGATGTACTAGGACTCTTGGTGCGTGCGTTCCACTCCATTCAAAACGAGTGGGGAGTGGGTTCTCAGGCCGGCTTTCTCTACCCTGGGTAGACGGTTTTGCGCCGGGAACATTCCGCAACCCCCCGGAGTCTAAGGAAGGGAAGCAAAAAAGGCATGATCGAGCTCTTCAAACAGCCCAACATCAACTGGATGGGCAAAGCCAAGTATTTCTATGCCTTGAGCGGCATTCTTCTCCTCGCTGGATGGACTTCGATTTTCGTCAATGGCGGTCTTCGCTACGGGATCGACTTCAAAGGTGGCACCAACGTGGATGTGCGATTTGCCCAACCTCCTAATGTCGACAAGCTCCGTAGCGGGCTTGCCGCGCAAGGGTTAGGCAACACCGAAATTCAGAGTATCAGCGATATCGCGAATCCCAATTCGAACGAAGTGTTGATCTTTGTCGAAGGCAAGAACCAGGATGACAGCGACCTGGATGCCAGCCGGGTGAAAGTTTTGAATGCCCTGAATGCCGCCTACGGCGTCGCGAATTCGAATAAGCCGGATTTCAACACCGCTACTCCTTCCAGCCTCGCTGCGTTTCTCGGCGAAAAAGATCCTCTGTTCCTCTCCGTCAATGCCGGCGACCGCTACCAGCAGCTCGCGAAAAAAATTCTCGACTATCGCGACAAAGTCGCAAATGGTGTGCTTACCAATTTCGATGATCTTTCCAAGGTCGATGGCGTCACCCCTCCCGTCCTCGCTGCGATCAAGAACAACTATGTGCTCGGCCCCTTCGCCATACGCAACGTGGAGATCGTTGGTCCCAAGGTTGGCGCCGAGCTCCGCACCCAGGCCATTCTTGTTACCCTCTATGCTTTGGGCGGCATGCTGGTATATATTGCCTTCCGATTCGAGTGGGTCTACGGGGCAGCGGCAGTCTTGGCCGTGTTTCACGACGTGTTGATCACCCTGGGGTTTTTCTCGTTGCTGCATTATGAGATTTCGTTGACGGTCATCGCGGCCCTGCTTACATTG
>Ga0137415_10000325_pt1 | contig 44416 bp, 36 predicted proteins | sample CZODoug3_1_1_16f_FD_183082 | JGI IMG/M metagenome (GOLD analysis project Ga0137415, IMG submission 183082) | Vadose zone soil fungal communities from Angelo Coast Range Reserve, California, USA - CZODoug3_1_1_16fungal (Hybrid Assembly) | ecosystem: Environmental > Terrestrial > Soil > Vadose...
GGAGACAAAGAAACACGCACTCCCAAGGACGCCCAATGCCCATGGTCGAGCTGCTGGTCTTTTTGATCGCGATCTTCTTGATCGCCACCCCCATCATCGCGCTCATCCTTCTGGTGAGGTACAGCAAAGTTCGCTCGGAGCTTAGTCGGCTTGGCGAGGAAAACGCCCGGCAGCACGCTTCCTTCCAGCGTGAACTCGCTGATCTCAAGCGGCAACTTTCCGTCGCGGTCGATCCCGCTGCACCAGCCGCTGAAAAACCATTGGAACGCCCACTCGTCGGTCCGTCACCAGCCGCGACAACCATACGAGAAACCCCTGCACCTTCTCCACGGGTTGAATTGCCCGGGCCAGTCAAGCTACCCCCGCCCGTATCCCTGCCTACTCCGCAGGTGCAGCCGCGAATCACACCCGCGGACCCGCCCGCGCAAAGACTGCCGATACCACCGGCGCCTGTCGAACCGAAACCAGTCCTGCCCGCGGCAGCGAAAACGCCCGTAGAGGTAAAACCGTCCGGCCCGGTTGTGCCATCACAAACGACCGTACCGACTGTTCCTTTGTCGCAGCCGTCTGCGGCGCGCATTCCCACGCCAACCCCGCGTGTGCCGGCCGAACCTCCTCCCGCTGCGGCCGCGCGCGTCTCCGCGGCGCCCCCGATCTCTCCTTATCGTGTGCCCGCGCCGAAGCCCACGTTTCAGCAGCGGATGAAAACAGTATCCGCGATCGAAGAGGCCCTTGGCACGAACTGGCTCAACAAACTTGGCATCATCATTCTCGTGGTAGGCGTCGCCCTATTCGGCATCTATGAACTCGGCGCTCTTGGCCCGCTCGGCAAGGTTGGCATCTCTTACCTCGCCTCTGCATTTCTACTTGTGGGCGGCATCTATCTGGAAAAGAACGAACGCTATCGCCTCCTTGGCCGCACCGGCATCGGCGGCGGGTGGGCGCTGCTTTTTTTCAGTACCTACGCGATTCATCATGTCGCACCAATGCGTGTTCTCGATTCCCTGACTCTCGATTGCATCTTGATGTTGATCGTCGCGATCGCGATGGCCGGACACACTCTGCGATATCGCTCGCAGTTCGTCACCGGCCTGGCGTTTCTGCTGGGTTACACGACCGTCGCGCTGAGTCAAGACACCGTGTACGGTCTGACTGCCGGCGCGATCCTTGCCATCGGTCTTGTTTCCATTGTCCTGAAAATGGGTTGGTTCGAGCTTGAAGTATTCGGCATTCTCTCCAGCTACTTGAATCATCTCTATTGGCTTTTCCGCATCCTCGGTATCGAAGGGGCTCACGGCCGTCACTTCCCGGAATACCGCGCCAGCCTGGCTTTGCTTTTCTTCTACTGGCTGACCTTCCGCATTTCCTACATAGCCCGTAACATCAAAACCGACTTCGAGGAACACATCTCCACTGTCGCCGCGGTCTTGAACATGGGGTTGCTGCTGGGCTGCATGAAATTCCAGTCTGTTCAGCCGGAGCTTGCCTACATCGCCCTTCTCGTAGTCGGTGCCGCTGAATTCCTTTGTGCGCAAATCCCTGCCACCAAGCGCCGACGGGAAGCGTTCGTCGTCCTCACTGTCGCGGGAGCTGCTCTCATGCTGGCGGCTGCTCCATCCCATTACACGTACAAGGCGAACGACGTGGCCATCCTTTGGCTCGTTGGTGCTGAAGTTTTTCTCATCGCTGGCGTGATTGTGAAAGAAGTCGTTTTTCGCAGGCTTGGCCTTCTCACCGGACTGCTCGTTGGCTTGCATCTTGCCGGGACCGACTTCCGCCAGCTCGTCGCCTTTCGCGCGTCAAGTGAGAACCTCGCCTTGGCTTCAGGTGTGCTCTTTGCCGTGTGCGCATTGGTCTTTTATATCAATGCCCTCGGCGCCGGTTCGCGCTGGAAAGATTTATTTGCAGACTGGCCTGACCGCCCTTTGCTGACGACCCACTCCTATATCGGCGCGTTTGCGGCAGCGTCTGCCGCTTGGGCTCTTTTCTCGCACGATTGGACGGCGCTTGCGTTCGCTGCCGTAATGCTCATCGTTGCGGCTCTTGGCCGCGCTCTCGAGTCGCCGCACCTGCAAGTACAGTACGCCTTGCTCGGAGCGCTCACCGCCTATCGGGGCGTGGTCTTCAATCTTCATCTCGAATCTCCGGAGCATGCTCACGTGCGCTTGCGGCTGGTGACTCTTCCGATTCTCGCGGCAGCGTTCTATCTCACGGCCAAGCTGTCGGCTTTGCGCGACGATCGCGACCAGCGCACCATTCGCGGCCTCTTCGCCGTTGCAGGGAGCAGTTTCCTCGGTTTGCTCATCTGGTTCGAAGTCCCGGAGCTTTGGCAGCCTCTCGCATTCATTGGTTTCGCGGTGATTCTGTCTGAGGCCGCTCGCGCATTGCGATATCACGCGCTTGCTTGGCACTCGCATCTTCTCACTGGCCTCGCAATCTTCACGGCGCTCACTGCCGATCAGAGCGGTATCCACATCTGGCACACCATTCCCGTACGCGCTCTTAGCGCACTGCCGGTTGTTGTTGGTGGCTATTGGATCGCGAAGCGCCTCGGGACCACAGACGAAAGCCATCTAGCGCTTGGACGCGTGGCCTACACGTGGGCTGCCACCGGTATGATGGTCTGGGTTCTGCAAGATGCGCTCCGCGCACCGTGGATCGCCGTCGGCTGGATCGTTTTCGCGGTCGTGCTTGCGCTCTCCACGCGCTGGATTCGTAATCAACAGCTTGCTTGGCAAGCGAATGTTGTTGGTCTTTGCGCGCTCATCCGTGCCTTCTTCTATAACTACGACCTCAAACAAAAATTCTACGGCCCTATCTCACTGCGCGTGTTCACGATCTCACTCGTTGCAGCAGGCTTGTACTTCCTCTCACGTAAAGCCGCGCCGGAAGACCGCTACGCCCACACCGTCGCCTTCCTTCATTCGTTCGCGGCAACCGGGCTGTTGGCCCTGCTTGCATGGCACGAATACCCCAACGGCTGGCTGGCCCCGCTGTGGGCTGCATTCGCGCTGGTATTGGCGATCGTTGACCAGCGCCTCGAGCTGGAAGAATTGCCTTGGCAATCGCACATTCTCGCCGGGATGACGCTGCTCCGCAGCATTAGCGTGAATCTCTACGTCACCGACGTCTGGCACGGCTTCAGCGTGCGGCTCTTGTCGCTGGCCATCGTCGCCGTAATTTTCTACGCGCTCTCACGCCTCATTCGCATGCCTGACGAATGGCGGCAGCGTGATATTCACCACATCTATTCGTGGGCGGCCTCGTCCATCGGCGGCCTGCTCCTCTGGTACGAGTTGCAAACCCAGCCGACCGGCATCGCCGTGGCCTGGGGCGCGTTTGGTCTAGTGCTTTTCGAATACGGCCTGCTGCGCAAGATCACGCAGTTCCGCTATCAGGCGTACGTCGCGCTCATCGCCGCTTTTACCCGGATTTTTTATTCCAATCTTACTTCAAGCGAGCCCGGCGAATTCTGGGGTCCGCGAATGTACACCATCCTCCCGCTTGCCCTGATTTTCTTCTTCGTCTATGCGCAATTGCCGGACAAGGAAGAAAACACCAGCCGCGACCGCCGCCTGCATTTTGACGTTCTCCTCGCGTACCTGGGCACCGCCACCATCGTGGCGCTCTTTTATTTTCAGTTTCCCATCGAATGGGTCGTCACCTCTTGGGCCGCCGTCGTTTTCGCGCTGCTTGGCGCCGCCCTGTTTTTGGATCGTCCGATCTTTTTGTATCAAGGCCTGCTTCTGACCGTCGGTGTTCTTGGCCGCGGCATGGCGCACAATCTTTTCGGCGCCGGCTATTTCGGCGAAGGCGATTGGCAAGGCCGCTACTTCGTGCTCAGTTCGGCAGCCGCGATATTACTTGCCAGCCTGTTCTTCGCTTTCCGCCTGCGCAGGCGTTACACTCTCCCGCGAAGCGCGAGCCCCTGGATCAGGAGGCTTGCCGTGATCGCCAGCCGGCCCGAGCAAGTAGTGTTTTTTGTCCCCATCATCCTGATCACCTTCATGCTCGCTTTGAAAATGAAGTCCGGCATGGTCACCGTGGCGTGGGGAGTGGAAGGTGTGTTGATTTTCCTGCTGGCGCTCGCACTCAAAGAGCGTAGCTTCCGCCTCACCGGCCTGGGCGTGCTTTTGCTTTGCGTCGCAAAAGTCATGGTCCTCGACGTCTGGGGTCTTCAAGCGCGAGACCGATACGTCACCTTAATCATCGTAGGTGCGGCGCTGGTGTTTGTTTCGTTTCTCTACACGAGATACCGCGACACGATCCGCCAATACCTATGAAACGCTCCGTAGTCTTCGTTGTTTTCTTTCTCATCCTCGGCTTCGCGCTCGCGGGGCTTTATTGGAGCCAGCGCCGCCCCAAGTCCACTCCCGTCTCGGCCAACCCCATCTTGAATATGGCCGCCGACGCGCAACGCGACCTTTCCCGCATTCCGATGCACTTCACGCGGCTCTCCGATGAACAGGAAATCGCTATCGGAAGGGAACTAGCCGCTCGCTATGCCACGCAAACGCGCAAGCTCACTCCCGAAGAGCAAGCTCTCGAGAAATACGTCACCCGCGTCGGGAACACCGTGGCGCTCCACGCGCATCGCCGATTGCCTTACACGTTCACCGTTCTGCCCGATCACAACATGATCAACGCTTTCTCACTTCCTGGCGGACCCGTCTACATCGGTGAAGGCATGCTCGACCTGATGATGAGCGAAGATGAGCTTGCCAACGTCCTTGCGCACGAAGTCGAACACATCGACCACTATCACTGCGTTGAGCGCGTGCAATTGGAAGCGAAACTAAAAAATCTCAATCTCGATGTCCTGGGAGCGTTGCTGCAGATCCCTCTCGATTTCTGGGAAGCCGGCTACCACAAGGACGAAGAATTCGAAGCCGATCGCGAAGGAATATTTCTCGCGGTGCGGTCCGGCTACTCTCCGTACGGCGCTGTGGACACGTTCGAACGTTTCGCCAAGTTGCACGACGAATACGCCATCCACGCGCAGAGCCCGGAAGAGGAACTCTCCCAGCTAGCCATTCAGAGTTTGAACGGCTATTTCCGCTCACATCCCCTCCCCTCCGAGCGTCTTGCGCAAGCCAAAAGTATTGTCGCGGAGCAACACTGGGAAGACCGCAAAACCCAAAAGCCCTTCCGCGTTGAGTACGAAGTTCACAACGGGGAGTACGCGAAGTAAGAGCGTCGCCGCGACCCGTGAGCGTCGGGCTCACCTGAAATTATCACCGTCAAGCGGAGTTTGCCCAAGTCGTCGCACGGTTATGCGTTATAGTGTGGGGGAATTGGGACACGCCGTGAAAGCCATCAAGTTTTCGACAATCTTGAAGTGGGTAGGCTATGCGACCGCCATCCTTTCGTTCTTCTTCGGCGTTCGCCAACTCGTCAAGTTGTTTTCCGACCGCGTCGAATCCCGTCGAAAAGTTGATGCTCTCCTGATTACGGAAGGCGTCGAACTGAAAGGCCACGATTATGCGTCGGCTTGGCGCTCCCTCGAACAAGCTTCGCAACTGGAACCGAATTCGGCTAAGGTCCATCTTGCCCAGGAAAATCTCGCGATGGCCTGGCTCGAAGATATCCATCGGCGCGAGAACGAGAAATTCTCGGAAGTCGCGGAAAAGCTCGAGCCTGTCCTGACGCGCGGCGTTGCATCCACAAAGGATCCCCGTAGATCCGCCGACCTGCTCGCGCACATCGGGTGGTCCTATTTCCTGCGCTCCCGCGAAGCCGAGTTCGGCTTGGATCCCGCCGGCGCTTATTCCAAAGCCGCCGCACAAGACAAGAACAACCCTTATGCCGAAGCCATGTGGGGACACTGGATTCTCTGGAATCACGGCAAGTTGAGTGATGCCATGCAGCACTTTTCTTCCGCGCTGACTTCCGGGCGCCAGAACGATTTCGTTCGCCGCCTGGAATTTGCCGCGCTCTTCAATTGCCCCTCCGATGATTGCGCGGAGGAAGTCATTCGCGTGGCCAACGAACTACGCAAGGAAAAAGGCGCGGTTGCTCCGGACACGGCGGATAGAATTTTTTCTTTGTATTACGGCAAGGTCTTCGCATCTACGCCCGCATCCACTCATTTTCTGATCGCCGTTCCGGCGCCGGAGCACGTCGCCACATTCCGCTGGTTGTTTGATGGCATCGTTTTTGATGAATCGAAAAGTATGCTTCGCACTTGCTACCTCGCCAGGCTTCAGGAAGCCGCTGGACAACGCGACGAGGCCTTGGCGAACTATCATGCTGTTCTCGCGAGAATCCCTAAACACAGCGGCCCGCTCTCCGATACAGCTGAAAATGGCCTCAAGCGCCTCTCGTCCCCTCATTAGCTAGCAATGTTTTGACGCCAAATTTTGAGTAGGAGCATTTCCAATAGTCGCGCCGCCATGTTTTACGGGTGAGATTGAGGCATCAGGAGCTTCTCGACGACGGGGACGGGCAGCGCCCCCTGGTCGAGTGCAAGGTCATGAAACTTCAGCAAATTGAAATTCCTACCCGCCGCGGCTTCATATCTCTTCCTAAACGCAAGCCATTCGCGCAGACCCTCATAGTAGGTCGGCAGTTGCGTCGAGCTCAGCTTGACCCGCACCAGTTTTCCTTGCGCTTCCGCCTGCGTCTGAAACGCTTCCTTGGTCATCAGTTCCAAGGCTTTTTCGTCGGTCATGCCCATCGTGTGCATTTCGATGTCGAGAATTGCGTTGGATATAACGCGCAGCCGGATCTTGCGCATTACCATGCGGAAGCGGGGGTCGCTGTTCAGGAAGCCTTCGTCCATCATTACCTGCGCGATGTACTCAGCCCAGCCCTCCGCGTACGCTCCGTTGGCGAAAAGCGCTCGCAGCAGCCGGCGGCGCTCGGGTTGTATGTTGTTGGCATGTTCGGTCTGAACGTAGTGCCCCGGCAACGCTTCGTGAATCGTCAGCCACTTCAGTGTGAAATTGTTGTATTCGCGCAGCTTCGATTCCGCTTTGTCGTCCGCCATTTTCGGATCGATCGGTGTCACCCAATACTCCGCCTCTTCTTGCGGCTCAAGCGCCGGGGCGCTGTGAAATCCCGCAACCGAGAAAATTCCGCGCATGAAAACGGGTGTGGGAATCACTTTCAGGTTGTCGCGTGAACCGAGCGTCACAAACTTTTTCTCACGGATGAACTGCTCGATCACTCCTAGGTCGGCCCGGATTGTTTGCATCAGTTCACCGCGCTTCGCGTGGTCGTCGGAGATTTTCTGCAGCACCTCACCGATGAGCAAGTTTTCCCGGTCGCGCCCGGTCAGTTCGGCGTGATCGTTGTGGCTTGGATACATCTGGCCGTGCAAGGGCAGCGCCAGTTGCAGCATCTCGGCACGCACTGCTTTCAACTCTCCCAATGCGTCGGCCAGGAGTTGCTCCGGTTTCAACTCCGTCCCCATCACCAGCTTGAACTTTTGATCGTAAAACTCCTTCCCGAGCCGCCACGTGAGCCGCGAAGGGCGCTTCCCGAGGTCCTCCTGCAGCCACTTGGAAAAATCCTTTAACGCCGCAATTGCCTGCGGAGCCACCTGATCGTACTTTGCCTTCAGCGGTGACCATGGCGGGATCTCATGAGCGATGGTGTTCTCGATCATGTCGATGTTGCCGTCGTTTTCTTCGATGGCTGTTTGCACGAAGATCGCGTCCACATCGCTCATGTACGGCTTTACCTGGTTCAACAAGCGCGGAATTTCGCCAACTCTTGAAAGCACATGTCCAAGACGCACCTCTTTCGGTGCGTATTCCTGCGTCAGCGGCAGGAATAGTGCATTCCCGATCAGCTCGACAGGTACAGTTGCGTTGTGCCGATAGTTCTGGATCTTGTCGAATTCCAGCAAACCCAGGCCAATTTGGTCGTCGATCAGTTGCCAGTCCGCGGCGTCTTGCGGGTTCAGCGTGGAGCGCGGCGTCTCCCTGTGAAAACGCTCACGCCACTGTTGATAAAACGCCCGCTGCTCGGCAGCGCTCTCCAGGCTTAAATCGTCCAGGAGCGCATCCAGCCAGAGGGTCTTTCCAGTTTTCGCATCGATATGTTTGTGATAGCCCACCGTGGAAGCTAAAGTCGGCGAAAGCGCCAGAGACTCTTTTATGAACTGATCGCTCAACTCCGCGAATTTCTGGGATGTCACGGGTTCCGGGCCTTTCGCTATTTGATTTGTATCTTGGATGTTCGCGGGCAGAGTCATCATCAGCAAACCCATTGAGGCGCAGAGAATCGAAGTGATTCCGAGGGTCATGGGCAAGCTCCGCTGGCACAAGAGGCCATTTCACGCGCTAGTCTACACCACACCGTCGCCACGCGGCTGTCTAGACCTAGTCTTGTCGGAAAGGACGTATCGTGGAATGAATGATGGGAGGGGGTTAAGACAATCGCGCTTGCTAAAACAATCCGGGGATCTTCATTCCGGCCATTCCGGGAATGCCACCGGCGAGGTTTTTCATCTGGTTGGCGAGCTCTTCGTCGACGCGCCGCGACGCTTCATTCACCGCCGCGCGAACTAAATCCTGCAGCATCTCCTGGTCCTTGCTCGCGAAAACTTCCGGCTCGATGCGGATATCCACGATCTGCTTCTGGCCGTTCATCTTCACCGCGACCATGCCGCCGCCGGCCGATGCTTCCACAGTAACGGAATTCACCTGCCTCTGCAGGTCTTCCTGCAGTTGCCGGAATCGCGAGAGCATCTGTTGGAGAGCGCTGACTTCCATCAGGATTCCTCTTGGCCTCGTTTCACTTCGGAGATTTTTCCTCCGAAGCGCTGCAGCATGGACCGCACCAGGGGATCGCGCTCGAACTTCGCGCGCAACTCTTGCGCGCCGGACGCCCCGAGCGCCGCCGTCGCGGCCGCCCCTGCCACTGCTTCCAGTTTAGCACAGACGCGCACTGCCCGGCCGAGCACCTTGCCCGAAATGGCACGGATCTTTTCCAGCGACTCGCGCCCTTCCAGCAATTCCGCGAACGGCCGTTTCTCCGGCGAAAAATAAAGTCGCAGCTCCGCGCCATCGAGTTCCCAACGGCTGCTCTGTTCCACCAATTCGCCCAGGAATTTCTGTTGCGTCTGAATTGCCGCCTTGATTTCCGCAAGTTGCTCTTGGGAAATTCCGATCGCCTGCGCTGGCGCGCCATTGCTCTTCGAAGGAATTCTAGTTTCTTGCGGAGCCTCTTGCCTTACCGCTGCAGGAGCAGCCGCACTCGCAGCAGTAGCAGAGGCTTGCGCCGCGAGCGAGGAAGAGAGCGGCATTTTTGTTTCCGCTCTCGGCTGCGCGGGAATCGCCGCCGTGTAACCAGGTGCGGCCATTTTTGGAGCCGGCGCAAAAGCTGTCGTGGCCGCCGCTCCACGCGCTGCTCCCGCGCCTGCAGAGCTGCTCGGCACGCCACTCTTCAATTCCGCGAGCAATTCCTCCAGTGGAGCAAGCCGCGACGCGTTGATCAGCCGCAACAATCCCATTTCGAGATGCACGCGCGGATCGGGCTTTCGCCGCAAATCATCATCGGTCTGCAGCAGAATCTGGAAGAAACGCGTGAGGTCCTCTTCGCTGAAAAGATCTGCTGCCTTCGCGAGCGCTGGACGCTGATCCGGCGTTGCCGCAATCAAACCCGAATCCGCCCCGCACGTTCGCGCAATCAGCAGATTGCGCATGTGCCGAATCGCCTCCCGGCAGAAGTGCTGGAGGTTGCGGCCTTCCTTCTGGAACGTGTGCACCAGCCCCAGTGCGCGGTCGGCCGAGCCTTCTGCGATGGCCTGAATTAATTCTTCCAGCGCATCATCAGGAACCACACCCAGTAATTCCCTCACTTCTTTATCCGGAATCGTGTCGCCGCAATAGGCGCGCGCCTGCTCCAGCAGCGACAAGGCATCGCGCAAGCTGCCTTCTGCCATGCGCGCAATCACTGCCATCGCGCCCGGTTCGATCTTCAAATTTTCTTTTTTCGCGATCTCTTCCAACCGGCCTGCAATCTCCGCAAAGGTTAGCGCGCGAAAATGAAAGTGCTGCGACCTCGACCGGATGGTATCCACCAGGTCTTCCGGCTGCGTGGTCGCCATCACGAAGATCACGCGGTCCGGCGGTTCTTCCAGTGTTTTCAGCAGGGCATTGGAGGCTTCGCCCGTGAGCATGTGAGCTTCGTCGAGGATCACAACTTTGCTTCTCGAAGCCGCTGGCGCGTACCTCACCATCTCGCGCAGCTCGCGGATCTGGTCAATGCCGCGGTTCGACGCCGCATCGATTTCAATCACGTCCAGCGAAGTCCCGGCCGCAATCTCTTTGCAGGAATCGCATTCCCCGCAGGGATTCGGCGTCGGCCCTTTCACGCAATTCAGCGCTTTCGCCAGAATCCTCGCCGCCGTCGTTTTTCCCACGCCCCGCGCTCCCGAAAAAATGTAGGCGTGCGCCACGCGGTCATTCTTGATCGCGTTTTTCAGCGTCTCTGTTACGTGTTGCTGGCCGACGAGGTCGTCAAACGTCTGCGGACGCCATTTGCGGGCTATGACCTGGTAGCTCATTTGTTTGTTCTTCGTTGCTCGTTTTCAGTTCTTAGCGAAAACGAGAACCCATTCATTTTCGAATTTCTTAACTTCCAACTCGCCTGAAAAAAACTAAGAGCGAATCACTTAAAGCGTCCGATGAGAGGAACTCCGGGTGATCTGCGGCACCCGAGGCGATCCCGGTACCGTTGCTCCCTTCCGGGCCTGGCGGGGTTCGCGGGACCTCGTTGCACAGAGCCCGAAGTTCCACGCTCCGGCACTCGCGTCCATTTCCCGCGAGCGCAGAGAAAAGTCTAGCACAGCGCCTCCAGCCCAACCAGAACGCGCGGCCTCGGCTTCTTGCACTTCTTTCGTGAAGATCCTTCGATTCGTTCGCGAATCTCTCGCGTAGATCAGGATTTCGGCTTTGCCGCCGCTGCCGGAGTATCCGGGGGTTGCACGTCGGATGGGTTCACCCAATTGACTTTGAACGGGCCCGCGCCGTGAACCTGCACGATGGTCTCACCCCTGCTCATCGCGTAATGCCGCATTTCCTTTGGCATCATCACAAAATTCCCGACGTTCATCGTCATCATTTTTGTTTCGTCGAACGTCTCGCCCATGCCGGCTAGAAATGTTCCCTTCAGCACGGTTACGTTTTCATCCGTGGGATGCCAGTGCGCCGGAATCTTGGCTCCGTCAACGCACCGGAGGCGCACTACGAACGGCGCCCCTTCGGCGTTTGGATCACCAGCCACTGCCGCAAGGTCACATCCCTTAATAATCGGCGTCCACTTCAAATCGCCGAAATGGACAATTTTCGTTGGCGCAGAACTGTCCTTCTTCTCTTGGCCGTAAACCGCCGCCGCAAGCGTGGCCGCGCCAATCAAAGCAACACACACACTTCCTGTCAGAGTTTTCTTCATCCAACTCTCCTTCGTAAAAAGTTAGGGGCCCCGAACTGGCCAAAAGATACTCTTGCCATCCGCCGCCGGCAACTCAAGTCAATCTCGCAGTCGCGCATCGGGTACTCTTTGCTGAGACCGCCTTGATTCCCTGGAAACACGTTCGCAAAAGTCGCGCGCCAAACTTCAGAAAATCCAGTAACCTGGCTGCGGATGGAGTTCCTCCCCATCCGCCTGCATCCCGGCTTGGCCGGGATTTCGGGTCCGCCGCGCCAGCGGAACACACTGAGGCATTGCCTGCGTGTCGCCTCACGTTACGGGGCCATCGCGCACTTTACGTGCGCGCAGGAGGAATCCATGAAAATCGCTTTGTCATTACTTTTGGCGGCGGCTCTCGTCTGCACGGCCGCGCCTTCGTCTTACGCCGAACCGCGTCAGGTCATCCAGGGAACACAAGTTCGTCTCACGCTCTTGAGCGGAATCAGCAGCGCCGTGGCAAAAGACGGCGACCCGTTCGTTGCCGTCGTCGCCGAGCCCGTGTACCTCGGCACTCAGTTGTTGCTGCCCGCCGGCACGCGCGTGAACGGCATCATCAGCACCGTGGAGAAGGCCCGCCACTTTTCCCTGTTCCGCGGCCAGGCTTACATGAACCTCGCGTTCCGCTCCATCGAAGTCGATAGCCGCCTCATCCCCGTGCAGATGAGCATCATTACCATCGAGCAACCACGCGGCCAGGCCGACGGTAAGCGCCGCAAGGATGTCAAAATCGAAGAAGGTCAGGTCGTTCAGGAAAAACATGACGTCAAGGGCGACATCGTCGGCGGGGCCATCGGCACCGGTGGCGGTACCCTTGTTGGCGCGGTGTTCAGCCACGTCGCGCGCGGCTTCGGCTTCGGACTTGCCGGCAGCGCCGTTTACATCGTCGCGCGCAAGGGCAAGGACCTCGACCTTCCCGCGCAAACCGGGATGCTCGTTCGTATGGACAACACGATCACTGTCCCAGGCACTAGCGCTACCAGCGCCTCACTCAGCAACAGCCGCTGAGGTCGGCCAAAAATTAAGATGCACCACGCAGGGACAACCCAACCGTGTCCCTGCGTGGCGCATGATTTCTCCGTGAACTCTGCGTTGCGCGTTTACCCCGACCGGGTCGGGGTGGTCTATGTGTAAACCTTTTTCCTTATTTCTTCGGAAAGTTCGGGTCCGCCTTCACTTCATTGATTTGCTTGGTGTGCCGCTCGCTATGCGCCGCGATGAGCAGGACAAACTCATACCCATCCAGCTTTCCCATCGGGCTGTCTGTCACATGGTCGCGCAGTCCCGTCGCCGTCTTCAGAAAATCCTCCGTCGCCGCCCGGCTCTCCACAAAATGCTTGACCGAATTCTCTGGCGACCCAAAACGGTTTGTCGGCACCAGCGGCTCCGGAGCTTGCACCTTGTTCGTGCGGTCGGGAACCATCGCCAGCACTCCGTCATCGGTTTTCTTCACATCGCGTCCAGCGTCCCCGGCCGGCGCCATCATGACCTTTTCCTTCAGCATGCCGCGGATGAAGTCTTCCGCCGCCGCGATGTGCTCCATCACCTGCGCCACCGACCAGCGGTCTGGCGCCGGCTTGAAGTTCCACTGCGCTTCCGATAGCCCTTTGGTTGCCTCCAGAACATTCTTCTTCGTCGTTTCCAGATACTGCAGCGCTTTGTCCTTCTCCGCCTGCGTCACTTCTTGTGCGGATACCGTCGTGGCTCCCGCCATTAACAGCAACGCGCTCAACACCCCTGCCAGGGACTTGGTTCTCATCTTTTTCTCCTTGTCTCATGCGGCCTCGGAGCGGCCGGTTTTCTATTTTGATTAGCGAAACGGGGATTTGCAGCATAGCACATCATCTGCCCTTACGCGGCGGGGCATAGCTATGGAAACCGCAATCGGCCCGTGGACGATGTAGGCTACGCTGCTCATGAAACATAGCGAAAAGTTCTAATTAGCGGGGGGCTTCCAGGTGAGGAAAGGGCGCCGCGCTCCATGAGGGCGGATTACGCGGCGCTCCAGGGGTTTTTGGCTGGTTGCTGGCGGTTAGGCTGTGGAACTGCCGTTGGTGGGATCTGTTTGGCGAATCGCGCTTGCATTAATGTGCTGCTCGTCGTCCGCCCGAATCTCCTCGAGTTCTAAAATCACCTTCCGCTAGCCGCGACTGTTACGTGTTCACCGGCAGATCGTGTACCGGCCTCGCGAATCTTTTCTCTACTGCTGGAGTTGATAGATGCAGGGAGCGTGCCAAAGGACGGCCGGAGCAATCCGCGTATTTTCAATTGCTTGGAAATTTCCGCAAATGTGTCTTCTGCTTCAGGGCGGGAAAGTGTTTCGGGTTGGAACATCTTGCGTTTACAAACGAACCGTCCCATGCACACTGCAAGACTCCTCCAACCATCGCCTGCCAAGTCTGCCCGTCATGCCCTCTCCTAGGCTAAGCCGCCGCGCCTCCGGTTTTTTCTTTCCTGGTGTCCACACCGTCGCGTTTCAGGTAGCGGTACAGACTGGTTCGCCCGATCCCCAGAAATTGCGCGGCCCTCAACCGGTTGCCCCGGCACATCTCCAGCACGCGCTGAATGTGCACCTTGCGCACCTCTTCGAGCGACAGCGGTTTCCAGTCGTCGCCTTGCAGCGAGCTCGTCTCCCGGTGCTGCAATTGTTCCGGCAAATCCGCCAAGTCGATGAAGTCTCCCGCCGCCGTGATGCATGCGCTGGAGATGACATTCTCCAGTTCGCGCACATTTCCAGGCCACCCGTGCCGCAACAGCACGGTCTGCGCCCGCCGCGTCAACCCGAAAATGTTTTTTCCATATGCGGCGTTGTATTTCTTCAGGAAAAATTGCACCAGCAGCGGAATATCTTCGAGACGTTCGGTCAGCGACGGAATGCGTATCTGGATCGAGCTCAGCCGGTAAAAAAGGTCTTCGCGAAAACGTCCCGCCAGCACCTCGGCGCGCAAATCCCTGTTGGTGGCGGCGATCAACCGCACGTTGATGTGCCGTACTTCGGGCGACCCCACTCGTTGAATCTCGCGGTTCTGAATCACCCGCAAAAGCTTGGCCTGCATCGGCAGCGATGTTTCTCCGACTTCGTCCAGGAACACCGTGCCGCCATTGGCATACTCGAACAATCCCGGCCGCATGTCCGTGGCCCCTGTAAACGCCCCTCGCACGTGTCCGAATAGCTGGCTCTCCAGAAGTGTGTCCACCATCGCCGAACAATTGCACACCGCCAGCTTTTGCTGGCTCACCGGGCTGATCTGATGAATGGCGCGGGCCACCAGCTCCTTTCCAGTTCCCGTCGGTCCTACCAGCAGAACGTTGGTGTAGTGACGCGCCACCTTCCGCGCGAAATCAAATACTTCCAGCATCGCTGGGCCTTTTCCCACGATGCCGTGAAATTCCAGGTCCTTTAGTAATTGTTCTTCCAGAGCCCTCACGCGCCGCCGCTGGTCGTAAAGCGCTGCCACCTCGTCCAGCGACCTCTTCAACCGCACCCGGTCGATGGGCTTGGGCATGAAATCCGACGCTCCCCGGCGGATCGCCTCCAGCGCGGAATCCAGCGTGTAGTCTCCCGTCATCAGAATGACGTGCACCCCGGGGTCGCTCCGCGAGGCGCGGTCCAGGAACTCATATCCATCCATTCCCGGCATATGCACGTCTGCAAGCACCATGCGGCAATGGCCGCTTTTCACCAGCCTCAGTGCCTCTTCCGGCTCGGACGTAGGGATGGCCTCATATCCCATGTCCGCAATCACCGCCGATAACATCTCCAATTGCGCCGGATCATCGTCCAGGATGCATGGCGTCAGCGAAGACTTCGGCGCGACAATCTCAGCCGTTTTTGACGAAGCCAATCCCACAATACCCTCTCCTATGGCATCCCAAATGCCACTCCTTGCCTTTCCTACCTGCGTGTTCTTGGAATTTTCCGAGGGCAAGCTTCGAGTTCACAACTCCATAGAAACTATTGCGGTTATTGGTTTTTGAAAGGCAGGATTCTGGTCACTCGTCGGAAGGATTTTCAATGAACGTCGGCGCCTGATTCAGATTGTCTTAGGAATCGTCTCCATTGCTCCACTTCGGTCCACTATTGGCTTCGTTCTTCCCATTCCGGCACAACGCCAACGGAATTCCTTAGCAAGAGATCACTCTCCGTCGTGGATTACCACGCCTCTTTCGAGCGTAGGCATCTCACTGCTCTCGCGATTCTGTCGAGTTGTCTTGCTTTAGTCCTTCAAGTCGCCATTCAACTGGATCTGCTTGAGCCGGAATCGTTGCTGTCTTTCGGCTGTGACTCCAATGAGCTGGGCGCGATACGCCACCGGAAGGGAACGATCGGGAGAAGCGGGTTGCAGAAGCCGCAGGAAGATCATCGCTCCCGGCCGGAGCGAATGAGTAAGGGCGAGGCACTTGCCTGTCTCTTCGTTCCACTCAAGTTCGGACTTCTCCACGAAGAACGACTGGGCGCTATCCCAACCAGATGCTTCGACCGGATAAGAATTGGTAATAGGAGGTTGAGCAGTTAGGAGCATAGGCGACCTCTGCCGAAGTGAAATGCAGATGCCATGCCAGGTCGGCCTGCTTCAAGTATCTGAAAACAGCGTGTTTATCGGAGAACGCAGTTTCTGAAGCTGTGCGGGGAAGGGACAACCTGACCACGCATGTGCACAACTGGGGCAGCCGCCTCACAACCGGAAAATAGTCCGAAGAACGGGCACCAGAAGCTCCCGCGGGAGCAGCGCGTACATAGCGGCACCCTCAATCGGTCCAAATACGTATTGAAACCCAAAAACTGCCACTACCAGCCCTACCATGGCGTAGCTGTTGCCCCGCAGCCAGTCCAGGTAACGATGCGCGCGGTTTTCCCCCATAAACAGCATGATGCCGGTGCTGCCGTCCAGCGGCGGAACCGGCAAAAGATTAAATGTTCCGAGCAGCAGATTCAGAAAGAAGAAAACGCCCAGGACGCTTGTCGGAAAGTCCGCTCGCCCGTTGGTTTCGTCCACGCGAAGCCAGTGGTAAGTCCAACCGACGCGCAGGGCCACCGCCGCCAGCAGCATCAGTGTGTAGTTCGTTGCCGGGCCCGCCAGCGCCATCCAGGCGGCTCGCCGCGGATGCCGCCGCTCCCAAATGGGATCGTACGGCGCGCTGGCCCAGCCAAACAGGTTGTGGGTCACGATGAGCGACAGGATCGGAAAAACCACCATCCCCCACGGTTCGCGCTGGATATGCGGCACGGGGTTGAGTGACACCTGCCCGCCCGCGAACGCGGTGTCATCCCCCCCTATTTTCGCGGCCAGCGCGTGCGCCGCCTCGTGGCAAGTGGTAGAGAAAAGAAATGCAACGTACCAGATGAATCCCAGCGCGATCAGTTCCGGTTGGACATCAGCCATGAAGTGACTCTTCGTTCCTCCGGCGAGTAGCGTAGATGTCTCCGCCCCGCTTTGCAAGCAACGCACCTAACCGCTCTGCCGCCTCTATCGCCTACTTTTTTCAGTCCAGTTGGAGATGGAGACAGTGTGGGTCCGCGATCTCGCAGATCACGCGCCCATCAATACGTCACCGCCATCGCCGCGGCGCAGCCGTAACGGCTCACGCCTGCAAACGTTATGGAGTGGTTTGTGTTGGAATCGCCTTGGGACCCGATGGCGTGAAGTGGAAGCGAATGAGCCATTCGCTGGGGACGCTGTGACCGCCCACTTCGGGCGAAGTGAATTGCCAGCGGCGCGCGGCTTGCAGAGCGAGGTCGGCGAAATATTTGCTCGGGCCGGCGGAGTCCAGCGCGGCCTCCGAGACGTTGCCCGTGGGATCAACTCGAACACGGACGCTGACGCGAACAACTCCATGAATGGTGGCGAGTGCTTTCGCGGAGGCATCGGGCAAGACCTGCTCGAGCACTTCGGCGCGCGCCGCAGAGGGCGCAGAGGCGCTCGGTGCGTTTGCGGACGCGAAGGTACCGGTGCGCACGGAAGCAGGAGTTGGCGTGGCCACCGGCGAACTCTGCGGTTGTGCAACAGTCTTTTTCTCTGCGGTGGCTTTCAGCGAGTTTGATTTTGGGAGTGCTGCGGACGGCTTCGGAGCCGGCGGGACTTCGCGGCGCGCGGGTTGCTCGAGGGCACTCGGCTGCGCCGCGGGCTGGACGGCTGCCGTTGCAGCGGAAGACGATGATTCCGGGCGGCGACCCAGGATTTTCGGCAGCGCGATAATCGCGACGATTACTAGAAGTCCAGCCGCAACGGGAACGACATAGTTGGGAAGCACGAGAGTCTGTTTCTGCTTCGCGGCTTGCGGACTAGGCGGCTGGGCTTTCGGTTTTGCCGGAGGCACATCAGAACTGGGGGCTTGCAGCTTTGCCGCCGGGACGGCCGGAACACTGGAGAACGGGACCGCCAACGGCGAAATGGATTGCGAGGCAGCAGCAGCGACAGCGATGGGGTTCAGGCGCGCGGCAATTTCAGGAACTGTCCAGCGGCGGCGCGGATCGCGTCGGAGGGCGTGCCGCGCGACGTCAAGCAAGGGTTGCGGAAGGGTATCGGGAACGGCCGGATCGGCTTGGCTTCCGGGCTGCATAGCGGGCGTATGCTGCGTGAGTGTTTCGACCAGAGTCACGCCGAGTGACCAGACATCGGCGGCTGCGGAAAGCGGAGAGGTTGCGGTTTCGGGAGCGTCGTGAGCGTCGAACTTGTGCGATGGTTTGCGGGATTCGCCGATGGGGGCGAGCGAGTCGCTGGAAAGTTTGAGCTGGTCCGCGGCAGCGAGAATGTTCGAAGGCTTAATCCGCGAATGCACGAGGCCGTTGCTGTGCAAGTAAACGAGAGCGTCGAGCATCGGTTCGAGCATTTCGCGGGCCTCGGAGGGAGCAAGAGCGCGCTGCGGAATAATTTGGGAGAGGTCTTCTTCGGCATACTCCATTACGACATAAAGTCGATCCCTGTTTTCGAGGCGGCAGCGGCCGACGTCGAATATGCGCAGGAGATTCGGATGAGCGAGCTGCATAATGCGAAGCCAAAGAGAGATTTGGGCCTCGGCGTTGGGGCCAGCAGGAGTGAACTTGATAGCCGCTTTCTGAGATTGCGGTTCGGGGAGCTGTGTCATGAATACCGCTGAATCGTCCGTGCCCCCCAAGTAGTGGCGCAGCCGGAGTCGGTTATCGATAACTTGACCTTCGCACTGTCTCCAGAAATCGCTCATAGCGCACCTCCAAGTGCGAATTCCTGCGAGCCGGCCAATGGGGACACTCCCAACAGCATAGCGTGCGACCGCGGAAAGAGCAGCGCGGCGTCTAAGGCGGGGCGGAACGTCTCGACGTGCGATTCGCATGCGCCTGGGGCCGGGCGCTCGTCGTCCACATTCTGGCATGAAACAGCCTGGAATGGGGAGGGTGGTTCTTATCGGTTATGGAGAGGCTCGCGACGACGGCGTGGGACGCCGTTCGAACGAGCGGCTTTTGCGGAAGCGGCCTGAATCAAAGCTTCACAAGCTGAGATGCAGGCGCTGCGGAAATCGCGAGAGGTTTTCTTGTGGATGTCCACGGAATGAAGAAGCGTTGACGTACCGTGCAGAAGCGCGACGAGGGAGAGAGCCACCGGCATGTGATGATCCGGCTTCCCGCCAAGTTCTGCGGCCAGTAGCCGCTTCAAGAATTCGAACGAAGGCATGTGTTCTTTGCGGGCGAAGGCCAGGGCCCAGTCTTCGGAGATGAGGCGGAAGTCGTTGGGATGGGCAGCAAAGAAGTCGAGAACGCGGCGGCAAGCTTGCGCGGAACTCCGTGAGGATTTGATGGCCGAGAAAAGGTTCAACCGCGCGCGATGACGGAGAAGGGAAAGAAGGTCGTCTTTGTTGGAAAAGCGCTCGTAGAGAGTCGGCGTTGTAGTGCCCGAGGCGCTGGCGACGGCGCGCATGGTTAGAGCATGTTCACCGCGCTTGCTCCACATGCGATAGGCGGCATCCAGGATGCGGCCTTCCAGACGAGCGTCAGCTTTGCGAGGCATGCAACCGCCCTCCCACTCACCCTTGCGCTGAATTATATCCTTTACAGCGTTAAAGATACAGTGTATAAAGAATAGGCCCCGAACGACTCTCGTTGGGATCCCCAAAATTACGGAAAATAGGAGCACGAAACAGCAAGATATGTTTCGATTTCAATATTGTGTGACCACCAAGGCCAGCCGGAAGCTCGCCTGGGAAATTTTCTCGGATTACCGGCGATGGAATGAATTCTCAAACATTTATGGCCAGCTGAACTGGAGCGAAGGAAGGCCATGGGAAGCGGGAAGCCGGCTGGAAATCGAAGTCCTGGAGCCGGTGAAGACGGTTGTGAGTCATGTCATAACGAACTGTCAGCCAGCGCATAAGGTGGGCTGGATCGACCACTCGCTGGGAGTGGTGCTGGCGCAATGGGTTAGTTTCGAAGAGCACGTAAGAAAGGGCACCCGGGTGCATACCTGGGGAGACATTGTCCATTCCGGCGTGCAGATCGCAGGGCAAACCGCGGAGCAGGTCATCACCAGCTTCACGGAAACATGGTACGAGAATTTTCGATCCGCGTGCGACCGGCTTGCCGAAGCAAGCGGCGACTAGCAAGTTAGGTAGGTTCGAAGCTCCTTCCGCCCGTTACTTAACAAGGCCTGAACTCTGAAACTTTCCGAAAAGTTTCAAACTGGAACGCGTATGTCTCAATGGCCCGGTTGAGGAAGTTCCGCAAGCGTTCTCAAAAAGAAAAAGACTGATTACAAAGGGGATGCAACCCATACGCATCCCCGTTCTGGTCTGTTGCGTGCCTATAACAAACAAAATTCCCCTTGCCGCTGATCCTGCACGTTTCGCTTAAGAAGTGCAGGCGCGGAGAGAAGTCCGGCTAGAAAGCCGCTAGAGAGCCTCGGAATAGGCCAAGTAGGCGACAGGGGCGTGGCTCTTTGAACAGGGGCGGACAATGATTGACAACACCACACCAGGGAGTTTTTGAGGGCCATGTTAATTCTGCAAAAGCTTGCACTGCGCCGGAGTTTGATCCTGTTCTCCCTGCTGACCAGCGGCACCGGACTAGTACTTTTTTGTACGGGGTTTGTACTCTATGACTTGAATGATTTTCGCAACCGGAAAGTGAGCGACCTCCAAACTACGGCGGACCTGCTCAGCGTGAGCGCGGATGCTCCGCTTGCATTCAACGACCCACAGAACGGCGCTCAGGGCTTGCAGGCGTTACGGGTACGGCCAGGGAATCGGGCTGCGGTTCTCTATCGCGCAGACGGCAGTGTACTGAGTTGGTATGCGCGGAGTGATCTCGCTGTAAGATACAAGCCTCCCAAGCTTTCGTTGCCGGGCATTGTGTGGACATCTGATTCTCTTTCTTATACGGAAGCTGTGTATCTCGATGGCAAACCCGTCGGAACACTCTACCTCGAAGACGATCTGAATGACCTGCGCTCGCGAATGGTTCACTTTGCCAAAGGGCTCGCGGTCATGGCCGGAATCTGCCTGTTGATTGTCTATGTGCTATCTACCTGGCTTCGGAAGGGGATTACGCGGCCAATCTACGATCTTGCCTGGACCGCCCGCTGCGTGGCATCCAGGAATGACTACACGTTGCGCGCACCACTCTCGGGTGGGGCGGAACTGGGCCAGCTCAGCGCGGATTTCAATTACATGCTCCAGCAGATTGAACGTCAGAATTCCGCGTTGGCCGTGGCGCGGGATTCGCTGGAACTTCGCGTACAGGAGCGGACGGAAGAACTTCAGCGGGAGGTTATTGAGCGCAAGCGATCGGAGCAACAGCAGAGGATCGCCTATGCAGCGACACGGGTCCTCGCCGAGTCGGTGGATCAGGAAAGCGCAATTGCAGAAATCCTGCATATCATTTGCGAAGGACTGGGCTATGAAGTGGCGGCGATTTGGAAATGGGACCCGCAGGCCGACGTGCTGCGGTGTACGCATGTATGGCAGAGGCCGGGGACATCGGTTGATGCGTTCGCCGAAGCGACACGAAACACGCAGCTAGCCATCGGAACAGGTTTGCCGGGACGAGTATGGCTGAGCCGCAATCCTGAATGGATTGAAGAGATCGCGAAGGCCTCGAACTTTCCGCGTGCGCAAGCGGCGATGGCATCGGGGTTGCAGTCGGGCATTGGTTTCCCCATTTTTTACAACGAAGAGATTAACGGATATTTTGAATTATACAGCCGCGTGGTCTGCAAGCCCGACCAGGACTTGCTGGACCTGGGCGCCGCGCTCGGCACACAGATCGGGCAGTTCATCGTCCGTAAGCAAGCCGAAACCGAGTTGGTCAGGGCAAAGGAGGCAGCTGAAGCTGCGAGCCGCGCGAAGAGCGAATTCCTGGCCAACATGAGCCACGAAATCCGCACCCCTTTGAACGGCGTGATGGGCATGACGGATCTGGCGCTGGACACACAGCTTATGCCGGAGCAACGCGAGTACCTGGAAACGGTGAAAATGTCGGCAGATTCTTTGCTGACGGTCATCAACGACATCCTCGACTTTTCAAAGATTGAAGCGGGAAAGATCGATCTGGAAGCGATCGATTTCAACCTCCGAGATTGTCTGGAGACGACCTTGAAGACGCTGGCGATACGGGCCGACGAAAAAGGCCTGGAACTTCTGTGCGAGGTGGCCCCCGAGGTTCCTGAAGTTGTACGGGGAGATTCCGGCAGATTGCGCCAGGTGATCATGAACCTGGTCGGGAACGCCATCAAATTCACCGACAAAGGTGAAGTAGCTCTGAAAGTTCAAGTGGAAGCGAACCATGACCATGAATTCACGTTGCGATTTACGGTGGCGGATTCCGGGATCGGGGTTCCCAAGGAAAAGTTGCAATTGATCTTCGATCCATTTTCCCAGGCGGACTCATCGACGACGAGAAAATACGGTGGAACGGGTCTGGGTCTGACTATCTCGAGCAGGCTGGTGGAAATGATGGGAGGAAAAATCTGGGTGAAAAGCGAACTCGGACGAGGCAGCCAATTCCACTTCACCGCGCGGGTTGGGATGGCGGATACGAAAGAGATCGAAGTCGGGACCATCGCTCCGCCGGAAATATTACGGGCTGTGAAGGTTCTGGTGGTGGACGACAACCGCACGAACCGGAGAATCCTGGAAGGAATGCTGGGACGCTGGGAAATGAAGTCGACTTCGGCACAGGACGGAGAAGAGGCTCTTGCAAAATTGTCCGAAGCGCAGGAGGCATCAGCGCCGTTCGCGCTGATCTTGATGGACATGCACATGCCCGAAATGGACGGGTTCGAATTGATCGAAAGAATCCGGCAGGGGAAAGACTCGTCCACCGCCACGATCATGATGCTTACTTCAGCGGGCCATCGCGGGGACGCGGCGCGCTGCCAGGAGCTGGGAGTCGCTGCGTACCTCCTGAAGCCGATTCGGCAATCCGAATTGCGGGAAGCGATTGCCCGGGTGCTTGGCGCACGGGAACAGAAAGGGGCAATCCCGCTGATCACGCGATACTCGCTGCATGATGCCCGCGAGCCTTCGAGTTCCTTGCGCGTGTTGCTGGTGGAAGACAATCCGGTGAATCAGCGGCTGGCCAGCCGGCTGTTGGAGAAGCGAGGCCACTCCGTGGTGGTAGCGGGGAACGGCCTCGAAGCGCTGGGGGCGCTTGAAAAGGAGAGTTTTGATCTGGTGTTCATGGATGTGCAGATGCCGGTGATGGATGGGTTCGAAGCGACCGTGGCGATTCGAAGAAAGGAGGGAGCGGGGGGAGTCCGTTTGCCGATCGTGGCTCTAACGGCGCACGCCATGAAAGGGGATCGGGAGAAATGCCTGGCCGTAGGAATGGACGGGTATCTCACGAAACCGATCCGACCGCAGGAACTGGACGAGATTCTGCGGAACTATCTTGAGCGCCGAGAGGGAACTCTCGAAACGCACGAGAGCACTCTGAGCAAGAAATAGGCCGAGGCAACAATGCGCGAAAAAAGAAGCGCGACGAATTTGAACACGGGAGCGAGAGTGCAATCTCGACGGCAGATCACTTTGATCCGATAGACGATTTTTTGTGGCCCCCGACGGGGCGAAGGAGCCGCTTCGGTCCACTAACGAAGGGATTCCCGCGCTCGTAAAAACGAAGGATCTGGTCGGCGGCGCGCGAAATGCCGATGCGGACAGTTTTTCCGATTGGTCCGGTCGGACGGCCGGTTTTGCCCAGCCAGAGCGGGCCGGGGGCGCAAAGGTCGAGACCGTCGTGGCGGCGATCGATTTGAAAAGCGGCGGCGAGGCGTCCCGGGCCGCTCGTGAGATTGAGAAGCTGGCTAGTCTTGCGGTGGCGCTGCATGAGCTTGATGCCATCGAGGGGCTCGAGTGCGCGGATCAGGATGGCCGCTGCGATTCCAGCAGGCTCGCTCACGACATTCAGCATGAAGTGCGCGCCGTAATTGAAAAAAATGTAGGCGTGGCCGGGGGCGAGGTACATCGAACGGATGCGCGGAGTCGGGCCGCGGAAATGATGTCCGGCGGGATCGCCGGGCGGATAAGCTTCCGTTTCCACGATGCGGCCGCTTAGGCGGCCCGCGGGAAGATCGTGGACAACGATTTTTCCGATGAGAAAGCGAGCCAGTTCGACGGTGTCAGCCGGAAGTTCGGAGCGGCGGAGGCGGCGGATTGTGAATTTCGCCGGGGAGGATCTCTGAAGGGTGCGAGTCGAGGACATGGAACGCTGAGTCAGCTGGACAGCAGCTTTTGCAGATCTTCGGCGGAAACGAGATCCTGATATTCCGCGTGCTTGCGAATGAAACTGGAGACGTACGGGCAGCGCGGGACAACGCGAAGATGATTGGCGCGGGCATAGTCCAGCGCAAAGCTCGTAAGTTTTCCGGCCAAACCTCGGCCCTCGAGGGACGGCGGCACTTCCGCATGGAGAAAAACGATGCCGTCGGGGAAGCGGCGATACGTTAGCACTGCACGAAGGCCATCGACGAGCATTTCGAAACGCGCTGCCGCTTCGTTGTGGGTGACGGTCACGTTATCGAGATTCCCGGCCACGGATCACCTTGCGGCCCTGCCGGATTTGCGGTGATTTCGCCCTTCGTGCAGGTCTTTTCGGATTCGCTCATGAGGATCTCCGGCCGACCGGAAAAGTTTATCAGGGAATCTGGAAAAACTAGGGGACGGGGGAGTCGGGAGGCTCGTTGTTGAAGAGGCGTGCGAGCTCGGCGTGGTCGATAACCACCGCCGGGTCGCGCTGGATGGCGTCAAAGTATTTTTTCTGGAAGGCGTCGCCGGATTCCGTGGGAACAAACATTTTCCGGGCGAGAGCGATGGCGCTGCTGGTGTATTCCTGTGTGACAGGTTCCTTGGCCGTCAGCGTTTCATCGATGCGCACGACGAATTCAGAAATGTTGTGCAGCCAGGCGAATTGCGCGTGGTCGATAACCAGTTGGAAGAGCTCGCCGGTGTTGACGTGGCCGTGCTCGCGTTCGTATTCGCGGCGCTCCATGTTGATGAGAGTCTTGTGGAGGCGGAGAAGGGCAAGGCGCAGGGTGAGCAGCTTCTCGCGGGCGGGGGAATCGTTGTTCGTGGGATACAGATTGGAGTTTGCAGAGTCCATTTTCGAATGACACCTCTATTCTCCAATAGTCGGCGAGCAAATTCAAAACGAATGCAGGAAAAAACCTTTGACACAGAGTTCACGGAGAACACAGAGCAGAGACAAAGAGAAGAAGCCGACGATCAATCGTGATAGCGCTGCTCGCCGACGGGTAGCGGGATGCGGAGCCGGTTTCCGGGAGGCGGGAGCGGGCAGGTCGCGTAGGGAGTGTACGCACAAGGAGGATTTTCCAGGCGATTGAAATCGAGCACTAACTCACCGGGTTTATCGAGACCATTCGTGGGGAAGCCGGTATAGAGAAAGCGGCAGGCCCCGTAAGTGCTGGTGGCGCTGGTCGTGTCGCGAAGAATGAAGAAAAGCTTTGCGACGGCAGGATCTTCAAGCACAGGCTCCAGCCGGAAGGTTAGTCCGGCGAGCTTGAATTCCGCGGCGCCGGGAACGGGCTGATCGTAGTTGGTCCCGACGAGCGTCGCGAGCGTGATGGACTTCTGCGGAGAATAGGGAATCCATCGGGCGATGACGCGAAAAGCGAGATCGGGCTCGAACCACTTGAGCCCTTGAAAACCGGTGATGGCAGGAGAATGAGAATCCTTGATGCGAAGAGCGAAGCGGGCCTCGCGGCGAATTACGTACAGGTTGAGAGTGCCGATGGTGAGACGAGGAGAAAGTTTGTCCTTGTTCGCTTCGGCTCGCAGAGCCTGCGATTTTGCGGGAGCACCGGCGACGAGGAAGTCCGGAGGGAATCCTCCCGCAGGAGGATTCAGGGTGACGGTCTCGCCTTCCAGGTGAAAGATGGCAAGATGTGCGGGTCCAGCAGGGAGATGGATTTTGCTGTCGGGCGCGGAGCCGGCGGAATTGTCTCCGGGTTGGAGCCATTCCAGACCGGCCAGAGAAAGCCAGCCGTCGGGCTTGAGGAGGTCCGCTTTGTGTTGCTCGCGCCAGGCAGCGTTCTCTTTTTGCCAGGAAGTTTCTTGCGAGACGGCGGTCGCGGACAGCAGCGTCAGCAGCAGAGCGATGAAAGTCAGGCAGGCCGAACGATTCCTGAAGTGCATGAAAGAGTATACCGCGTAAGAGAAAACACCGGAAATGAAAACCAGGTGAAGGAGCATGCCTGCGCATCACGTCCCAATCACAAATTGTTTGCAATGAAGTATACGGTAAGTCATTGAGACTGCACGCCTTAGCAAAATCGATTTTCTAATGCATTTATGCAATTCTTTTGTTGCTGGAAATGCAACCTGAAGGTCTCTTTTCCTATCAGATAAATGTAGTCAAATCATGCTTGCCTCCGCGGAAATGAAGGATTTTGATTTCCTTCCGTAAGGCAGGGACAAAGGGAAGAGAGACTCTTATGAGAAAGATGAAATTCACCGCAGGACTACTGACATTTTCTCTGTTGCTTGCCACTGGCGCCATCGCCGGTAATTCCAACAGGGGTACGCTGAATGTCGCCGAGGCTGTTACTGTCGGCGGCAAGCAGCTCCCGGCCGGTAAGTACCAAGTGGAATGGGCTGGTAGCGGGGAGAATGTTGAAGTCAGCATTTCCAACGGCAAGGACACGATAGCCAAGGTGCCGGCGCAGGTTGTTCCGGTAGTGAAAGCCGAGCGCGAGAGCGGTTATTCCACGAACACCGACCAGGCTGGCAACAAGTCGCTGACGGGAATTTTCTTTAGTGGCAAGAAGTATCAGCTGTCTATTGGCGAAGCGTCAGCGACAACGGCCACACCTTCAGATAAAACGCAAGGGAGCAATTAACCTCTGCATTTTCTTCGCGGAGTTCACAGATGGAAGAAGGGGCCGCTGAGCGGTCCCTTTTTTTTTCGCCTAACTGTAGATGTGCCGTAACAACTCAATGCACAGTTATCTGGCAGTAAGAGAGACTCCCGGTTCGAACCAGGCGATGCGATCTAACAGAACCGACTCCGATGAGTGTATGATTTCGGAGCGTTTGGCCCTGTGGAGGGTCAGCCTTTCTTGAAACTAATTGAGTTTGTTACCTTGACCGAGCGCAATTCCCGTTAGCAGTTCTGGCTTTTAGCATCGGAGGAAGCTTCATGATTGTAGGTGTGCCCCGAGAGACCTTTCCGGGAGAGCGGCGCGTCGCGCTGGTGCCCGCAGTCATTCCGAATTTAACAAAGGCAGGTTTGGAAGTGGTAGTGGAGGCCGGAGCCGGTGCCGCAGCGGGCTACCCAGACGCGGACTATGTATCGAAGGGCGCAAAAATTGCCTCTGCTCGCGCCGAAGTGTTTCGCGCCGCCGACATTGTGGTGCAGATTCTCTGCTACGGTTCCAATGACAAGACCGGCAAAGCCGACGTTCCTCTTTTTCGCAGCGGTCAGGTCCTGACTGGATTTTTGAGGCCGCTGGGCTCGATCGAAACCATTCAGGAAATCGCCGCCAAGGGCGTGACTTCGTTTTCCGTGGAATTGATGCCGCGAACGACACGCGCGCAGAGCATGGACGTGCTTTCCTCCATGGGCACGATTTGCGGCTACAAGGCGGTCGTGCTTGCGGCGGACACTTCGCCGCGCATTTTTCCAATGCTCACCACGGCTGCGGGAACGATTACTCCCGCGCGCGTCTTTGTTATTGGCGCGGGTGTTGCTGGTTTGCAGGCGATTGCCACGGCGCGAAGACTTGGCGCGGTGGCTTCCGCCTATGACCTCCGTCCGGCGGCGAAGGAGCAAGTGCAGAGTCTTGGCGGACGGTTCGTCGAACTTCCCATCGAAGCCAAGGACGCCGAAGACGCGCGTGGGTACGCGCGGGCGCAAGATGAAAATTTCTACAAGCGCCAGCGCGAACTTCTCGGAAAAGTCGTAGCGGAAAGCGATGTGGTGATCACCGCGGCGGTCATCCCGGGAAAGAAGCCTCCGATTCTGGTGACCAAGGAAATGGTCGCGAGCATGGCGCCTGGATCGGTGATCGTTGATCTGGCCGGCGAGCGCGGTGGCAATTGCGAGCTGACTCGCCCAGGAGAAATCGTCGTGGATCATGCGGTGACGATCATCGGATGGTTCAATTTGGCCAGCACCGTGCCGTATCACGCCAGCCAGATGTACGCGCGAAACGTGAGCGCATTTCTGCTGCATCTCGTGAAAGACGGCAAGCTGCAACTGAATACTGACGATGAAATCATCCGCGAGACGATGCTCACACGGGGCGGCGAAGTGGTCAATGCACGCGTGCGGGAGTTTTTTTCGCTCCCACCTTTGCCCGATGCAGTCAAGGAGGTGGCGAAGTCATGAAGCTGGATCTGCTTACCAGCCTCTACGTTTTCATGCTGGCGGCTTTTATCGGATTTGAAGTCATACGGCGCGTTTCTCCGCTTCTCCACACACCCTTGATGTCGTTGACAAACGCGCTGGATGCTATCGCCGTAGTGGGAGCCATCCTTCTTGCGGGTGAATACCACGCACACCGTGCGATGCTCGCCAAAATTCTGGGAACGATCGCCATCGTCGCGGCCACCAGCAACATCGTTGGCGGATTCCTAATTACCGACCGCATGCTCAAAATGTTCAAAGCGAGCGCACCAAAGAAACCATGACCAATTTGCCCGGCCTGGAATACGTCATCGAAGTCACCTACCTGATTGCCACCGCGCTTTTCATTCTTTCGCTCAAATGGCTGAGTTCTCCGACGACCGCGCGCCGCGGAGTCTTCGCCGGTGAATTGGGCATGCTCCTGGCGATTGCCGGAACGTTGCTGCACCAGGGCATCGTGGAATACAAATGGATTGTAATCGCCCTGGTGCTGGGAACGATTATCGGCGTGCCGCTCGGCGAAGTGGCGATGACCGCCGTGCCACAGCGGACAGCATTGAGCCACGCGTTTGGCGCGCTGTGCGTGACGCTGGTCGGCACGGCGGAGTTTTATTTGCGCACGCCGGACGTGCCGCGCTTCATGATGGGCGTGCTTTCGCTGGAAGTTATCCTCGGATCGCTGACGTTTACGGGCAGTTTGATGGCGGCCGGCAAATTACAGGAAGTCCTGCCCCAGCGGCCTATCACTTATAAAGGACAGAACATCGTCAACCTCGGACTCCTGGGCGTGGCGATCGTTGTCGCGGGCATGCTGGTCGCCCATCCGGAAAAAACGCAGCTCTTCCCGCTGATCGTCGGCATTCCACTTCTCTTCGGCGTGATGATGATCATTCCCATCGGCGGCGCGGATATGCCAACGGTGATCTCCCTATTGAATTCGTATGCAGGACTTTCCGCCGCCGCCATGGGCTTCGTGCTGGATAGCAAACTGCTAATTATTGCGGGCGCGTTGGACGGCGCTTCCGGCCTGATTCTTTCCGTCAACATGTCGAAGGCCATGAACCGTTCGTTCACCAACGTGCTCTTCGGAGCGTTTGGTCAGGAGCAAGCGGCAGCCGCTGGCAAGCAAGAAACGCGGCCGGTGCGCAGCGCCACGCCCGAAGAAGCCGCCGCGATTCTCGCAGCGGCGAACAAAGTGGTCATCGTACCCGGTTACGGAATGGCCGTGGCGCAAGCACAGCACAAGGTGCGTGAACTGTACGATGCGCTGACCAAGCGCGGCGTCGATGTGAAGTTTGGAATTCATCCCGTCGCCGGCCGCATGCCGGGCCACATGAACGTCCTGCTCGCCGAAGCCGACATTCCTTACGACAAGCTGCTGGACATGGACGAAATCAACGGAGATTTTCCACAAACTGACGTGGCCCTGGTGATTGGCGCGAACGACGTTACCAATCCCGCCGCGCGCACCGACGCTTCAAGCCCGATTTACGGCATGCCGATCCTTGACGTAGACAAAGCGCGCACGGTAATGGTGATCAAGCGCAGCATGGCGGCAGGCTTTGCCGGAATCGACAATCCACTCTACTACCTCGATAAAACGCTCATGCTGTTTGGAGACGCCAAGTCGGTGGTCGGATCAATCGTGCGCGAACTCGGCGGCGGCCACGAGTAGCTACTGTACGTTGCAGATTTGCCGGCTCTCCCTAAGAAGAATCCCAACTAAGACTGTTCCGCAGGGGACAGTGCCCTACTCGTAGCGCAAGGCCACGATGGGATCGACGCGCATCGCGCGCCGAGCCGGAATGGCGCACGCCGCCAGTGCCACGACGAGCACGAGGACCGTCACTCCCGAAAATGTAAGCCAGTCGCGCGGCGTGACGCCGTAAAGCAAACTGCTCAACAGACGAGTGAGCGCCAGGCCGGCAAGAACGCCGATGGCGACGCCTGCAAGGGTGGCGCGGATTCCCTGACGCAGCACCATGCGCAGAATGTCGCGACGCTGCGCCCCAAGAGCCACCCGGATGCCGATTTCCCGAGTACGCTGCAGCACCATATGCGCAATCAACCCGTACAATCCCACGATAGCGAGAATTACCGCCAGGGCTGCAAAACAGCCAATCAGATAAGAAGGATATCGCCTGAGAAAAACGGAGGGAGACTGCGCAGCAACCTCTTCCAGCGATTGCGGCTGTATCAAAGGAAGCTGAGGATCCATCTCCTGCAAAGCAGCGCGCGCGGCTCCGACGAACGCCGACGGCTCGCCCGCAGTGCGCACGAGGTAACCCAGAAAGGTTGAGGGTCCCTGATCATTGGCCGTGTAGATGATAGCGGGCAGCGGCGCGGCGATATCAATGGATGCTGTATCCGCCGCCACACCGACGATTCGAAGAAATGGATTTTTCGCGCTGTAGGTGAATCGAATGCGTTTGCCGATCGGATTCTCTCCGGGCAAGTAAGCTTTGACGAAGGCGCGGCTTACAACGACGACGCCCTCCGTGTCCTTGGTATCAGTTGCGGTAAAAAATCGGCCGTCAGCGAGAGGGATCTTTAAAGTGGGGAAATATCCCGTGCTGACGGCGATAATTTGGCATTCATCTTCCCGGCCGAGCGTTGTTGGCCGGCCCTCGATAACGAAACGGATGGTCCCGCTCCCTCCACTGATGGGGATGGCGGACGTCTGGCCAACGTCAACGACTCCTGGCAAACTGCGCAGACGCCCCGTGAATTCGTGATCGAAGCGCACCGCTGCCGGGCTGTAGTAGGGAGGCGTCTTCTCGCTCGGATAGGAAGAGTCCGGCAAGTTCACCAGGAAAGTTAGCACGTTATGAACGTTGAAGCCCGGATTTTGCTTCAGCAGTACATGAAGACTCTTGAGCAGAAGCCCCGCGCCGACAAGCAGCACCAGAGAAATTGAAATCTCGGCGATGACCAGCGTGTTGCGAAGGCGGGCATGGCCCGCGCTGGTGCCGCCACGCGTCTCGTCCTTTAACGCATCATTCAGCGAAGTTCGTGAAGCATCCAAGCCGGGCGCTAGCCCGAAGAGAATGCCGGTAAGCACTGTGACCGCGCAAAGAAACAGTAGGACAGGGAAGTTGATGCCGGCGTCTCGCAGATAAGGCATGGCTTTTAACTGAGTTTCAGGGATTGCCGCGACGAGCAAATTGACGCCCCACTGTGCGCCCAGCAACCCAACTCCAGCGCCGACAAACGAAAGCAACAGGCTTTCCGTCAGCAACTGAGAGAGCAGGCTGGCGCGGCTGGCGCCGATTACGGAACGCACGGCAAATTCCTTCCGCCGTCCGATTGAGCGGGTCATAAGCAGGTTCGCGACATTGGCACAGGTGATCAGCAGCACGAATCCCACCGCCCCCAGAAGTATCAGCAGGATGGGCCGGATTTTCCCCACGATTTGTTGATTGAGAGGTTCCATTACGAAAAAGATCGAGGCGTTTTCTTTTGGGAATTCCTGAGTGAGCTGCGCGCTTACGCCCTGCATTTCCGCGCGAGCCTGCGCGGGAGAAAAGCCCGGAGCGAGCCGCCCCAGCACGGAGAGCCAGTGGAGACTGCGGCGCGTGATGAGATCTCCGGTTTGGTGAATAGGCACCCAGAGGGGCGCGGATCTGGCGGGCGCAAACTCGAAGTCGTGCGGAAGCACGCCCACGATGGTCGCCGGTTTGCCGTCCAACTGGATGACGCTCCCGATGATGTCCGCATTCCCACCAAATTCGGTGTGCCAGAATCCGTTGGTGAGAATCGCAACATGCGGGCCGTCAGATTGCATTTCGTCTTCGAGGAAATCTCGCCCGAGCGCTGGTTTCACCCCAAGTGTCGCAAAGAAACTGGGAGTCACTTGCGCGGCGAAGATGTTTTTCGGCTCGCCGTTTCCAGCCAGCGTGAACGCGTCGCCGCTATAAGCGGCGAAGGATTGAACGCTCTTGGCTGTTCTCTTCCAATCGAGATAATCCGGGTACGAAACTTGTGCGCCGTCCGTGCTGTTGTCAGCCTGAATGCGCGACTCGCCAAGATGAAAGAGCTTGCCGGGTTCGCGGTAGGGCAGCGGCCGCAGCAGCGCCGAATAGACGACGGAGAAGATCGCCGTGTTGGCGCCGATGCCAAGAGCCAGCGTCAACACCACAACCAGCGCGAAGCCGGGGTTGTTCCCCAGCAAGCGGATGGCGTAGCGCAGGTTCTGTGTGAGTGCGCCCATCGTCGGACCTCCAAATCCTATTAAATTGCATGGGCAAGCCACCGGCCATCCGGTGATGAGATACGCTACTGAGCAAGAACGACTTATGCGATGACGCTAAGCAAGAATGAAGCTGCCGGTGCCCGGTATTGGGACGGGGAGTGCGGATTCGGACATCGAGAGAGCCGCTGCGCGGACTCGGGGCTATTTTGCGTCGTGGAAAATGATGCCGAGCGTGTAGCGCCTGCCACGATGCACGCGGCTGACGCCGTGGCGCAGATTCACGCGGTAGTAGCCGCGCGAGCCTCTCACCGGCCGATACCGCGTCGTAAGAATAATCGCCTGGCCCTGGTCTGCAAGAACTACCTGTGGCCTGGACTGCGCGCGCGGCTGCTGCTCGACGAGAATAAATTCCCCGCCTTCCCAATCACGGCCTTGCTGCCCCAGCAGAAAAACCATTTGCAGCGGAAAGCTGACTTCGCCGTACAGATCCTGATGAAGGCAGTTGTAGCCGCCTGCCTCGTAGTGAAGCATCAGCGGCGTGGGCTTGCTCTGCCCGGCTCTATGACAAATTCTCAAGAAGGTGGCATGGTCCCTAGGATAAGGCGGAGTTTGTTCACCAAGCGCCTCCGCCCACTGGTTGGCGACGACGGCGAGGCGCGGATAAGTACTGCTCCTGAGCTCCGCGACCAATTCCGGGAGCGGTTTGGCAAAGTATTTGTAGTCGCCGATGCCGAAGCGATAGTGTTCCATAATGACGTGGCTGCGAAAACGGCTGGCGTCGTTATAGAGCGCGGTGAGCTCCGCGCATTCCGCTGGTGACAAAACGGGAGCTGTAACTGCATAACCGCGCTCCGAAAGACACTGCTCGGCGCCATCCCAGTCCAGCGCGTCGATCCGTTGGCTGACGGACGCTGTGACGGCGCTCTTTCTTGTTGCTTGAGTCATGCGGCCTCCGCAATTCGCAATCCCTCTCACAAAAGAGAAAGTTTAAAGCGCGCCACGCGCGGGAATCTATCCGATCCTCGCCGTCAAATTTTTCGTTGATTGCCATCCAAAATGCAAGGGCTATCGCCGATTCGACCGTCTTGCAACTGGTGCTTAAATCCTCCCCGAATTCGGTGCTATAGTGAGGCGCAGGCCGGATGAACCGTCCCGGTTTCATTTGCGGCCGGAATCAAGCGGCAGGATCCTTGCAAAGAATACATCGCGCGTTTGAGGAGGGTCGGATGAAAAACAACGAAATACTTTCCAATGGTTCGCGAAGGGCGTTTCTTCAGTTGTCCGCTGCGGCCACAGCGGCCATGGCCTTCCGCATCGCTACGGAAGCATCGCTCGCCGCGGAGGATCGCAACGTCTATCATCCGGGTGCCGTAGTAATCGACGCGAACGAAAATCCGTTGGGCCCGTGCGACGCCGCGCGCAAAGCCATCGTGGATATGGCCCCGCAGGGTGGCCGGTATTCCTACTGGCTCAAAGAAGAATTCGTGAAGACTTTCACGGAAATGGAAGGCCTGAAGCCTGAATACCTGCGCGTTTTTCCCGGCTCGAGCGAACCGTTGCATTTCTCAGTGCTGGCTTTCACGTCGCCAGCGAAAAGCTACGTCACCGCGGATCCCGGCTACGAAGCCGGAATGCGCGCCGCAAGAATCTCAGGAGCCCGCATCGTCAAGACTCCGCTGACGAAAACGTATGCGCACGATATCAAGGCCATGCTAGCGGCCGCACCGGACGCCGGGCTCTTCTACGTCTGCACCCCAAACAATCCGACCGGAACGATGACGTCGCACTCCGATATTGAGCAACTAGTGGCCGCGAAACCGAAGGGTTCGGTTGTGCTCGTCGACGAAGCCTACATCCATTTTTCCGACGGCGTTTCCGCCTTCGATCTCGTCAAAGCCGACCGCGACGTGATCGTGTTGCGCACCTTCTCGAAAATTTACGGCATGGCCGGTATCCGTTGCGGAATGGCCATCGGTCGCCCCGACTTGCTTGCCAAACTGGAAAACTTCAGCGGCTGGAGCGCCATGCCGATCACCGCCATGGCCGCCGCAACCGCCAGCCTGAAGCACGAACATCTCGTTTCCGAGCGCAAACAGTCGAACGCCGCCATCCGCCAAAAAACTTTTGATTGGCTCGGGAGCCACGGCTATTCTTTCGTTCCCTCCGAGTCCAACTGCTTCATGCTGGACACCAGGCGCCCCGCCAAAGATGTCATTGACGGGATGGCCGCCCGCAACGTATATATCGGCCGAATCTGGCCTGTATGGCCGACCTACACGCGCATCACCGTCGGCACCCAGCCGGAAATGGAAGCCTTCCAGGAAGCCTTCCACGCCGTCATGACCAATTCAAAGACCATGAGCTTTGCGCCGTCGCTCCCCAAGCGCCGCTCCTATCCCGACGGCCAGGACTGGCCCGTAATTTCTTCCTAACCGCCAACCCCACAAGTCGGCGATATCCTTTGTAGATGTGGGGGCGCAGCACTGATGCGCCCTGGCCTGGCAATACTTTGCACTCGAGCAGTTTTGCCTTATCTCAGGCGTGCGCTTCCGGTGCGTGCTCATTCGGCGGCGCGAGCGGCACGGCGCCGTGGAACTGCTCGGCTTCCGTTGAGCCCGCAAGCGCGGTCGTGGAAGAATTGCCGCTCGAAACGACTTGTGCGATCTCGTCGAAGTAGCCAGTGCCGACGAAGCGCTGGTGCGTGACGGCTCGATAGCCCAGTTCCTGCGAGGCAAATTCTTCCTGCTGGAGTTTCGAGTAAGCCGTCATGCCTGCCTGCGAATAACCGCGCGCCAGATGGAACATGGACATGTTCAGCGCGTGGAAGCCAGCCAGGGTGACGAACTGGAATTTGTAGCCCATCTTGCCAAGCTCCTGCTGGAAATTGGCGATGGTCACGTCGTCGAGCTTCTTTTTCCAGTTGAACGATGGCGAACAGTTATACGCGAGCAATTTGCCCGGGAATTTCGCGTGAATGGCGTCGGCGAACTTCTTCGCTTCCGCGAGATCGGGCGTCGACGTTTCGCACCACAGCATGTCGGCGTAAGGCGCGTAAGCGAGCCCTCGCGCGATGGCGGCGTCAATGCCCCCACGATACTGGTAAAAACCTTCTGGCGTGCGCTCGCCATATATGAATTCGCGGTCGCGCGGGTCAGCGTCGGAAAGCAAAAGACCGGCGGAGTTGGCATCCGTGCGCGCGATGAGAATCGTCGGCACGCCGCAGACGTCGGCCGCCAGCCGCGCCGCCACAAGTTTCTCGATGAACTCCCGCGTCGGCACCACGACTTTGCCGCCAAGATGCCCGCATTTTTTCGCCGACGAAAGCTGATCCTCGAAGTGCACGCCCGCGGCGCCCGCTTCAATCATCGCTTTCATCAGCTCGTAAGCATTCAGCGAGCCGCCAAAGCCGGCCTCCGCGTCCGCGACGATCGGCGCGAACCAATATGTGCCTGACTTCTTTCCTTCCGCGGATTCGATCTGGTCCGCGCGAAGCAGCGCCCGGTTGATCCGCTTCACCAGATTCGGCGCCGAATCGCACGGATAGAGACTCTGGTCGGGATAAACGTCGCCCGCGGTGTTGCCGTCGGCGGCCACTTGCCAGCCGCTGCCATAGATCGCCTTGAGGCCCGCCTGCACCATTTCAATGGCCTGATTGCCGGTGATGGCGCCAAGCGCGGGAACGTACGCGTCCGCGTGCATCAGATTCCAGAGCCGCTCCGCACCAAGCCGCGCCAGCGTGTACTCGATCTGAATCGAGCCGCGCAGCCGCAACACATCCGAGTAAGAATAAGGACGCGTGACGCCGGACCAGCGGGGATCGGTCCTCCAGTAGTTGAGATGTTTGTGGCCGTTCCCGTTCCCATTGGCCCCGTTCGTTCCGTTTGTCGACATTTGCTATTCCTTACCTTTCTTCTGCGGCATCCAACCAAAAAAATACAAAATCTCTTCTCACGCCGGATTGAATTCCTCGCGCCGAATCATCTCTTCGCTGATCCTACGCGCCTCACGCAGCGTCGCCTCCATCTGCGCATCGCTATTCTTTGCCGTTTCGCCCAACAGCCGTTCGAGCTCTTCGTCAAAGAGACTGCGAATAAGTTCTGGCGTGTGACGAACCGGCGTGTCTTTCTCATCGAAAACTTCGACTTTGTCCGAGTGCCTCACGCGCTGGGAGATCATCAGCCGGTAGATGCGGTCGGTCGCGAGATCCTCCATGTAGCCATCGAGCAAACTCGCGCCCTTGCCGTTGAGCACGCCGTTGCGATAGCGAATCACAGTGCGAACCGCTGCGCGCGTTCCCGCCAGCGTCCGTTTGCCGACTCCCGTGGGAAGCGGGCGGAGGTCGGGATGCGTGGTGGCATTCGCTGGGCGCGCCTGCAGTTGATTCGGAGCAGGGAACTGGGTCACCGCAATTTCGTTTTGGTCGGGATGCCCCGTCCACGCGCCGTCCATCAGCGAGCTGGCTTCGTTCTTTTTGTCTTCCGCAAGGATCTTCAGCGCCCGCGCGTTCAGCTCCGCATCTTCGCGGCTCGGGTATAGAGCGGTCATGCCGCCGATCGCCAGCATCCCGTGTTTGTGACAAATGTCCGGCAGCAGATTGCGCAAATTCTGGAAGAACGCGACATTGTGCGAAATCGTGTTGCGGTCGGGCAGAACCCACTCCGGATTTTCGAGATTGAAATGGATCAGACTGGCCATGTAATCCCAGCGTCCGAGATTCAGTCCCAGGATATGGTCGCGAAGGTTCCACGCGAACTCTTCCATCTGGAAAGCGAGCGGATGCGATTCCACCAGCGCCATGCACTTGATGGCATTTGCCGGCAGCCCCTTCAAGCGGGCAATCATCTGGAAAAGATCGCGCCACCACAGCGCCTCGTCGGCGGATTCAGACTTGGGAATGTAAATGCACAGAGGATGCTTCAGCGCGCTGAAGTCCACCTGATACGCCACCATCGCGACGTCAAACAGCGAAGCCGGAAGCAATTCCCCTTGCAGAACGCCGGCTTGGTGCAAGTGCAATCCGCGAGGTCGCGTGAAGATGACCGTCGAGCTGGGATTGATGCCCACGGTCTTATTTCGCTTGCGGTCAAAGTAAGTGAGCCGCCCGGCGAGTGCCTCCAGAATATTTTTGATGCCGCGCGCATTGTGCTCCCAGGCGTTGGCGGTAGAGTCTTCCAAATCGAGCATGACGCCCGGCGCGCCGGAATTCAGCATTTTCACGACAAGATCGGCGTCATCGGCAGGGCCGGTCATCTGGTTCCGTTGATCCGCGCACCATGCGGGAAGTTCAATGTGCCAGGAATTTGTGGTAGCTACCGAAGGCGGCAGGTAATCGGGAACTTTGCCGGCGTGCGCCTCGGCCAGCGCAAAGTCGCGCCGCGCGACTAGGGCGCGCTGCCGCATAGTGAGTGCGGCGTGCAGCGGCGCAAGAAATTCGAGAAAGCCGGCAGGTAGATCACGCGCAGCATCGAAATCCGCTGGAGCGGAATTGATCGGCACAATGCGATTCGCGAACGGCAGCGGCTCCCATGAGGGATTCGGTTTCGTTGTAGCTGATGCCATGATTAGCCTCAATCCTTCCCTTTTCGAAAGTGAATCAGGGCCGCCTGAAGAGGTAGGGCAATTGGGAGGCCAATCGCCGTGCCAGTAAGATTTCTAAAGCCAAGCTGTTCAAGCAGATAAGAGCAGCGCCGCGCGCCGGCCAGGCAGGCGTGGAAAAACTCACTCATATTGTCGAGAAATTTGCACACCAATGGCGGGTAACTTCTCAGCGTCCGCAGTGTGTTCAATATGTTGAACATCTGTTCAGTCTCCCTATCCATTGATACCCGGGGCCCCGGAATAGTTGCAAGCACCTGTTCAATATCCTGAACATGTATTCTATACTGTGGACATAACGGAAATTTATAGGAGAGGCTCCCATGCCAGTTTCAGAGGCCAGTCCCGCAGTGGCGGTCGAGCGCGCGCTGAATATTCTCGAGGCTGCGGCTCAGCGCCGCGACGGCATGACAAATTCCGAAATCAGCCGCAAACTGGCCATCCCCAAAAGTTCCGCCAGCTACATTTTGCGCACCCTCGAAAGACGCGGCTACTTGCGGCGCGAAGCAGAAACGGGGCGCTACCGCCTTGGCCTCAAAATCCTGAGCCTCGGCGGAGACGCGCAAGCCAACCTGGACATCGCCGATCTTGCCTTGCCATTCATGCGGACACTTGGTGAAAAGATTCGAATGACCGTGCACCTGGCAGTGCTGGACCAGGGCGAAGCGGTGTACATCGAAAAAGTCGAAGCCCCCGGATTCTTCAAGGTCAACACCTGGGTCGGCCGCCGCATGTTTTTGCATTCCACGAGCGTGGGGAAATGTCTGTTGGCCTGGCTGCCGAAACATGAAATCGAAACCATGGTGAAGCAGCAAGGACTGAAAAAGAGGACGCCGAAAACCATTACGTCGATTTCGAAACTCATTGCTGACCTGGAGCACGTGAAGCAGTCGGGCTACGCCGTGGATGACGAAGAAAATAGTTTGGGTGCGCGGTGCCTTGGCGCGCCCATCTTCGACGCCATGGGGAACGTGGCGGCGGCGCTTGGCGCCAGCGGTACGCTGACGCAAACGGACGAGGCCGATATGCCGAGGATCATCGAGGCGCTCAAGGAAACAGCGCGGCGCATTTCGCGGCAATTGCAGCGGAGCGGAGCAACGGGGGCTGCGTAGCGAGCGGCCCCTTCGCACTTGAAGGATTATTTTCCTTCGCTCGCGACGACCAGATTGTTCTTCACCGAAAATACGTTGGGAACCCCGTTCGCGCGCAAGCCCGCAAGATTTTTGTCCGTCTCGTTGTCCACCACGCCCTCTAGCGTTACGTTGCCGTTCTTCACGATGATATGGATGGACGGCACAGCCTGAACGGAGTAACGCGAGAGGCCAGGATCGCCGTAGATTGCGCGGTAGACGGCCCGGCGGATTTCGTCGTCCATCGGCGAGAGTGGAAGAACCTCGATGTTGTTCGCCACCGAAGAGACTCCTTCGATGCTTTTCACGGCGGCTTCGGCGTCGGACTTCAAAGTCGGCCGGGTCACCTGGCCGTAGAGAGTCACCTTGTCGCCTTCCACCTTATACGCGAGGTTGTCAAAAACGGAATACCACGGCAGCATGACCAGCTGGTGCCGTACTTCCTGCGAGAGTTTTTGGCGATACTTTGGTTCACTGCGCTGCTTCTTCTCTTCCTGCGGCCGAGCCGCCAAGGGGTTTGACAAGGACAGTGTGGGAATGGCGAGCAACGCGATTATGAATAGGGCCCGGAGTTCCTTTCTCATGATTTCCTCCTGGAGAGACGTTTTTTCTTTTTCCCACCAGTTAGACTCAAGATGCAAGCCGGATAGCTGCCTGCTTCCGTGCCGAGGGGAGGTGTTAGCATACTTCCGATAAGGTCGGCAGGAAACATGGGATTATTTCGACGAAGGGAACTTTTTGGGAGCGGCGGTGATGTACTTAAATTTATGGCGACGCTGAGAGTGGCGTAGTGCTGGTCATTGCACATCGTGGGGCTTCGGGGAACGCACCGGAAAATACGCTGGCGGCGTTCAGAAAAGCTGTTGCGCTGGGGGCCACGTTCATCGAAACGGATTTGCAGCTTTCGCGCGACGCGCGTTTCGTGGCCATTCACGATGCCACGGTGAATCGAACCACGAACGGACAAGGGGCGGTGCACGACATGACGCTCGCCGATTTGCGGAAGCTGGACGCCGGGTCGTGGTTCGGGAGCGAGTTTGCCGGAGAACGCATCCCCACGCTGGAAGAAATTTTGGAGTTCTCCAAGAAAAATGACGTGGTCTTTTACCTGGAAATAAAACCGGGCGCCGCGTGGGGCGGAGAGCACGCATTGATTGGCGCGCTGCGCGAATCGGGAGAGATACCGCGAGCCGTGGTGATTTCTTTTGACGCGGCGATTGTGCTGAGCTTGCGGAAGATCGAGCCAACACTCATGACGGGGCTTCTCTACGACGGGCAGATTGAAAATCCGCTGGACAAGGCAGTCGAAATCGGCGCGCGGCAAGTGGCCGTGCGCGGAGACCTGGTGACGCCGGCACTGATTGCGCAAGCCAAGAAGAAGGATTTGCAGGTGGTGTGCTGGACCGTGAATCATCCGGCGCACATGCGGATGCTCGTGGCTGCAGGAGTGGACGGAATCATGAGCGATTATCCGGACCGGCTGGCGGCGGCGACCAAGAGAGAAGAGAAAACCCTCCCCTGAATTCCCAAGTTGTGGTGAGCATCCAACTCCGTGTCTTGCCCCTGAATCCTGAAGAACAAATTCAGTTGAGAGCCGGCGCGGATCTATGGCTTGTCTCCGGGCGGCGATAATTTCAAAACCGTTTGCTGTTCGTCGCTGGCGCGGATTTCTTCATAGAACTGCCGTAAAGCCAGATATCTCTCCGGCGGGATGTAATATAGCGGCATCTTCAGCGTGCGCTTCAGCTGTAAAGCATTTCCCCGTTTTTCGGCGGATGATTGATACAGGGTATTCCCTCCCCTTTCGATTTTCTTGTCGGTGGGCAGCGACCCGATTTGCATGCCTGGAGGCAGTTCCAACTTCACCTCGTCATAGGACTCCATCGGGTACTCAAAATAGACCGGGTGAGTGCGGCGCGTGGAAGCGAAAGGATGTTGCGAGCTCGAATGAAGAATTCCCACGGGCACCAGCAATCGCTGTCCGGCCTTGCTTGCGTAATTCGGAACTTGGATCTCGAACTGCGCTTTCAGGGGGGCGGCCGACACCGTCCAGCTCTCTGCGGCGAGAAGCTTCACGCTCCCGCCGTGAGGAAGCCAATGCTGCACCTCTTCCTCCAGCTCTTTCTGACGCTCCGCTTCGTCCTGATCGATGGCCTTGAGCCGCCTCCGGAGGCTTCCTGGCCTTCATATATGACGGAGAGTTTCCCGCCCAAATTTCCATCACTATCCAGATGGAATTCTCCTTCCCGCCGCGTCGCCGCGTCTTTGCTCTCCGGTGCAGGTGTCTTCTGGATTTTGTTGTTCTGAAGATCCACTCGGATTCCTGACGCATCGGTCTCCTCCCAGGGAAGATAGCGGTCCGGACAATACGGCGTAGCCGGATCCAGAAACCTGGAAATAGATCCGATTAACACTTCGACCACCAGCGAATTGAGCTGATTGGGGTCGAGTCGCTCCGGCACGAAGAAAGCCCGGTTTCGAGACGCGACGCGGACGGGGTAAGCTTGAAAGCCGGCGGAACGGGCCAAGGCGATGAAAACCAGGTTAGTTTCGTTGGCAAATGCATAACCGTGATTGAGAACGTCCTGCACATTCTTGTTTTCTTTCAGGCTCTCCTGTCTCCGCTCCTTCTTTGATCTTTCCGGTTCATAACTGAGGGCGCGAATCTCCTGAACGCGCGCATAAATCTTTCGCAGCTTGGTTTCATCGGAGTCGCCGGCGGTCAAGAGGCGTTCTGTTTCGTGATGCACGTCCTTGGGTTTCCCGATGAATTTTTCGTAGTATTCCGCTTCGCGCCGCGCCAGGCTCACCCAGAAGAACGAGGGGTCTCCATACATTCCCAGGGTGTAGAAAACGTCGGCGCGGATTTTGAGGTTTTCTTCCGGCGGCGAATATTCCTCTTTTTGAAATGCAGAAATGTAGTTGACTTCCAATTCCACGGTGCCGTCGGGCAGCGTGCGCTTGACCGCATCTTTCGGCAGGTCGTGGCTGAATGTTGCGGTCCGCGCGCCTTTGATCGGGTGAAGCGTGAAGAGCCCATGCCGCACCGCGGTATCCTGCTGAATATCCCACTCTGCCGCGGGATAGGCGATGGCTTCTGTGATCAAGTATCTGCCCGGGTTCTTGATGACGTCCGGAATGTCCGAATGCGAGTGGAGGCGATAAGAATACTCAATGACGCTGCCGACAGCGACGTTTGGAAGGGTGAACGTTTTTGCGTTGAAGCGAAACTTCCTTAGCCTCACCACTTCCTTGTCATAGATCGCGCCATTGAAATCCTCGGATTTTCCGGACGGCGAAGTGACGCGGGCGCGAATTTCTTCCACTCGCGTGAACTTCTCAAAATAGCGGATTTCCACGTCCGCGAGTTTCTTGCCTTCTTCGCGAAAAATCTTGATGCGTTTGTAGGTGGTCTCCGCGGATTTGGTGTTGTCGGTCTGCACTTCGTATTCGAGGATCAAAGCCGGCGAGCCCGGATCGAATGCATTATCCTCGAGAGCCAGCTCCTCGGGAGGCACGGGCGGCCAGGCCGGAGGAGCCTGCGCGCCGGCGGGGGCCAGCCCGAGAGCGGTCGCGAGGGTAGCTAACGCCAAGTCAGCAATCCATTTGAACGCGGTGGGGATCGTGCTCATTTGCCTGAGTCTAGATTTCTAGTCGCTGCATCGCAAGCGACAAGGTGCGTCACCGGTCCTTGTCGTCTGATGTCGCGCGGGAGGGCCGCTCCCCGCGGCCGAAATTCAGGAAGAGTGCGGCGAGTTGGGGGACGGGGAGTTGCTCGGCGCGGGCGTCGGGGCGGAGTTTCAGTGAGGCCAGGGCTTCGCGGACGCGATCGGGTTTCGCGAGAGAACGCAAATTATTGACGAGCGTCTTGCGCTTCTGCGAGAAACACAATTTCACAAAATCCAGAAAGAGAGAATCGGCGTCGCGAGACGAGTCTGCTTGCGCGCCTGCTGCCGGTGGAACGCTGGAGGTGAGGGAGAGCTTTGCGCGTTCGCCGGGCAGACGCAGCGTGACGAGGGCGGAAGTGACTTCGGGAGGCGGATTGAACGCTTCGCGCGGAATTTCGAAGACGAATTCGGGGCGCGTGTAGAACTGCGTCACGACGGAAAGGTAGCCATAGTCGCGCGTGCTTGGTCGGGCGGCGAGGCGAAGCGCAACTTCCGTCTGAATGACGACGTGGATTTCGTCGATGATATCGGCGAAGGTGAACAGGTGATGAAGAATCGGCGAGGTGATGTAGTAGGGAAGATTGCCGTAGATTCGGACGCGTCGGCCGGAAGCGATCGCGGCGATGTTCGCTTCGAGAATGTCGCCGGGAACGACTTCCAGGTTGGGGAATTGTTTTGCGAGATGGCGAAGGCCGGGCAGAAACGCCGCATCGAGTTCGATGGCGTGGACGGGAGCGCCAGTGTCAAGGAGATGCTGGGTCATTTCACCGTGTCCTGAGCCGATTTCGATCCAGCAATGCTCGTCGTCCCGCGGGAGCGGGACGGTCGAATGCGGCGAGACGCGAATGGCCCGCGCGATCTCTTCGCGCCAATGGAGATCGGCGAGGAAGTGTTGGCCGAGGCGTTGGCGTGCCATGGGTGCAACAGTGTAGCAAGAGGCGCGCCGAGGAGGTCTCGGTTGTAGGTTGTAAGTCGAAAGTGAAGGGAGATCGAAACGCAGAGACGCAGAAGAGTCGATGACAGTAGGGAGCCCCCTATGTTTTCTGTAAGTGTTGCATCTAAACGACTTAGTCCTGCCGCAAGTCTTTTGTTTGCAACACTTGCGGGAATGTCCCTAAGTGTTGCAGGTAAAGGACTTACGTGGAGAGGGATTGGAATGTTGGACGTGCCCTCGCCCCATGTTTTTGAAACGATATGATTTCAAAAGGGTTAGAGGGTGGGGGTCTGCAAACGATATGACAGGAAAGGGTTTAGAAGAAAGTCGGGAGAACAATCTAACGCCCCGAGAAGCTCGGGGCAGGCGCCGACGCCCTGACAAGGCCGGGGTAAACGCCCCGAACGGAGGTTTCGCAGAGAAGAACGGGCGAGGATCCGATTCAATATACACGGCGGAGTATAGCACGCCAGTATCGAAGGGTTAAGTGTTATTCATTAAATGGTCGAAAATGAAGGTTGAACGGTCGGGGGGCGGGTTGAACGGTATTGCGGATGCGAGGCTGTCACGAAAAAAGAACAAAGCCCAAAGCCCCACACGCGCACCCCGCAAACTGTTGACTAAGGGACCTAGAACCATGCGCCTGATTCC
>Ga0137415_10000328_pt1 | contig 44370 bp, 35 predicted proteins | sample CZODoug3_1_1_16f_FD_183082 | JGI IMG/M metagenome (GOLD analysis project Ga0137415, IMG submission 183082) | Vadose zone soil fungal communities from Angelo Coast Range Reserve, California, USA - CZODoug3_1_1_16fungal (Hybrid Assembly) | ecosystem: Environmental > Terrestrial > Soil > Vadose...
CTCCGTTCATGGCAACGCCGAGTTGCGACTGAAGATAGTGCGTGATGCGCGGTCCGCGAAAGCCTCCGTAACTCTCACCGGCGAGGTACTTTCTTGAACTGAGCCGGTTGTTTTTGACGAGCCAGTCATAAATGACACGGGAGAGATATTCGATGTCGGGAACGGTGCTGTAAAAGAGCTTCTTGGCGTCGGCTTAGGGCACGGAAGCACGGCTGAAACCGGTGCCGATGGGATCGATGAAGACGAGATCGGTGAAGTCGAGCCAGGTGGATGGATTGTCAGCGAGAGTAGCTGGATCGGAGGGGCTGTCTCCCTCATTGCCGACCTTCAGGTGCTTGGGTCCGATGGCACCGAAGTTGAGATAGACGGAGGAAGCGCCGGGACCGCCATTCATGGCAAAAGTGACAGGGCGATTGCTACCTGCAACTGTGTACGCGGTGAAAACGACCTGACCGCTCTCCTTGCCTTCCTTGTCGCGGACAGGCAGGGTGCCGACGGTGACCGTGTAGTGCAGCGGCTTGCCATCGAGCTCGATGCTTTGCTGCGTATGTGCATCGGCAGGCAGCGGAGGTAGTGAGGCTTTTTCTTTCTCGGAAGATTTATCGGTTGCGGCGGGCTTGTCTTTATCAGACTGCGCCGCAGCGGGAAGGTAGGCAGGCAGCATGACGCACAAAACGCCGCATACAAGCAAGGCGCGTTTGCCAGCAATTGAAAGCTTGACGAAGTTCATTTGGATACCATACACGGTGTATTTACAAGACTGTAAGGAAGTTTTCCGAATGACTAGCGGACGACCGAATCAAGAAAAGGATTTCGCGAACAGGTGGATGCTGATAATTACGTTTTTGGGCTTAGCAGCTCTCGTTTCGATAGGCTGCCACAGACCACGAGTACAGCTGCCGCCGTCGCTCAGCCTGCCTGGACAAATTAGAGATTTGGCCTGATACGTGCCAATGACGAAGTATGGCTGACTTGGACTATGCCTCAAAGGTCCACAGACAACCACATGATTAAGAGCGAAATCATTGTCCGCATATGTCGCCAGGACAACATGACAGGCCCTTGCGCAGATGCAGGAAAACCGTTCCTTTTGGCCCCGAGTGCAACAGGGTCATTTTCAGAGATCCTTCCTGCTGCTCTTGCCTCCGGAACACCTCGGGCACTGTATTACTTTGTAGAGTTGGAAAACCGCAATGGACAGTCAGCAGGTCTGATCAACAGCGTAGCGACACTGGCGGGGGCTCCACCCTCCCCTGTCCGGGGACTAACCGCCAGGATGAGCAACGGTGTTGTGCTGCTATGCTGGGCGCCTGCCAAGCCTGGAGAAGAGCCAGATAGCACCGTCATTCGGGCGTACCGCAAGTTTTTGACGCAAGGGCCGGAGAAGCAAGAGCAGCGTCAGCAGACGCTTCAGTCGAAGCAGCCCGAACAGAATTCAGTGCTTGAATTCAGCCCAGCATCCGGATGCACAGTTGATAAGAACATCCGCCTTGGCGAAAGCTATGAGTATCGTGCTCAACGCATAGCTCGAGTCAATGTGAAGGGAAGTGCTCTTGAGCTTGCTGGGTATCTTTCCGAGCCAGTGCGCATCCGTACTGTAACTGTGTTTCCGCCCAAAACCCCGGAATAGGATGCGACGACAGAAAGCTTTCTGTTTTGTATATCTCACCAGATGGTTTGCAGATGCCGTTACACATCCCCTTTCCAAACAAAAGCCCCACTCTGCGGTAACCCAATATGCGCCAGCACTCGATATACAAACTGCCGTGCCATTTCATTAGAATCGGCAGGCTTGTTATAAAACGCCGGAATCACCGGAAAAATCGTAGCTCCCGCATCCGCAGCAAGGCTCATATTACGTAGATGGATCTTATTGAAAGGAGTCTCCCGCACGCACAGTAACAATGGCCGGCGCTCTTTCAGGCAGACATCGGCAGCGCGCTCAATCAGATTCTGAGCAAGCCCATTAGCAATGCCGGCCAGAGTCCCCATACTGCAAGGCAAAACGATCATGCCATCCGACGGATAACTTCCGCTGGCAATGCTCGCCCCAATGTCGTCTCCCGCAAGCTGCTGAATTTTAGAAGAAGACGCGCCGAGCAGTTTTTCAACTAACCCATTGCGTCCGCTCAACTGCATCTCTTCGGCAAGCACGCGCAGCGAGTTTTCCGATGGCACAAAATTCACATGGCTAACGCGATCATCGGTTTCAAGTGTTTGGAGCAGTATCTGCCCAAAGACAGCGCCACTCGCGCCCGTCATCGCTACCGTTAGATTCTTCTTGCCGTCGTGCATGCCAGATCCGCTTTCTATCGAAATGCTGCTGAGCTAACTCGCGGACTTGTCGTTGCCCAATACACGCTCAAAGATCGCATCCACATTCCCAAGCTGCCGATGAAGATCAAATGCATGCGCCAGTTTTTCGGGAGTTAGCTTGCTGCTGATCTCCGGATCGGCCGCAACCAGATCGCGAAACACCAGATCGTTCTGCCAGGCATTCATCGCATGCTTCTGCACCAGACGATAAGCATCTTCGCGCAACATGCCCGCCTCAGCCAACTCGAGCAGAAGCTGCCCGCTGAAGATCAATCCACCTGTGCTCTCCAGGTTCTTCAGCATACGCTGCGGATAGACCAGTAGTTTCTCCAGCAGATTTGCCGTCTTCGCCAGCAGATAATCAGTCAAAATCGTCGAGTCGGGAAAGATCACACGCTCTACCGACGAATGCGAGATATCCCGCTCATGCCACAGCGCGACATTCTCGAAAGCAGCTTGTGCATTTGCCCGTACCACACGCGCCAGTCCGCTGATCTGCTCGCTGATGATCGGATTCTTCTTATGCGGCATTGCCGACGAGCCCTTTTGCTTCTCGGAGAAATACTCCGAAGCCTCACGCACCTCGGTCCGCTGCAAGTGCCGTACCTCGACAGCAATCTTGTCCAGCGTCGCCGTTATCACTGCCAGCGTCGAAATGTAATGTGCATGGCGATCGCGCTGGATCACCTGCGTCGCCACAGGAGCAGGCTTTAGGCCCAGCTTGGCGCAGATACGCCCCTCATGCTCCGGCTTCAGATGGCCGAATGTTCCCACCGCGCCTGAAAGCTTGCCGACACGCATCTGTTCCGCTGCTGCGTCGAAGCGTTCCAAGTTACGCTGCATCTCCGCGTACCAGTTAAGAAACTTCAGCCCAAAAGTCGTCGGCTCCGCATGAATCCCGTGCGTGCGGCCTACCGTGGGTGTATGTTTGAATTCAAGTGCTCGCGCTTTCAACACATCGAGCAGTTTCAACAAGTCTTCACGAAGGATTGTTGAGGCTGCTTTCACCTGAAGCGCCTGCGCGGTATCTACGACATCGTTCGATGTAAGTCCATAGTGCAGCCAGCGCGATTCCGGGCCGACTTTTTCAGCCACCGCCGTGGTGAAGGCAATCACGTCATGTTTGACTTCAGCCTCAATCTCCTGAATACGCTCGACATCAAAGCCGCCGCGCTCGCGGATCGCCTTTGCCGCCTCTACCGGAACGATGCCGTCTTCCGCCAGCGTCTCGCTCGCTGCCGCCTCCACTTCCAGCCACATGCGGTACTTATTTTCTTCCGTCCAAATGTGGCCCATCTGCGGCCGTGTATAGCGAGCGATCAAGCGAAATATCCTCCAAAGGTATCAGCAAACTTCTTATTCTATCGTTTGCGCATCTTATCCGTTTGATTCACATGAAAGGTGAATATGCCAGAAGTTGTTACGATTGCCACATTTACGGAACCGATTGAAGCCGAAATGGCTTGTCTTCGCCTCGAATCTGCTGGAATCGAGACTTTCCTCTCGGGCGTGAACGCCCGCATTCTCGAACCCGGACTCGGACCTCTTCAGCTTCAAGTCAGCTCTGACGATGAAGCCGATGCCCGCACCATCCTTGACGATCCCGGAGCCTCCAACGACGCGCCTGAAGAGCCGAGCATCGAGCCGGACATGTCGTAATACGATATGAAGGTGGACAAGCTCTATACAAAACCATCAGATCTCAACTCGGACTAGCAAGGTAGAAATCCAGGGCTAAAGTTTTGCTCGCGGTTTACTTGCAAAGCCCAAATCTCTCGGTCATTTCCTCGTGAAGAAAGCCCCGGCCCACCCGGTAGGGCTGCACCCATTCACCGTCAATGACGAACTGCGGAATGGCTTGCTTGCCGACATGCTTCATCAACTCGTCGACGGCGCCGGGAGTTTCCTCGATATCGACTTCTGTATAGGGAATGTTGTGCCGCTCCAGAAAGCGTTTCGCCTCCCGGCAATCGCGGCACCAAGCTGCGGAATAAAGAAGCACTTGCATCGCAGCCATCATACCCAAAGCCTGCGGCATTTGGCATCCACAGGCTTTGGGCTGTGTATTACTGGTTCATCTTGAAGATCACATTGATGGTAGTTTCCACCTCTACGGGCTGTTCGTTCAGTTCATAAGGTTTATAGCGGGCCTTTGCAACTGCCGAGATCGCAGCATCGCGCAGCATGGGAGGCCCGCTCAATACACGCAGATTCTCGATAGTCCCCTGCTTAGAGATGGTGGCAGCTATGACTACTGTGCCTGAAATCCCCGCTGTCCGCGCAATGACGGGATATACAGGTTGAATCGGTGTAAGCAGACGGCCCACCATCACTCCACTGGAAACGCCGATACGCGTCGGCGGTTTCGGGCGCAGAGCGGGTGGTGGTGGAGGAACTATTAATGTAGAAAGGCCACCCGGCATGTCGCCTCCAGAACCTATAGCACCGGGAAAGTTAGCAACTGCAGGTCCCGACTCGTCATGCACATTCATGGCAACACGCTGAGGAATCACCGTGGGAGCAGTGAGTGCTGCCACCATCATCACTGGCCGCGACATGGACGCAGCATGCGCAGGCATCTGCACAGGAGCAGGTGGCGGAGCAGGCGCCAGCAGAATTCGGTTCAAGGCCTGCGGGGGCAAAGAAGCCGGGTAGATGTAAGGAAGCAAAATCAAAACGGCAAGCAATGCCGCTTGGAAAATCAATGACCCAATCGCAAACCACTTGGTGCGCGTGCGAATGCGCCCCGTAGACTCAACCAGACTGTCTTCAAACATGGTCTCTCTCCAAAAGTTCGGTGAGAGAGCGAGACATCTGCTAACAATAGACACCAGCGAACATGCAGTGTTCCCATAAACAGGAAAAACATGACCGCAGAAGAGATCAAGAAACTGCTCAACCTTGAACCGCATCCGCGCGAAGGCGGTTATTTCGTTCAGACATGGCGCTCGGAGGAGACCATTCCTCAGCAGGCACTTCCCGCGCGCTACACCGGACAGCGCCATGCCGGAACTGCCATCTATTACCTGCTCGAACCTAGAACATTCTCCGAGATGCACCGCCTGCAATCGGACGAAATCTTCCACTTCTACTATGGCGATCCCGTCGAGATGCTCCAGCTCGCTCCCGATGGAACGAGCCGCACCATCGTGTTGAGCAATAGTCTTGCTCCAGGAACTACGCCGCAGTTGATCGTTCCCAAAGGCGTCTGGCAGGGAACCCGCCTCCTGCCCGGCGGCAAAGTTGCGCTGCTCGGTTGCACGGTAAGTCCCGGTTTTGAGTACGTGGATTACGAAGAAGGAACGAGAGAGGCACTGCAACGGGAGTATCCACAATATGCGGACTTAATTGCTCTGCTGACCCGGAGTTAAACGATCTCCTAAATTTTTAGTTGACAAGGGGATCTCTCTGGAACTAATCTCCTAAAAAATTAGGAGAAACCTTGTGAGGGAACCGAAAAAAACAGGGCTCACACAGCTCGAATTAAGAATCATGCAGGTGATCTGGCGGTGCGGCAGCAGCACGGTCAGTGCGGTACAGGCAGAGTTGGAGCCTCCGCTGGCGTATACCACCGTGCAGACCATGCTGAACATTCTTGAGCGTAAGGGCAAGCTTAGACGCGAATTGCAGGGCCGCGCTTATGTTTATACCGCAAAGGTAACGGAAGCCAAGGCGTTAGGACAGGGGCTGCGGGACCTGATCGATCGCATGTTCGGCGGTTCGAGCGAAGAACTGGTGATGAGTCTCCTCAAGAACCGGCAGATCGACGCGAAAAAGCTTGCGGAACTGACTGAGCGATTCAACGTGGAAGAGAGTGAGCCATGAGGAGCTTCGATTCCTGGATCTTGTCCTATCTGCTGAACTCTCTGTGGCAGATCCCACTATTGTTCGCCGCCGGATGGGTCGCAGCGCGGGTACTTCGAGCAGTAAGCGCCGCAGCGGAACATCGCGTCTGGGTGAGTGTTCTGTTTCTGCAGAGTCTTCTTCCGGCTTGTTCTATGTTGCCGCCGGAGTGGCTGCATATGCTCTTCAACTGGGGAAGCGGTGCACACCGGGCTGGTGAAGCCCATGTGACAGTGGTGATGGGTGCGGGGACAGGATTGAGCGCATTCCATCTGCCGGCAGGGCTGCTTGCAGCCATCACGATTGCGTACGGAGCAGTCAGCGCTTATTTCGCAGTGAGATTCATTTGGCGATGGAAGAAACTCTCCGCCCTGCGGCGTGAAGCTGTCGAGATAACACTGGACGGGGAAGCTGCGCTCTACTGGAAACAATGCCTGCAGCGCTTTGGAATCGGCAATGTATCGATTGCGGCATCGTCTCGCATTTTCGGTCCCGTCTCCATGGGATTTAGCAAAAAACTTGTGTTGTTGCCTGTGAGTATGGCCGCCAGTTTGCCCGAAACGGACTTCCATACAGTGATTGCGCATGAGTCCGCGCACATATGCCGCAATGACTTTCTCAAAAATCTCATATACGAGTTGCTCTCGTTGCCCGTGAGCTACCATCCGCTGTTCTGGCTAACCCGGGAACGGATCATGGAAAGCCGTGAGATGGTTTGCGATCAGATGGCTGCCGAAATTGCCGGACGTAAAGAATATGCGCGATCACTCTTGCGATTGGTGTCCCTGCTGGTAAAGGGAATGCCGGTTAGAACCCCTCACGCCATCGGAATCTTCGATGCCAACGCATTGGAAAGGAGACTTATGAAGCTAACTGAGAAACGAAGTGAAGTTCGAGGTATGCGGAAGCTGGCGATTGTGATTGCCTGCGCTGCGTTTGGAATTGTGACTTGCGGGTCGGCGCTGGCGTTGAGCATGCGTGTGGATAGTGACAATAATCCATCGAAGCCATCAGGCCCTCTCAAAGTTTCAGCTGGCATGATGGCTGGAAATAAAATAGCTGGGCCGAATCCAACGTATCCAGAAGCGGCCAAGAAGGCGAAGATTCAAGGAACCGTCGTGTTGAGCGCAACCATCAGCAAGGAGGGAACCGTAGAAGACCTGAAAGTCATTTCTGGACCGAAAGAGCTTCAGGAATCATCGCTTGATGCAGTCCAGCAGTGGACGTACAAACCTTTTCTCTTGAATGGCGATCCTGTCGAGGTCGAGACGACAATCAACGTGATTTACTCACTCGCGAAGTAAGTTATTGGAAGACAGAGAGGTGAATCAGGGACTATCGACGTAGTGTTCCCTAGTCGCTGTCAAGCATATTTCTTTTTTGCTTGCGGCAACGTATTCATTCCATGGAGTTTGCTAAAAGAATGAATTGGCATGTTATTTCACCGGATTCATTAGAATAGAAATAGGCAAAAAAGGGCTCGCCAGTCATGGCGAGTCTTTGCTTTTCCGGCACAAATGCTGATAAGGCCCTTATAAGGATTCTATGATCAGGTTAGACCCTAATCGGAACACAGAAAGTACATCAGGGCCTGATTTGACCACAAGATGCATGTTAGGGCCTGACGACGATGTTTGAAAGCAAAGTAGTTGTTTGTTATCAAATCGATAAACAGATATAAGCCATGAAGATTCAAATGCTTGCAGAATCAATAGGGGTGGGGTACCCTAACTGCGCTTCTTACGAAAGAAATCACGCAGCAGGGTGCCACTATCATCGGCGAGAACCTCCTGAGTGACAGGCATCTGGTGATTCAATTGGGGATGGTTCAGCACTTCGAGCACGGAACCAGCCGCGCCAGCTTTGGGATCGGAAGCACCGTAGATCAAGCGTTTCAGTCGGGCGTGGATCATGGCTCCTGCACACATGGCGCAGGGTTCGAGCGTGACATAAAGCTCGCAGTCTAGCAGGCGGTAGTTGCCAAGGGCCGTGGCAGCCGCACGCATGGCGACAATCTCAGCATGCGCCGTCGGATCGTTGTCGCGCAGTACGCGATTCTGGCCACGGCCAACGATCTCACCATTAGCGACGGCAATTGCGCCGATCGGCACCTCTCCAGCATCGGAGGCAGCGCGGGCTTCGATTAGAGCTTCGCGCATCCATTCCTGGTCGACGTTTGACATCGTGTTTATGGTATCGTGTGCGGCATGCGTCGCATCGTTTACTCGCTGGCCTGTTCCCTCGACGGCTTTATCGCCCGGCTCGATCATTCCGTCGACTGGTTATTTATGGATCAGGACTATGGCATGAACGCGTTCTTCAAGACCATCGATACAGTGCTGGTAGGCCGCAAGACACACGACTTTATGGTGAGCATGGGCCAGCCGGCTTTTCCCGGAATGGCCACCTATGTCTGCACCAGGAATCAGAGTCCGAAGCAGTACAAAGATGTGAAGTATGTGCTCGATGATCCGGTGCAGTTCGCAAAAGAATTGCGAGACAAACCCGGCAAGAACATCTGGTTGATGGGCGGTTCTGACCTGGCAAAGAGTTTCTTTGAAGCACGGATGATCGATGAAGTTGACGTGGCGATCCATCCAATTTTGCTAGGAAAGGGGATTCCGCTCTTTACCGAAATGTCGGCTGAGATTCCGCTGAAACTGCTGGAGGAAAGGATGCATCCCAACGGGCTTGTACAGCTCCGTTATGAGTGCGTCTGACCGGGCGCATCGATCCATTTGCGGAAGACGCCGATGATCTGCTCAAGTTTGCGCGGATCGCAGGAGCCTTCGAAGCGTTGATCGGCGATGGAGCAGAAGAGCCAGTCGCCGCAGGGTGTATCGAGCCGCAGATTTTGCGGACGTGCATCCGCCGCAGTTGTGCCGGTAAGGTTGATGGTCAAGTGCCAGCCTGGATTCTCAAGCGGCTTAAGATTCATGCCGTGGCTGTGTTCCCATTTGCCATCGCACTGGCGTTGATACCAGTCTTGCAACCATTCAAGATTGTCGGCAGGCATCAACGCTCTCCTTGGATTCAAGCTGGTTGCTGTTGCGTCATGCAGTGCAGCGCGCCCAGCCCCCAGATAAAGTCGCCGCAATGCAAACCAATCACCTCGCGAGACGGAAAAAGATCTGCGAGAATATTGAGCGCCTTGCGGTCGTTAGGGTCATTAAAAGTTGGCACAAGCACCAGCCCGTTGGCAATATAAAAATTGCCGTAACTGGCCGGCAGGCGCTGCCCTTCAAAGACAACAGGCGCAGGCATTGGCAGCTCAACCACTTCAAAAGGCTGACCATCTGGATTCCTGGCAGATTTTAACCGGTCGAGATTCTCTGCAAGAGGCAGGTGATTGTCATCTGTACGGTTTGGCTCGGTGACCGTCACAATAGTGTTTTTCGCGACAAACCGTGTGATGTCATCTACGTGGCCATGCGTGTCGTCTCCGGCAATGCCACGATTCATCCACAGCACCTGATCGATGCCGAGGTAATCGTGGAATATCTTCTCTAACTGCTTGCGGCTAATGCCTGGATTGCGCTGTTGTACTTCGCTTAGCAGGCACTCTTCCGTTGTAATGAGCGTGCCCGCGCCGTTCACATCAATCGATCCGCCTTCGAGCACGACGCGATGTTCGCCAATCGTCGGAGTCCAGGCAGGGATATCCAGCAGGTCCGCTACGCGGTTTGGAAGTTGATCGTCCAGTTGCCAATTGTCGTATTTTGCCCAGCCATTGAACTTCCAGTTCGTAACTGCGAGAGAGTTGTCCGCTTTGCGAACAAAGATCGGACCGGAGTCGCGCGTCCAGACACGATTCGTCGGCCACTGGTGAAAACTCACCTGTACAAGATTGGCTCCGCTACGCTTGAGAACACTGCGCGCGCGCTTCTCGGCCGCCGCATCGTCTACCAGAATGTGCACCGTTTCCACACGTGACAGACGCCGGACGATATCCGCATACACCCAGGCGATCGACAGGAACTTGCCTGGCCAGTCATTGGGATTATGCGGCCATGCAATCCATGTCGCTGCGTGAGTCTCCCACTCGGCGGGCATGCGATAGCTGTGCTCCCGCGGAGTCCCTGAGAGTTGGCGCTCGCTCATTCCTTGTCACCTCGGGACCCATCGAGGAAGCGATGCACGATCGGTGAATAGGCGTCGATGCGGCGGTCGCGCAAGAAAGGCCAGTTGCGGCGTGTATCTTCCAGCACGCGCAGGTCGATTTCGCCGACGAGGATTTCTTCCTTATCGTGAGCAGCTTTGGCGATGATGCGTCCGAAGGGATCGGCAAGGAACGATCCGCCCCAGAATTCGAGGCCCGGTCCTTCGACGCGGTTTCCGCGCACGTCGCCGTGCTCAAGTCCCACGCGGTTCACTGCTGCAACATACACGCCATTAGCAATGGCATGTGCACGCTGGATCGTCTGCCAGGCATCGTATTGCGCGACGCCGAAGGCCTCCTTCTCTGCCGGATGCCAGCCGATCGCCGTTGGATAGAACAACAAGTTTGCCCCTTGCAGCGCAGTGATCCGCGCTCCCTCGGGATACCACTGATCCCAGCAGACGAGCGTACCGATTTTACCGACTGCGGTCTCAAATGCGCGAAAGCCGAGATCGCCCGGCGTGAAGTAGAACTTCTCGTAGTAAAGAGGATCGTCGGGAATGTGCATCTTGCGATAGAGCCCGGCAATCTCTCCATCTTTGTGGAGGATGGCGGCGGTATTGTGATAGAGGCCTGCGGCGCGGCGCTCGAACAGGGAAGCGACGATGACGACTTTCTCTTCGCGGGCTACGGCACCGAGACGTTCAGTGCTTGGGCCGGGAATCGGCTCGGCGAGGTCGAAGAGTGCGATGTCCTCGCGCTGGCAGAAGTACTGGGCTCGGAATAGCTCCGGCAAGCAGACGACCTGCGCACCTTCGCGCGCGGCTTCGCGAACACGGTCCGCGGCTTTATCAAGATTGGCGTCTGGGTCTGGTCCGCAGCTCATTTGGACGAGGCCCACTCTATAGTTCAGATTCGAAGGCATAATGTGTATTCTCTGTTGTTGCGTTCAAACTTGAGACAAGCAAAAGGCGCAGGCCGTATGGGTCCGCGCCTCTTACTGTCTCTCTTAGTCTGGTATCAGATCGTTACTCGAAAATTAAAATCGCTGCAGCGATGGTTGTCGTCCATAATCCGCGCTTATCCCCAATTGCCGATTGCGTGACGTTCGCGGTGCGCACGATCTTGTTGGAAATACGGTAAATCTCTTTCTTTTCATCCCAGCTTTTGTCTGGGTCAAAGTCGACGTCAAGCGTCGTCGCCAGCATTTCGGCGGCTAATTCTTCTGCATACTCGCCGGCTTGGTCTTCGGTTTCGCCGAAGCTGTGATGTTCGCTCAGGTAGCCGTACATATCGCGGTCCGTCGGAATGGCGACACCGATGCTGGATGCAACCAGACGATGAGGTTCCCGTGTGGAATTTTCAGCAACAACTGCAAATACCACTTCCCCTGGGCTCAGATACTTCAAGCCTTCTTTGCGCGGGATGAGCTTGGCCTGGGGTGGAAAGATGGATGACACGCGCACCAGATTCTGCGCGGCAATGCCTGCATCACGAAGGGCCAATTCAAAAGAAGTCAGCCGTTCCTTGTGCTTCCCGACGCCCTTGGTGAAGAAGAGCCGCCTCGGGACCATGCTTTTTCCCAATTTTTAAGTCCTCCGCTGAATCGCAGTAGCAGCGCAGCCGAACCTATCAATCATACGGCACTAGGCTAGTTGATGCAGAAATCCTGGATGAAATTTTACCCAGTAGAAGTAAGATCAATGCGCCACAGCTTCTTCCGAGACTTTCTCATGCTTGGGTGGCTTGCGCATGACGAACGGGAGTGGAATGAGACAGGCAATGATGACACTCAAAAGCCAGAATGCGTTCTGATAGCTGAGCATGGACGCCTGACGTCCGAGGATGGTGTAGGCTCTCCCCATCGCAAGCTGAGATGCGCTATCAGCGCTCTGTCCCAGGTGCATGAGTGCGGCCTTGGTGGTGTCGATGAAATTATTGTAGGCTGCGCTGCCCGCCACTGCATTCGCTCCGAGCGTGGACTGGTGCGTCTGCTGCGTGCGCTGGAGAAAAGTGGTCAGCATAGCAGTGCCGGAGGAGCCACCCAGATTACGAGCGAAGTTCGAGAAGCTCGATATCTGGTTGTTTTTGTCGCGCGGAACACCAACGTAATTGAGTGTGCTGATAGGGATGAAGATGAAAGCGAGGCCTATCACTTGAAACATGCGCCAGAGCACGATCTGGCCAAAGCTCACGTCCAGGTCGAGGCGTGTGAGGTTATACAGGCCGACGGCAGTGATGGCATAGCCAAAGGCGACGAGCAGGCGCGCGTCCATTTTGCCTACGATACGGCCAGCGATGGGCATCATCAGCATCATTAAGAAGCCTGCTGGTGACAGTGCCATGCCTGCGCGTTCGGCGGTATAGCCCATCAGCGTTTGCAGGAATTGCGGGATCAGCACGGTCGAGCCGAATAGGACCATTCCGAGTACAAATTGCAGGAAGACTGCTGTCCCGAAGTTGCGGTTTTTAAGCAGTTTCAAATCAACAATGGGGTCTTCGTGATGCCATTCCCAGAAGATGAAGAAGACCAGCAGGCATGCGGCGAGAATGGCGAAGGCTGTGATCGTCGTATCGCCGAACCAGTCTTTTTCCTGACCCTTGTCGAGAACGAATTCCAAACAGCCAACTCCCGCGGCAACCAGCCCCAGGCCGAGCGTGTCGATCTTACCGGAACTCTTTTTCTCTTTGAGATATGGCGGATCTTCAACCATCCTCTGCGTAAGGTAGAGAGACAACAGGCCAACGGGTAGATTGATGAAGAAGATCCAGTGCCAGTTGAAGTTGTCCGTGATCCATCCTCCCAGAGTGGGGCCAATGGCTGGGGCGACAACGACAGCCATTCCGTAGAGAGCGAAGGCCTGCCCTCGCTTGCTGACTGGGAAGGTGTCGGCAAGAATGGCCTGCTCGCTGGGAGCAAGGCCTCCTCCGCCGACTCCCTGAAGAATACGGGCCAGGATAAGGATAGGCAGAGTGGGAGCCAGTCCGCAAAACAGAGAACAGACGGTGAACATGATGACGCAGCCCATATAAAAGCGTTTGCGTCCAATGCGTTGCATCAACCAACCCGAAATGGGCAGCACGACTGCACTTGAGACCAGATAGCTGGTGAGCACCCAGGTAGACTCTTCCTGGCTGGCGCCGAGCGAGCCGGCCATGTGGGGCAGGGCTACATTGGCGATAGAGGTGTCGAGCACCTCCATAAAGGTGGCTAGGGTAACGGTAAGCGCTACGAGCCAGGGATTATGACTCGGCTTCCAGTTCTGGTAGTCGTGCGATTCCTGTTTTTGAGCCAAAAGTGTGCGCCCGCCTCTGCTACCTATGAAGATGGTCTTTTTAGCTTTAGATTAGCAGGCGGTTGAGAGGAATCAATTTATTACAGAATGGGCATAGACCTGCGAGGAGGTGCCTAAAAGAGAATCAAGCTTCCAGCCGGAAGGATTGCAGTACAAGTTCGACGCGCGTAGAGACACCCAGCTTATTGAAGACGGTGTAAAGATATTTCTTCACCGTGTTCTCGCTGATCCCGAGCGAGTTGGCGACATCACGGTTGCTCAGACCATCGACGACAAGGTGCATCACTTCTGCTTCTCGAGGAGTGAGCGATTCTGCGCGCGGAGAGGAGGGCATTTTAATAAATGGCGAATTTGAAAACGCCTTCATCACCTCTGCAAGTAGATCGTTTGCGATCCAGAACTGACCCTGTTGAACGCAATAGATGCACTTTTGAAGCAACTTCAACGATTGATCGCTTTCGGAGAAGAACCCGCGGGCTCCTGCCCTGAATGCAGCAATGGTCAACGAAGCGTCTGCCGTGTCAGCGAGAAGGATAAATTTCGCACTGGAGAGACGCGTTGCCTTACGAAGCAGCTCAATCACGCTCGATGCATCGCGGTCATTCACGACGCGAAGTAATACGATGTCCGGGCCCAATGTATTGAGAGAACTTTCAACCGATGGCAAATCCGCAAGACACGCTTCGACACGAAACGGGCTTTTCTTTTGCAATGCGTCTGCCAGCAGTTTGGCATGCAATCCATTGCTGTCTGCCATAAGTACGGTAATAGGTGTTTCTGACGAATTCGTGGGATTTGTCATGAAAAGATTACTCAATATCCAGTTACAGTTACTGCGGTGCACGTGGAAGAATTCCGCATGATTGTTATTTAGGTCGGATAGTAGTCCAACTTTTGAGGATGTCAAGTCCGCAAGTGGGAGATATATTAAGTTGTTCTACTTTCGACCTGTTCTAGTATGGGTCAACCTTAGGCAATACCTCACCTACTAGTTATGGTGTCTCAAGAATTGGCAACGTAACAACAGTACGAATAGAACGTAGCAGTTTTTCTAAGATATTAAAGCCTGCCATCTATATTCATTGTTGCTAATGTGGTGACATCTGCCAAGGGCGTCAATTTATTGACCAATCCAGGACTACAACAGTCCGTTCTCATTGTGAGTGAAAATCAACTGTGATTTTGCATTCCTGAGATCCTGAGTCGGTCCAGGTACTGCCATCGACAAATTCAACCTTCTGTAAAATCGCCGTTTCCCCTGAGTGATGAATATCTACGGCAGCAAGTTTAAGGCTCCAGAGAGAGATGCGCTTTTTATCTGGCTCTAGTCCTGCACGGTAAGAGAGAGAGTCGCTATACAGGTTGGGATAGCCTCCCGCATCCAAAATGGAAAGACTGAAAGTAAAGCCGGTGACTCTTTGTTCACTCTGATTCGTGAAAATCAATTCCAGCTGAGGTTTTGATTCGCCGCCTGCATGGTTATAGCGCAAGTCGATGTGCTGAAAGCTTATAGGGCACTTGTCCGCTGGAGCTGGTTTTTCAGTCTCCGCTAAGGCGGCCAGTGAGAGACAATTTATTGCAATAAACATCCAGGCTTTCAATCTCATCATGATCTAGCTCATATCCTTTTTTACTCTACTAGAGTACATAGGCTGTAACGAACTGGCATTCTGCAGCACTACTACCAAAGTTACCCCCAGAATAGGTACAGCAATTTGATTGACCCCTTGTAATACTCCTGTAAGAATGTGCTCGCACGTGGAGTAGGCATGAAGCAGTTCCGGGAACCCTTTAGTTGGCATTTTCATACATCGTTTCTTCGAAGTTCGATACGGAATGCATCTCAGGTACGTAGTAAAGCTGGGTTGCATGCCGGACTCGATGAAGTGATTCGCCATCTGCCTGTAAACAGAAAAATAACTAGAGAAACGAATAGCGAACTTGTAAAAGCATCACTTGCCTTGTCTGCCGCAGAGTGTTCTTCCATCGCAGAAGTTGCTGCAATGATGCATACCCAAGTCGAACACTTTGTGCTTGCTGCATTTGCTGCTTTATTAAGTCGTCTTACCCGCCAGGAGACTGTCTCGGTTACGCGCATTTCCTCTTCGCCGACGGTTGTGAGAGTCCATGTGAATGGAGGCTCTTCCTTTCGCGATGTTGTGAAACGGATAGAAAACGAAGACGCAGCTCGCCCAATTGTTGTTACTCCCTATGGTCTGAGTTACGAGTATTTGAAGCAAAATGCCTTTTCTCGCCAGAAGAAACACTCTGGATTGAGCTTGATAGCGCGGGAAGACGACGGGCAAATGCAGCTGGAACTGGCAAGCTCACTCGGCCTATGGAGCAAAACCACTCTTGAGGATTGGTTGCGTTATCTTCACTCTCTTTTGTGCGGAGCTACGGAAGACGTGGAAACTGCAATCAAGCGGTTGCCATTGCTGGATCAACGTTCCACTCTGGATTTCTATGAGGGATTGAATCGAACGTATGCCGAATATCCGCGCGATACATGTGCGCATGAACTGGTTGCTCGTCAGGTAGAGAGCCGGCCCGATGCAGTAGCGGTTATCTGCGGCGCTCAGCGGTATACATATCGCGAATTGGATGAACGCAGCTCGAAACTTGCCCGGCATTTGCTTCATTTAGGCGCTGGCCCAGGCCGCTCAGTCGCGGTGTGCATGGAGCGTTCAGCGGAGATGCCAGTGGCATTGCTGGCCATTTTGAAATCGGGTTCATGCTATGTGCCCCTCGACCCGCAAAATCCTCTTCAGCGTTTGCATACGATTCTTGAAGAATGCAAGCCCGTCGCAGTGATCTCCGACTCGGAGATTGCTTCTACCTTGCAATGGAGCGCGACTCCGATTGTCTGCATGGATGAGGAATGGGGTGTCGAGAATGATGTACCGGTAGCAACTTCACCGCCTGGCCCGCACGATCTGGCCTACATGATTTACACCTCGGGGACGACGGGGAAGCCAAAAGGGGTGATGATCGCGCATCGCTCGCTGGTGAATGTGTTGTGGTGCATGCGAGGCAAGCCAGGAGTGCATGAACGCGACCGCATGTTGGCCGTAGCGACGATCTCGTTCGATATCGCTACGCTGGATATGTTTTTGCCACTGATTGCTGGCGGCACTTTGGTCGTTGCAGACAAGCATGCGGCGCTCGATCCCGTGCTGCTTGCAGATCTGCTCGAAGAGTATGACATCACGGTGCTGCAGGTGACGCCGGTTACATGGCGGCTTCTGGTGGCTTCCGGCTGGCAGGGCAAGCGGGATCTGAAGATGATTTCTGGTGGTGAAGCGTTGCCGCGTGAGCTGGCCAATGAGTTAGTGAAACGCGGCGGCGAGCTGTGGAACTGCTATGGCCCCACGGAAACTACCATCTACTCTGGCAATCTGAAAATCACCGAAGAGACTGGCATTGTCCCCGTTGGCCCACCGATTGCAAATACTTGCTTCTATGTGATGGACGAAGATGGAAGGCTGCTGCCTGAAGGTGTCCCCGGCGAGTTGTACATTGGAGGCGATGGCGTAAGTCTCGGCTATCTTCAACGGCCGCAGCTGACTGCCGAGCGGTTTGTGCGCGATCCATTCGCCAACGATCCGGGAAAATTGCTGTTCCGGACCGGCGATTTGGTGCGGATTGTGAACGGCAACGAACTTGAGTTTTTCGGACGCCTCGATCATCAGGTAAAACTGCGAGGATACAGGATTGAGACTGGTGAGATAGAGACGGTGCTGCGGACGCATGATCTTGTAGAGAATGCTGTCGTTATCTTGCGCGAAGATGTTCCCGGTGAGCCGCGGTTGGTAGCATATATCACGACGAAGAATGGCTTGCCCTCTGCAAAAGAGTTGCGCGAGCATGCCGCCAAAATTCTGCCCGAATACATGCTGCCCGAGCACATCGTGGCGCTGGAGGCAATGCCGTTGACTGCGAGTGGAAAGATCGACAGGCGGTCGCTTCCGCTGCCGGAGTCCATTCGTACATTTCATGATGCAGAGCAGTCCAACACGCTGGGCGTGAAGCCGGAAAATAAGTTAGAAGCGAAATTGCTGAATATTTTCCGCGAAGTCCTGAGAGACCGCTCTCTGGGTGTTACGGATAGCTTTTTTGATTTTGGTGGATACTCTTTGTTAACGATGAAGTTGTTTTCGCGCATCAATTCTGCGCTGGGCGTGAAACTGCCAATCAGTCTGCTTTTTGATGCTCCGACGGTTCGTAAGCTGGCGAAGGTGGTAGCGGACGGCGATTCTCCATCGATCATTGTTCCGATTCGGCCCAGAGGGCAGGCTGCGCCGCTCTTCGTGGTGCATTCATATCTTCTTTATGGAGCACTTCCTGACGCCATCGAACCAGGCAGGCCAATTTACGGCATCCGCGAAGTACATCGGGATGAAAAAATGCAGACAGTGCAGGAGCGTGCGAGTTTATACGTTCAGGAAATCGCTCGCATGTATCCCGATGGCCCTTTGTATCTGGCAGGCTGGTGTGCAGCAGGCTCATTGACCGTGGAACTGGCACAGCAACTGCGTCAGGCCGGTAGAGTTGTGGGGCTGGTTGCTTTATTCGATGCCGAATGCCCTGGTTATAAAGTGCAGTCAGTAGATCATCGAAGCGCATTCGCCTTGAAATTGTCCAGTGCCTGGCAATTCCACAAAAAGCGCCTGCAAGGTATCTCTGGACGTGAGAGATTTAAGTATCTTGCGACATCCCTTGAGCGGTTGTGGGATACATGGGTGGAGACAAGCACGAACCGATACCATGCCGGTATCCAGTGGCTGAATAAGGCTGTTCCTTTTGCCGTTCCCAAGCGGTTCTTGCACGATCCATTGTCGAGCATCACATCTCTGGGAACATATGCTGCCAATCGTTATCCGGGGGAGATCCTGCTGTTTCGTGCTACCGATGTTCCGCAGGTTCACGGTGCTGATGAGACATTGGGCTGGAAGGATATGGCGGTGGATGGCGTGCAGGTTATTTTTGTTCCCGGCGACCACGAGTCGATGTTCCGAGTGCCGCATCTGCAAAAGTTTGGCGAGAAGCTGCAGGCGGCAATGCGCGAAGCCGATGCTGGCTTTGGCGGTAGTGCCAAGATATCCACTCTTTGCCGTCATCGGAATGCGATCAGTTGAGCCGTTTGAGTTGATTTTCGTTTACGCTGAAAACTCTTAACTGAAATACCACTTTCTCGAGCGGCGGATCATGTAGTTTCGGAAAATGATCATGAAGTTGCTACTTTCGATTTTATAGTGATACCGAGGCAAGGATGAATCCCAGATTGAAGCAACTGCTCTCACGTGGCATTCCAGGATCACGCAGGGCGTTGCGCGAGTTGAGCGGTAAGAATTGGTTGCTGTGCGAGAGCGAATCAAGGCTGTCGCCTGCTGCTATTTACCTTGAAAACGATCTGGAGCGCGTAACGGAAGTCATGGAAGATACGACGCTTGAGCGCGAACTTGGCCGGATTCGCGGTGGAACGATTGAGCATGCGGCTACCATTGCGTACCGGTTGACGGAAGTCGATATTCTTGAGGGATCACTTTACAAAGGCGCAGTGCGGCAGCCGTTGTTAAGAAAGTCGGATATATCGCGAAAAAAAGCGGAACTGCAATTGATTGAGGATGCAGCGATTGCCTGCACGTTCTACGGGAGCTTCTATTTTGGCCACTGGATGACCGATGATCTTACGCTGCACTTGGCAGCGGAGCGGGTTGGGAATCCGCTGACCATAGCCCGCAAGCGTTATGGGCATGAGCCGTCGTATTGCGGGTTATTTGGTATCCGGCAAAATTTTGTTGAACGCGCAAAATGCAAGCAGCTGGTAATCTTCGACGATTTTGGGCAGAACAGTTATAAAAGGGAGCGGTATGAACTACTGCGGTCACGTTTACAGAATGGGGTAAAAGGGAAAGGCAATGCACGCGTATTCATCCGCAGAGGGAGCAGCGGCTCGGCGCGGTCGCTGATGAATTCTGAAGCAGTTGAAACGTTGCTTGCGTCGCAAGGATTTGCCATCGTCGATCCGGAACATTTGACCGTAGAAGAAATCGTTGAGCAGACGCTGGGCGCGGATTTAGTGGTTGGAGTAGAGGGCAGTCATCTTACCCATGGACTCTTTGCAATGGCCGATGGCGGCACTCTTTGTGTTTTGCAACCGCCTTACCGCTTTAACAACTGGTATAAGGACTTCACCGATTGCCTTGGCATGCGATACGCGTTCATTACAGGCGCGACGACGGAAGGCGGATTTGTCATCGAGCCTGACCGGCTCGAGCGTCTCATGGGGAAGCTTGAGATTCGTACACAAGTGTAGTTATCCATGAGTCAGACATTGGTACCCACTTTTGACCATGACTAAAGAGTTGTCACGATTCTGTTCAAGCCTCAACTATAGTGATACGTAGCTGATCTTCCGATTTACCGCCTGCCCCCAAGCAAGTATCCATGGAAAATTTGTGCCCAGGAGAAGTGATTGCATGGTGTCGGTAGCCACGACCACCCCTCAGCAAATGAATGCAGAAGAGAGTGTGTGGTTCCGAGCGATCTTGCCGCGAAGCATTGCGCTTCTGGCGGTTGTGTTCAGCGCTCTTCTCATTGTTTCGAGTTACAAGTACTTCAGCCAAACATGGGATGAGCCAGCGCATATCGGAACCGGTCTTGAGTACTGGTCGCAGGGAAAATATGAGTTGGACCCGCTCGACCCGCCATTACCGCGTATTTCCGCGGCATTGGGGCCTTATCTGCTTGGACTTCATTCGGTAGGCGATCCGAATCCATGGCGCGAAGGAGACCGGGCTCTTGAAGCGGCAAAGGACCGCGATCATGCTCTGGCGCTTGCGCGGCTTGGTCTGTTGCCTTATTTCCTGCTCGCCTGTTTTTTGGTTTGGTGGCGAGCAGGCAGATGGCTGGGGGAATGGCCAGCGGCAGTGGCGGTCTTCTTCTTTGCCGTTTGTCCGCCATTGATGGGGCATGCAGGTCTGGCAACTACAGATATCTGTTTTACCGCGGTATTTTTTTTAGCTTTAGATCGTTGGGTTGCGGCGATATTCACTCCTACGCGCTGGAATTTCTTCTTTGCTGGCGTGGCGAGCGGGCTCGCAGTCTTTGCGAAGCTATCGGCAATTCCTTACCTAGGCCTATGCATGATTGTGTTGTATGCGCTTTGGTATCTTCGGACAAAGCAGTTGCCTGGGTGGCGTGATCTGCTGCTGGTGATGGCTGGCATTGTGATTGTGCTGGCGATTGGATACCGCTTTGCAATCGGGCCGATTGCAACTTCCGATTCTAAATCGCAGGCCAGTGTCGCGGCGTTTGTAGCACACAGCGGGCGTTTCAGCGGACTCGTACAATTTCTGATGAACCACGTGCCGCTCTATCCGTTCTGGCAGGGCTTTCACTTCATCATCCGCTTCAGCCATATGAAGCCAGAAGTATTTTTGCTAGGGCGAACTTATCCGCACGGCGTTTTTTACTTTTATATTGTCGGGCTTCTAGCCAAGACCCCACTGCCATTCTTGTTGTTAGCCGTTGCGGGTGTTGTTGTTGCCATCCGGAGATACCTCAAGACACGGGATTTCTATATCGCGGTTATATTTGCCGGGATTCTTGGTCCGTTTCTGTTTGCTTCGGCTTCGCATGTGAATTTAGGCGTTCGTCATGTCCTGGTGATCTTCCCATTCGCCGCTTTGCTGATTGCCCTGGTATTTAAGGCAGCCTGGGAAGAGCGCGGGAGGCTGAAGCCATTGCTGCGTGCTGGGTTGATCGTGCTTGTGTCGTGGGAGGTTGTCGCGACGATTCGGGCGTATCCCGATTACCTGGCTTACTTCAACGAAATTGCCACGCCGAATGCTGCCTGGATTGATGTAACAGATCTTGATTGGGGGCAGGACTTGAAGCGATTGATTGCCGAGACACATCAGCGGCAGGTAGACCAGTTATGGATCTCTTACAGCGGGTGGGCACAGTTCGACATGCAGAAATTGCCGCCGTGGAAAGAGTTGCCACCCTCGCAGCCCGTGAAAGGTTGGGTCGCGATCAGTGAAGTAAATTTCCAGGCACATCACCAGAGCTACTCGTGGCTGGATGCTTATAAGCCTGTTACCGAAGTTGGACGATCTATCCGGTTGTATAAGGTCCCATAGTGTGGATTCTTGCCATGAGGGATAGATTGTAAAGTACGTTTCAGTGAAGGAATCCACTCATCAGTGATAACAAACGTTGCAGCATTAAATTCTGCCTCAACTACTGCACAAGGGCGCGAAGTGCGCCGTAGTGAATATCTTGTTTTGTCTTCGCTGCTGTCTTTCGCCGCAATTCTGGTTGGCGTGCTGCTGATTGTCGGCACATATCCACGGTTAAGCCAGACATGGGATGAGTCGGCACACATCGGCACGGGTATGGAGTGGTTGTCTCGTGGTGTGTACAAGCTTGATCCAATCGATCCGCCGCTTCCCCGGATTTCGGTAGCGGTTGGTCCATATTTGCTGGGATCGAGAAGCATTGGAGATCACAATCCATGGGAAGAAGGGAATAAGATTCTCAGCCAAAGCGGTCATCTTTGGCGAACGCTCACGGCGGCGCGACTAGGTATTCTTCCATATTTCCTGATTGCCGTATTTCTTACCTGGCACATTACCCAGCGATGGCTTGGAGCATGGCCTGCCACCATTGCTACATTTCTGTTTGCAACTTGCCCGCCTGTCCTCGGACACGCTGCTATTGCGACTACAGATATGTGTTTTGTTGCCACCTTTCTGTGGGCACTGGATCGCATCTGGATAGTCTTGCAGAGACCTTCGCGATTGCATTTTGCGCTGGCCGGGATAGCGATTGGGTTTGCATGTCTTGCCAAACTTTCCGCAGTGCCATACTTATGCCTCAGCGGCGGCGTGATTCTGATCTATGTACTGTGGCGCAAGAAGAAATTTATTTCTCTGACGGGTTGTTTGATTGCTTTTGTCGCTGCGTTCTTCACGCTGTGGGCTGGATATCACTTTTCAATAGGGTCACTAGCAACAACAGATCCTGCATCGCAACGCACTGTAGAGCATGCGGCTTCTAAGCTGGGCCCGCTGGCTAAGCCTGCATTATTTGTAGCCAATCATTTTCCCGCATATCAATTTCCGCAGGGCATTCGCGTTGCCTCGCACCTGAAAAACGATCAAACGGATGCGTATCTGTTTGGGCAAACTTACCGGAATGGGCGCTGGTACTACTATCTCGTAATGCTTCTGGTGAAGACTCCTCTTCCATTGCTGTTGCTGGGGTTTACTGGTTTTGTGGCAGCAATTGCACGGCTGAGAAAAGATGATGGATTCACTTTGGTTCCATTAGCAGGAATTGTCTTTCCTATTTTTGTAGCGACCATGTCACATGTGAATCTGGGTGTACGGCATGTGCTGGTGGTGTATCCGTTTCTGGCAATGTTGAGTGCATTGAGTTGCATGCTGTTATGGAGAAGGCTTGAACGAAGGCCGCAGATTGCGCAGCTTATAGTTGTGGCGCTTTTAGGTTGGCAGTTGGTGTCCTGTTTGCGGATTGCCCCTGATTTCCTTACGTATCTCAACGAGCCTGCTGCGCCATACGGCGCTTTCATTTGCGTAGACAGCGATTTCGATTGGGGGCAGGATTTAGGACGGCTTACAGCAAAGCTGAATGACCTGCATGCGGCTCCAGGCTGGATTGCGTATAACGGAGCAGCTCAGCCTGCCGATTACGGCCTGGGGCAATGGAAGAAACTGAATCCGGGAGAAGTGGCCACTGGCTGGATCGCAGTGAGTGAAACATTTCTGCGGAAATATCCAGAACAGTATGCCTGGCTTGAACAATATCAGCCTGTTGCAGAGGCCGGGCGAACGATTCGCATCTACCATGTACCGTAGAGCCTGCAATCTTCCGCAGCTCTTTTAGGGGAGGTTCAGAACAGAGCCCATCGTCCACTCAAATCTTCGTTCCAGCCAGATCTCCTGCGTATTCAACTTTGCATAGTCGACAGCTTTCCCGATCATGGCTGCGAGCTCTTCGCGATGCTTCGAGAGGCGAATCAATGATTGAGCCATTGCTTGTTCATCGAGCCAGGGGACGACTTCTCCAGCGCCGCTTTCGGTAAGCTGCTGGTAGTAATAGGTATCGAAGGCAAGATAGGGAATGCCGGCTGCCATGGCGTCGAGCGCGTTTCTCGGAGTATCTTCACGGAGCGGTGCGGCCAGCAGCAGATGAAATGGATAGAGAGTCTGGAAGAATTCCTGGTTGAAGGTCTTTGGACCGTGGAAGGTTACATAGCTTTCCGCGTGTAGCTCACGTGAGAGGCTCTGAAGAGCTTCCGCCTGCTCACCGCCACCAATGATATCGAATGTGATGTTAGCGCCTGCATTGCGCGCGGCAGCTACCGACCGCAGGCAGCAGCTAATTCCTTTGTAGGCGGTCAGCCTTCCGAAATAAACAAGCCTCAGTGGTTGCGATGCGTCTCTCGCTGTGGTGAGTTTCTGTTCGAGTGTTTGCTGGTCGATGATGTTCTGCTGACTATGTGACGCATCGAGGAAGTTTCTAACGTTTGGCCGGCCCTGCCCAAAATCCTCCGTCATCTTCTTGCCCTTCAGGAGCACGAGCGAGCAGCCTCTCACGGCAATCCAGATTTGCAAAGCGCGGACAGGGTCGTAGAAATATTTGCATACGAGGTAGCTCTTCTTTGACCAGTTTGCAGTGCGGTAACTCATGAGCGCGGATTTGCGGTAGTCGATATCAACGACGAAGACAGTTTTAAGGTGAAAGAGAAGACCGAAAACGATAGACGCGAATTCGTAAGGTAGAGAGATGTTCCAGGACAACCCGCTGTGAATACAGACGCTCTGTCGTGCAAGATGGTAGAGTGTGCGCATAACGGGGAAGAATGCGCGTAGATAGTCTGCCGTAGAGCGTGTCGTGTCATCGCTGAAGAGCGTTACGAAAGCGATTTGATCTTCGGTCTCGTCGAGAATTGTGAGGCCAGCTTTACTCTTCTCATATCCTGTAGTGGACATTGACGGCGATGCGATGACGAGCAGATCGGCGGCGGTGTCGATTCTTGAGCGCATCATCCGCAGATGCTCGGCAAATGCGCTCTCGACCGCTACTCGATGCGAATCGATACGGAAATGACGCACGGGCAGCACCATTGTGTATCTGACAGCTTGCTTTGTCATGAGGACACGGCCAGGGTTTCAAGGTCCAGAAAAGCCACCATGGTCGTGTCTTAGTGTGTCACTGCAAGAGCTGGTTCGGGCATGCCATGGCGGGCTGCGGATTTTGCCAGGTGCTTCGTAATGCGTTTAGCCGTGTAGTCAGATCCATAGGCGAAGCGAGTCAGCGGCCCGAAGGAGTTTGCCGAAGCTACCCCTACAAAATAGAGGCCGGGAACAGAGGATTCAAAGGATCGATTCAACACGGGCGTATCATTTGCAGCGCGGATTTGATGGCGCAAGTCATCATCGAGAAATTTCAACCGCTGGAGCGAGACGCGATAGCCTGTGCCAGCAATTACGTGATCTGCAATGACCACACGTTCGTTGCCATTCTTATCGCCAAGTTTCAGATGCACCTGCTTTCCAAGCACCTCGGCCTTATTCAGGGTGACACCGAGCTGCATCGATACATGGCCGACAATTTTTTCTTTCACGAACCAGCCAGGAGCTGGTCCCAGATGACGCCGTACAATGCGATGGCGGAATTTCTCGGGCATCGCATGAAAGACAAGCGGAGCATCCGTGCAAAGGCGGGAGCGCCATCCGAGCCCGAGTCCTGAACGAGGGTTCATGATGCGCTGCAGGAATGGCCGATCCACAATCGGAGGCTCATGGAATGCAATGCTACTGGCGCGGGCAACTATCTCTACATCCGCTCCGGCTTCATGCAGTAGCGCAGCTACGTCTACCGCGGAAGATCCTGTTCCTAACACTGCAACCTTTTTTCCGCCAAAGGACGATAAGTCGCCGTGCTGCGAGCTATGGGTAACGAATTCTTTGGGAAGCTGTTCCAGAACCGGGGGAAGATATGCAAAGTGTGTGATCCCGGCGGCCACAACTACTTTGCGAGCTAGCAGAGTTTCCCCATACTCCGTTTTCAATTCAAATCCAGCAGGCGTTTGTCTGATGTAGGACACACGCACTGGTTCAAGATTTGGAACCATGCGTTTCTGGAATTCCAGCCCATAGGCGATGAAGGTTTCCAGCGGGACCGGAATCCCGACATCTGCATATGGCTGACCTGTTTCTTCACAGTAGTGCCGAAGCGTAAAAGCGCTGTCGGGATCGCTCAAACTGGACGCAAAGCCATCGGACTTAAGCAGCATGCCCTTAGGCATCATGCTGCGCCAGCTTTGCATGGGTTGGCCGAAGATGCGATAGGGGACGTTCGGTTTGTTCAAATGCGCGGCTATCGACAACCCGTAGGGGCCGGCTCCAAGAATGACAACCTCAACTGCAGGCGAGTTCACCGTTACACTCCTCATAACAATTGTTGATGGTAGCGAAACAGCCGGCTGCGGGGAGTGCAGCGCCAGCTACTTCGAAGCTACAGTATCTTTTGTGTTCAGGTACAAATGAATGCTACTTATAGGTGAAACGACTGAGTCATTCGTAACACAATTCAACACTCTCTGGTGTTAGTTTCAGCTTGATGCTTTAATATCACGCAATACACTCTTGAATGGTACAAAGCAACCCGTAGTCTTACTTGCTGCTTCGGTTTGGTGGCCTCTTTCAGCGCGGTTAGCCATGCGCCTGATGGGACATGGTTGCCAGGTGGTGGCACTTTGTCCGCGTGGTCATATGCTCAGGCATGTCCGCGGTATAGAGGCATTTTATCCATATTCAGGCCTGGATTCCCTGGGATCGTTTGAATCCGCCCTAAAGGACGCAAAGCCGGATCTGGTGGTGCCTTGCGATGATCGGGTCGTATGGCAGTTGCATGAGTTATATGAACTCCATCCTCAGCTGCGTCCACTTATAGAAGCTTCTCTCGGTGCAGCTTCGGGCTACGGCATTGTCAGGAGCCGCGAGCAACTTCTGGAAATGGCGCAGACCCTCTCAATTCGCGTGCCTGAGACTTGTCGCGTTACTTCTGAAAAGGATGTTTCGGCATGGTTTTCAGGGAAATCTTCTTCGGCGGTGTTGAAGCTTGATGGAACATGGGGCGGGGAAGGGGTCGAAATTGCCCGCTCCGAGGAACAGGCAATCCATGCCCTGCGCAGGCTGACACAAACCTCGGGAATCGCGGCAGCCTTAAAGCGCCTGCTTGTGAACCGCGATCCATTGTCTCTATGGGCCTGGCGCAGGAGAACTGCCCCTGTCGTTACCGTGCAGCAGTTCATCGTTGGCCGCCCTGCAAATGCCATGTTGGCCTGCTGGCAGGGCGAGTTGCTGGGCATCGTAAGCGTGGAAGTCCTGAGTTCGCAAGGCGCTACCGGAGCGGCGAACATCGTCCGCTTCCTCGACAATGAAGAAATTTCGCAAGCCGCGCGGCTGTTGGCGAGTCGTTTATGTCTCACGGGCTTTTATGGTCTCGACTTTATGCTTGAATCGGCTACAGGATTTGCATGGCTGATCGAAATGAATCCGCGATGCACGCAACTGGGCCATCTCTCAAGGCCGCAGCAGGGCGACCTGGCGGGGTTGCTGTACGCGAAACTGACCGGGCAAATGAATCTACAGCCGCAATTCCCGATTGAAAAGGATACAGTCGCTTTCTTTCCTCAGGCGATTGACTGGAACCCGCGAAGTGATCACCTGCGGAGCGGGTATCACGATGTGCCCTGGGAGCAGCCTCAGTTAGTGCGTGAACTGCTCCAAAAGCTGTGGCCGGAACGGCAATGGATTGCGCGTCTTTACCATTCTTTCCGTCCTCCGCAGAAGGTTTCTGCCGCAGAATTTGAGATCGCAAATTCTGTTGTCGAAACGAATGAGCGATTAGGTTCGGAGACTGCTACCCGCATACGCTAGCTAAGTCAGCCTGAACGTTTTTGTTCTCGATACCTGTCAAGCCATTTTTCTTTCAAGGGCACATCAAGTCGCTTGTTTTCTAGCGTTTATCGGAAAATTTATCTAGCAGTAACCATTGTTATCGGAGAACCTCACCCCTGCTGTTTTTCGGTGCCTGAACATCCACATGGACTGCCGCAGAGGCGGATTCCCAGGTGCTCATACCACCCATGACGAGCAACAGTGGCAGAATCATGGAGCTATTGAGCAGATTATCCACTGCCGACATAAGGATGGCAGCTGCGAGCGCATGCCGTAAATTGAGGGACTCGATATCGGACCGGGCCATGGGAAACCAGACGACACGCACGACCGGGGCAAGCTGCATGGCTTCAAGCGCAAGCAGTCCAACCATGCCATACATGCCAAATGCCAGCAACCATAGGCCCCAGGGCCGCAAGGCTCCCAGCCGCCACCAATCCCACTCGCCATAGCCAAGAATCGGCTGGTCGAGCGCGATGCTGACATGCCGTTCGTCTTGCACAAGACGCCAGCCGAAGGAGCCTCGGCCGATTTTTTTGAGAAAACTTGCAACGGATTGAGCCGCCGCATGGCGCTTTACCACTGCGCGTATTGAGACAACGTTTGCCAGGCGCAACCCTGCAAAGCAAAGGATGCCGAAGACCAGGAAAACGGCCAACGTTCTTGCATAGTAGCGGCGGTTTACGAAGATAAACGGCATGAGACAGATCAGAAGGAGAATGCTTCCTCCTGACTGGCAGAGGATGGTGACGATGAACAGGATGATTGCAGCGACTGAAATGGGTAGACCCAGAATGCGAGGGATCGAGTGCCGGGCCCAGAGCCACATGGCAATCAGTGCCGAAGTAGCCATCCAAATACCGAGTTGGTTGCCGCCTTCGAGAAAGCCGATGGGGCGGTAGCCGATATAGCGCTTCGCGCCTATCCATTGATAGGGCTGGTATCCATATATATGTGCGTAGAACTGAGGTCCAATCCAGATTTCAACGAGGCAAATAGGCACGTAGAGAAGACCAGCGATCACGAAGGCTTTCGCGGCCAGTCTTAGCGATGCTGTGTCTGTGAAATAGAGGCGTCCCAGGACATAGGGCGCTCCCCAGGCAAGGAGTTGATAAATTTCACCCTGCAGCCCTTCGAGAAAATATCCAGGATTTGCGATGGCTGAGAGCAGCGGAACGATGCACCACATGACCATGGCCATATCCCAGAATGTCAGCCGGAACCTCTGAAAGGCATTGCGATCGAAGAGGTATACGCCCAGCAATCCGGTGAAACCGAGAATGGTGGCTTTGGTGAAGAAGTAGTTTGTTGCCAGGCTTACGCCAAGAATCCAATACGGGAAAGGATCGTTAGTGAGCTGGTAATGCGCAGAGGGAAGAACGGCCCAGCCGCCAAGAAAGTTGAGCAGAATCGCGACCCTGGGCGGATAGCGGCGAAAAAAATAGAGGCCGAGAGGAACCCAGCCAAAAAGCGCGAGGAGTGGAGGAACGGTCATCGACGGGGTCTCGATTCAGCAGACGTTACTATAACAAAGGTTAGATTGGACCATGAGAATTGCTGCTGAGTGGTTTACTCCAACGCGGATAAGTGGGATAACAGTACAATTTCTTGCCACTACATCATGTCTTATAGCCTGGGTCAAGACCAGAGGTGACAAGAAACGATCACGGTTGCCAGGAATCTTAACCCTGCTTGAATGTGTGCTGCTGGTGGATCTAATTTTCGACTGGCGGTGGAAGCTCTATGGCTTGTTGCATGGTGAAGCCGCAGCATATCACGTATATGAGCTGCGGCATAGACCTCAAATAGCGACGTTGATTATTCTCTGCGTGTTACTGCTGTTGGCCATAGCAATTGGCTTGAAGTTACTCCGTGGACGCGTGTGGACGCGGCTCGCATTTATTGGAGCGGTGCTTTCGATGGGTATCTGGTGCACTGAGATCATCTCTCTCCACGCAAGCGATGCACTGCTCTATCATCGGGTTGGTCAGGCGATGGTCATTAACTTTTTATGGTTGGCCGCTTGCCTTATGACGTCTATAGGCATTCTGACGGATGCCTATAGACGTAGTTCGTCCCAGAATGTCGATCTCTCCTAAAGGTTTTTCAAAAAGAACTCGGTCAATCGCTTAAATAGCAGCGATCTTGCATGCGGATCTTCTATTTCGTGTCCCTGATCTGGCAGCAGGAGTAAGTCCGGAGAGTTTCCCGCGGCGATCAAACCATCCAGCAAAGTGAGTGTCTGCTTGAGATGTACTGTTTCATCAGCTGTTCCCTGAGCTATGAGGAAGGGTGTTTTAAGATTCGCGACGTTGTCCAGCGGCGAGGATGCGTCGTATCCGTTATCGTTGTGCACGGTATCGCCTAAATAGCGTTCTGCAAAAGCGGTGTCGTATTGCAACCAGTCCGTTACCGGGGCCCCGGCAAACCCTGCCTTATAGATAATGGGAAGGTCGAGCATGGCGTGCGTGGCAAGAAACCCGCCATAACCCCATCCACAAATGCCTATGCGGTTCTTGTCTACGTAGGGCAGTGAGCGCAGATAGCGAACACCATCTCTCTGGTCAGACATTTCCTGCGCCGCTAATCGCAAATGCAATGGTTCTTCAAAGAGATGTCCATAGCCGGCGGAGCCGCGGTTATTGAGAGCGAAGACAATGTAACCTTGCCTGGCCATAATCTGGAACCAGAGCGCAAAGTCGCCATCCCAGGCATCGCGAACAGCCTGTTCTCCCGGGCCTCCCTGGACATAAACCAAGACTGGGTACTGCCTGGCCGGATCGAAGTCTGGGGGCTTCATGATGAAAGCGTCCAGCCCAACGCCCATGTGGGTTTTGACAGTAAGAAATTCCGCAGGTTGTGGAGAGAACTTTGGCGGAGCAGCGGGTGGATTTTCAGGAAGAGTAGAAAGCTTATTTCCATCTACGCGCAGCAGATTCCACCGTGGAGGGTTGGCACGGTTGGAATATGTATCCCACAAACCATGTGAACCGGGCAGAAGACCGGCTTCATGCCAACCTTTCTCCTGGGTAATGCGAGTCATATTCGTACCTTCGAGCCCAACGCGATAGATCTGGCGTTCCAGCGGGCTCTGTTCCGTGGCTGTGAAGTATACCTGTCCGGCAGATTCATCTACGCCGGCAAGCGAGGATACTTCCCAATTGCCTTTCGTCAATGGAGCGAGCAGGTGGCCGTCGGTGCCATACAGGTACAAGTGACGATAGCCGGTCCGTTCACTTAGCCACAGGAAGCGTTTGGAATCTTTCAGAAAGAGTGGATCATCGGTCAGATTGATCCAATAGTCATCCTTTTCGCTGAGCACGAGTTTGGTCTGGTTGCTCGCCGCATCGGCGATATACAACCTGAGAAGCTGCTGATCGCGGCTTAGGTACTCAATCGCAATGTGCTTTGCGTCCGGAAGCCATGTAACACGTGGGAGATATCCAGCATCCTTTGGTGAGACGGTGATCTCATGCGCTTTGCCACCGCTGAGGGACTGCACATAGATGTGCGCCTGAGGGATAACACCGCTGGGCTTGGGATAGAAGATTACTTTGTCGTCGCCATTGACCTTTTCGATGGTATGGGTGGCTACGGAATGCTCATCCAGTTCCAGGAAAGCAATTTGTGCTGCATCAGGAGACCACCAGTAGGCTGTTTTAAGGCCGAGAGAGTGCGAATATATCCAGTCAGTTTCAGCGCGGAGCAGATTGTCATCACTATGAGTGATTTCGATAGTCTTTGCCACTGCAATGTCTGTAATGCTAAGCGAGTGATGGCAAAGAAAACTGACCTTACGGCCATCGGGTGAGAGTTTCACGTCGCGTAGTTCATCATTGCCTGTCACCAGGACTTTTGACTTGCCGGCCTCCAGGTCAAACCATGCGAGCGACCGCGATCCTATCAGCAGCACCGCATGATTTCCTGGCGCCCAGGCATAATCCTTCAGAAGATCATGTGGAACGGGATGTCCGGCATTAGTAGTTTGTTTTGCCTGATCTTCAATAAGGGCCGCGCCGATCTGAGCTGAGGAAAGCAACAGGCTTGTCTTTCCACTTGTCGTATCGAGTCTCCAAAGTTCGATGCTAGATACAGTGCCGGTCTTAGAAGGGCTTTGCAGAGCAGTATGGTTTACCTGCATGTATCCAACCATGCTGCCATCAGCTGTCCAATGAAACTGAGATAGCTGATTGCTATTAAGACCAAGCTGCTCTCGGATAGAGTCAACAGTAAGGGATGGGCCATGCGATGGCTCTTCGGCTAAAGCAAGGATAGTATGTGCCCAAGATAAAAAAGTAAGAGTGAAGACAACAAATTGTTGGCAGGTAATTTTTTTATCTCTCGAGCAGAATATTTTTCTCACAGTCGCCATATTAAGAAGAATCGGTAGATTTTGTGTATCGAAGTAGACCTAAACATCACCATAAGTTAAAAGTTAAAAAATCGCTGCTTGGCAATTTTCGACAATGTGCAATAAATATGGGCATTTACAACAGGGAAGAGCATTGCAAGCATGATGGACGGGTAATTCCAGATGGTAATGCAGATTTGAAAACTTAGGTGCTAACTGCCAGTCTTTTCAACGTTCAAAGGTGAAATTATGCAATAAATTTATTTCATCGTGGTGTGTAGACAAGGTACTATAAGTTGCTCCCCGAGATAGTTCTCCCCCAGACTTCGTTGACAGGGACAATCTAGATCGTCGTAGAAGCTGATTGCTTCCAGGGTGCGGATGTTGCAGTGCATGTTTACTGCCGCTTCGTACTGCGGCTAGAAGATCCGAAGTTTATTGACCCCAAGTTGCACGCGCTAATGATTGGCCACGTTGGTAGCTACGTAGACCACTAAAGTTGTGGGTAATTCCGGTCATGAACGATTGCATGGAGAGAAACAAGAATGAGCAGTTCTAGGGAGTTTGTGCGGAATATGGAGATTCGTGATTGCCAAAATAGAGCCTGTGCTCTTCCAAAACTTTTTTTCGCAATAGCCATTCTCCTCTTGGTCAATTTATTGCCATGCTCGGCGCAGACAAATGTGACTATGTATCACAATGATATTGGCCGCACGGGACAGAATCTAAACGAGACGATTCTGACGACTGCCAACGTGAATAGTAGTCAGTTTGGCAGATTGTTCTCGCAGACCGTAGATGGCCAGATCTATGCTCAGCCTCTTTATTTATCCGGAATTACGGTTGGCGGCCAATCGCATAACGTCGTGTTTGTCGCTACGGAACATGACAGCGTATATGCATTTGACGCGAACAATAATGGCGGTACGAATGCCGCTGCTTTATGGAAAGCGTCGCTTTTGGATACCGCGCATGGTGCTGCTTCAGGCGCAACGACAGTTCCTTCTTCAGAAGTTTCCTCAGATATTCAGCCTGAGGTTGGCATCACAGGAACGCCAGTCATCGATGCTTCTACCGGCACGCTTTATGTTGTGAGCAAAACGATTGAAGCTGGGATTGCCGTCCAGAGGCTGCATGCTCTCAACGTGAGTACCGGAGCAGAGAAATTTGGCGGTCCGGTGGTGATTACAGCAACGGTTGCTGGAACCGGCAATGGCTCTTCGGGCGGCAGTCTCACTTTCGACCCGTTATGGGAGAACCAGCGTCCCGGATTGTTGCTATTGAATGGTATTGTCTATATTGCGTTTGCGGCACATGGTGACAATGGTCCATGGCATGGATGGATTCTTGGTTATAACACAGCGACATTGAAGCAGACCGGAGCGCTCTGTCTTTCACCCAATGGTGTCGGTGCTGGCATCTGGATGTCCGGTGCAGGTCTTGCCGCGGATGTGCTGGATGCTGCTCATCCCTATGGTAGGATGTTCGTTGCCACTGGCAATGGAGATTATACTGCGACGAAACCATACGCCAGCAGCATGGCATATGGGGATAGCCTCCTCAATCTTGATCTGGCCAATGGTGTACCAACAATTACGGATGAATTTACTCCGTCCAATCAGGCGGCTCTGAATTCAGAAGATGGCGATCTGGGTTCAGGTGGGCTTGTCGCGCTGCCCACGCAGACTACTGGTAGTTATCCCCGCTTACTCGTAGAGGCCGGAAAAGGCGGAACAGTCTATCTTGTGAACCGGGATAACATGGGAGGCTATAACACCACGGATAATGTGGTTCAAGAGATAGCTTATGCTTCCGGAAATGTAGGCGTTTGGAGTACTCCTGCTTACTGGAATGGGAACGTCTATTATTGGGGACGGTATGACTATCTGAAGTCATTTGCTTTGGCGAATGGGAAGCTTTCCACGAATCCAACCAAATCCCCATTAACTTATGGTTATCCTGGAGCCACTCCATCCATTTCCGCAAATGGTAGTACGCAGGGAATAGTCTGGGCGATTGACTCGGAGTATTACACGAATGCTGGCCAGGATAAGCTAGAAGCCTACGATGCCACTAACGTGGCGACGATGCTCTACTCAAGTACGACGAATGCTGCCCGTGACAATCCAGGAGCAGCGGTGAAATTCGCTGTTCCAACCGTTGTCAATGGGAAAGTGTTTGTGGGGGCTTCGGGTCAACTAAGTGTCTATGGCTTGCTCGGTGGGGTACAACAAGCGGCTGCTCCAGTATTCTCGCCTGCTTCTGAAACATTCACGACGTCCAGCATCAGCGTCACGATCACGGATGCGACGAGTGGTGCAACCATTTACTACACGACCGATGGATCGGCTCCGACTACATCTTCTGCGCAGTACACGGGGCCGATCACTGTTAACTCAACCAAGACAATTAAAGCAGTTGCAAGTGCGGCAAACTATCTACTCAGTCCTGTGTCCTCAGCCACCTATACCAGTGCTTCGCAGACGAGTGTGCCTACTTTCTCTCCTGCCAGCGGCACGTATACTTCGGCGCAAACCGTAACCATCAGCGACGCGACGAGCGGCGCAACCATTTACTACACGACAAATGGAACAACGCCAACCACATCTTCTACGCAATACACTGGACCGCTCACCGTCAGCTCCACAATGACAATTCAAGCGATCGCTGTTACAAGCGGCTTGACGCAGAGCCCGATGGCCAGTGCAACGTATACCATCCAAGCGTCCGGAGCCGCGATCAACTTCGGTTCGGGATTTGCCGCTTCGCAAGGGCAGATGATCTTGAACGGAAGCGCACAGCTGGATGACTCGCGTCTGCAACTCACCGATGGCAATCCTGGAGAAGCAGGTTCTGCTTGGTACTATACGGCAGTCAATGTACAGGCTTTTACTTCGGACTTCACTTTTCAACTTTCAAATCCATCTGCGGATGGTATTGCATTTGTCATTCAAAACTCCTCTTCCAATGTTGGAGCTTTGGGCGGAAACGGCTCTTCGCTTGGATATGGCGGGATTGGCACCAGTCTTGGCTTGAAGTTTGATCTATATAACAGCGCGGGTGAAGGGCCTGATTCTACTGGTTTATACACAAACGGCGCTACGCCAACTGTACCCGCGATTGATTTGACTTCCTCTGGGGTTGATCTGCACAGCGGCAACTCGATGGCCGTTCATCTGGTGTATGACGGCACTACCTTGTCAATGACCATCAAGGACACTGTTACTGCTGCCACGTACTCGACAAGCTGGACGGTGAATATTCCATCTCTTATGGGTGCAAATACCGCCTATGTGGGCTTTACTGGCGGAACAGGCGGGTTAACCGCTAGCCAGAAAATACTTACCTGGACCTATGCAGTTACCGCGGCATCATCAACCGTAGCAACGCCAGTATTCAGCCCGGCTGGCGGGACTTATTCCGCAGCGCAAACTGTCACTATCAGCGATACAACCAGCGGTGCGACCATCTACTATACGACTGACGGGACGACACCAACTGCCTCTTCGACAAAATATACCGGAGCAATTAGCGTTAGCTCGACCAAGACACTCAAAGCTATCGCGATAGCTAGTGGATATACAAATAGTGCGATAGCCACGGCGGCGTACACGATTTCGCAAGTCGCTGCCACACCGGTATTCAGCCCAGGTAGCGGAACTTATACAACAGTTCAAACGGTGACCATCAGCGATGCAACCAGCGGTGCAACCATCTACTATACGGCCGACGGGACGACACCAACTGCCTCTTCGACGAAATACACCGGGGCTATCAACATTAGCTCGACCAAGACACTTAAAGCCATCGCGATAGCCAGCGGATATACGAATAGCGCCGTAGCTACAGCTTCATATACAGTCTCGCTAGTCGCTCCCACACCTGTGCTTAGTCCTGCTGGCGGCATATATGCAACACCGCAAACGGTAACAATTACGGATGCAATTTCTACCGCAAAAATTTACTACACAATCAATGGAACGACTCCTACGGCTTCTTCGACGGTTTATTCGGGAGCGTTCAGCGTCAACTTGCCATTGAGCGTGAAAGCTATTGCTATTGCAAGCGGATATCAAACTAGCAGCGTTGCTACGGCTACATACAGCCTCGCGACGGCGGCAACTCCTGCATTTAGCGTGGCATCGGGAACATATACTTCTGCGCAGACAGTAACGATCACGGACCCAACCAGCGGCGCGGCGATCTATTACACGACGGATGGAACAACGCCAACTACTTCGTCGACGCACTATGCGGGAGCTATTACTGTCAGTTCGACATCGACACTAAAAGCGATTGCCGTAGCGACTGGATACTCGAATAGCGCTGTAGCAACTGCCAGCTACACGATTGCTTCAGGCACTGTGTATGCAAACTATGGCGCAGGGTTCATAACCACGAACCAATTAGTATTCAATGGCAGCAGCAGCGTTAACAATGGCATTCTTGTATTGACTGACGGTGGCTCAGGAGAAGCGCGGAGCGCATGGTATGCAACGCCAGTACCGGTTGGAAATTTCGTGACCGACATCTCATTCCAATTGCTGAGTGCCACGGCAGACGGATTTACCTTCACGATTCAGGGGAACAATGTCGGAGCGTTAGGAGGGAATGGCGGGTCTTTAGGCTACGCAGGCATTGGAAAGAGTGTTGCTATCAAGTTCGATTTGTTCAGCAACAGTGGAGAAGGTGCAGACTCAACCGGAATATATACAAATGGTGCGTCTCCAACTATTCCTTCAACGGACCTCACCTCTACTGGGGTGAATCTTCATAGCGGGAATAAATTTACCGCTCATGTTGTTTATGACGGCACGAACTTAACTCTCACTTTGACTGACACTGTGACGAAGGCGACTACAACGCAGAAATTTCCTGTGAATATTCCCAGTATTGTGGGGAGCAGTTCCGCTTATGTGGGCTTTACAGGTGGAACAGGCGGGGCAACCGCGACGCAGAATATCCTGTCGTGGACTTATACAGCGCAGTGAATCCAGTTGAATGGTTTTCTGTATGCACGTACAGGAAACTATTGTGAGGAATGATTTGCGAAGAACTGCTCCTCGCTTTCATAAGCGAGGAGCAGTTCTTCAAAACTATGCAGTGTTTATGTTTTTGGCAGAACGGGTGAAGCGGGGACGCCAACGGCAACACACTCAGCGGGCAAGCTACGCGTAACTACTGCGTTTGCGCCTACAGTGGATTTATCGCCAATGGATACGCCGCTTAGTATAGCGGCTCCACGTCCTATCCAGACTTTATTTCCAATGGCAATCGGTTTGGCGGCGTATCCTTTGTCACGTAGCAGACCATCCTGATCTCGATCATGATTGGCATCGCGAATACTCGTATACTCGCCGATCATGGAATCTGCGCCGATGATGATGCCTGCCATGGCAACCAGGTGCACGCCACGCGAGATTACTACATTGTCGCCTATCTCGATAGAGGCGTCGCCTTGCGTTTCCAGATGAACATCTGGATACAACAGAACGTTCTTTCCAAAATGGATATTCCGAGTGCCGTATACATAAGCTTTTCCTTCGATTACGGCAGAGGCAGGAAGGTCAGTTACAAGATCAGCGGACAACAAAGCATGTGCATACAGGCGGTTCAGGTCTTTTCTAAGTCCACGTGTGCTTCGAAGGAAATAAAATAGTGGCCGACCCAGCAGCGATTTGAGTTTTCTTTTCATGCGTAGTTTGTCTGCCGAAGCATTTTTATTTCTACCAAGGACGAGGCGGCGAGATTCGTCCGCCATTTGTATCCTGCCATGCCTCCTTCATCAGCATAGCTAACTTGTTGTACTCTTTTGCACGTATTTGACGGCGCGGTTCACTGCTTCGTTGATTGCGAAATGCAATCAGACGATAAAGGATAAGTTCCATCAGTTTTGTAAACCATGCTGAGGCCCCATGATGTTTACGGTAGTACAGAAGCGTACTGCGCATCCGCCAAAGCACCAATTGTGCTCCGGCGGATGACATTTCGAGGCTCTTGACCTGGCGGGATGATTCACCGCCGATATGGATGACAACGATGTCAGGCCAGTACCAAATCTTGTAGCCTGCATTTTTGATGCGTCGGCAAAGATCGACCTCCTCGGAGTAAAGGAAGAAATCAGGATCGAAGAATCCAGTTCTGGCAAGAGTTTCCGCACGGATGATGGAAAATGCACCTGGGACCCAATCCACTTCTGCGGGAACATTCTGATCGGCCCAGGTGCGATCAAAATACCCGAAGATCCTGGACTTTGGGTACTTCGCGGCCAGCCCTGTCATTACGAAAAGATCGGTTCGCAGGCTGGGAAACATTCTAGCTGAAGGCTGCCATGAAAAGTCACGGCCGACAAGCCTGCCACCTGCCAGGCCGACCTCTGGGTGTTCATTCATATGTTGGACGGCAAGGTGCAGGGAATCTGGCTGAAGAAATGCGTCGGAATTAAGTAGTACCAGATAGCGGCCACGCGCTGCTTCAAGAGCAACGTTATTTGCCGCTCCGAAACCTAGATTCACCTGACTGCGGAAGAGCCGCACATGGGGGAAACCGCTCTCAAGCATCTCAGCAGAGCCGTCTGAGGACTTGTTGTCGACGACTAGTACTTCAACCTTCAACCCCTTGGATTCGCGCTCCACAGCTTCAAGGCATTCACGGAGTACGTTTTTGGTATTGAACGAAACGATAATGATTGACACATCGTATTCGTATGGCGTGATAGATGACATGTGAGGGTAGGTTAACTCAGCAAAGACGACTTTCAAATATAGCCGCCAGAGATTCCAGATTGGCAGAGAGATTAGAGAGCTCGATGGCTCGGGACCGTGCCGCCCGGCTTAATTCCTGACGTAGTTTCGGGTCGAGGACAATGCGTTCGATGGCCTGGGTAAGAGCCTCTACCGATGAGGGGGGCACGAGAATGCCATCGATGCCGTCACGGATGAGTTCTGGAATACCGGCGATGTATGTGCTGACCGTAGGGATTCCCATTGCCAATGCTTCCATCAATGCGACTGGCACTCCTTCAGCGAAGCTGGCCAAAGCAAAGATGTCTGCCTGCATCAACTGTGTACGAGTTTGGTCATGATTGAGTGCACCGCGAAACGTGACGTGTTCACCAAGGCCAAGACTCATAACCGATTGCTCCAGGCTTGACCGGTCTGGGCCGTCTCCAACAAAAATAAGCTGCATGGTGTAACCCCGCGAGACCAGACTGGCGAATGCATTAAGAAGAATATGCTGCCCTTTGGCTGGTACTAAGCGGCCTACGCAGACAATTCGTAGCGATGAACTGGCCCGTTGGTGATCGATTGGGGAGAATTCCTGTATATCAACGCCGAGCCGCGCTACTTGTATCTTGTCCCAATCGGCCGGATCGCAATACTTCATCACCTGGCTGCGGCAGAACTCACTGATGCAGCAAATGAATTTAGCAGCAGCAATTTTCTGGGGAAGATATGAAAGCTGCACATCGTAGAATTCTTCGGGTCCATGAACGGTGAGGGAATAGGTGATCCCCCACGTCTGGCTGGTGAGCAGTCCTACGGTTGCTACTGGTCCACCGAAATGTACGTGAAGATGGCGTAGATCATGCTTGAGCATCCAGTGTCCCAAAAGCAAAGCCTCTATCAGGTAGAAGAACGTATACGCACGTTGGTGGAGGTCCCAAGTAGACAAATTCCATGTAGATTTAAATCCACGTAAAACTATTCGCGGATGCTTGAGCAGAATAAGAGCAACTTGTAGTAAAGCATTCAAGAATCTAGTTCTTTTGAGGTAGTAGGTAGTTTTGGTTTCTTCAAGCTCAATAGGCAGCAGGCTTTGAATATTTCGATCTGGCAAGTTGATGGAAGCTGTATGGATATCAAAACCTAGTTTGCGCAGGCCTAAAACTTCCTTTAAGAAGAAAGTATGAGAGATGGCAGGATATCGGCTCAGGAGGTAAGCAATGCGTAGTTTGCTGTTAGGATTGCAAACTGGTATGGAATCCTGCAGAGCTGCTTGTTTCGAGGTAGTACCTTGCATGCTATGAGTAGAGGCTCCTACCAATTGGATATAAGAGTAGTAAAGGTAAATCGATCAAGACAAAAACTATTGTTTTGATAAATTAACTAGATTTGCAGCAAACCCTATGTATAATCACACAAAAGTACCCAACAGGTAACCTAGATTTCAAAAAAGAACCCAAGCTACAATTTGTTCCTCTGCCTTCAATTCATGTTCGTAGGAGTTGATGATGCATATTCCCCCCGTCACGAACCGGTCGGCGTGGTACGTTTTTCGTCTTAATCTTATCGTTTCTTTAACAATATTGGCGAGCTTCTCTTCTTTCTCACTCGCACAATTAGCTACCAACATTCAAGTTAATAGTACTGTTCTTCAATCCTCGGTCAAGAGATTGGGAGTCAATCTGGGTGACTGGGACTATTACGACTCAGGGCAAATTCTAAAGAACTTAGTCTTTGCGAATCCTGGGTTTGAAGGTCTGAAATACAGAAGTATTTTGCATTGCTCGACTACAAGCGGGACTACCTGCACCGATGACAATGACTACAGCCCTCAACCAACCGGTTTCTGGACTGGTGGAACCTATAGGGTTGTCTCCGGGGCATCTGCAGGCGCCACCGGTACGGTAAAAAGCAGCACCAAGACCACAGTTACCTGCAGCGGGTGTGGTCAAGTTATTGAGTTCGATAAGACGCTGTCTTTGGCAAAAGGCGATTACGTCATTGTTGCCAATAGCTTTCCTGGCGGTGCTGAAAGTGCCTGGCTGACCGATTTGAAGAACGGCGCAGCCGTATCTACTGAATTCAGCGATCTTTCACCATCTACACCTGGCAAGCAGGCGCTTCGGATGACGGCTACTGCTTCAGGTCAGTCAGCCCGGGTCACAGCCGCTTACGACACGGTGAATAACCTTAGCTTTATACAGATGAATGGGCAATACCGGCTCAGTTTTCGTGCTAAGGGCGTTGGCGGTTCTAATCAGTTGGTTGTGAGTGTTGCCCGCCTTGCCTCTGGTAGAAAACCCTATATTTCCCAAACCATTACTTTGACTTCAGCGTGGGCGGATTACAACCTCGATTTCACCGCAACTGAAGATGGATCGGCCGTGGGGCCGATTCAACTGAACTTCAGCGTAGCTGGAGCATCTGCACTTCTGGACGATGTGTCGCTGGAGCAGACGGATTCGAATCCTAATAATCAGACTGTTTTCCGTGATGATGTAGTGAATGCGCTCAATGAGCTAAAACCTGGTGTGATTCGTATGATGGCCAGCTACGCAGAACTGGGTGCTGATATTCCTGACCAGTTGGCGCAACCATTCGCGCGTTATCGCGAAGGCTACTCGACCGGCAACACGAAGGTAGATGACATTCCCTATGGTATTCACGAGTTTCTGCAGCTTTGCGCCACCGTTGGAGCTGATCCTTGGCTGACGATTCCTACGGCTACAACTCCCCAGGAAATGACGGAGCTGATTCAATATCTGCAAGGTACGGGATCAGACGCTTATAGCGCTCTTCGTATTGCTCGAGGACAGACAGCTCCGTGGACTTCTGTCTTCAACAAAATACATATCGAACTAGGGAACGAGACCTGGAACGGTGTGTTCAAAGGCGAAGTCATGATGTACCCCGCTTACCCAAAGTGGGCGAATCAGGTCTTTGGGGCTGCGCGCCAGGTTTCAGGGTACGATGCCAGCAAGTATGACCTGGTGTTGAGCGGCTGGTCCGCGAACCCAGGCTGGACAGCAGGCATTCTGCAATATGGTACTCAGCAGGATTCGATCGATATCGCTCCCTACCTTCTGTATAGCGCGGATAATGTCTCTACAACCAGCTTGTTCCAGGCTCTGTTTGCTCAGCCGGAATTGTTCAACTCCACTGGCGGTCAGGTAGCCCAGAACTTAGCATTTGGTGCGGCTGCTCCACATCCGACATACATCAATGTGTACGAGACGAACATGGGCACCATGGTTGGAGGCATTACGCAAACCGGCCTGGACGCTCTTGCTCCATCAGAAGGCGCCGGCGTAGCCGTTGCCGATAACATGCTGCAAATGATGCGTGCTGGTGTCCAATACCAAAACGTCTTTTGTCTGTCTGGATATCAGTTCCGGCGGACCGATGGCAACCTCGTCCGGCTTTGGGGCGAAGTTGTCGACATGGGCACGACCAATCGCCGTCGTCCGCAGTTCTACGCTCATGCGCTGGCAAACAGCGCGGTCGGCGGCAACATGGTTCAAACGGTTCAGACCGGCGGGAACCCACTCTGGAACCAGGCTTTGAGCAGCGGCGTTCTTTTCAACAGTGCGCACTATGTCCAATCTTTTGCCTTCGTAAATGGAAAGACCACAAGCCTGGTGCTGTTTAACCTCAGCCTTGGCAGCACTTTGCCGGTTACGTTCTCAGGAGTGAATGCTCCGACCGGCAATGTCGTAGTGCGGCAATTGGCCTCGGCAAACATCACGGATAACAATGAATCCTCAAACACAGTCCAGCCTACTGCCACAACGGCAACCTTCAACGCATCCACAGTCTTCTCACTCCCGCCGCACTCTATGACGGTATTGACCTGGGGTGGTTCAGGTGGTGGTGGAACTATTGGAACGGTAACGACTCCCACCTTCAGTGTGGCTGGTGGCAACTATACCAGTGCGCAGACGGTGGCGATCAGCGACGCAACCAGCGGAGCGACGATCTACTACACGACCGATGGAACGACGCCGACGACTTCGTCGACGCAGTACACCGGCCCTGTGACGATCAGCTCGACCAAAACACTGAAGGCGATTGCCGTGGCAAGCGGCTATACCAACAGTGCAATCGCTTCGGCAACCTACACAATTACGCTTACAATGCCTACAGCGGCTACCCCGGTATTCAGCCTATCGAGCGGGACTTACAGTGTTGCTCAGAAGGTGACAATTACCGGCTCAACGAGTGGGGCGACGATCTACTACACAACCAATGGCTCGACGCCGACAACCACGTCATTAAAGTACACCGGAGCAATCACGATCAGTGCGACGACGACATTGAAGGCGTTAGCAGTAGCTAGCGGTTATGCCAACAGTGGAGTTGCATCGGCGGTCTATACGATTTCAACCGGTTCTATTGGTGGGCCTTCCTATCCCAGTGGCTTTACCAGTACCGGTATTGTCCGTAACGGAAGCGCCGTTGTCACAAACGGGCTTCTGCAACTGACAAATGGCGATCAGGGTCAGATTGGTTCTGCCTGGTACGCCAAGCCTGTTCCGGTGAACAGCTTCACTACCAATTTCACTTTCAAGTTCCCGACTGCCTATGGCGATGGATTTACGTTCACCATCCAGAACAGTCCGAAGACCTTGGGCGTGACAGGCGGTAACTCCAGCTCACTTGGCTATAAGGGCATTGCAAAAAGCGTTGCGGTAAAGTTCGACCTCTATGACAACGATGGTGAGGGACCGAATTCGACTGGTATCTATACGAATGGCGGACTGCCGACCATTCCTGCTACCAGCCTTACGGCGAGCAACATCAATTTCCACTCCGGACACACGTTCTCCGCGCAGGTGTCTTACAGTGGCACAACCCTCACGCTGAAGATCACAGACCTCAACACCAGTGCAGTGTTTACCAAGTCGTATTCGGTGAACATCCCGGCAGTGGTTGGCGGTACGACAGCGTACATTGGTTTCACAGGAAGCACGGGCAAGGAGACTGCTACACAGCAGATCCTTACCTGGACCTACACCAACTAATTACCCGTAACGGGAATGAACAGCGGGCAGATGTCTTGAACATCTGCCCGCTTTGTTTTGCCTGGAATACGGCACGGAACAATCATGGCATCTGTCAGCCAGCATTCAAGGGTACCCTACCCCTACCCCTATCCCATTGATTTCTATATGTATTTGATTCTATTGAGCCTCCTGTTAAGGAGGCCTGGCTATGCATATGATTCTAAAATGGAAATTCACAACAATATGATTTTCAATGGGTTAGGACAATTTTAGGTTATCTGAGCCTCTATGTATTTGATTCTTAAATAGAAAGCGTCAGCAATAACATTTCAAAGTAGATAGCCTGATACTTATCTCTTTGACAGAACATTCTGTCGCTCAGCGACTTTGATTTATCCAGAGCCTAAAGACTCAATACCCTTCAAAACCATTTATTTTCTCCCTATTTCTATTTTAGTGATTTCCAGTAATTCAAATGCCAGGAGAATTCTCTTTAGAATGTTGGGTTTATGCAGGTTTGGGGTTGACAGAGTTTTTAGAGTTTCTGTGAGCGCATTGGCGATTTGGCGTAAAGCGAGGAATGCCCTGGCCCGAGATAACAGGTTCCTAGCGCGTTTAGCAGGATGAATCGACGGCGTTGTGGTTGACGCTCGCACTGTGTTCTCCAGGTGTAAGCCATGGATATACTTCTTCACAACCCCCATCAAGAAGCGCCACGTCCTCGAACCCTTCGCTCC
>Ga0137415_10000329_pt1 | contig 44340 bp, 44 predicted proteins | sample CZODoug3_1_1_16f_FD_183082 | JGI IMG/M metagenome (GOLD analysis project Ga0137415, IMG submission 183082) | Vadose zone soil fungal communities from Angelo Coast Range Reserve, California, USA - CZODoug3_1_1_16fungal (Hybrid Assembly) | ecosystem: Environmental > Terrestrial > Soil > Vadose...
GTCCTCTCCTTCAACATGAACATGGTCGCGGATCCGATCGACGCCGCGATCGTGCACACGCACACCTGGTACACGAATTTCGCGGGGGCGATGGCGAAGCGGATCTACGGGGCGAAGCTCGTCGCGACAGTCCATTCGCTGGAACCGTTGAGGCCCTGGAAGCGGGAGCAATTGGGCGCGGGCTACGAGCTGAGCCTGTGGATGGAGAGGGACGGACTCCTCGCCTGTGACGCCGTGATCGCCGTCTCGCGGGACATGAAGGCGGACATCCAGAAGGCGTATCCGATCCCGGCGTCGAAGGTCGCGGTGATCCACAACGGCGTGGACCCGCAGAAGTATTATCCGCGGGATGGCCTGGAGAGCGTGAAGAAGTTCTCGATTCGTGGGCCGTATGTCTTCTTCGTCGGTCGACTCTCCCACCAGAAGGGGATCTTCGATCTGGTCGCCGCCATGGACCATGTTCGGGAGGGGACCACCCTGGTCCTGGCCACGGGCAAGCCGGATACCCCGGAAATCGAAGCGGACCTTCGGTCGGCCATCAAGTCCCGGAACGATGTGGTCTGGATTCGAGACATGCTCGAAGACCACGACCTCGTGAATCTGTACAACGAAGCGGCTGTGTTCGCCTGTCCTTCCGTCTACGAGCCGTTCGGGATCATCAACCTCGAGGCGATGGCCTGCGAGACGCCGGTCGTGGCCACCCGGGTCGGGGGCATCAAGGAAGTCGTCGTGAACGAGGAGACCGGGCTGCTCGTCCCACCGGGAGAGCCTGCGAAACTGGGCCGGGCGATCACCCGAATCTTGGAGGATCCCCAGACCGGCGCGAAGATGGGGAAGGCGGGCCGGCGGCATGTCCTCCGGAACTTCACGTGGGACCGGATCGCGGCCAGGACCCTGGAATTATATCGGTCGTTGACGTGATGGCCACGCGATTCGACGACGCGATCGCAGCCACGGACCGGGCGCTGCGTGCCTCCCGTCCGATGAGGACATGGCTGGGGTCCCTCCGCTGGTGCGGCGACTCGATCCGCGGGACGACGCGGCTTGCCGTGAAAGATCGTGCCCTCCTCTCGGAAACGGGAATCGAGGCGATCGTCTTCTTTCTCCTGCAAGCGACGGATCCGGACACGGGCGCACGGCCCATCCACCTCCCGCTCTCCATCGCGTCGGCCCGACTCGATCCGACCGCGTTCGAGCTCGAGGCGGACCGCCACAGGTTCTATGTGATGGAGGCCGAGCGTAGGGAGAGCTTCGCGCGTTTCGTCGTGGACGCGTTCCGACGGGCGGCGAAGGTTCCGACCGAGTCAGGGGACTCCCTGAATTTCCACGGGGAAGGGATTAGTGCCTTTCGAGGGGCCTCTCCGATTCCGGGCGGGGACACCTCGAACGTCTTGCTTCGGATCACGACCGGCTCGGGAGACGTCGTCCTGAAGTCGTACAAGTTTCTCGACACCGGGAATCGTGAGCCCGACATCCTGGCTCGGCTCCACGCCCTTAAGTTCCCGCACGTGGCCCGATTTCTCGGGGAGGTCGCACTCGGACGTGGGGTGGACCGCCTCGTCCTTGGGGTGGCGACCGAGCACATCGAGGCGGACGACCTGTTCGCGTGGCTTTGCGACGGTTGGCATCACACCTTGGATCGGGAGGTAAACCCGAACGAGGATTTCGCGGAGGCGACTCTCGATGTCGCAGCCGATCTCGGGGAGGCGACGGCGGCGTTGCATGACGCTCTCATCGACCGCCATCCGGGGTTCTGGCACCCCGAGCCGTTCACCGAGGAAGATTTCCGCGGCATGTTCAAATCTGCGACCCGATCCCTCGGAGCCGCTCTCCGGCGACTCGGTCAACTCGCTCATGCCGAGGAACCGAGCCTCGCCGAATCCGCCCGAATGGCCCGGACCCGACTCCTCGAACTTCGTGCGCCAATCGAGGAGACGTTGCGGCATCTCGAGGCCCACGTGGGCGGTGTGAAAAGCGTCATCCATTCGGACTTGCACCTGGCCCAAGTGCTGCGACGACGGGCGGACGGGGTGGTTCTTTTCATCGACTTCGAAGGGGAGCCCGAGCGGGTGCTGGGTGAGCGCGGTAGGAAACTACCTCCCCTCCGGGATGTCGGGAGCATGGTCCGATCCTTTGCCTACGTCCGGAACTACGTGATTCGGGATCTCGTCAGAGACGTCGCCAATTCGACATTGCCCTCCGAACCGGGGGTCCTCTTGGGTCCACAGGAGGCCGCGGTGGACCGGATGAGGGGGTGGGAAGAGGACATGGTCGAACGGTTTACGGGCACCTACCTCTCTCATTCTACGCTTCATCACACCCGCGACGCCAAGGAGGCCGGCCGCCTCATCCACGGGTGGGCGATGGAGAAAGCCCTCTACGAACTCGAATATGAGCTGAAGCATCGGGTCGCTAACTTTCCGATTCCACTCGAAGGAATCGCAGCCCTCGCGGGGGCTTCGCACAGCGGAAACGATTAAAGTGCTGGAGTCAGCCTCAGCCGCAGAGGGTCCGTCCGGACCCCAACCGGATCCGGTTCGAATCCCGACCGGGGCGGTTCACCCAGGCAGAATCGCGTGCGTGCGAGGAACGTTCCCTCTAATCGGTGGAACCGATGGGAATCCAAGTCGTTTTCACTAACCCCCTGGTCGCTTTGCAAGAAGCGTTCAGTTCCTCCGCGTTGGCTCAAGTGAATCGACCTGGGATGGATGTCGCACAAAGGGGAAGAGGAGGAGAACCGTTTGGTCCCCCTCGTGCAGGGACGGGACGACCTTCTGCTCCCGGCGTACCTCTGTTCCGTCCGACATTGACATCCCTACATGGAGAAACCGCGCATCCCTCCGGGTCCGCTACAACGGGAGGAACCTTCGGATCCGTACCCAAATTTGTCGGGTAGCGACAGGGATTTGCCCATGTGGAAGGATAAAGGTTTCAGCATGGCACGGATAACGCGGCGCGAGCTTGCCGCTCACGTTGCTCTTGCTCTGACGGCTTCCACCCTCGGAATCGTCTTATCCGTGGTTCTCGGGATACCGCCTTACTCGCTCCTGATGGCCCTTGTCGTGATCGCCATTCTGATTCCCACACAATTCGTTGCAATCCTCATTCAGGATTTGGTAGGGAAACGAAGGCGAGCGGTGACAGCGGGTTTCCTCCCTCCGAGGGCCAAAATCAGGTGATTGCGGCCTGGCTGACTGGGGCCGTAGCTGGTGTAGGCTCACGCACTCAACACAACTGACGAGAAGAACGACACATATAGACGCGGGTCGATGACACACGGGGTTGCCGCAAGACGACCCGGAGGGAAGGCGATGGACGAAGCGAAGGACATCGCGGCCTTGACCGTCGACGGAAGACCCATCGCGCTCGGGGCTCGCGACATCGAAGCTTTCCAGGGCGGCCTCCGCGGTTCGTTGGTTCGGGCCGGAGACCCGGCCTACGAAGACTCACGCAAGCTATGGAACGGGATGATCGATCGGAAGCCAGCATTCGTCGTCCGACCGACCGGGACGGCGGACGTGGTCGAGTGTGTGAACTTCGCGCGGGGCCGCGGCCTCCTCCTCTCCATCAAAGGCGGCGGACACAACATCGCGGGAACCGCCGTGGCGGAGGGCGGTCTGACCCTCGACATGTCCCGGATGAAGGGGGTCTTCGTGGATCCGACGGAGCGCAGGGTGCAGGTGCAACCCGGGTGCATCCTCGGCGACGTGGACCGTGAAACCCAGCTCCACGGACTCGCGACGCCGTTCGGCTTCGTGTCGGAAACGGGCGTGGCGGGCCTCACACTCGGGGGCGGCTTCGGCTACCTCACTCGTCGGTTCGGCTGGAGCGTCGACAATCTGTTGGAACTCGAAATCGTCACGGCCGACGGCCGTGTGGTCCGGGCCAGCAATCAGGAGCACCCGGAATTGTTTTGGGCGCTCAGGGGTGGCGGAGGAAACTTCGGCGTCGTCACGTCGTTCGCGTACCGCCTGCATTCTGTCGGTCCGCGGATCGTCGGCGGCCTGATCGCGTGGCCCGCCGATCGTGCGGCGGAGATCCTGGAGCTCTACCGACGGACCACGGCTTCGGCCCCGCGAGAGCTCTGCCTCGTGCTCACGATGCGCTTCGCGCCGCCCGCGCCGTTCATCCCCCCCGAATGGCGAGGCAAGCCCATCGTCGGCATCATCGCGTGCCATACCGGATCCCTCGAGCAAGGCCGCCGGGATCTGGCCCCGTTGAAGGAATTTGGCGGCGCCATCGTCGATGTCATCGCGGAGAAGACGTACGTCCAGCAGCAGAGCATGCTCGACGCCACCCAGCCCAAAGGAAACCACTATTACTGGAAGTCCGAGTACTTGTCCGCGCTCCCGGATCGGGTGCTGTCGGTCATCCGCGAACACGGGGCCCGCGAGACCAGCCCGTTGTGCCAAATGGTCCTGTTCCACATCGGCGGGGCGATCGGCGAGAAAGGTCCGCAAGACGGAGCAGTGGGGAATCGGGACGCCGCGTACGCCATGGTCGTGGCCGGAGGATGGCCGCCGAGTGACGGCGCCGGCCAGAAGCATATTGCCTGGGTCCGTAACGCGTGGGAAAGCCTCCGCCCGTTCTCCACCGGCGGACATTACATCAACTTCCAGACCGCGGACGAGGGCGAGGAGCGAATCCGCGCCTCGTACGGGCAGAACTTCGCCCGCTTGGCCGAAATCAAAGCGAAGTATGACCCCCAGAACCTGTTCCGGATGAATCGAAACATCTCGCCATCGGCATAGGACGCCTCCCGGCACGGGCTGGACGGCAGTGGCGTGATCTGCGCAGCATCCGACTAACGGGTGCGCCTTGGTCTCTCGCGTTCAAGGGTTCGACTTGAAATCCCCTGGACCGGGGGCGCGCGGAGGCGCAACGCGGTGGCCTTGACTTCTACGAGCACTGAGGATCCGCGTCTGAGTCCAAGGTCACGAATCGCAGAACCTGTGATTGCCGCAACGAGCGTTGCGGCCCCTACCTTCAAGTCAATCCGCCGAATCCCCCAGCGGCCTTCGCGACCCACACGAATCACGCGCGCGGTCCAAAGGTTTCGTGCGCTGGTTCTCGCCCTTCGCTCGCCAAGTTCGCCCAGAGTCACGGCCGAGGAAGGAATCTCGAGCTCAAATTCGTCCCCCGAGATGTGACGCCGGCGTTGCGAACGTTCTGGCCCCGGAGACGATGCGACGAGAACCTGGACACCCGCGTCCGGGACCTCAACGACCACAGGGGCGCGTGGCAACAGGGAGCCGACGAGGTAGCAGCGCCATCGCGTGCTACTTGGCGACTCCTTGTCGACCGGCTTGCGGGCGATCCTCGTTCCCCTCGCTGTAAGCGTTGTGTGCCCGCCGCCCCGACCCCCTGTCTGGCCTCGGACCAAAACGGTCCCTAGGGCGGTCTCCGCACTTCGGATCATGCGCAAGCCATTGCCGGGATCCATTCCGAGGCGCCGCGCGGCTGCGCGCAGACTGCCGGTCTGTTTGACTTCTCGGAGGAGAAGGGCCAGCCGGCCTTCCGAATACCGAAAACCTCGTGGTTTCGAGGACGAGGACCTTTCCCGCCTCGAGCGAGGGGAGACCATTGACCATCGATGTAGCGAGCCGCTAATAATCCTTGCCGCTCGTCCGTCACCTACGTCAGAGACTTCATATGGTGACCTGCGATTCGGGCGTGTTGTCATGACGACACGACTGAAATGGATGGCCGTCGTCATCGGGACGGCCGTCGTTGTGTCGACACTCGCGCTTTGGTTCCTGTGGATGGGTCCGCAGCCTCGAGTCCTGATCGTCGGAAGCACGACGACGACACAGGACACCGGCCTGCTCGACGTGCTCCAAGGGGAATACACGCGGCAGACCGGAAGGCCGCTGCGAATCGTCGTGGCGGGGACCGGCGGGATCCTTCAGCAAGGTCGGAACGGGGACCTCGATGTCCTGCTGACCCACGATCGGGCGCGCGAGCTGACGTTCGTCGCAGATCAACAGGGACTTTGGCGGAAGCCCGTGATGTACAACTGGTTCGTCCTCGTGGGTCCCGGCATCCGCACATGGAACAGCCCTCTGTCCGCGGAACAGCTCGCGCAAAATGCGTCCGCTTTTCTGGCCCTACTCTACGAGCACCGAAACGAGATTACGTTCGTCAGCCGAGGGGACGGTAGCGGGACCTATGCGAAGGAACTCGCCTTGTGGGCCGCGGCGGGCGTCAACGCGTCTCTCCTGAGCGGTTCGTGGTACAAGGAGACAGGCTCCGGGCAAGCGAACACTCTGCGGGTGGCGGCGGAGTTCGCCGGCTACGCCTTGACGGACGAGGCGACCTGGGACCTCTTGCAGTCGCAAGGGCTCACAGGGAACCTGACCGAAGTCGTCCGTGATTCGGCCCGGATGAAAAATCTGTACGGGGTCATCCCGATCAACGCCGCCGTCCACCCGAAGGCATACGAGGAGGGTGCCTTGGCGTTCGCGGCGTGGCTGACCGGAGCGGCCGGGCAGGCGATCGTCGCGAACTTTCAGGTCGCCGGCAAACCGGCGTTCTACCCGGACGCAAGTGACCCGAACGGATAGGACGCACGATCCAACGGAGCTGAACGATGGCCATCCCGCTCGACGAACTCGTGAACATCACCTTGCTGACGGTCGCCGTCACCGTCGGTGCGACGGCCCTGGGCTCCTTGCTGGGCGTCCCCTTGGGTTTGGTGCTGGTCCTCGAGCGGTTTCCCGGACGCGGTGCGATTCGGACCATCGTCTACGCGCTCTATGCCTTTCCACCGATCGTTGCCGGCGTCCTCCTCTACCTTCTCCTCCGTCGGGAGGGTCCTCTCGGGAACCTCGGACTCCTCTTCACACCTGTGGCCATTCTCTTGGGGGAAACGCTCCTCACGACGCCGTTGATCGCCGGTCTGACCGTTTCCGCCGTGGCGGAGCTTCCGCCGGAGGTCATCGAGATCGTCGACTCGGGCGGACCGTCGCTCCCTCAGCGGGCGATCGCCCTTCTCCGGGAGGCCCGATTCGGTGTGACTGCGGCCGTCCTTGTGGGGTACGGGCGTTCGCTTGCGGAGGTTGCCGCGGCGCTCATCTTGGGCGGGAACATCCGAGGGGAGACACGAACCCTCGGCACCGCAATCCTGCTCGAAGTCAATCAGGGCGACTTCGAATTCGCCCTGGCACTGTCGGCTCTCATCCTCGTCCAGGCGCTCTTCATGGCGTTCCTGCTCCGTCGGCTCCAGCGCGCGGAGCGAGCGTTTGCGCATCGCATCGACACGTCGCATCGACGGCCGAAGCGGCCGACATCCAAGAGGACCGGCGCGGAGGGATGACCGGTTGGCCGACCTCCGAGTCGATCGCGCATGCAATCCGCCGGAGTTCGCCCTGGCCCAGGTCGGGGTTGCGTTGGAAGGCCGTCCGCTCCTTCAGGGGGTGGACCTCGCCTTGCCGCGCGGCTCCTTCGTCGTCGTCCTCGGACCGACGGGGGCCGGAAAGACGACCATCCTGCGCCTCCTGCTCGGGCTGCAACAACCCAGCGCTGGAAAGGCCCTCGTCGATGGGGGAGAGTGGTCGACTCTGAATCGCGCCGGACGCGCGCACGTTCGGCAGCAGATCGGGTACGTTCAACAACACGTCGGGCTTCTCAAGGCGCCTGTCCTGTACAACGTCACGCTGCCTCTCCGATGGCGTGGCGTTTCCCGGGAAGTCGCGGACCGGCGCGGTAAAACAGCAATGGCCTCCGTCGGCCTTTCTGGGTATGAACAAGAGCCTGCCTTGAGCCTCTCCGGCGGGGAGCGTCAACGTCTCGCGATGGCGAGGGCCTGCGCAATCGAACCGGACGTTTTGTTCCTGGACGAGTTTACGAACCATCAAGATCCGGCCCACGAAGATTTGCTGGAGGCTCTGGCCCATGGCTTCCATGGCCAGGGTGGCACGATTGTCGTCGTCAGTCATCGTCTGGATCAGGTACGCCGCATGGCCACTCGGGGCGGCGACGCGGTTGAGATAGCGATCGTCGTCGACGGACGGGTGTACGTCTGCACCTGGCCTGTGTTGCAGAGGCTGGCCACGGAAGAGGCGGGACCAGGTCCTTTTCTTCGCCGGCTCGCTTTGGCGAGCGAGTCCGAAGTCGCCTTCGCCTCCATGCCCACGTCGTGAACGCCGAGCTTCGTTTCGCGTCAAGGAAGGATCTTGACTTGGGAGCCCAAGGCCTGCGGCGGAAAGCCCCGGTTCCAGCGGACCCGGACCGCCCCCTTCGAACCGTGGCGTGCCACGACGCGGCCCTGAATCCGGAGGCCGTCCTCGCGAAGCCACACCGCGCGGGCTCCGACGGCCTTTGCCGCAACGTCTACGCTGGCCATCTGAACGATGGTTTGGTAGCTGTCCTGTTTGAACTTACTTTGGCGGAACGCGGTGACCTTTCCAGACAATTCGGTTTTCGCCATACCTGCACCGCCACTGCCCCCGGACGCATAAGCGCTTCGTAGCGCAGCGACGGGCGTAACGACCTCTCGGACCTGCCGCCCAGCGAATCAACGGAGGAGTCCGGCCGCTTTCAGCTCGCCCGTGATCCTCTCGACCGCCTGCTCGACGTCCTGCGGCTTCCGCGCCCCCGTGCAGACGAGCTTGCCGCTCCCGAACAGGAGGACGACGACCTTCGGCTCATCGATCCGGTAGACGAGGCCGGGGAACTGTTCCGGCTCATACTCGACCTTTCCCGCTCCGAGGGAGATCGCGATCGCATTCAGGTCGATCTGTGCACCGAGGTCCGAGGTCGCGACGATGTTCTGGACCACGATCTCTGGGTTCTTATGGACCGGGATGCCCGCGGCCCCGATCTGCTTCGCGACGAGGTCGATCGCGGTCTTGACGTTCTCAAGGCTCTTCGCGCCCGTGCACACGACCTTCCCGCTACGGAACAGGAGGATCGCCGTCTTCGGTTCCTTGAGCCGGTAGATCAACCCAGGGAACTGTTCCGGCTCGTACTCGGCCCCTCCGAGGACGCGGGCGATCGCCTGGAGGTCGAGTTCCTCCCCGAGAGAAGTCGAAGCGACGACGTTTTCAATCTTGATCTTCGCCAAGGACACACCATCGAGGGCCGGAGGCGGCGCTCCGGCGCGCCGGCTCCGACCGGACGCAGGTAGTCCGTTATATAGTTAGGTCGTCCGCGGGCTTGTTCCGAGGCCACCGTCCGATTCCGGATAGGGGCGGATTGCGGCTCGGCGGTGTGACCCCGACTTTGGGGAAAGGCGGAAGGCCTCCCGGACCTCCTGAATGCCTCCGAGTTAGGGTCCGAAAGCCGAAACGGGCATGCGTATCAGAGACGGTCCGGTTCTCGAATCGACAGGGAGAGGTCGGTAACATGCTCGACCGGGAAGGCGAACTCCACCTGGTCGGGTTCTTGGCGACGCTCGCCGGCCTGGCTCGGAATCGTGGTGGGCGTCTGCCAGTTCCAGGTCGGCTCCGCCTCGTCCACGACCGTGCGTGCGCATTTCTCCTTGCTCCTGGTCGTCTTCCTGTTTACGGCCGCGCTCGCGCATCTCGGCGCGTTGCAAGGTCGCGATGTCGCCTCGTTCAACTTGGCCGTGCTCGGCTATTTCTCCGCGCTCCTCGGGTTTGAGGTCGGACTCGCAGCCGCGAGCCTCCTTCCAGTCGACATTCAATTTGGAGGATTCTGGGTGATCGCCACCGCCGCCGCCCTCCCTTTCTACTGGACGTTGCAACGTTGGCATCGTAAGCTCGAATGGAGCCCCGGCTCGTGTTAGACCATCCGGGGTGGGTGGGTTCGCTCGACCGGGGATTAGTCTTTTCCATTGGAGACACATCTCACGGATTGTGGCGTTTCGTTTTGAGTCCGACCTTCGTGGACCGGTCGCGACATGGCTTCGCGACGCCGGATTCGACGTCCGAATCGAGGTCCCGATTCTCGGTCGGCGAGCAGATCTTGTCGGCTCGCGCGGAACGAGTGTGACGGCGATTGAAATGAAAATGCATCGATGGACCGAAGCGCTTCGACAGGCGATCGCGTACCAGCTCGCCGCCGACCGCGCCTGGGTCGCGATGCCTCTCGGGGCAGCATGTCGCGCCTATCGCCAACGTTGGACCTTCCAATCGGAAGGAGTCGGGCTCCTCGCGGTCGATGACCAGGGGCGGGTTCGCAGTCCCATCCTCGCTGCGCCTTCTCCAAGGTTACTGCCGTTCGTGCGGGAGAAGGTCCTCGAGAGTTGTCGTACCGATGCACTAGTCTTACAATTCCCAGGGTGAAGCTCGAACTCTCATTCCTGATCGGGTAGCTCCGCCCAATACTCCGTCAGGAGACGCTCCTTCGTGCCATTCTGCGCTCGCGCGAGTATCCGAGAATGAATAGGGCAACTCCGATGGCGATCAGAGGTACGCCGAGTTCGAACGTGCCAAACGCAAACGAGATGGCCGAGAACCCGATGAGGAACACGCCCACGTGGGTGAGCCGCTCCCCTCGGCTCAGGTGGAAGACCTCCTCGAGGATTTGCTTGCGGTATCGGATCATCAACGCGACGAGGATGAGGAAGGCGACCGCAGCGACTAGGAACTCGAGGGTGAGCTCGGAATAGTAATCGTCGAACGTCAGGAGGAGCCCGACCTCGTCGCCGACGAACCCGGCCCCGACGCCGAAGACGACCGCGTAGACCCGAGCGAGCTTTTCGTCGTTGTCCACGATGCCCAACCAGCCGGCGACCCCCATCATCGCGAGCCCGTACCAGAAGTGATGGAAGTGGATTCCCTGGGTGATGACCATGAGGCTCGGGAACGCGAGGTGGAAGAGCCGCGCCCCGAAGAAGCCGCCCAGGAACGCCAGGGTCGCCAGGAAAGACAGTCCGTGCTCGAATCGGCGTCCCTTCGATAGCGGGAACACGAATCCGCCTCATCGAAAGGACATGTGGATTCGCCGCATCGTCGCTCCAACGTATAGCATGCCCAGGCCGACCGCGATCATCGCCCCACCCGAGGCCTCGGGGGCCTGCATCATCGGGAGCACGCGGCCCAACATCGCCAGTCCCACAGCGAGCATCAGGACCCCGTACACGATCATCAAGAAGCCCTCGCTTCGGCGCCGGGGCGTCCTGCGCATCCCGATCATTTGGACGGTGCTCCCGAGGACGACACCGCCGAGGAGGAGCAGCAGGATCGCGCCGACATAGCCCCAGGTCACGCCCAGCCCGGTTTCTGTGGAGGCCATCGGGGCGGTCGCGAGGATCAAGAGGCCCACGCCCAGATCGAGAGCTCCTCCGGCGATTCCTAGGACGATGGAGACGGTCCTCGGAGTTCGGCTGGCGGCGGACATCTCGGGCTGCATGGTGTCAGGCCTTCAACGCTTTCCAGAGTAGCGGCAGGCTCACGTCGTACCGGTAGTCGATGTCGGAATGGGTGTCCTCGAACTCCTGGTACACGTGTCGGATCCGCCGGTCGAGGAGCTTCCGGTGCAAGGTGCGCGCTCCCCAGATCAGGTTGAACTGGTCTTGCGTGCCGCAGTCGATGTACACAAGCCGCAAGCGACGCAACCGAGCGCCGTAACGATCCACCATGTTCACCGGATCCCACGCGCGCCAGCGCTCCCAGACGTCGGGGCGCCACTCGCCGGTCTCGAGGTCAAACGGGAAGTCGATCCCCATTTCCTTGCTCCGCGGATTCGGCGAGTAGTGCGCCGCCATGCCGATCGTGTTCAGGATTGGGTACATCTCCTCCCGCCGTCGGTTCGGCTCTCGCCAGTACCAGCGGAGCCATTTCGCGGGGCCCCCGCGCCGCCGGAACGCCGCGAGGGCTTTCGGGAAGTCCATCACGTAGCAGAATTCGAAGAGGGCGTCCCCGGAATGATCCGCCAGCGCCGACCAAGCGTCGGGATGCAACATTCCATGGACGATCGAGCCGTATCCTCCGGAGGACTTCCCCCAGATTCCACGGCGGGAGACGCGATACTTCGATTCGACGAACGGGACGATCTCCTTCCGCAGGTAGTCGTCGTAGCGGCCCGTCGCGCTCGAGTTGATGTACTGATTCCCGCCAACCCGCGTGAAGCAATCGACCAGGGGGACGATCATTGGGCCCATCTTCCCGGTCCGGATGAGGCGGTCGAGCTTCGACGAAAGGTCCTCGCCGAGCGGATCGATGCCAAGGAGCATCTTGCCTGTGCCCGTATAGCCAACGATCCCGTACGCCGCCGGATAGCGTTTCGTCGGATCGTATTTCGGCGGCAGGTAGATCGCGACGTCCCGTTTCGTCGGGTCCCCCAGGGCATTGCCTTTCAGCACTCGCGAGTCGAACGTCTCGACCACGACCTCCCCGCCGGGCATACCAACCTCGACGAGGGCAGCCGGGCGCAGAGCATTAAGGCGTCGGGTTTGAGCCCGGAGGGATCCGGCGGCCCCGAGGCTTAGAAATGGAAAATGAAGGCGATGATCCGAGAGATGAGGATCGCGACGACCGAAAGCGTGATGGCCGACAACCGTCCCAAGATGCCGACGTCGTAGGGCCACACGGCCATGGCAGACACTTTCCGATCCATCATGTCCACCCGGAAGAGGTGGCCGACATCTGGCGAGGCGTGGGGTCCCGCGCTCTCCTCGAAGACCGGCTTCAACTTCGGCCGGAGTCGAGCGGATTCCTGATGCTTCTGGTGAAGCATCCGTTGGTGGAGTCTCCGCAGGGGCAGGAAGAACAACACGAGACCGACGACGACGAGCCCGGTGAGAAATCCGCCGACCCCGAGGATGTCGGCGGCCGTGGGCGTCGACGGCGACCCCGTGACCGCGAGCAGGAAAAGTCCGATGAAGACAAAGTACCCGAAGGCGAGGGAGAGCGACAAGGCGCCGAGCGGCTTGAGCCCGAGGAAAGAGTCCTCGTAGTACGGGCGCAGCGTGAGCGTAGCGCCTCCGAAGCGATGGATGCCCAAGGAGATGCTCCAGAACGTCCAGACGACCGAGGAGAGCCCCAACGTCGCCACCGCCAGCGACAGGATGTCGTAAATCGACGCAGCGAACTCGAGCCCGGAACCGGGGCCGGCGTTGAACACGAACGGGGACGCGCCCGTGCCGAGAATCGCCGCGGCGTTGACCGCCACGAGAAGGGCAACGAGGAACAGGAACCAGGCGACAAGCTGGGGTCGGGGTGCCGCGACCTCGGAGAAGATCCGGCGAACCTCGTCTTCCCGATCTGGCAGGAGAGGCGAAAGAACGCGGCCCGCTTCGACGAGCTTCCGTCGCATGTAACGCGGGGCGTAGAACGCGTACGCGATCAGGAGGTCGGTCAACAAGGAGGAGGGCGTGAGCGCCGCGGCAAGGGCCTTCGAGAGGTTCGACGTCTGCACATAGCTGGTGAACGCGACGTCGAGAACCCCAAACAGGACAAACCCAACGAGAATGCACCCGATCGCGTACGGGAGTCGAAACGCGAGGATGAATCGCTCGGCCAGCGTGGGGGAGTCAGGTCCCCGGAGCGCCCCGGCCGATGCGGTCGAAGTGTTCGCTGCGCCGGACGACGTCGACTCCGCCACGATCCGCCCCGCTCGATTGGTAGTAGCCTCGGCTCAATGAAGATTTCGGACGGACGATGGCGTCGCTGCCGACGAGGCCCGCCGCCATCGAAGGCCGCATCAAGGCTTGTTTTCGATTTCGATACCCAGCCCACGCCGATTAAATAGTCCGGAGCGAACCGCGGGAGCCTTAGGAGCGCCTGCGATGATTCGAGTGCCCAACCGTTTCGTGTGTCTCTCCCGCCGAACGATTCCGATCGGCGTCGTCACAGCCCTCCTCGCCGTGGCCATGCTGGCGTTCCTCATGCCGCGCGTGGCGGCCGCCCCGGCGGCACCGCACTTCGGGCCGAACGTCCAGATCGACGTCCCTCCGGTGTACCGAGCTTCGTTCTTTGGGCCATCGCCCTCGATCGCCGCGGGAACGAACGGCGTCGTGTACCTCGCCTTCGCGGGTTGGTCCGGATCGACGACCGGCGATGACATTGACTTCACCATGTCCTCGGACGGAGGCCGCTCGTGGTCGCCTCCCATCCGTGTCAATGACGACGCGGCCGGGGCGGCGCAGGCGGAACCGTCCCTGGCGTTGGACTCCGCGAACAACATCTACATCGTCTGGACCGATGCGCGGAGTGGGAACAACGACGTATACTTCGCGAAGTCGGTGAACGGCGGCCAGACCTTCGGAGCGAACCTCCGAGTGAACGACATAATGACGAACAGCCAGTCCGAACCGGACCTCGCGGTCGATCCCGTGAACCCGCACCTCGTCCATGTCGTGTGGACCGATACTCGGAGCCCGATCCTGGGACCGGACATCTTCTACGCGAATTCCACGGACGGCGGGCTGAGCTTCAATCCCTCGGTCCGCGTGAACGACGACGTCACGAGCACCGAACAAGGCCAGCCCGCCATCGCCGTGGCGCCCAACCGCGATGTGTACGTGGTCTGGCGGGACCCCCGGAGCGCGGCCAAGGGGCCGGACATCTATTTCTCGAAGTCGAGTGACCTCGGCGCGACCTGGTCGCCGAACATCTACGTGAACAGCGATGTCGGAAACGCGGTCCAACAGGATCCGACAATCGCGGTCGACCTCGCGGGCACCATCTACGTCGCCTGGACCGACGGCCGCAACGCGAACACGGCCCCGGACATCTACGAAGCCTGGTCCGCGAACGCGGGCGCGTCGTTCGGAGCGAATGTTCAGGTGAACGACGACCGCGGTCTCGCGCCCCAACTGAACCCGAGCCTCGCCGCGAACGCGGGCAAGATCCAGATCGCATGGGCGGACTACCGCACCGGCGGCTCGACGAACTACGACATCTACACGGCGTCCTCGCAGGACGGCATCACTTGGTCGGCGAACATGAAGGTGAACGATGATACCCTGCCGAACAACTTCCAGATGAACCCCAGCATCGCCGTGGACGCGGCGGGGGACGTCTTCGCCGCATTCCTCGATACTCGGGCGATTGGCTGGGACGTGTACGCGGCGACCCTCGATGTCGTCGCGCCCACCGCGAACGCCGGATCGGCCGTGACGGTCGACCAAGGCGCAAATGCCGCATTCGACGGACGCGGCTCGTCCGACAACTTCGGCATCGCCGGCTATAGCTGGGACTTTGGCGATGGAGCGAGCGCGATCGGAGCGAGCGGGACTCATGTCTATGCGACGCCGGGCGGCTACACCGCGACCTTGACGGTATGGGACGACTCGGGGAACATCGCGACCGACACGCGGAGCATTACGGTGCGAGACATCCAGGCGCCGGTACCGCACGGCAGCGGAGACCGGACCGTCGACGAGGGTCAGTCCCTCTTCTTCGATGCGTCGGCGTCAACCGACAACGTCGGTGTGACATCGTATCGGTGGGACTTCGGGGACAATTCGTCTGCGACCGCCGCGGCGGCCAGCCACGTCTACGCTCGACCGGGGGCCTACACCGCCAGCCTGACGGTGATGGACGCGGCCGGCAACTCTGCGACGTCGACGTTCAGCGTGAGCGTTCGCGCCGTTTCTCCGAAGGCGAGTGACCTCCTCGGGATGATCCAGGTCCTCGAGGCGATCATCGCTCTCCTTGCGGCGGCTTTGGCGTTCGTCGGCTGGCTGCTGTTCGGAATGCGGAAGCGGGACCAGCGGCCACCGGCGCCAACATCGGCGCGGCCGATGAGCCCTCCACGCGAGCCGATGCCCCCGTTGCCCCAAGCACAGCCGCCGCGAGAGGCAGACCCCCTCGACATGACCTTCCCGCCGACGCCTCCGAACGGCCCCTAGCGAAGATGCAAAGGCGGACCCCAGGGTCCGCCTGCTCTCCTTTCTATTCGCGCCTGCGCCCTACGCCTTGTACTCGACTAGGGCATAGACGTTGTCGTCCGGGTCGAAGAACCGCGCCCGGATGCCGCCCCAGTCCTGGGCCTCTGCCTTCTCCTTGAATCGAACGCCTTTCGCCATCAGCTGTTCCTGCGACCGATAGATGTCGCTCGTCGTGAAGCCGATCCCCGTCTCCTCGCCGATGTGGGCCATGTCCGCATCGTAGTCCGCGGGGTTGTCGTAAATCTCTTTCCTCGGGGTAAAGGGCGTAATGGCCGTGGCCTTCGGCGACAGCTGGTAGGAATCGAAGCCTTCCTCTTCGCTTGCGGCCCGCTGCCGGCGCATGCCGAAAGCCTTGCGGAAGAATTCGCCCGTCTTCTTCGCGTCGCGCGACGCGACCGTCACGAATCCGAGGACCGACAGCCCAGCCCGATGGACCTTCGGTTTCGCGGGCTGCGCGAGGAACAGGACGTTGCCATCCGGGTCCGTGAAACGACCGAACGTCCCCTCGTCGCCGTCGACCGCGGTCTTCACTCCCTTCTTCTTGAGATCCGCAATCGTCCGCTTCAGGTCGGAAGTGATGAAACCGATCCCCGTGACGCCGCCAATCATCTTCAACCGGGACTCGTACATCTCCCGGCCCCACTCCGGGACCGGCTGCCAAGGTGTGAGGGCCGCGTCCTCGCCACCCTTCGTCGCACCGAGGGCCAAATAGCCCCACTTGGGCATCGACGATCGCACCTTCAGCCCGATCTTCTTGGTGTAATACGCTCGCGTCGCTTTCAGGTCCTTCACATAAATCTCGACGTCCGTCAACTGTAGTTTCGCCATGGGGTTCTCTGCCGCGCTCCCCAACGCGTCCGCCGCCCATAAAGGAGTCGAAACTCACCCGAACGTGACGACGCAATCCTCCGGCCGCTTGTCTTCCCGCAGGCGGGAGAACGACGGCGCGCGCATGTGGCGGTCTTTCGAGAACTCGAGGAAGTGTGCTTCGACGACGATCTCGGGCTTCGTCCAGAACCCGACGTGGGCATCGATCTCCGGCACTTCGGGGAACGGACACTCCTCTTGCCGCAAAGCGCGGAGCCGTTCGAAGAGCGTCCGCCGCAACTTTTCGGAGAAACCGGTCCCGACCCGGCCAACATGGAAGAGCGCGCCCTCGAAGTACGCCCCGAGGATCAGGGACCCGAACGTGTCCTCTCGCTCGCCTTCGCCCGAGGTGATCCCGCAGATGATGCAGTCCAGGGTCGTCTTCTTCTTGATCTTGATCCAGTCCTTGCTCCTCCTGCCGACGTGGTACCGGGTCTCCTTGTGCTTCGCGATGATGCCCTCGAGGCCCCGCGCGATGACGGCGTTGTAGTAATCGACCCCGCGGCCCTCGATGTAATCGCTCAGGACGACGCGATCGTCGACCTCGACCAGATCGGGCAGGATCGCCTTGCGCTCCATCTGGGAGAGGCCCATGACCGACTTGTCGCCGACGTAGAGGACGTCGAACACGATGTAGGTCGCCGGGAGAGTCTTGGCGAGATGGTTGATCTTGATCTGGCCGCTCGCCTGCTCCCGTTGTTGGAGTTTCTCGAAGCTCGGCAGCGGACCGTTCATGACGACAATCTCCCCGTCGAGGATCGCCGGCTTCCGCGTGTGGACCGCGAGGTCCGGATACCGCGACTCGACGTACGACAGGCGACGGTTCTGAAACCGCAGGCCGTCGCGCACGATGGCGAGGGCCCGGGTCCCGTCCCATTTCAGCTCGAAGATGTGGTCCTTCGAATCGAATGGGGTCTCGCGGCTTTCCGCGAGCATCGGCTTGATGACGTGCGTGTACGGATCGAACGGCGCCATCCGCTCAGCTGGCCTTCGCGGCCTCGAGGCTCGCCTTGAGCGCGGCCATCAGATCCTGCGTCGGCCTCGTCTCGACCTTTGTGACCGACGGCAATTCCTTGCCCTCGACTTTCGCCTGGATGAGCGCCATCAGGGCGTCCCGGTAGCGGTCCCGGAACTTCGACGCGTCGAACTCCGTCACGAGCGTCTTGATGAGCTGGAGGGCGAGGTCGAGCTCCGCGTCGGTGATGACGACGGGCCGGGTCGCGGGGATCTCGGGTGGCGGCTTGACCTCATCTTGGTACATGAGCGTCGTGAGGACGAGGCTCCCGTTGAACGGGCTGATGGCGACGAGCTGCTCCTTCTTCCACAGGACCGCTCGGGCGAGCGCGACTTTCCCCGTCCGCATGAGGGCCTGGCGGAACAGCTCGAACGGCTTCAGGCTGATCTCCTCCGGCCCGAGATAGTAGTTCCGCTCCCGGTACAGGGGCGAAATCTCCGTCGAATCGACGAAGCCCGCGACCTCGAGCGCCTTCGTCGCCTCGAGCGGGATCTTCTCGAAGTCCTCGTCCTTCAGGATGACGTATTGGCCTTTCGCATACTCGTAGCCCTTCACCATCTCCTTCGAGTCGACGGGGACGTTGTCCTTCGGGCAGATGTACGGCCGCTTGAGGGCGGTCATGCACGTCGCGTGCAGCGTCGTGAAGGAAAGGTCCTTCGTCTCGGTCGCGCCGTACAGTTTGACGGGGATGTTCACCAGGCCGAACGCGATCGCGCCACTCCACAAGGCTCGGGCCATTGTCGGTCCTCCAGAGGAATTCAAACGAAGGGCCATGAGGCTCTTAACAATTTGTCCTCGGCGGTTAACCTTGTTTAAGGTTGACCTGCGCGCCGCCGGCCACGAACGTCGTCGCGGATTGCGCAATCGATATCCTGGAGGGTGGGCAATCAGTCAGCGGATGAGCGGTCCTTCGATCGGTCCCCCTCCTGAAACGCCGACCTCCGTCCCGGCCTCCGGACCACCGCCGTACGGGACCCCGCCGTTTCCACAGATGTACTATCCCGCCCCACCGCCGAGGCGCAACAACCTGGCGCTGATCATCGTCGTTGTTGTCGTCGTGGTCGTCCTCGTCTCTGTGGTCATTTCGGCCGTCTTGTATATCCTGGTGTCCGGTTTAATCAGGGCTCCGAATCCTCCTCCCATCGTCGCCTTCGGGCCTGTCGAGATGACGGGAGGGAACGCGACCATTGCTGTCTCGACTTCCGGCGAAATCGCCCCCTCGAGTCTCCAAGTCAGGCTAACGGCGAATGCCTCGGGGAGTTCGAAGAGCTTGCCTCCGCCGAACGGCTCGATCGTCTTGATCGCGGGGGGCTACACTCTGCGTGTGTTTTGGCTCGATGAAGACAACGATCAGCTCTTCGGTTCTGGCGATGTGCTGAGGGTCACCGGAGACTCAGCCCCGCTGCCGGGTTCGACGACGTTCAGGTTGGATCTCCTGGCCACGGGGATGCTCGCGGAAGCAACCTGGATAACCCCCTGATCACGTCTCGCCCACCGCCGTTGGGCAGATGCCGAGCCGAGCGACACTTGGCCGGGGAGTTCAACGGCCACTCGGATAGCGCGCCGCGAAGAGGTTCTCCGGAAATCCGAAACCGAGCTTGCCGGTCGTGGCGTAGCGGTACAACGCCGTCACCAAGATGCTCTGAGCCGCGGAGCCGACGAGGCCCAGGATCAGCCAGTAGACGACCGCGATCCCGAAGCCAATCGCCAGACCGGTCACTCCGCCGACGGCGAACCCGAGGAGGGGCACGAGCAACGCAGGGAGCGCGAGCAAGACGATGATCCCGCCCAGCGACAGGTATCCGCCCGCGGCCTCGCCCCACGTCCGTCGCAAGAGGGATCCGCTTCGCTTCACCGCGGCCCATGGCCCGATCTTCTCGAAGATCAGCACCGGGACGACGAGGTACGTGATAATGCCCCAGGCGGCGCCGAGGGCTCCCGCGATGATCCGTCCGAGGAACCCGAACCTTTCGGCGATCGCTCGTAGGATCAGGCCAACCGTCGCCGTCACCAGCGCCCACCCCGCGATCCGGCGGACGTTCTGCCGCGCCACCCTCAAGCCGTCGGAGATCGTCGGGTCGCCACCGTTCAATCGAATCATCGCGGCGCCCATTACGGCGGCGTTGAAGTAAATCGACACGAAGAACGTGACGAAGTAGACAATCGCGAGTCCCGCGTAGAACAGCCAGAATCCGAATACGTCCGAGGGAGCGGTGAGGAAAAAGATCGTAATGAAGAACACGATCCAGACGGCGCCGGTGATCAACAGAGACAGGAACGGGAGAAGGATGAGTCCCTTCTCCTTGCGAAGGACGCCGAGGCTCACCTTCGTGAGCTGCCAGCCGATCCGGAGGCGCTCGAGGAATCCGAGCTTTCGAGGCGCGGCAGAATACGGCGAGGACGGGACAGTCGGCGTGGGGGCCCACATGGGAATCGGTCGACCATGCGGCATCCTCCAGTTGAACCCTCCGTCGGAATCCCCTCCGAGACAGCCGTGCCCCAGAGAGATCTGCGAACCCTCGACCGGAGGGCTCGAGAGCGGGTGAGTTCCGCCGGCAACGTCTAGATCGTCCAGGCCCCGTCCTGGATCACGGCCTTCCCGCCGATCTCCACCGTTCCATGCGCGAGCGGTGCCGAGAACCCGTAGCTGCTGTCGTTCTTGCCGCCCGCATCGCGGTTATCCCCGATGCCGATGCTCACGGTGCCGGACACGATGCTGTTCTGTAGGAATCCGGGCAGCGCCTTCGGGTTCAATCCCAACCCGACCCCGCCGAATACGTCCTTCGCGCCGGAGGCCTCGGCCCAGTTCGTCTGCGCGAACTGCACGTTCTTCTTCGCGGAAAAGTCCGTCACCTTCCCGTTCCGGAACGTCCAGGAGAGGCCTTCGATGAGCCGGCCCCGCTGCGGGATCGAGACGTCCGCCACGAAGGTGCCGTTGGCGCTTTCTTCCACCGGGGCGACGCCGACCTCTCCGGTGGGCAGGTCGACTGACCGGCTCGCGAGCGTGCCGACCGCGAGGTCCTCATCGCTGATGACCCCGTCGTGGACGTACGGCTTCCGCTCGGGTCCGGCGAGGCGGAACTTCAGTTTGGTCCCGTTGTCCGCGGTCACGCGGACGTCGACGGGTCGGGAAATGAGGCCGGCGACGAGATTGCCGAGCGACGCCAGCCGCTCCTGGTTCACCACGCTGGCCGCCTCGACCATCGCCTTCCATTTCGCGTAATTGAAGCCGTATGTCTTCGCCCGTTCCCGGGTGACGGAGCCAATCGCGACGGCGACGTTCTTCGGCATCTTCTCGAATGCTTTGTCGAAGTGGGCCTTCTCTCCCTCGAACATCGCGGCGAATTTCTCCCGAGGAACGGTCGCCATGGGAGCGGGATTTCGAGGGCCGAAGAACCAGATGTACGAGTTCACGTAGTCGAGGAGGCCCACGCAATGGCCCGAAACCCGATGGAGACTTTCGACGGAGTAATTCTTGAAATTGCCGTAGAATAACGCGTCCGTATCCAGCCAGAGCGCGGGATCGGCGCCCGCCTTCTGGCACTCCAACGCGGTCTGCTCCGCGAGTTCCATCGTATGCGGATACGTCGAGATCAGCACGACCTCGTCCGGTTTCGGTCGAAGGCTTCCCTTCACGATGCTTTTCGCCAACGTCTGCGAACTGACCATAAGATTCCCCGGCCCCGAATGGGTGATGGAGCATAAACGGATTCCGGGTCGACGTTCTCAGGGTCGCGAGCAGAGTGAACGCTTATCCCGGCGGCCCGCGTTTCCGTCTCGCGGGGGTTCTCTCTTGGAGCGCAAGGGTCTCGTCATTGGCTCGATCGGCGTTGTCCTCGGGCTTGTCGTCCTCTCGATGTCGAATGCGGTCGCGGCACGGATCGACTTCAGCAAGCCGCTGGTGATCGGCTATGCCGCGGGAGATGATTGGGAGCCGGATGTCGCCGCCGACGGGAGCGGGAACGTGTACGTCGCGTGGGGCCACTTCGGCGGGGTGCCCGGCTGCGGGACATGCTCGAGTCCGGCCGCGATGATTGAGGTCTCTCACGACGGCGGCACGACATGGGGCGCGCCGAAGCCGCTGAACCCGACCCCGAATCCGCAGGGCAATTTCCAGGTCGACCTGCAGGTCGCCGTGAACTCCGCCGGCACGGTCTTCGTCGCGTACCTCGATGGCAAGAATACCGTGGCGCAGCGCTCCGAGAATCATGGCGAGACGTTCACCGCACCCATCGCCGTCAACGGGGACGTCAAGAACGGGCCGACCGACAAGGTGGGCCTCGCGGTTCGCGATTCCGAAGTCTACGTGAGCTACAGCGTCGCGCAGAAGTTCTTCGTCGCCTCGTCGCACGACGGCGGGACGACGTTCGCGTCCGTCCAGGTCAACCACGAGACGAGCACGTACGGTTGGACGCTCACCTCGGGCGGCGCCGTCGACTCCCACGGGACCGTCTACTTCAGCTGGGTTGGAATCAAGAAGAGCGGAAACGCCCTCGGGTTGCAGGACCTCTTCGTCACGAAGTCATCGGATGGCGGGCAGTCCTGGACGACGAGTTACGCCGACCGCGGCATGCCACCCGGCCCCGAGTGGAAGAATTGCTGCGGCTGGGACTTCTGGGGACCGCAAGTCGTCGTGACGGTCGATGCGTCGGATCGCGTGTATGTCTTGTACAACGCGGGAACGCGCGATAGCGGCCCACCGAGTGTCTGGTACCGATCGTCGTCGGACGGCGGCGCAACCTGGTCGGCGCGCGTCGCGATCCACTCGTCGATCGGGAACGCATGGGCGCTCTTTCCGGCGATCGAGGGGGGCAAGGCGGGCGAGGTCCACGCCGCGTGGATGGACAACCGCACGGGCCAATACAACATGTGGTACCGCACTTCCACGGACGGCGGTGCGACTTGGAGCCGCGAGATTCAAGTCTCGCAGTTCGCCTCCGGATTCCCGTACGAGACCGCGGATGGTTTCATGTTCCCCTACGGCGACTACGACGGCATCGCTTGGGATGGCTCTCATGTCCACCTCGCGTGGGGCGAAGGTCCGAGCTACCAGGGCCCGGGCAACATCTGGTACGCGACCTCGTGAGCCGAGCGAAAACCAAATCGAGGTTCCCGACGGTCACCGACTCGAATTCATCCGCACAAGACGGGAAACTACTTATTGGAAAGGAGGCTACGCGGGCGCCGGCGACCCGGTGAAACGCTCTTCGCGGGCTTGGAAGAAGCGCGGAAAAATGCGCTGGAAGTGGCGTAAAAAGCGGATGCGCCGCCGCAAGCGCGAACAGAAAATGCGGCAGCGGTGAGCGGTCGATTTCGGCAAAGGTACTTGGCGCCTCGGCGTGATACGTCGTAACATGCCCGGGGAGCGGTTCACCTCCGGCCTCGCCTTCATCTTGGCGGGACTCGGGATCCTCTTGGTGACCGGCGCGTTCGAAGCCGAGATCGTCTTGACGAGCGGACTCGGCACGCCAAGCTACCTCGGCGCGACGGACCTGGTTCGTTTGTCCGCCGTTCCGTGGGGCCTCGGCCTCTTGTTTTTCGGATACGCAATCGACCATCCGGAGGTCTTGTGGGACCGGGTCCGCGGTCGTCGCATCCTCGCGACGTTCCTCCTCTTTGCGGATGGCGCAATCCACATCGTCGCCATCGGGGAACACGTTGAGTCGATTGTCGTGGTGTTCTTCCTCGTCCTCGCGCCCCTCGAGGTCATCGGCGGATTCACGATCTTGCGCGCCTCTCGGCCGATCGTCTGGGCGTGGCTGTTGGGAGCGCTCGCCTTGATTGGATTGTACATCGCCTCCCGGCTGGTCGTCTTCCCGTTCGTAAGTCAACAGTACGTATTCGGCCCGCTCGGGCTCATCTCGAAGACGATCGAGGGCCTCCTCGCATTTGCACTCGCGCAAGAACTCTGGACCACGTCGGCGGCGCGTCGTCCGCGGGCGGCTCGACCCGCGACGCAAAGCTAGATATCCCCGCCGCTCTTGCGCGACCCACGAGTCCCATGGGGACGTAGTTTAGCCTGGTAGAATTACGGGCTCCAGTCATGGGCTTGATGGCGAACGGGTTTGCTGATTCCGGTGATGACAGACTGGAGCGCTGACCCATGGTTCGCAGAACACGCGTGGGTCGCTCCCCGCGTGGGAGAAACCCGTCGATCAGGGTTCAAATCCCTGCGTCCCCATGCTTTTTCGCTACGACCGAGTTAAGGCGTCGGCCCACGCTCCCGAGCCGATCCGTCGCGAGGGTTTAAGGAGGCGGACTTTCTCCCGCGGCGGGAGGTTCCCATGCCGATCGACCGCAGGCGACTTCTTCAGGTCGTGGCGATCCTCGGGGCGCTCTTCGCCTACGCGACGATTGTCGTCGGCGGCACCGTCCGTGGCATGGACGCGGGGCTTGCGTGCCCGGATTGGCCTCTATGCAACGGGTCGGTGGTGCCGAACCTGGCGGATGCCAGAATCCTTGTGGAGTACATCCACCGCCTCGTCGCGGCGTTGACAGGGCTCTTCATGTTGTCCACCCTCGTGGCCGCCGTACTCTGGTTTCGCCCGGAGATGCGAATCGTCACGCTGTCCATCATGAGTTTCGCAATCCTCGTCACGCAGGTGGCCGTCGGCGCGCTCACGATTACGTCGGAGAACGACTGGGTCGTCGTCACGATCCATCTCGCCCTTGGGACCGCGACGCTCGCGTCCGCTCTCATCGTTGCGCTCGTCTCTCTCTGGCCCGCGAAGGCCTTGCCCAGGACCGCCGCGGCGTGAGCCTCACTCGACGAAGAAGTGGACAAGGCTGATGGCGATGAACCCCACGGCCGTCCACCAGGGCCAGCGGTTGCCGCGGTCCGCCGCAGCAATCGGCAGGAACCCGCGGGCGAGCAGAAGCAAGCCAAGGGTCGCTTCGATCGCGGCCAAGAACGTCGGAATGGCAACTTGAACCAGGGAACGGAGGGCGCCTCCGTACGCGCCGAAGACCGCGCCCGGAATGTACGCGCCCAGAACCGATGCGAACGAGACGAGCAGGAGAGCGAAGGCGGGCCTTGCTTTCCAAGTCGCCCAAATCGCAGGAACGACGACCAAGCATCCTTCAACGAACCGATGAGTCACGGTCGCACTGATTGTGAGCCCGTCCACTTGGATCGATGGGACGATTCCTCCGACAAAGTCTCGGCCTAGGACCAGACCGTCCCCAAAGCTGTGCAGTACGAGAAACGCGACCGCGACCCAGAGAATGCGGTCCGGTTCTCTCCGGATAAAAGGCCCCTCAAGCAACGACCAGGCGATGCCCGCGCCGACCGCCAGGCCAACGAACCCGACCGCAATCGCGATCGCAGCGTCGCCAAAGAGCGACTTGTTCACGAGGACCGCGGCCATCGCGTGTCCCAGGGCCAAGAACGCGAGGACGCCGGCGAGGAAGCCCCAGATCGGCTCCCGGTGTGCGAGCACCAAGTCGCGGAGGGAATAGAGAAGAATCGCCGCAAGGGGAATCACGCCCAGCCCGATTGCGACGACGGCCAAATCCGTCATCGCGGTCCCTCATCGAATCCGCTTGGCCGCGCGCACGGCGCGAACGTGGTAGATCACCGCAAAAACGAGGACGACAGATAGAGCACCGATCATGATCCCCGTAATCAGGGGCAGAGCTCCCCTCGGCAACTCGTGGGGCGGTCCTCCGACGATCGAGACGGTTCCCGTCATGCTGGTCGGGTGGATATGACAGCGATACGTCCAGTTACCGGTCTGGTCTGCGACAAAAGGCCAGACGACAATCTTCCCGACCGGGCTGTTGAAATCGGGCGAGGCGGGTTCTCCCGGGGACGCACTCAGGTCGTTGTTGTAGTCGATGAACCAATTGTGCGGCGCGGAGTCGTGTGCGATCAGCGTGAGCGTCACGTTCGTGCCCCAAAGGACAACGAGCGGTGGTCCGGGCTCCCGAAGCGTGGCGTTCGAGAACCCCCATCCGAGAGCCGCGTCCCCGAACAGGGTGAGGTTCACGGGCCTCGGTTGCTGCAGAATCCGAATTCTCCCGGTCATGCTCGTCGGATGCATCCCGCACCGGTAGGTCCAGTTGCCCGGATGCAACGCCGGGAGGCTCGCCTCTCCCACGATGTTCCCGGCGACGTTGAAATCGCCCGAGGTCGGCTCATCCCCGCTCACCGCGAGGCTGTTGTCGTAATCGATGAACCAACTGTGTGGCGCCGAGTCATTTCCGATCAGCGTGAGGTTCAACACGTCCCCGAAGTAGACCGTAATGTTCGGACCCGGCTCGGTGATCGTGGCGTTGGAAAATCCCCAACCGCGAACCGAGTTCCCGTAGAAGGTGAAGTTGACCGGAGAGATTCCGGTCCTCGGCGGTGGCAACTGGGTCGGGGCTCGGCCCGATGACGCGGCTGAGGGAATTAACGCGAGAGTGCCCCCCACCGTGCCGCCCAGCAACGCGGCGACCATCGCAAGGACCGCGATGCGCGTTTGGTTCCCGATCATCGCGCCGCCTCGGACTCCTCGCTCACTTCACCACGTGGAGGGTGGCCGTCATCGTGTAATGGTTCAGGCCACAGAACTCCGCGCACCGGATCGCGTAATCGCCGGGCTGGAGCGATTGGAACCAGTACGTGTTCGTGTGGCCGGGGATGACGTCGATCTTGAACAGGAAATCCGGAAGGTAGAATGAGTGCGCCACGTCGAAGGAGCGCAGGATGAGTTTGACAGTCAGACCCGCTTTCACGCTGAACGCGCCGGTTGTGTTTAGCGATGTGAACGTCCCCGTTCCGTTGAGCCACGTGCCGTTCCGGATGTAGGTGATGTTGAAGTTCCAGTACCACTGATGTGCGTTAATCTCGACGATCACATCCGGCTTCTGCGGGATCGTGTCGGTCGTGATGAGCGTCTGGAACGCAGCGACTCCGACCACGACGAGGATAATCGCCGGGATGATCGTCCACATCGTCTCGAGACGGCGGTTGTTTGTCTGCGGGTTCGTCGGTCCCTCCGTGTGGCCCTTTCGCACCCGGAACTTCAGGACCGCGTAGGCCACGAGGCCCATGACCAAGATGCCGATCCCGATTGCCGGCACCAGGACGAGATAGAAGAGTTGGTCCGTCGCCTGCTGACCGGTCGAGATACCCTGGGCCCGTGCGTTTGCCCCGAGAAACCCGACGGACAGGACGAGCGCCGAGGCCACCAGGCCAATCCGTCGGAGGCCCGACATCGCCTGGCGAAACTCGCTTTCCTCTAAAGTATTTGTGGTGGGACGATACGAGTTCTGCGGCGGACACCGCTCGAACGCACACGGTGGAAAGCCTTATGCCGGATTCCGGGGTACGGGACGCGGCGGCCCATCGGGAGAGGCCACCACCGCGGAGTTTCATGGGATGGCGGGCGAAGTCGTCACCGCATACCGTCATCGGAACGCACCGATCGGCGTGTTCCGCTGGCTCACTACGACGAACCACCACGAGATCGGAATCCTGTACCTCGCAAACTCGTTCCTGTTCTTCATCATCGGCGGCGTCCTCGCCCTGTTGATGCGGACGGAGCTCGCCTACCCGGGACCGACGATCGTCGACGCGAACACGTATTCCGAATTGTTCACGATGCACGGGACCACGATGATCTTCCTCGTGTCGATCCCGATCCTCGCGGGGTTCGGGAACCTGATGGTCCCGCCGCTCATCGGTGCGAAGGACATGGCGTTCCCGCGGATCAACGCCCTGAGCTTCTGGCTCATCCCCGTCGCCGGCGTGATCATGTGGCTCGGCGCCGCGAACATCGGGTGGACCGGCTACACGCCTCTGAGCGTGTACGATCGGAGCCCGGGCGTCGACATGTGGATCGTCGGGTTGCAGCTCCTCGGGATTTCGTCGACCGCGGGCGCGATCAACTTCCTCGTGACAATCTTGCGGCACCGCGCTCCCGGGATCACGTTCAAGAATCTCTCCCTGTTCGTCTGGTCGATCCTCGTCACGCAAGGGCTCGTCCTCCTGGCCACGCCGGTCCTCGCGGGCGGGTTGTTCATCCTCCTCCTGGATCGCCACGGCATCACCGCGTTCCTCTCGCCCGCCGTCGGCGGCGACCCGATCATGTGGCAGCACCTCTTCTGGTTCTACTCCCATCCGGCGGTCTACATCATGATCCTTCCGGCGATGGGGATCATCTCGGAGGTCATCCCGCGGATGAGCCACAAGCCGATCTTCGGGTACAAGGCGATCGCCCTGTCGACCGTCGCGATCGGCTTCCTCTCCTTCGGCGTGTGGGTCCACCACATGTTCACGACCGGCATCTCGATCTCCGCGCGCCTTCCCTTCATGGTCATCACCCTGGCAATCGCCGTGCCGAGCGGCATTAAGATCTTCAATTGGATCGCGACGATGTGGGGAGGGGCGATCGAACTCAAGGCGCCGATGCTCTTCGCGATCGGCTTCGTCACGATGTTCGTGATCGGCGGGATCAACGGCGTGTTCCAGGCGCCGATCCCGCTCGACTATCCGCTCCAAGACACGTACTGGGTCGTCGCGCACCTGCACTACGTCCTATTCGGCGGCACGATCCTCGGCGTCTTCGCGGGTTTCTACTTCTGGTTCCCGCGGATGTCTCGGCGCATGTACTCCGAACGCCTCGCCCGCTGGCATTTCGCCTTCACGCTGATCGGCATGAACCTCGTGTTCTTCACGATGCACTTCCTCGGCCTCGAGGGGATGCCGCGCCGCGTGTACGATTACCCGCCGTCCATGTGGACGTTGAACTGGCTCGAAACGGTCGGGGCGTTCATCCTGGGGATCGGTCAGCTCATCTTCCTGGCGAACGTCGCATGGACCTTCGTCCGGGGACCGGTCTCCGATCCGGACCCTTGGGGCGAGATTCCGGGTCAACAGCACGAGATGCGCGTGCCCGGAGTGCCGACGTACGCGATGCCGATCCTGGGCGTGCCGAACGGCGGAAGTCGCGAGGGGACTACCGAGGCATCGGGACCGCCTCGAGGTCCCTGAGGATGTCGCGGGCGAGGCGCGTCGCCGTCTCGTAGTCGCCGCCTTCGAAGGCGGCCCGGGCTTGCTTCAGCACCTTCCGGATCTCGCTCACGTTCCGTCCGACGTCGCGGGCCCTCTTCGCGGTCTCCAAGGCCTTCGTCATGTGCTCGAGCGCATCGGCTCGAGAGACTCGCGGCTTCGCCTCGCTCGGCTCCTCTTCGAAAATCTCGTCTCGCAACGGCTCCATTGGATGGGCCGGAGCCGGAGGTGGGGCTTGGGCCTGAGGCGGTCGCGGAGGCCTCATCTCGGCGGTTGGGGGCGGAGGCGGGCTTTTCGTCTCCGGTTCGTCGGGCATTTCGATCCCGCTCGCCTCGAGCGCCGCGGTGATGTACTTCTCCGCCTCGAGAAGGCTCTTCTCCTTCACCGCAAGCTTCTCGCGTTCCGAGGCGAGGTAGTACAGTTCATCCTTGAGCGTGGTCTGCAATTCGACGAACGAGTCGTGTTGCGCCGCGGACTCCTTCTGGCGGGCGTACATCTCTTCGCTGATTTTCAGCATCTCCCGATCGCGAGCTTCGAGCGCGTTAAGCCGCTCGTTCTGGAGCTTGATGAGTTCCTCTTCGCGCTTCGCCAGCTTCCGGTCGCGCTCGGCCATACCGCGCTCCATCACGGAGAGCCGATCGATCGTCTCCGCGAGCGCGCGCTCCCGCTGCGCGGACAACTCTTCGCGCTCGACGAGCGCCTGGATCTTTCCCTCCGACTCTTTCAGGTGGTCCGTGAGCTCGTGCTCGAGGCGCTTCACCTGATCCTCGCGGTCCTTGATCGACTTCTCCCGGTCGTTCAGCGTGCGGGCCCAGTCTTGGACGCGCCGCTCCTCGGCGGAAGATTTGTCCCGTTCCATCCGCATGCCGGCGATGTCCTTGTCCATCGATGATCGGGCCGCGATGACCTGGTCCCGCTCTTGGGCGAAATCGTCCCGCTCCGCCTTCAGCCGGGCGGCCTGACTCTCCAGCGCCGCGTTTCGGGCGTCGAGCTCCGCTCGGAGCGTGTCGAGCTCCTTCCCGCGGGCATCCAAAGCGTTCTTCGTTTCCCTCAGTTTCGAGGCCTGAGCCTTCACCGCGTCGAGGAGGGCGGGGGAGGGCTTGTCACTGGCCATGTTCGGTCACCGCCTGTTTCCAGGCAAAACGAACTGGTGCATCCGACTCTATATAAGCCGTCGTCCGCGGGAATCAACCATGAGAACAAAAGTCGTATCGGAGTGGGAAATCGGGTCGAGTTGGCCGACCGAGACGCTCAAGCGAATCATGCACTTTCCGTGCGCGCCAGGCCAGCCTCGCGAATCGTGAAGCGACCCCGTCGGCGACCCTCCATCCCTTTGTCAACAATGTCAGACAAACGAAAGACACTTATAGCATTGTTGTCGTACAGCCGTCAGCACGCCTCCATGTGGATGGCGCGACGAAGGGATGGAACATGCCTGCACTCAAGCAGATCTCGTTCGAGTACGCGCGGCAGATCGCCGCGGTGAAGGGCCTCCAGCCGAGCAAGGTTCGGGGCACGAACACGCTGCGGTTCACGAAGGGCGGCAGCGAGAAACTCCAGGTCATCACCTGGGATGAGTTCGAACGGACCGCCGGCGGCCGCGATCTCGCCGTATACGAGAGCGGCGGCTGGATGAAACTGATGCGAAGGCACTAGGCCCCCGTCCGTTTCAGGGACGACCATGGTGGACTTGGCGTTCGGCGCCACCGCCATGGCCTCCATCTTCGCGATCGTCGATCCCCTCGGGGTCGTCCCGTTCTTCTCGGTCCTCACCGAGGACATGGACGCGGCGCAGAAACAGAACATCATTTCGAAGGCGTGCCTGACCGCGACGATCACCCTCGGCGTGTTCGCGGTGTTCGGCCAATGGATCTTCGCGGGATTCGGATTCACGATCCCCGCGTTCCGTATCGCGGGCGGCATCGTCCTCTTCGGCGTCGCGTTTGAGATGTTGCGCGGCGAGCGATCCCGCACGCGCCTCACCCAGCAGGAACGCGAGGAGACGCTCGAGCGGGATGAGGTGGCCGTCGTCCCTCTGGGCATCCCCCTCCTGGCAGGGCCTGGCGCAATCACGACCGTCATGATCTTGATGTCATCTCCCGCCACCGCGCCGGAGGACAAGCTGTTCGTGTTCGCCGGCATCCTCGTGTCGGTCCTCGCCACATACCTCTTGTTGCACAACGCCGACCGGATTTTCCGAAGGATCGGGCGCGCGGGCACACGCGCAGTCGGCCGCGTAATGGGGCTCCTGATCGCCGCGATAGCGGTGCAATTCGTCATCGACGGCATCCTCGAGGTGGCGCGGACCCACGGAGTCCTTCTCTCGTAGAACCCCCATGTGCTTTTATGCGCGACCAGCATGCGGTCCGCATGACGGTGGAGGAGCAAGTCCTCGCACGGATCCGACCGTCCCCGGAAGAGGAGGGCCGGATTGAGAATGTCGTCCGGGAACTCCTCGAACGTCTCCGGGCCACGCTGAAGTCGAAGGGCTGGGAGGCGAAACCGTTCCTCGCGGGCTCCGTCGCGAAAGGCACGCATCTCACCGGCACGGAGATCGACGTGTTCGTCGCCTTCCCGCCGGATCTCCCGCGCGCAGACCTCGAGGAACGCGGCCTGGCCCTCGGGAAGATCTTGGAGAAAGGCACGCATCGCTACGCCGAACATCCGTACACCCGCGGCTGGTACGGCGGCTTCGAGGTCGAGATCGTCCCCTGTTACCGGATCACAGACGCGACCCAGCGGATGAGCGCCGTCGACCGCACGCCGCTCCACGTGGACTACGTCCTCGGACGTGTGAAAGAGGGCCAGACGGACGAGATCCGACTTCTGAAGGCGTGGGCCGAGGGAATCGGCGTCTACGGCGCGGAGGCGAAGATCCTGGGGTTCAGCGGCTACCTGTGCGAGCTGCTCGTCCTGAAGTACGGGACATTTCGCGGCGTCCTCGAGGCGAGTCTCTCCTGGCGGCCGGGGATCGTCCTCGAGCTGGATCGTGCGCCCGGGCGGACGTTCCCGGAGCCGCTCACGGTCGTCGACCCGGTCGATCCGAATCGCAACGTCGCCAGCGCGGTGAGCGTCGAACAGCTCGCAACGTTCGTGCATGCGGCCCGCGAGTATCTGCAGAGCCCGAGCGAACGATTCTTCTTCCCCCGGCCGCTCAAACCGCTGTCCGTGTCAAGGTTGCGCGCTGCGGTGAAACGGCGCGGCGGTGGCCTCCTGGCCATCTCGATTCCCGCACCCGCCGTCACGGACGACGTGCTGTACCCACAGCTTCGGAAAGCGCATCGGGCTTTCCTCGACCTCTTCCATCGACACGAGTTCCAAGTGTTCGACTCTCGCTTCGACCTCGCCCTCAAGGAAGCGATTTTCCTCTTCGAGTTCGGCGTGGATTCGCTGCCCCGCGTCTCGCGTCACGTGGGCCCTCCCGTCTGGGTGAAGAACGCGAAGGAATTCCTCGACAAGTGGCGGGGGAGTCCGAAGACGATCGCGGGTCCGTTCGTGCAGGGGGAGCGGTGGGCCGTCGACGTGACCCGGGATGTAACCGCGGCATCGGGCGTCGCGAAGGCGAAGTGGCGGGAGCTCAGCATCGGCAAGGACCTCGAGAAGACGGCCCGCCGAGCGTTGCGAATCTACCAGGGCGCGAGCGCGCTCCGAGCGGGATACGCGGAGGCGTGGACGCGCCTCTTCGACAAACGGTTTCCGTGGGAACGCTAGGGTGTCAGCAAGACGGAGAAGGCGACGCCCGCGGAAAGGCCGCTGGTGTCGGTCGCGACGATCGTAATGTCGTACCCGGTGGCGTACGGCAGGGTGGCGTTGAAGGTTCCCCCGAGATACTTCTCTTGGCGGTGGCCCGCACACTGAGAATTCTGCCCCGCGACGAGGGTCGGGGTCGCGACGAACGCCATGCTCCCCTGGGGCGAGGCTCGCACTTCGACACTGCGGAGGCCCACATTATCCGACGCGCGAAATAGGACGTACAGGGAGTCGTTGCCCGCCCCGAGGCTGACGGATCCGATGGTGGCTGGGAGGCACACCAGGTCCCCGGGATACCCGGCGTGGTAAGGCGCCACGGAGACCGACTGAATCGTCGGGGGGGTGTGATCGCTGAATGGCGGGTTCAGGAGGATGATCCAGAACGCGAGCCAGCTGAAGAAATACGTGATCCCGTGGCCGATCCAATCGCGACGTTTGAAGGACTCCGTCTTGAAGCCGAGGAGAGGGAAGATGAAGTACATCCCGAATCCCACGGCGATTCCGCCGAAGAACGCGAGGACAGGGAGGACGGAATAGAGGGCGAACCCGACGAGGGCTCCGAGGACGGCCCAGGCGATGGTCGCGACGGCGGCACGAGCCCCTTCGATCTCCCGCCGCATGAAGCCGACTTCATCGAAGTCGGGCGCAACCCAAGCGGGGGTGTCGTCCTTGCGCTTCCGGCGGGCCATTGGGCGGTCGGAAGCAGGGGGGGCTTCAAAAACCTTCGCTCACCCCAAGCGTCGGCCACAGATTGCGCAGCGCGAAACGCATTCTGGAATCAGGTCTGGCCCTTCGCCATCGTCTCGAGCACGTGAAGGGCCCAGCCATGGTGAGCGACTTCGTTTCGAACCGGCAATTTCCGCAGCTCGAACCACTCCGCCTCCGCAAGGGCGTTCGATGGCTGGAGTCGAGGCATCCGGTCGAGGTCGAGCTTGTTGTGGAACGACATGTGCCAGGCGCCGCTGTTCCCCTTGAACGATTCGATGTGATCGAGCCGCGGCTTCAGACCGGGCAAGCCGAGTTGCTCCTTCAAGATCCGCGTCCCGGCGCGCTCGGGATGCTCGAGATACTCCAGCCCATCGTCGGGCAAGAACCATCCGCCCTCATTGTCGTACTTCGCCATGTCGCGGTATCGGACGAGCAGCACCTGGCCTTCGGTGAAGAGCGCGACGTCCGCGACCAATGTGTGCGTCCGGCATTCAGTTTCCACGGGGAGACCTTCCTCGCAGCCTCGAGGGCCCACCGACGGCGGTCCGGTAGGAAGTAATTTGCTCTTGCACGAAGGGCGTGCCGTTCGCGGTTGGGTCCTACCGCTCCGAAGCCGGCGCGAGCGCATATCGGGCCTGGAGAGCTTGCATCTCGATCGAGAATTGACGGATCGTCACGAGCATCGCGGCGACCAAGAGGCCTCCGACGAATCCCGCGAGGCCGCCCGTCAACACGCGGGCCAACGGCGTGGACTCGTAGTTATTCACCCGGAAGAGCTGCGTGAACCCGTCGATTCCCATCGGGATCAATCCGAGGACCACGATGGCCACGCCCGCTCGCTCCGTTCCGAGTTTCGCGAGCCGGCGGCGGAGAAACGCGGGCAACGCGTCCAACATGACTTGACCGGTGCTGGTGGAGGGCCGGGCGAACATGGCGGCGACGACACCGAGGTTCGCGAACACGTACATCGATGTCATGCGCTCGTCGATCGGCATCTGGTTGCCATTCAGCCAGAAAGAACGGTAGAACAGCTGGTGGCATTGGGCGTCGCCGATCGTGTAGACGATGCGCGGGTAGAGCGGGAAGGTCGCCCAGATGTTCTCGTGATCGATGACATTCGCGCCCCCGACTTGATTCGCGAAGGAGCCGGGCGACACCAGGAACGGGCAGATGAACAAGGAGACCGTCCAAGCGACGTTCACGATGAGCAAGCCGAAAAGCGCCTTGCTCCACGTGAGCCGGGCCCAGAGCGCGGACGCCACGGCCGACGATACCCCTCCGTTCGAGAATAAACCTTTGCCGCCAATGTCCGCGCGACGTCACTTCGCATAGCGCGCCGGGCTCCGGTCGAATGTCGCCTTGCAGGACGCGGAACAGAAGACGTACGTCTTGCCTCCGTAGACGGAGCTGCCCGCGGCCCGCTTCGGGTCGACCATCATCCCGCACACCGGATCTTTCTCCATGGTTCACCTCCTGCGCGTAGCGCCCTTCACAGTTGCGGCTTGAATCGCCGCAGCGTCATCGAGTTCATCACGACGGATACCGAGCTGAAGCCCATGGCCGCCCCCGCGATGATCGGATTCAGCACGATCCCGATTCCGGCCAAAATGCCTGCGGCGATCGGAATGAGCGCCGTGTTGTAGAAGAAAGCCCAGAACAAATTCTGTCGAATCTTTTGGACGGTCCGGCGGCTCAGCTGAATCGAGGCCACGACATCCCGAAGATCGTCCTTGATGAGCACGATGCCGCCCGCCTCCATCGCCACATCGGTGCCGCTCCCGAGGGCGATCCCGACATCGCTCTGCGCGAGGGCCGGCGCGTCGTTGATGCCGTCTCCCACCATCGCGACGACTTTGCCCCGCTTCTGGAGATCCTTAATCACTTCGGCTTTCTGGGCAGGGAGGACCTCGGCAATCACGTCGTCCACTCCGACCTGGCGCGCGATGGCCTCGGCCGTTCGGCGATTGTCGCCGGTGAGGATGACGACCTCGATGCCCATGGATTTCAGCGCGCGGAGCGCTTCGACGGAGTGCTCTTTCAACGTGTCCGCGACCGCGATCACCCCTTCCACCTGGCCGTCGACCGCGAGAATCATGGCGGTCTTTCCCGCGTCCTCCATCGCGTGGAGAATGGTTTCTGCCGCGTGCACGGGAATCCCGGCGCTGGCCATCAGCATCCGGTTTCCAAGGAGGATGTGGCGATCACCGATGACGGCACGCACGCCCTGGCCGGGGATCGCCTCGAAGTCTTTCGGGTCCTCCAGACTCAGGCTTCGTGCGGTCGCGGCGCGGACGATGGCCTCTCCGAGCGGGTGCTCGGACCCTCGCTCGGCGGACGCCGCGAGCCGCAGGATTTCCTCCTCCGGAATCGCGCCGACCACCACGACGTCCGTCACGGATGGGCGGCCCTTCGTGAGCGTGCCGGTCTTGTCGAACACGACGGTCGTGAGCTTGCGGGCTTTCTCGAGATACTCGCCGCCCTTGATCAGAAGCCCGTTCTCCGCGCCCTTCCCCGTTCCAACCATGATCGCAGCCGGCGTCGCGATGCCCAACGCGCAGGGGCACGCGATGATCAAGACCGCGATGAAGAACACGAGAGCGTGTGCGACCGATTGGCCGAAGGGCACGGACCAGAGGAAGAACGTGAGCGCCGCGATTCCCACGACCGCAGGGACGAACACGGAGGCCACGCGATCCGCGAGGCGTTGGATCGGCGCGCGGGACGCCTGGGCGTCCTCGACGAGCTTGATGATCTGATTCAGGGTCGTGTCTGCACCCACGCGGGTGGCCCGGATCCGGAGCAAACCGGTGCGGTTGATCGTCGCGCCGATCACCGTATCTCCGACCTTCTTGTCCACCGGGATCGATTCTCCTGTGATCATCGACTCGTCAATCGCGGAGAATCCGCCGACAATCACCCCGTCGACCGGGATTCGCTCTCCCGGTCGTACGACGAGGAGATCGTCCTCCAGGACGAGCTCCACGGGAATCTCCTCCTCCTTTCCATCGCGAATGACCCGCGCGGTCCGGGGGGCCAGGTCCATGAGCTTGCGGATCGAATCGCTCGCTTTCCCCTTCGCAATCTCCTCGAAGTACTTTCCGAGTAGGATGAGGCCGATGATCACCGCCGCGGTGTCGTAGTACGTCCCTTTGTCCGCGAGGCCGACGCCGAAGAAGGGGAGGAATGTCACGACGGCGCTGTAGGCCCATGCGGCGGTCGTGCCGATCGCAATGAGGACGTCCATGTTCGCGCTCCGGTTGCGGATCGCATCGACGAAGCCGCGGTAGAACCGATATCCCGCGACGAACTGGACCGGGGTGGCGAGCACGAAGAACACGAGGTTCAACGGTTCCTCGAGGCCCGGGAGCCACCAGCCCAGACCTTGACCAAAGCCGACGACGAACAATGGGATTCCGATCCCGAGGCTGAAGAGGATGAGTCGCTTCAGCTGCGCCATCTCCTTCTCCGGGGCGATGAACGTCTCGAGACACGTCTCGGAACAGAAGTAGTACTTCCGACCGCGGACGATTGCTGTGAGATGCGTTCCTTCGTCCACGTACATGCCGCACACCGGGTCTGTCGCCATCGTGTCGGTGGTCTAACGCGACGGCCTTCCATCCCGTTTGGGGTTTACAAACGTAAAGCGAGCATGCCACCGGCCGGTCCCGGGCAAAGCTTCAAACTTGACCGGCGGCTGGTCCGATCGTGGATCTCGATCCGCTTGACATTCGGATTCTGAAGGCCCTTCAAGAAGACGCGCGGTTGTCGTTCCGGGAGCTCAGCCGCCAGACGCGGGCGAGCGTGCCGACCGTGAGCGCGCACGTCCGGCGGCTCGAACGGCTCGGAGTCCTCAGGGGCTATCGCGCGGACGTCGATCCGTTGCAACTCGGGGAGACGTCGGTGTTCCTCGTTGTCGAGGCCGCGGCTGGCCAGACACGAAAAGTTGCCTCCGCCCTCGCAAAACTTCCGGAAGTTCGACGGACCGTGGAGACCCGGGAAGGCCGAATCGTCGCGGAGGCGATCCTGCCCCGGGAAAACCAGGCGGCCCCTTTCCTTCGAAGATTGGGAAGGCTCCGAGGCGTCGTGGCGTACGAGCATCACGTCGCGAGTGGCCGGGTGAAGGACGAGCCTCGCGCGCACGTCGGTCATGGCCTTCAGGTGCTCGTGGCGTGTTTCGAGTGCGGCAAGACCATCGAGGGCGCGCCCGTCATGCGACGGCTGGACCGACGGGAACACTACTTCTGTTGCCGAACCTGCGAGGCCCAGTTCGTGGATCGCTATCTCCGCCTGAAAGCGGCGGCCTAAGCGCGGCATGCGCAGCGGTGGCGCCAAAAGCGTCGGGCCCGTCGCGAGGACCGGAAAGATCTCAGCGATACATCTCGCTCGGGATCGGCTCCGGCGCGACGACGGCCGCGGCCTGCTGCTTCAACTTCGTCAGATGGTCTTCGAGCGCCTTCGCCTGCGCCTGGAGCGGCTTCAGGTCGATCTCGATCTCGGGCAGGAGGAGGTCGAGGGTGTGGACGAGGGCGACCGCCGCGCGGGCGTCCGGAATGTCGAGGCGGGCTTCCGCCAACAGGGCGACCACGTCGGCGTTGCGCCAGCGACCTTCGTTCAGGAGCACGCCGGTCACGCCGGTGATGATGCCCGTCTCGAGTTGCTGAATCCCGCGCTTCTCGAGTTCGGACCGCGCGCGGTCCGTGCTGCCGATTCCCCAAACGGGAGGTTCCGCCGGGATCGGCGCATCCGGTTCCGCGGGCAAACCCTCGAGCGGCACGACCCAGCGGCATCCGTGGTCTTTCGCCCACTTCAGCAAGGCGTACGCCACGGGGCGGTGCGTCCACATGGGCAAGGGCATCTCACAGATGAAGATCGCAAGCTTCGGATCCTGGGACGCGTACACACGCGCGGGGAATTTCGGCTTCTTCGCGTAGATCATCGAGAGCGACGGGAAGTCGGGAGACTCGAGCGCGACCACCTGGTCGGTCTTCAGAGTCGTGATCATGTACGTCGCGGTGATCGTGCTCACGAGCCCGATGCTCGGGAACGCGGCCACGACGGTGCCGCCCTTCAGATCGACCTCTCTCAACGTTCGGATTTCCACGTCGGCCATGGAACGCGCCTCCCCCCTCGTAGCAGGCTCTCGACTAAGTACGTTTGGCAATGCGCCGGGCCGATGCGGCCTCACGATTGACCGACGAGCTCGAATCCGTCGAATGCCATCGGGGGGACGTACGCGCAGCCGGGGGCGGTCAGGAACGCGTGCGTGGGCGTCAGCTCCCGCCCCACGCCGACGACGTTCTTGAGTCCGTCGTAGAAGTTCCCTGTCAGTAGGGCGACCTTCACGTGGTCCGCGAGCTCGCCCTTTCTGATTAGGGTCGCGTTGCGGACCTCCATCGCGAACGATCCGGAGAACGGGTTCACCTCCGGCGCGGCGAACTTCTCGACGTACACGCCGGAATCGACTTCGGCGAGGAGCGCGTCGAGGGACTTCCGCCCCGGCTCGACGACGACGTTCGACGGCTCCGTTTCCGCGGGCCTCGTGTACGCGCCCTCGACGGTCGCGACCGCCCGCCGGTACCCGTTCCCGGCCGGCACGCCGATCAACGCCGCGTGCTTGCGGTCCGCGAAGAAGCCTTTCAGCGTGCCCGCTTCGACGAGGGTCCGGTCGCGGGTCGCGTTCCCTTCGTCGTCCGCGACGCCGGAGGCGAGGCCGCCGGGCATGCGGGGCCGGTCGCGGATCGTGACGCCGGCCGACGCGATCTCCTGGCCGACTTTTCCGGCCCACGGGGAGCGGCCTTTGTGGACGTCCTCGCCGTTCACCGCGCTGCCGACCGTCGTGAGGAAGACCTCGCCGAGGTCCAACGGATCGAGGACGGCGATTCCGGGGAGCTTGCCCTTGAACGCGCGGGCCTTCAGGTTCACCGCGGCGCGCCGGGCCGCGGTGGCGCCGAGCTGCGCGAAATCGATGGCCCGGATCGAGGTGTTCATCGCCTTCAAGATGCCCTCTCCGAACTTCCCCTTCGATCCGCACTTCGCGGTGAGGTAGGCGAACACGAGCGTGCCGCGGTGGTTCGCGAGGACGTCGTTCGAGTTCGCGATCCGGAACGCGTAGTCCTGGATTCGAAAGATCGCCTTCGGGACCGAGGTCGCCTTCGACTCCGTGACGGCGTCCGTGAAGGTCGTCGCGGCCTCGAGCAGACCCGCGACTTCCATCGCCGCGGTCGGGGCGTCCCAGGCCCCGCTCACTTCACCTTTTCCGGCCTCCGTCGGCAAGCCGGAGAAGTCCGGGTCCTCGGGCACGTGCTTCAAACCGGCCATCGCCGCGGCCACCGCCGAGCGGACGTCCGAGGGCGAGGCCAGAGTCGTCGCCGAGAACGCGACGCGTTTCGCCTTCGCCGCTCGGACCCCGAGGCCCGTCTCGCTCCGATCCTCCGCGACCTTCGGGACGTCGTCTTCGATGTAGACGGACCTCGAGGTGAACGCGATGGCGTACGCTTCCGCCGCGTCGGCGCCCTCGGACCGCGCGCGTCGCACCGCCTCCGGGACGAGGTCCAGCCCGTCCACGTCAGCCGCCTCCGACGACGATCTTGCATCGCATGTACGGTCCGCCGGCGGCCACGGGAACGTAGTCCTCCTCGCCTTTCCCGCACGACCCGCCGTCGAGGGCGATCTCCTTCGACACCCGGTCGACGCTCTTCAGGATCGAGAGGGCGTTTCCGGTCAGCGTCATCCCGCGGACGCGCTCCCCGACCTCGCCCTTCTGAATTCGGAATCCGGATTGGGTGACGGCCTGGAACGACCCGCCGACTGGGTCTTCCATCCCGCTGATCCACTTCCGCGTCAGGACGCCGGACTTCGTCTCCTCCAGGATCTCGTCCTTCTTGTCGCGGCCCGCGCCGAAGTACGTGTTCGTCATGCGCACCCAGACCCGGCGGCCGAAATCCTGCGCGCGGCCGTTGCCGGTGGGTCGGGCCTTTAACATGCCGGACGTCTCGAGACTGTGGAGGAAGCCGCGGTAGATCCCGCGGTCGATGACCGTCGTCTTGTGGGCCGGCGTCCCTTCCGCATCGAACGGGATGGAGCCGTGCGCCCCCGGATAGGTGCCGTCGTCGTACATCGAGACGAGCGGCGATCCGACTTTCTTGCCCACTTGGTCCGTGAGGAAGGAGCGCTTCTTGACGATCTCATCGCCCTCGGAGGCGTGGCCCATCACCTCGTGCGCCAGGAGGCCGGAGACCCCCGGGTCGGTCACGACCGTCATCAGCCCGGCGGGCGGCTTCGCGGCGGTCAGCATCTCGACCGCGTCTCGTGCGACGCCCCGACCGAACTCCGCGAGGTCGAGGGCCTTCACGAGTTCCCATCCCGCGGTCCCGTCCCGGAAATCGGACGCGGCCTCGCGGCGGTCCCCTTCTCCGGCGACCGCCTGAGCGGCGATACGGACGCGGACCTCTCGCCACTGCAGGCATGCGCCCCAGGTGTTCGCGAGCTCGAAGGTCCAGTCGGAGTCGGAATACGAGGCGTTCGTGTTCGCGACCTCGGTCCGCTTCTGCGCGCGGCACACCTCCATCGCGGCCCCGACCTTGTCCTCCCCCGACACGTCGCGCGGCTCGATCCGGACCTTTGGCTCCAAGGTGATGGCGGTGGACGGCATCTTGCGGAGTTTCGACGTCGGCACGCCCGCCGCGGCGCCTGCGCGGGCGATCGCGACCGCTTTCCGCGCGGCTTGGACCGCATCCCCGGTCCGAGCGGACGTCCCGGACGCGTAGCCCCACGCTCCGTCGAGGAACGCGCGGATGCCCCACCCTCGACGACGGACCTCGTTCACGCCCTGGATCTGCTCGTTCGCAACGCGCACGACGAACGCCCTGCGATCCTCCGTGCGGACGTCGCCGAAGCCCGCGCCCGCCTTCTCGAGGGCCCGCACCGCGGCGGACATGAACTCCGTCACGCGAGATCGCGAAGACGCGCCGCGATAAAGGGATTTCGCGCGGTGTCCGGCGATGGCGACCCCGTGGTCCTCGAGAGACTCGAAGTCTCGATTCGCGGTTATATATTATTATGGGGCTATTATTTTATAATCCGAGGCCCATCGCGCGGACGAGGAACTCCCCATGCAGTCGAATCCGCCACAGTATCCTGGAGCGCCGTACTACCCGATGGCCACGGAAAACTTGCTGAAGAAGCGGTATGTGCTCGCCCTGAACGCCGTCGCGCTTCTGGCGCTCTGGCTCGCCGCCATGATCGCCATCCTGAGCAGCGACCTGAACGCGCGCGGGTTCGCGCGGTTCCTGACGATTTCCGGCGGCCTCGTCGGCGCGTTCGGGAGCGTCGCAGGAGCGCTCGGGTCGAAGCGGACCTCCGACATGCAGAACCTCGGTCTCCTCGTGTGGGCCGGTCTGCTGCTCTCGTTTACGGTGGCCCTCCTCGGATGGATCGGCCGGTAGCCGAAATCACCTGAGAGCCTGGATCGCGACCGCGGACTCCAGGGCGGTACTGACAAGACGAAAAGGGAGCCGGCGGGACAGGCTTCACGCAGCAGGATACCGCTACGGTTGAGCTACTTCCGGGCGAGGAAGTTGAAGCCTGTGGGGGATCGGCGCAGCCCTCTTACTCGTGTCGAACCCGATATTCCAGTCATTTTCGCGAGCTGAGCAAGAAATCTCCCGAGGGACTTCTCGACACGGAGCAGATGGCGTTGAGAGGCGGTGAAGCCAGCCACGAAACGGAGCATAGCGTTCGTATAACCACCACCCGTGAGGAGGTTGATCTCAGAAAAGCTTCCAAACAAGTGTGTCAAGGCTTCGTCGCTGAATCGATAGTAATCATGAAACGATTCGTCAGCGTGATAGGGGAACATGTACGGAACGTACCCTAAGACGAGGCCGCCCGGGAGCAAGGTTCTACGGATTTCGGCGACAACTACCCACGGACGAGGCACGTGCTCAAGGATTGACATTGCGAGAACCCCGTCAAACGATTCATCGCGAAAAGGAAGGGTCTGTGCGTCAGCCACTACGTCTGGCCTAAACCGAGACCAGATGTCCATTCGAAGGACTCTGGCTCGCGTATTGATGGGATACCCGCCGTGCTCTCCACTACCGAGGTCGAGGATCCGATTGAGCTCTCGGAACTTTCGCTCCCAAGATCCGAATGTTCCATCCGGAAATTTTTGGTCGGCGCGATTGCCACGCTCGGTTCGCAAAGTATGACGGCTTGTCATGTCGAAAGGCCCAGCTCATGAGCGGTCTTAAGGCATATGCTGCGCTCCGACAACAATCGCAGTCGAAGGCAGGACAGCTAGTGCAGGGCCCGAATCGCCGCCGCGAACTCCGGGGCAACGCTGACCTTCGTGTGCGGCGACAGGACCGTATCCGTCGCGATCACATCGTCGCAGACTTTCAGATTCGCCTCGGCCGGGCCGACAAAGAGGCCATGGACGCATGCCGCGATCACGTGCCGTGCTCCTTGGGCACGCAGCTCCTTTGCCGCGGTTGCGATTGTGCCTCCCGTCGAGATCACGTCGTCCACGATCGCCACGGATTTTCCACGGACCGCGAGCGCCTTCGGAGTAATCTTGACCGTATACGAGTCAATCCGCTCCTTCTCGAGTGCGTCGAAGGGGACTCCCGCAATCGCGGACGCTTCCTTTGCGAAGCGGATCGCGTTGTCGTCGGGTGCAAGCAGCATGTCGACTTTCGTGGACTTCAGGTATCGACCGATCGCCGGCATGCCACTGACCTCGCGCGCGGGGATGGGGAACGTTTTCAGGATGCCCGCGTTATGAATCGCCATCGTCAGGAGCTCGTCGCAATCGACCGCGAGGTGCTTCGCGATCGTCTTCGCTGAGACCGCCTCCCCGTCGAGGAACCGCTTGTCCTGGCGGCCATATCCAAAGTACGGGACGACAGCGGTGAGACGCTGAGCACCTGCGTCCCGGATTGCGTTGGCCAGGAGAAACAGTTCGACGATCATCGCATCCGGGTGCGTTGTCTGTACGAGGACCACATGCTCGTCCGAGACGGGGCCCAGCAGACGCACGTAGCGCTCGCCGTCAGGGAATCCACCAGTGTGCTTCTCGAATGCGACGTCCACGAAATCGACAGAGAGTTCGCGAGCGATCCCCCGTGCGAGAGGGACGGACGCAGAGCCGCCGACGACCTTCATGGAGGGCCCGGGCGCGTCGTATGGGATGTGGATATATGAATCGTCCGACGTCTCGCGACCGCGATAACGAGCGGCGAGCTTTCTTATACGCTCCTGAAGGCTCCGTCGATCGACCGCCATGGAGATCATGCGCTGGGTCGCCGCGTTGCAACGCCGACGGCGGACGATGATCCTCGTCGCCCTTGTGACGACCTTCGCGGGCGTTGCACTCGTCCTCAATCAGCCGGAAGGGACGTCCCTAGCCTGGGTCGGCATCCCGCTCGTTGCCGTAGGCGCGGCGACGCTCGTTGGAATTGTGTGGCCCGCCGGAACGAGGCTCCCGGAGGCACCGCCATCCCTGGCCTCCACGCTGATTCGGCGCGCGACCTGGAATGGAAGTCTGGTGCGTCTCTTTCCCATGGCGGGCGTGATGATGCTCGCTGCGGACCTGCTGTACAACCTCAAACTATCCGCGTCGCCCGCGCTCCAAACGGAAGACACGATTGTCATCCTGGCAGCGTGCGTGTTCATTGTCTATGGATTCGTGCCGCTTCGGTTCTCCCGGGAGCGGGATTTCGTCCTCACGTTCGTGGTCGCCCTCAATGCCATTCTCGTCGTCCCTTTGCTCCTCGCGCGAGCCTGGGAGGCCGACTTCGAACGATCGGTCGATTTCTATTCGTGGGTGGCCCTTGCGCCCCAGACGAGTGCGGTTCTGCTACTCGTCGGCATCCAAAACACAGTCCATCCGGTCACCGGTGCGACGGCTCCCGGCCTGACCTTTACACCGCAACATCTGGGAGTTCAGGTGACCGTCGTCATTACCACGGCTTGCTCGGGGATCTACTCCTTTGGAATCTTTGCGTCGGCATTTGTAGCCTTTGTGCTCACGGAGTTCCAACGGCCGGCCCGGCGCGTCTGGCTCCTCCTCGGACTCGGATTGGTGACGGCCTACGTTGCCAACGTGCTTCGCATGGTAATCATAGTTTTTGTTGGTTACTATACCGACACCACCGAGACCGACTTGCAGAACATGTTGCTCGCTCATTCCTATGCGGGCTGGCT
>Ga0137415_10000330_pt1 | contig 44331 bp, 36 predicted proteins | sample CZODoug3_1_1_16f_FD_183082 | JGI IMG/M metagenome (GOLD analysis project Ga0137415, IMG submission 183082) | Vadose zone soil fungal communities from Angelo Coast Range Reserve, California, USA - CZODoug3_1_1_16fungal (Hybrid Assembly) | ecosystem: Environmental > Terrestrial > Soil > Vadose...
TCACGATCTCTTCGTAGGCCGTGAGAATCGCGGCGCGCCTGGTGGGAACCGACGGTTTCAGCCGGCGCCCGATATCGGCAATGTAGTCCACGCAAGCCGCGATCCCTGCGATGCCTTCGTGGTTCAGCGTGCCCCACTCCCAGCGGTTCGGGCTCTCGTTCGTGTTGGCCCGCACCTTATAAGGATGCAGGCGCTTCAGGTGCTCGCGCTTGCCGTACAACGCGCCCATGTGCGGGCCAAAGAATTTGTAGCTGGAGCAAACCAGAAAGTCGCAATCGAGTGCCCGCACGTCGACCGGCCCATGCGGCGCGTAGTGGACGGCGTCGATGTAAGCGAGCGCCCCGGCCGCATGTGCAAGCCGCACGACTTCCTTCACATTGTTGATCGTTCCCACTGCATTCGAGGCATACCCCACGGCGACCAGCCTGGTATGACTGTTGATCTGGCGCGCCAAGTCGTTCATGTCGAGCGTGCAGTCGCCCTGGTTGATGGCGACGGGCCGGACAGTTGCGCCCCGCTCCTCGAGCGCCTGCCAGGGAGCGAAGTTGGCGTCGTGGTCGAGCAGCGTCAGCACGATCTCGTCGCCCGGGCCCAATTCGCGCCCGAGGGCGCGGCTCATCGCGTAGGTGAGCGATGTCATGTTAAAGCCGAAGACCACTTCGTCCGCATCGCAACCGAAGAAGTCGGCCATCGCCGAGCGCGCGGCGGCAATGGTCTGGTTGGTGCGATCGCTGGTTGCATAGGCGCCGTTGGTATTCGCGTTGGAATGTTTCAGGTAATCGCTGATCGCGTCGATGACGCGCTGCGGAACCTGGGTTCCGCCGGGACCGTCGAGATAGGCGGCAGGATGGCCGTTTACCTTTTCCGCAAAGGAAGGGAACTGGGAACGTACCCAGGGAAGGTCAAGTGCAGTGCTGATGGCGTCTTGCGTGATCGGCATGGGCTCCTTAGGTATCTGCGGCTTTGATGAAGTCCGCCAACATTCCGTAGGCCGTGGCGTACAACCCGGGATTCTCTTCCGTGACGCAGAGCCCCGGAAAAACGTCGGTTTCAAAATAAACCATCGACGAAGTGCCCGCGACCCAAGCCAGCGGATCACCTAAGGGCACCTGCTCAGGGCCGACCGTCGCCGTAACGCCTTGGTCCGTTCGCCGGGCGCGACAGACCAGTTTATAAGGAGCGCCCGAAGCCCGTGCGGCCAGCACCTGTCCCTCGGTCAGCTTGCCGATCCCTTCGCGCTGTACCTCGCTGAGGGGCATGCGTTCACCCATCAGAACCGTGACCAGCGCCGCGACCTTGGCCGCTGCATCCCATCCCTCGACATCATGGCTCGCGTCGGTCTCGGCAACGCCGATTTCCTGCGCTTTCTTGAGAGCAGTGTCGAAACTCAGTCCGTCTTCCATTCCTGCGAGAATGACGTTGGTCGTGGAATTCAGGATGCCATGGAACCCATGCAAATGGATCGCGGGCAAATTGTCGCGGAACAGGGAGAAGATGGGTACACCGTCCATGACCGTGGACTCGAACAGAAACCGCTTCCCATGAGTCGCCGCCAGCAGCCGAAGCTCGTCGTACGCGTAAACGACGGGTCCTTTGTTGGCCGTGACCGCATGGGCTCCGTGCTCGAGCGCCGCGCGAATGTGGTCCACGGCCGGCTGGCCGTTCTCAACATTCAGGGGCGTGGCTTCGAAAAGCGCATCCGCCCGCGCGGCGCGCAGCCACTCCAGAACGTTGTTGCTCTGCCTGAGAGCGGCAGGAAAGCGGGCTGGCGTAATCACCCCCGCACCACCCAGGAGTGACACATCCAGGCCGGCCGGATCGGCAATCCATCCCAGCCGCCGGGAAGCGATGCCCGTTATTCGCCAGCCGATGCCGCGCGCGCGCAACTCAGCGTCGCGGTCGGCCAGCAAGCGCACGAGCCCTCGGTTGACCTTGCCGAAGCCCAGTAGGCAGAGGTTGTAGATGCGGATGGCCGTCTCCAGAACGCCTAACCCATCGTGGTGGTGTGCTCAGGCTTCACCTTGTAGAGCACGCGCACTTCGCCCGGTTGCGAATAGGGATACTTGTCGACGCCCAGATATTTCTTCGCCATTTTGTCGATGTGCTCGCTGGCGCCCTGCTCGGTGATTTCCACCACACGGCCGCGGATCTCCAGATAGCGGTAAGGATTCTCCGGGTCGCTGATCGCCATCGACACGCGCGGGTCGCGGCGCACGTTGCGGTCCTTCTGACGGCCTTTGGCGGAGTTGAAGATCACGTGTTCTCCGTCGAAATCGACCCACACCGGCGTCACCTGCGGCCGTCCGTCCGGCATGAGCGTGCCCAGATTGGCGAACGCGCGTTTCTGGAACAGGTCAGCGTACTTGTCGGGAATGGCACCGGCCATGAAAAGCCTCCTGATGGAATGGAAGGATGACGCACCGCAGATTATAGACGGCTCGGAAATTCGCCGCTTGTTACGGAGCGACGGCGAAACATGCTTCCCACCGTGTTACCCGGGCCCCCGCGCAGGACCTTTGCGCCCACCGCCCCAGCGTTTACAATTTGTCGACCGTACTGAAACCAAGCAGACTCGCGAACAGACCCGGCCGGACGGGTCGGATTGCTAAACTCAACTAAAATACTAAACTTTATCGGGGAGGAAGATGGAGTGAGGGATCGGTTGGCTGCGGGGCGCAGATTCTTCCCGGGATGGGTGGCGATCGGGCTGCTTACGGCGAGCCTCGGTGGAAGGGCGTCCGGCCGGGAAGCAGTTGCCCAAAAGTATCCGCCGACCATCGTATTCATGACGGATTTCGGCACAGTCGACGACTCCGTCACCATTTGCAAGGGAGTCATGTATTCGGTCATGCCGTCGGTGCGCATCGTGGATCTGTCGCATCAGGTCAGTCCCTTTTCCATTCTAGAGGGCGCACGTTTTCTCGAAGGCGTTACGCCTTACTATCCGGCGGGCACTGTGTTTGTGGTCGTGATCGACCCGGGTGTTGGCAGTACGCGCAAGGCGGTCATTATCAAGTCGAAGCGGGCACAATATTTCGTCCTGCCCGATAACGGTCTCATCACGCTGGTGGCGGATCGAGACGGCCTCGAAGGCGCGCATGAGATCGCGAACACCGATTGGATGATCGGGACGGCGTTGTCGTCCACGTTTCACGGCCGCGATATCTTCTCGCCCAGCGGAGCGCACCTTGCCCGCGGCGATGACTGGGCGCAGGCCGGCCCTGCCCTCGATGTGAAATCGCTGGTTCGCCTTGACCTCGAAACCGCGAAAATCGACGACCGAGGACTGCATGGAGAAGCAATTGCGACCGACGGTCCGTTCGGTAACCTGGTGACGAATGTCGACGCCGAGGATTTCTTGAAACTTGGCTACCAGAGGGGCCAGACCGTGCCCATCACGATTGGGGAGAGGAAAATCGAGCTCCCGTTCGTGAAGACATTCAGCGACGTTGCTTTGAAGAAGCCCTTGATCTACATTGATTCGCGGGGACGCTTTGCGCTGGCCGTCAACCAGGGCAGTTTCGCGGCCACCTACGGCATCAAGCCCCCGGTCAAGTTCACCATCCCGCGAGCGAAATAAGGCTGTTGCAGGATCCGGGTGACTTGAAAGCCGAGCGCGCGGACCCTCCAGTTTCGCCCCCAAGCACGGTTTTACGGCTGCGATTCACGATGAGCTGCCGTGGTGGAGCGCGCTGAGGCAGTTTGGTTCAGGTTGGCAGCTGAACTGGATCGCGAGTCTGCCGAGCGGGCGTCCGATTCCGATCACAACATTATCCCTGGCTTCATGGATAACGGCGAGCCGGGCGGCCCGCAGATCGACCCCAATCCCGGCGCCTATCCCGGCCTATCAAGACCGAGACCTTACGAAGCCTCTCCTGCCAATGGGTTGATTACCCAGGCGGCGCCGCCCAGACCAACCCCGGCCTGGGTGGAGGCGGCCCGCGCGTCGTTCAACTGGCAGTGAAACTGTTGTTTTGATTCCGGAGGGAACACTGGCTGGGCCGGGCGCGAGCACCGAGCGCGCACTGTTTTTTTCGGCTGAGTGGGAAGCCGCGAGCCCGAAGTCGCACTAGCCTGCCACGTCCGCTGCGATCCGCGGCAGGACCGCCTGCAGTAGCGCCTCGAACTGCACGCGCACCTTCTCACCCGTCTCCATCACTTCCTGGTGAGTGAGAATCTGATTCAGAATTCCGGCGGCCATATTCGTCACGCAGGAAATGGCGAGCACCTTGATCGCCATGTGCCGCGCCGCAATCACCTCTGCGATAGTCGACATCCCTACCAGGTCCGCCCCAATGGTACGGAGATAGCGGATCTCGGCCGGTGTCTCGTAGCTCGGGCCAACCAGGCCTGCATAGATGCCATCTTCAAGCGCAATGCCAATTTTCGCCGCCTCTTCCTGCGCGGCGTTGCCGTAAGGCTTCCAGTAGCACTGGGTCATGTCGGGGAAGCGCACACCGAAGCGGTCCTCGTTCGGGCCGGCCAGCGGGTTCACCCCTTGCAGGTTGATGTGGTCCTTGATCAGCACGAGGGCCCCTTGCTGATATTTCAGATTGATTCCTCCGGCAGCGTTCGTGATTACGACCGCGCGGACACCCGCGCGTCGAAAAACACGCATCGGGAAGGCGACTTCCTGCGCGGAGTAGCCTTCATAGAGATGCACGCGCCCCTGCATTGCCGCGACCGGCACGTCTCCCGATTTGCCAATCACCATCTGGCCCGCATGCCCGACGGCGGTTGAGCGTGGGAAGGCGGGAATCTGCGAGTAGGGAATTCGCGCGGCATCGGCCAGTTGGTCCGCGAACGCGCCCAGACCCGAACCCAACACCAATCCGATTTTCGGCCGCAGCGGCGTCTGTGAAAGCAGGTATTGGGCCGCTCTGTCCGCCTGCAAGAAGAGATCATCACTCGCCATCATGGAGAGACCTCACCACTCGAACAGTCAAGCATGCCCAACCGCGAAAAGCTCCGAGCCGTGAGCCACGAGCCAGATAAGAATAAGAGCTGAGAGCTGAGATTCTTCAAAACTTTTCTTCAAACTGCCCAAACTCCCTCTCCAGATGCCACTGCATGCGGGCGCGTTCGCTGCCGTCGAGAAACTTCTGGCACAGGGAAGAAATCTTGTCGCCCTTGGTCGGGTCGGCGGCACAGGCCGCGACCCTCCGGAAGTCTCCCAGCCACAAGCTGGCTCCGGGCAGAAAGCTGTGCTCCAGGCTCTGTCGCGACATGCGCTTCAGTTGCGGGTAGGAGAGCTTGTAGGTCTCGACTGCGCGCAGATATTCGTGGGTCATGTCGGAACGCGATACCCCCTGATCATCGGTGGCGAGCGCGACCGGCACACCGTGACTGATGTAGACAGGCAGAGGGTGATTCGCGCCCTCGACGCCCAGAATCAGGTCGTTGCTGGTCAGGCAGATTTCCACGAGCACTTTGCGCTCGGCCATCTCCTTGAGCAGCCCCAGCGGGTCATGTTCGTTCATCACCGAAACTCCGTGACCAATGCGCTCAGCGTGTCCGCGTTCGATCGACTCCCGAATGTGAAAGCTGAGGCCCTCCGGCGGCACCAGCCCCATCGCCAGTTCGCCTGCATGCAGGCTGATATGGACCTTGGGATACACGCCGTGCAAGTAGTCGAGCATCTTCATGTGGAGATCGAAGTCGTGCATCGGGACATACCAATCCTCGGGCATGACCGGGTTCAGTCCCACGAACCGGGGATCGGTTTGCGTCAGCTCACAGCCAAGCAGGATCTGGGCGAAGACCATCTCGCGCGGCAGTCCACGCAAAACCTGGTAGAGATAGCGAACCGTAACCTGGCAGCCCGGTTCAGCCTCGGGCGTGCCGCAACGCAGGATCTGCCGCTGCTTGGCTTGGTCGCGATCGAGCTGCGCGCGGGCTGCTGCGACGACGTCCCTGAGCCCGCTCGCCAGCAGCTTGTCACGCATCCGGCTGAAGTCATCGTCCCAACCGAGTTTGGCGCCTAGTTCGGCGGAGTGCCTGCCGTCGGCGGTATGCATCAGCTCGAGGTATTGGAGGTGATCCGCAGCGGCGCGGGAGGCCACCTCCGCCAGCTGGTTGCCTCCACTGTTGATCGACGCCAGATCAAACTTGTCGAAGGTGGCGAAGAAGTGGTCGTGTCCCGAGTCCTCTCCGCGGTTCCAGTTGCGCATGGACCAGGCATCGACCAGTTGGTTGTACAGCACGTGGTCTTGGTAAGCGCAGCTGACGGGCGGCTTGTTCGTGTACCTGGCGCACGACGGATCGCAGGGCGGAGGCAGCAGCAGCGAAGCAGTTCGATCGAAGCAGAGATTGTCCTGTGCGGCATAGTCGATCCAGCTCTCCGCGTAGATCGCACCCGACAGGTGGCTGTGCAGGTCGCCCCCTTTGGGCATTTCCCGCAGGAAAGCCAGCAGCAGGGTGGGGCTCTGGCGTACCGAGGCCAGGCGTCGCGCAGTTCGCTGTTCGGCCGTTTCGGCGCGAGCACCTGCCGCGAACGCAATCAACGTAGAGACCAATAGCAAACGAGCCTTCAGGCCCACCGGCGGTTCCTCCCCTGGTCAGGAAAAGGCGAATTGTACCGTTTCGCGCGGAATTTCCGTAGCCACGAGGTTTCACCATCCCGAGCCACGGTGGAAAGCGAAGGGAAACCACCTGGCAAGGCAGGACGTGGATGTCAGTAGCCCCATGGTGAGCGGGAAGCTGCAGACCTAAACTGCGCAAAACAGGCTCGCTTGCCGTTCGCCCGACGCGAAATGTTACGCGAGTGCGAATTTCCAACTCTGCATCACTACTGAATTCTGACGAGATTTCCACATCGTGAGATCGGCCTGTTCTGGCGGAGAAAGCGGGCGCGGGTTCTCGCCAAAGACAGAAAATACGCGAAGAATGGGGGCGGGCGGATAAAGTTCTCCGAGCGATTGCACCAAAAGTCGTCATGGCCCTGTGAACGAGCTGCACTCCGTTGATTCTACAGGAGATAAAGTTGCGCAGTTTTGATTGACTGTAAAGATAGGAAGCGTAAAACCACACTCGTTCTTTGACACGTTCCGAAGTTTTTCCGATTGGTGCGGCGTCCGGGGCTCAAGCGAGATCACTCTCATCCATTGCGAAATGAGTGAGAGAAGGTCAGCAAGGGTCTATAGCAAAGCGCTGGTCGAGGAGAACAGGAGCACCCGTCGAAGGCAAGATAGAGTCCCGAGGCGTTGGACTGATTTATCCGGTTGGCGGTGAGCCCGGAGCCCGAGTCGAGATCGCGCGTCGCAACCCGCAAGGAAGCGACGAATGCAGGTCGGCAAGGGTCTAACGCGAGCTACTGGCCGAGACGAATGAGACCAACATCACCTCGGGGCTCTTATTTTTTTCTGGCGCACGATTGAGCCTCGATCGAGTCCCCTCAAACCTTACTTCGCGGGATCTCCGAACGGGCCCTTTCGAAAAAGCATGATCACCAAAATCCCATGCCCCGGGAAAGCAGTCTTCTGAAGCAGCGCCGTTCATCGCCCGGGGCGTTGGCCTTCGGCGTCCACAAAAAACAGGGTCATCGGCCTCGCCCCACCTTCCGCCCCAGCCCTGAATCGTCGAGCAGTGTCAGGGTTTCCCGGGGCGCAATCTGGCGAGAATCCGCATTCCCGCCCGGGCGTCCGGAGGGTGCATTCGAGCGAACTTGATTACGATGGCCGAACCTTTCGCATCCGGCTGCGCAGGCTCGACTCGTGGGTAGCCTACAGCGGTATATTCCCGTGCTTCTTCGGCGGGTTCTTGTCGCGCTTGGTCTGGAGCATTTCGAGCGCCTGAATCAGCTTCTTGCGTGTCTCCCGGGGCTGAATGACAGCGTCCACGAAGCCGCGGTCAGCGGCGACGTAGGGATTTGCGAAACGATCGCGGAACTCTTCGATCTTCGACTGTCTCACCTCGTCCCGGTTCGCGGCCTGTTCCAGTTCGCGCTTGTAGACGATGTCCACGGCGCCTTCAGGACCCATCACGGCGATCTCGGCCGTGGGCCAGGCGTAGTTCACATCGGTGCGAATGTGTTTCGACGACATGACGCAATACGCACCACCGTAAGCCTTCCGGGTGATCACAGTGACTTTGGGAACGGTTGCTTCCGCGAATGCAAATAGTAACTTCGCCCCATGTTTGATGATGCCGCCGTACTCCTGGTTCGTACCCGGGAGGAACCCGGGAACGTCTTCGAAGGTCACGAGCGGGATGTTGAAACAGTCACAGAACCGAACGAAACGCGCGCCCTTAATCGAGGCGTTGATATCGAGCGTCCCCGCCAACATCGCCGGCTGGTTGGCCACCACACCCACCGACCGCCCGTTCAGCCGCGCGAAGCCCACCACCATGTTCTTCGCGTAGTGCTCCTGCACCTCGAAGAAGTAGCCATCGTCGACCACGGCGTGGATCACGTGCTTGATGTCGTAGGGACGGTTCGACTCCGCCGGAACCATCGTGTCGAGCGCAGGATCGGCGCGATCGACCGGGTCGGTCGAGGGTCGGCGGGGCGGGTCTTCCAGATTATTCGATGGGATGAAGCTCAGCAGTTCCCGCACCATCGCAAGACATTCGGCGTCGTCATGCGAAAGGAAGTGGGCTACGCCCGAGGTCTGGTTGTGCGTAATCGCCCCGCCAAGCTGATCCTTCGTGACTTCCTCGTGGGTGACGGTCTTTATGACGTCGGGTCCGGTGATGAACATGTACGAAGTCTTGTCCACCATCAGTATGAAATCCGTGATGGCGGGCGAATACACCGCGCCGCCCGCGCACGGCCCCATGATGGCCGAGATCTGCGGAACCACGCCGCTGTAGAGTGTGTTGCGCAGGAAAATATCGGCGTAGCCGGCCAGCGACATCACGCCTTCCTGGATGCGCGCGCCGCCTGAGTCGTTCAGGCCGATCACCGGCGCACCCATTTTGGCCGCCAGGTCCATGATCTTCACGATCTTGCCCGCGTTGGCCTCCGAGAGCGACCCGCCGAACACGGTGAAATCTTGCGCGAAGAGAAAAACCAGACGGCCTTCGATGCGTCCGTAGCCGGTGACGAATCCGTCGCCGTAGTACTTCTGTTCGGCCATGCCGAAGTCGCTCGAGCGGTGCGTGACCAGCTTATCGGTCTCCTCGAACGTGCGCTCGTCGAGCAGGAACTCGATGCGCTCCCGCGCCGACATCTTGCCCTCTTTGTGCTGCTTCTCGCGGCGCTGCGCTCCGCCGCCTTCCTGCGCCAGGTGATCGCGCTTCTTCAGCTCTTCCAGCTTCTGTTCGAGGTTCATGGCCGGAATTATAGGCGACTTCATGGTGGGCCTCGGTGGATGTACAACCGAGTGAGTCAGGCCATGCTCGTTCTGGACTAGAATTCCGTCATGGTTCGGGCACCGCGTAGTTTTTCCCTGGGAACAGTTCTACTGGCCTGCTTCCTCAACGGATGCGGAAGCACGGGCTCCTCACCCCCTCCATCCTCGGGCGGCCCTCCGCCTGCGCTCACCCTCAGCCCGGTGGTCAGCGGACTCAACAGTCCTGTCGACTTTCAAGCCCCGAGTGACGGCAGTGGACGTTTCTTTGTAGTTCAGCAGTCAGGAAGCATTCGCATCATTCTCCAGGGCGGGTTGTTGGCCACACCCTTTCTCGACATCTCCGGCAAAGTGGACTTTTCCGGTGAAAGGGGATTGCTGGGGCTGGCCTTTCATCCCCAATTCCCACAGAACCATCTCTTTTACGTTCACTACGACCGGCTCGTGGGGACACAGATGCAGAGCGTGATCGCCGAGTATCGGGAATCGGCGTCCGACCGAAATCAAGCGGACCCCACGAGCGAGCGGATTCTGCGGATCGTCGATCAGCCGCCCTATCCCAACCACAAGGGCGGGCAGATCGCCTTCGGGCCCGATGGATTTCTCTATATCGCCCTGGGCGACGGAGGCAGTGCAGGAGATCCTCTCGGCAACGGTCAGAACCTTCAGACCTTGCTGGGGAAAATGCTTCGCATCGATGTGGACCATACCAGTCCGGGTTTCGAGTATGCGATTCCTTCGACCAATCCCTTCGCGGGCGGCGGCGGGTTACCGGAAATCTGGGCGTATGGCCTGCGCAATCCGTTCCGATTCTCATTCGAACGTGGCACGGGTCGGTTGTTTTGCGGCGATGTCGGTCAGGACAAATACGAAGAGATCGACATATTGGAGAGCGGCGGCAATTTTGGCTGGAATGTGATGGAGGGCATGCACTGCTACCAGCCCGCGACCGGATGCAACCAGTCGGGACTGATCCTGCCGATCGCGGAATACGACCACACCGAAGGCGACGCCGTGATCGGGGGTTACGTGTATCAGGGCAGCTCGATTCCCAGCCTGACGGGCGCATACATCTTCAGCGACAACGGCAGCGGCACGATCTGGGAGCTGGTCGAGGGCCCGACCGGACACTGGACACGCACGAAGCTGCTCTCGAGCAGCCGTGGCATCAGTTCTCTTGGACAAGATGTCGCCGGCGAGATCTATGTGGTTGACTACGGCGGAAGCGTGCTGAAACTCACTGCTCCGTGAGGCAAAGCGCGCTGTTTTAGTCTTCCCCGCCGGTACCGATGGGCTGGTATTTGTACTGCTTGCCGTCCCAGAAAACCACCGAATCCCCGGCGCTGGCGTCAGCCTCCACCGCGAAGATCGCATTCACCTGTTTCTTGCGAAGCTGCAGGCGCTTTACGAAAATCTTTTTGAGGGGCAGGTTGATGATCACGAACTTCGCCTTGGGAGTTTCTGCGCGCCATGCATCGGCTCCGGCGCCGTGGATGACCAGAACGACCAGGTTCTTTTCCATCGGGTCTTCGGATCCAAAGGTAGCCGTCAGTTTCGGATCTCCGTAGCCGTAGAAGCCGTAGTAGGGGTCGGTCACCTTGTAGTTGTGCTCGGCCGCATCCAGCATCGGCTTCTTGCTCTTCGCAAGAACGATGAAATCGTCCACACCGTCGCCGTCGACATCACGCACGTAGGGTGTCGAGATGGGAACCAGCGTGAACTCCTCGCCAAATTGCTTGTGAATGAAATCGTTGTCCACGCTCACGGGGCGAGCAGCCGCCGGCTGCGCAGTTGATGGCTGTGACGGAATCGGGGACGCGGCGGGTTGCTGGGCGGCGGCAGGGATGCGAAGGCCGACCACCAACACCGCGGAAAGCCAGGTAAACCGCTGATGCGACATACACCTACTTTAGCCCTGCCGGGGAGGATCGACTAGAGCAAGGGGAGGTACGTCGGGACCTGGCCCGCCGGGTGGGCCCGTTATTTCCGAAAGTGTTGCCAGCCTTCGGGCTCGAGCTGGATACCAATCCCGTTTTCATTGAGAAGGACGATGTGGGTGCGGCGCGTCATGTGTCCGATCCGGGTCACAGCCACACCTGCGATCCGATTGGGTATGCGCGTGCCCCGCGCTGCGGCGAACAGCAGTTCGTAGTCTTCCCCGCCATGCAGAGCATGAGATAAATCAACTGCGGTGCGCTCTCGGCCGACGCCCGCCCGCGGAATCGCGGGCGCAAGGATTTCCGCCCCGGTCCCCGACTCTTCACAGATGTGCGCGAGATCTGTGGACAGGCCGTCGCTCAAGTCGATCATCGCCGACGCCAGCCCCTTTTCCCGGAGAGCCCGACCCACTTCCATTCGGGGAACCGGGCGAAAATGCCGCGCAAAATCCGCTGGACGAACCCTCCTTCCAGCAAAGAGTTCTGTTAGCGCGGCCGAGGAGCCTCCCAGTTCTCCGGTTACATAGATCGAATCGCCTGGCCGGGCGCCAGTCCGCAAGACCGCTTTTCCCTTCGGCACCGACCCGACCACGACCATGTCGGCCAAGATCCCATCGGGAGACTCGGCTGTGTCTCCTCCGGCCAAGGTGACTTTGAACTCCTTGGCGAGTGCCAGAAGGCCCTTCATGAAGCGGTTCACCCAGCCTTGCGGTATTTCCCGTGGCAGGGCTAGCGAAAGAAACACCGCCACTGGCTCTCCCCCCATCGCCGCTATATCGCTCAGTCCACGAGTCAGACAACGTCTCCCCACCACGTCTGGCGCGTGCCACTCGCGGCGGAAGTGGATCCCTTCCAGGGCGAAATCGGTCGTAACCAGAACCTCGTGGTCGAGGGATATCCGCAAGACCGCGCAATCGTCCCCGATGCCGGTGATCACCCCGGCCCGCCTGCCCGCAACTCGGCGAATGCGAGAAATCAGCGCCTTTTCGGTGAGCGGCACAGGGGAACCACTATATAGAGTCCAACCCAAATGGGGAAAAGCCGGCAGTCTGCGATGGCCTGTCGTCGGCCTTTTCGGATCTCTCGGATCTCTAGGACAGGCCCCCATTGCGGGCACGGGAAGTGGATGTCTGCGGGTCCGTCGGGGCGGGGTAACGACCGACCCGGTCGGGAGACGGAGGCCGACGCCGGCGGTTGTCGGGGGTGGTCTGTGCCGAAGGGCATCCCCTGGCACCCGTCCTTGGTAACCGAAATACCCCCTCCGGCAGCGTTGACAGGCGGAACCCGGTTTGTTACCGTTTGATGGCTCTCTTCATTAACCTTGGTACGACTTAAGTGCTGCAATCCGTAAGTATTGCAAACATGCAGGATGGTGGGCCTTACCCGGTTCCCTCAGGTAGCGAGCGCGCATCAGCAGACCCGCACGGCAGCGCAGCTCGGGAATTGGGATGCAGAGCGGGACTCCTCGAACCGCAGGCCGCCCGGGCATGGTCCTGAATTCATCGACGGAAGGGAATTTTGCAAAAACGCTTTTACATCTTGTTTGTGGCTCGGGACGACGACGGCCAACTGCGCAAGATTCCGATCCCCGTGCAATATCTCTACATCTTCGTAGTGGGCGCCGCCGTCGGCTTCCTGAGTCTGACCGGGATCGCCAGCTCCTACGCGCGCATGCTTCTCAAGGTTTCCAGCTACAACCAGCTGCGCACGGAAAAAGAAGATCTGAAGAGCCGCTATTCCCGCCTGGAGCAGGTTGCCAAAGAGCGTGACGTTCAAGTGGCGTCGCTAGGATCGCTGGCGAGTGAGGTTTCCTCGCTGTACGGTTTGAAATCGGATCCCGCACTCGTGACCGGCGCCGAGGAGCAGGTACGCAACTCGGAAGTGAGTTCTTCTCTGGATCAGCTCTATGCCCTGAAGAATTCGGCTCTGACGGGCGCTACCACCACGGGTCTCTCGTTGGGTCTGACTCGCAACGCGACGACTGCCGAGTGGCAGCGAGCGAATTCAGCCCCGAACCTGTGGCCGGTTGAAGGCCAGGTAACCGGCTCGTTTGGCGAACGTATCGATCCTTTTAACGGGGAGGGCGCCTTCCATACAGGCGTGGACATCGCCGCTACGGTCGGACAGCCCGTGGTTGCCCCCGCCGATGGCGTCGTCCAGTTCGCGGACTTTTTGGGGGGCTACGGGCGAGCGATCGTCCTCGACCACGGCCACGGAATCAACACCCGCTTCGGCCACTTGTCCGGTTTCGCGGTGGCTTCCGGACAGAACGTGCACCGGGGCGAAGTAATCGGCTACGTCGGCCTCAGCGGTCGCAGCACAGGTCCTCACCTGCACTACGAAGTCCGCATCAACGACACTCCAGTGAATCCCTACAAATACCTCCGCATCGCCGTCGCCCACGCCGGTGGGTTTGCGGCGGGAAGCTAGGACTCAGCTCTCCGCCTTAAGCCAGCATCTCGAGCGATGGTCGAAGCCTTCCTACCGTCGGTGCGAATGGCTGCGAATGCGATGGGAAACCAGGCAGAGATCGAGCCGGGCGACTGAAAACTGCCGACTGGTGGGACCGGCGACTGGGGGACTGAAGGCTGGCTACTGCCGCAACCCCATCCAGCGCTCGGAAACCACCAGCGAATTTCCGGGGTTCTGCGGATCGTACTTCACGGAGGTGGGCAGGCCCAGACGGCAGGAATGCAGGTTGACCCACTGGCGTAGGTAGGTGACGTCTTGGGAAGCTTCGTAGGAAACCCCTGCCACGTCGTACTGATAAATCAGCATCGTGGAAGAGCGCTGCTGTTCGAGCGGCAGCTCCTGGACGTCGATCACCGTGCCATCGGTGATCCGCCCCACGCTGTCGAGCCACTCGCGGCGGTTGCGCTCGAGTTCTTCCGCGCTCTTCGGCTTGCGCCGCAGCAGCAGAAAATACGCACCAAACGCGATGCCCGTGCCGCCCAGCGCCAAGCTATAAAGACGTAGTGGATTCATGACCGACCGGAAGGAACCAGCCGCCCGCAGCGACGACTTCCTGATTTAACAGCATAAGCTCGAAACCGAAATCGCGGAAGGGGCCCAGAGGTTACGAATGGGCAAGCGCGACTACCCTTCGTCGGCGACCGGATTCCGGAGAGTGCCTACCCCTTCCACGCTCACCTCGACCACGTCCCCACCGACCACGGGCCCGACGCCCTGGGGCGTTCCGGTCGCGATCAGGTCCCCGGGCAGCAGCGTCATGACTTGCGAGATGTACCGAAGCACAGCATCGAGAGCGAAAATGAAGTCGCGCGTGTTACCGTCCTGGCGGACCTCTCCATTGACCCTGGTTTGCACGCCGACGCCGGCCCAGGGATCAATCTCGTCGGTCACGACTGGGCCCACCGGGCAGAATGTGTCAAACCCCTTGGCGCGGGTCCACTGGCCGTCCTTGTTCTGCAGATCCCGCGCCGTGAAGTCGTCCACACAGGTGTAGCCCAGTATGTACGCCCGCACGTCTTCGGTCTCGCCCAGTTTGTAGCAGCGTTTGCCGATCACGACGCCGAGTTCGCCCTCGTAATCCGTGCGTGATGAGATGCGCGGCCGGCGAATCGTCCCACCCGGGGAATTCAGTGCGGTCGTCGGCTTGAAGAAAATCAAGGGCTCCGTCGGCACTTCGTGTCCGAGTTCCGCGGCATGCTCGCGGTAGTTGCGCCCCACGCACACGATCTTCGACGGACGGACCGGGGGCAGCAACACCGCTTCCACCAGGGGGATGTGAGCCATCCGCGTGGTTCGCAGGTCTTCCATATCGCCACCGACGTCCTCCGGAGGCGTCGCCAGCAGGCGCGTGATTTCTTCGCGGCCCGCCACCGATTCCACCAGGCCGTACTGCTCCCCATCATGGTGTTGAAAGCGGCAATATTTCATCAGAAGCCTATCCAATCACAAAGAACTCGAAGGAACACAAAGGTATTCCCGCGGATCTATATTTGACTAAGGGTTTTGAACCACTTGCTCGCTGGTCTCCTCCGAGCGTGCGCTCTCGTTGCCGCGCAGGTCGACCGAGGAAACCGAATACCAATAGGTCTTGCCAGCCACCACATTCTGATCACGGTAAGCCGGAGTCTTCACCAGTTCGGCGTTGATCTTACCCACCTGGCCCCTGTCCTCGCGGCGATAAAGGTTATACCCGGCCAGGTCGGCATCGGTGCCCGGGGCCCAGAGCAGGTCCACAAAGGGCGCCTGGCCCGGACCGGAGAACACCGCCTCTAAGCCGGTCGGCACGCCCGGCGGATACACATCGTTGGTGAAGACCTTTTGATTCGGCGAGTCTTCGCCTTCGACCACCACGGCGTTCTCCACTCCGGCGAGCGTCACGACGGCGATCCGGTATTCGTAGGCTTTTTGCCACTCAAACGTGTGGTCTTCGAATCGGCCCCCGGGACAATCGAAGTCTCCGAGTTTCAGGTCGGTGCCATTCCCGAGGGAACGTCGATAAATGCGATAGCGGTAGGAGATCTCTGGCAGCGCCTTTCGCGGTTCCATGCAGTCCCAGGTCAGCGCGACGCCATCTGCCTGGACTTGAGCCTTGAAATTCCCCGGGGGAGGCAAGGTGGGCGCCAGCGCCACGCGCACCTGCCTGGACAGCCCGGCGCCACGGCCGCTTCCGTTCAGGACCTCCACTGCGTACGTGATCGTCCGGGTTGGATTCTGCTGCTCGAGGTCCTCGGGAAGCGTGTCAGTGTAGTTCTCCTGCCTCCTGGGATTCCCACCCTGCTTGCGGGGCGAGAGTACGGTTTCGGGGGGGAGCGAGGCCACTGGCTTTCCGCACTCGCTCATGGCAGCCTCCAGAGTGCGACAGATGTCGGTTCGCCCCAGGTGGCGCACATTCTGGCGATCCATGGTTTGGGTGGGCACCGTCCAGAACAGATACACTCGGTCGCCCTTGCGCACTGCGCGCAGGTCGGTAGGTGGCTTTGGCAGCTCAAGAGAGGGAGGCACTGGCGCACCGATCGACGCGCACCCGGCAAGCACACCCGCAAACAAAACTGCGGCGCCGAGACTCAGAAGATGGCGGGGTGATTTCATCCCGTGAGGCTATGAGCGTACCACGACACCGGGTGCCCTCCGCGCCCGCTTGGGTCGGCGACAGGGGGTGCCTACCCCACCAGGTCCCTGACCGCAGCGCGAAACACTTTCGTGTGTTGATCCACGTCTTCCTTGGAGGTCGCCGGCGACATCAACGCCATGTTGTGAAAGGGCGTGAGCAGGATACCCCGGTTCATGGCGTACAAGTGCATGAAGCGCTCCAGTTCGAAATCCATGGCAGCGTGCGCCTCGGTTCCATTCTTCGGGGTCCGCGAAGCGAACCGGTATTCGGCGCGGCACCCCAGACGGGTAACGCCCCACGGCAGCTCGAAATCGCCGATCGCCTTGGCGACTGCTTCGGTCCAGCGCGCGGCCAAGGGAATCATGCGATCGAAGGCATCCTGGATCAGAACTTTCTGCAGCGTAGACCGCATGGCGGCCAGCGATAGCGCGTTCCCGGCCAGCGTTCCGCCGATCCCGCCCGTATCGCAATCTTCCAGGTTCTGCTGCGCGAGGATGCACTGCGCCACTTCCTCCGTGCAGCCGTAAGTCGCACCGGGAACGCCGCCGGCAAGCGGTTTCCCAAACACGAGAAAGTCCGGCTCTAGGTTCTCCGCACGCGTGTAACCGCCGGTTCCGGCGCAGATGGTATGGGTTTCGTCGATGACGAGCAGAGTGCCGTGCTTCCGGGTGACGTCGCGCAGTGCCTGATGGTATCCGGGCTCCGGAAGCACGATGCCCACGTTGGTCAAGGCCGGCTCTGCCAGCACGCAGGCCACATCGCCCGCGCTCAGCGCAGCCTCCAATCCGTCCACATCGTTAAATTCAACCACTCGCGTCGTGACCGTCGGATCCACGGCCGGACCGATGTTGCCCCGCCGCGATTGCGCCACACCGTCCTTGAGGGTAATGAACGTCTCGTCCACGGTGCCGTGATAGCACCCGTTAAACACCAGGATCTTTGGCCGCCCTGTGATTTGCCGAGCCAGCCGGATCGAAAACCGATTGGCATCGGTGGCCGTCAGCGCAAACTGCCAGTACGGAAGACCGAAACGTTTCTGCAGTTCTTCACCCACCACGGCTGCGTCCTCGCTGGGCAGCATCAGCGTGATCCCGCGCCGGACCTGCTGTTCGATGGCCGAAACCGTGGCTGACGGTGAATGTCCCGTCATCGCTCCGGTATCCCCCAGGCACAGGTCGACGTAACCATGGCCGTCTACGTCGAAGATCTCCGAGCCCCGCGCCTCCCGCACAAAGGGCGGGAATGCTCCTGCCCATTTCGCCATCCAGTTCATGGGCACACCGCCCAGCAGGGATTTACGGGCACGCTCGAAGAGCGCGGCCGACTTGGGTCTCTCTGCGACAAATTTCTGCTGCTCCCGCTCCATCAAAGACTTGAGGCGCTGACGATCGATGGCTTCCATGATCTCCCTTCTGGCTGATGAACCTCGGAGTGTAAGCGGGAGGCAGTGGGGGGTGCAAGCCGTGCGGGCAAAAAGCGAGGGGTTTCCTGGGTTGGTAGGATACCCGACCGTGGGTGGGATACCCTAGAGAATGTAGCGCGACAGATCCTGATCCTTCACGATGTCCGACAGCATCTTGCCCACATAGGCCGCGTCGATGGTGATGTGTTGGCCCTTCTTCTCGGGAGCCTCGAAGCTGATCTCGTCGAGCACCCGCTCCATGATGGTGTGCAGGCGGCGAGCGCCGATATTCTCCGTGCCTTCGTTCACGCGGAAGGCAAACCGGGCCACTTCCTCGAGCGACTCGCGGGTGAACTCGAGCTTCACCCCCTCGGTTTCGAGCAGAGCGGTGTACTGCTTCACAAGCGATGACTTCGGTTCCGTTAGGATCTTGATGAAGTCTTCCATGGTCAGCGACTGCAGTTCCACCCGGATGGGAAATCGCCCCTGGAGTTCCGGAATCAAATCACTGGGCTTCGAAACATGGAAGGCCCCCGCCGCCACAAACAGAATATGGTCGGTGCGGACCATGCCGTAGCGCGTGTTGACGGTTGTGCCTTCGACGATGGGCAGAATGTCGCGCTGCACACCCTCACGGGAGACGTCGGGCCCATGCCCGCTCTCCCGGCCGGCAATCTTATCGATCTCGTCCAGGAAGATGATGCCAGAATTCTCAACCCGGTCGATGGCCGTGCGGGTCACCTGATCCATGTCGATCAACCGGTGCTCTTCTTCCTGAATCAGGTATTCGAAAGCCTCGTTGACCTTCATCTTCCGCTTCTTGCTGCGCTGCCCGAAGAGGTTCGGCAACATGTCCTTGATGTTGACGTCCATCTCTTCGACACCCTGGTTCGAAATGATCTCGAACGAGGGGAAATTCCGCTCCCGAACCTCAAGCTCGACCGTGCGCTCATCCAGCTTGCCTTCCCGCAACTGTTGACGCAGCTTCTCACGCGTGCGGGACTGCGACTCCGTGATCTCCGTCCCCGAACCGTCGAGCACCACGCCCCCACTCGCCGTGTCCGACGGACGGGGGGCAGGCGGGGGCAGGAGCAAATCCAGCAGCCGCTCTTCGGCGTTCAGTTCGGCCTTGTCGGCGACGTCTTCGAGCTTCTCCTCGCGAATCATGTCGATCGCAATCTCGACCAGGTCGCGGATCATCGACTCGACATCGCGTCCCACATAGCCAACCTCGGTGAACTTGGAAGCTTCCACTTTCAGAAACGGCGAGTTGGTCAGCTTGGCCAAGCGGCGCGCAATCTCAGTTTTGCCCACGCCCGTGGGACCAATCATGATGATGTTCTTGGGAATAATCTCTTCGGCGAGGTCGGGCGTCAGCTTCTGCCGGCGCATGCGGTTGCGGAGGGCAATCGCCACCGCGCGTTTAGCGGCGTTCTGGCCGACGACATACTTGTCCAGTTCCGCCACGATCTCGCGCGGCGTCAGGTCGTCCAGTGCCAACTGCTCTTCTTCGGCGGTAGGGGGTAGATAAATAGCCATCACTGCAGTTTCCCGGTTCCCGGTTCTCAGCCCTAAGGACCTAGGCGTTTGATCTGGTCGACCCTCGGTTCAACTGAGAACTTTCTTACAACTCCTCAATCGTCACATTATCATTCGTATAGATGCACATCTTGCCCGCAATCTTCATCGCCTCTTCGGCGATCTCCCGGGCAGAAAGGGTCGTGTGCGAGGCCAGCGCCTGAGCAGCGGCCTGCGCGAACGGTCCCCCTGACCCAATGGCCGCGATCCCGCCGTCCGGTTCGATCACATCGCCCTGCCCGCTGAGCAGAAACGTCTGGTCCTTGTCGCACACCAGCAGCAGCGCCTCCAGGTGACGCAAGAACTTGTCCGTCCGCCAGTCCTTGGCCAGTTCCACGGCCGCGCGGCCGATGTTCCCATGGTACTGCTCCAGCTTCGATTCGAAGCGGCTAAAAAGGGAAAAAGCATCCGCCGTGGACCCGGCGAAGCCCGCCAGGATCCTATCCTGATACAGGCGCCGAATCTTCTTGGCAGTGTGCTTGATGATTGACTCGCCTAGGGTGACCTGGCCGTCTCCGGCGAGTACCACCTTTTGGTCGCGGCGCACGGACAAAACCGTTGTGGAACGAATCAGTCTCTGCATCGGCATGAGCGCAATTTTTGATTATAACAGCGCAGGCAGAAAGGCCCCGCGCTCCTGCAGGCGATCGGGGCCCTCGCACCACCCAGTCTTCAAGCGTGCGCAGCTTCCGGCTTGGTTGCCAGCAGCTGCCGCAGCACATACTGCAGGATTCCGCCATTCGCGTAGTACGCCGCTTCCTGCGGCGTATCGATGCGGACCAGCGCCGTGAACTCGGTCGTCTTGCCGTGGGCCGCCGCTCGAACCTTGATGGGGCGCGCCGGGGCGAAATGTTCGACCAGGTCACCAATGCCTGTGATCTCGAACACCTCCTCGCCGGTCAGCTTGAGCGATTCCGCGCTCTCGCCCGAGAGGAACTGCAAGGGGAGAATACCCATTCCCACCAGGTTCGAGCGGTGAATGCGCTCGTAGCTCTCGGCAATCACCGCGTGCACGCCGAGCAAGCGCGGGCCTTTCGCCGCCCAGTCACGCGACGAGCCCGATCCGTATTCTTTGCCTGCAAGGATGAGGAGAGGAACGTGCTCCGCGATGTACTTCGCCGACGCGTGGTAGATGGACATCTCGGCTCCGTCCGGCAAATGCCGCGTGAAGCCCCCTTCGAGGCCCGGCACCATCTTATTGCGCAGCCGAACGTTCGCGAACGTGCCTCGCACCATGACCTCGTGGTTCCCACGCCGAGAACCGTAGGAATTGAAATCTCCCGGTTTCACACCATGTTCGACCAGGTACATTCCGGCGGGGCTGTCTCTCTTGATCGAACCCGCAGGCGAGATGTGATCGGTGGTCACGCTGTCGCCCAGAACAGCCAGCACACGCGCACCTTTGATGTCTTCGACTGCCGACGGCGTCAGCGACATATCATCGAAGTACGGCGCCTTACGGATGTAGGTCGAGTCTTTTTCCCAGACGTAGGTCTGTCCCTGCGGCACCGGCAACGAGCGCCATTGCGCGTCCCCGTCGTACACCTCGCTGTAGCTCTTGCGGAACATATCGGATGAGATTTGCTGAACGGCGTCTTCCACTTCCTTCTGGGTCGGCCAGATGTCAGCCAGATGCACCGGTCTGCCGTCCTTGCCCCGGCCAATCGCGTCTTTCTTCAGATCAATATCAATTCGGCCCGCCAGCGCGAACGCGACCACCAGGGGCGGAGACATAAGGTAGTTCGCGCGGACTTCTGAATTGATTCGTCCCTCGAAATTCCTGTTCCCGGAAAGCACCGAAACCACTACTAGATCCTTCTCGTCGATGACCTCGGAAACCTCGGTTGGCAGAGGGCCTGAATTGCCGATGCAGGTCGTGCAGCCATATCCGACGAGGTTGAACTTGAGTTTTTCCAAGTACGGCAGCAGGCCAGCGTGGGCGAGATAGTCCGTAACCGCCTTCGAGCCCGGCGCCAGCGAAGTCTTCACCCACGGCGGCGTCTGCAAACCGCGCTCCACGGCCTTCTTGGCGAGCAGCCCGGCGGCCATCATCACCGACGGATTCGAGGTGTTTGTGCAGCTCGTGATCGCCGCAATCACCACACTGCCATGCTTCAATGCGGTCTTCACGTCCGCAGAAACGTGCTCTTGGACGCGATGATCCTCCACTCCCACCGCCGCGGGGTTGCCGCCCTCTTGCTCCCAGCGGCCCACCTGCTTCACCGTACTGTCGGTGGAAACGACCGCCGCCGTCTGCGCTTTCGGTTTGAGAAGCGAAGGCAACGCCTGGTGGAACGATTCCCCCGCCCGCGAGAGAGCGACGCGGTCCTGCGGACGCTTCGGACCCGCCAGGCTGGGCTCTACCGTGGCCAGGTCGAGCGCAAGCAGTTCCGAATACTCCGCCTCGGGAGTCTGGTCGTCGTGGAAGAGCCGCTGTTCGCGCGCATACGCCTCTACCAATGCGATGCGCTCCTCGGCTCGCCCGGTCAGGCGCAAGTAGCGCAGGCTTTCCTGGTCGATGGGGAAGATTCCGCAAGTCGCTCCGTACTCGGGCGACATGTTCGCGATGGTCGCGCGGTCGGCTAGCGGGAGATCCTGCAATCCCGGGCCGAAGTACTCGACGAACTTCCCCACCACCCCGTGCTTGCGCAACATCTCGGTGATGGTGAGCACCAGGTCCGTCGCAGTCGCGCCTTCCCGCAGACGGCCCGTCAACTTCACGCCCACCACCAGAGGAATCAACATCGAGACTGGCTGACCCAGCATGGCTGCCTCGGCTTCGATCCCACCCACGCCCCAGCCCAGCACGCCGAGTCCGTTGATCATGGTGGTGTGCGAATCCGTCCCCACGAGTGTGTCCGGATAGGCCACGCGCTTTCCGTCCGACTCCTGGACGAAAACCACGCGCGCCAGGTACTCAAGGTTCACCTGGTGCACGATCCCCGTGTCCGGCGGGACGATTGCCAGATTGTGAAATGCCGTCTGCCCCCAGCGCAGGAAGGCATACCTTTCCTGGTTGCGCAGAAACTCCAACTCGGCGTTCAGCCCAAACGCCTGGGCCGAGCCGAACTCATCCACCTGCACCGAGTGATCGATCACCAGTTCGGCAGGCTGCAGCGGATTGATCCACTTGGGATCGCCTCCCAGCCGCTTCATGGCATCGCGCATCGCGGCCAGATCGACCACCGCGGGAACACCCGTGAAATCCTGCAGGAGCACGCGGCTGGGCGTGAAAGCGATTTCCTTATCGGGCTTCGACTTGCTGTTCCAGGCAGCCAGAGCGCGCACCTCTTCCTTGGTCACGTTGCGGCCATCTTCGGTGCGCAGCAGGTTCTCAAGCAAGATGCGCAGCGAGTAGGGAAGATGCTGGGTGGAGATGCCCTGCTGGTCGAGCGCGTCGAGACGGTAGATTTCATAGTCTTTGCCGCCGACACGAAGACTGGAGCGGCTCTGGAAACTGTTCACCGACATGAGTGCGGTCCTTTCGAAGATTCGTGCGTGGGTCTCTGGCCCGCGAGGCCGGGGGGCCTACGACCTGCGGCTTCCCACGTTCCATGCCACTGGTTATCTAGATGTCTCCCCCCCGGTACGAGTAGCCTTCTAGTTTAAAACGATCCCCTGAAAGTTTGGTAGAGCAGGAGGCCGTTCAGCGCAAGAACGATCCCCGCCGGGAGGTGCGCCATCCAGTGGGTACGCTGGTGATTCACCAAGTCGCCCGTCAGATCCTTGTGTCTGGTCAGCAGGATCAGCGGAACCAGCGCGAAGGGCGGTGCAAAGCTCAAAAACGCTTGCGAAAGCACCACGATCTTCAGCGGATCCAGGCCCGAGGCCATCACCGCCATGGCGCCGACCGTCGACCACGAAAGTCCTGAGAACAGCGGCGCCCAGGCAAACGCGGTGGCCGAGAGATTCCCCAGCAGGGGCTTCAGGAACTCATGCGCCTGCTCAATCGATGCCGCCGCCCGCCCGGAATGGGACCAGCATCGGCTTCGCGACCACAACAACACCCAGAGCAGGGTGTAACCGAATTCCGCGCCCCGTTGCATGTTGGTCGCGAACTTGCCCGGATCGATATATGCGACGCTGGCCACGAACGCCGGGCACGAAGTACGCCCAGACCTGCCCGCTCCGGAAGGCCAGCAGCCACTGGAACCGGATGCGGCCGTTCCCGGTGGGCGCGTCGGATTGTGGAGGGTTCCCCATGCACCGTGGTGCTCGCCTGGACAAAGGGCAGGTTAGCGTAAGTATATCGCGCGAAGTAAACTATGGTTAAGCGAAAGAGCCGCGCCAGGGGCTCCGGATTTCAGCAGTTAGGGAAGCATGGTGGGGTGCGAGTTGATGGTCAAGCGCGCGGCAATCAACGCTTCCGCGGCGCTTTTTTGTCTGCGTCCGTGACCCAGACCCTCTCGGCGGCCGCCGCTCCCAGGGATAAGTTCCCCGCCGCAGTGTTTAGGGTCAGGGTCTGATCGTAGTTTTTCCCTGCGACGCGAAGTTTCGCGCCCGGCCGAACGGCGCGGGTTTCCAGAAATTCCAACAACCTCCGGTCCCGTTCGTAGATGCCGCTTACTACGTAGCTCTTCCCGGCCTCAGCCTCCGACAACAGAAGCAGGCCCCGGTGCCGGCGGCTGGCAGGACTTTCCAATTCGCTCAGATTGCCGTGCGGGCAGGCGCCCCCGCGCCCCAATCGGGCGAGCAACTTGGCTTCGAAGTTGGGCGAGACCGCGTGCTCCAGCCGCTCGGCCTCATCGTGCACCTTGTACCACTCCATGCCGAACAATTCCGCTAGCATGCGCTCGATCAAGTGATGGCGCAGCGTCAATTTGCGAGCGATCTTTCGGCCCGCAGTCGTCAGCCGGACATTCCCATCGGCCTGCACGCGCACGAACCCGTCCTTCTTGAGGCGACGCAGAGCCATGGTCACAGCCGGCGGCGAGACTTTCAGCCAATGCGCCAGCGTTGCGGAGATGACGGTCTCGCCCTCGCTCTCGGCCTCCAGAATCGCCTTTAGATAGTCTTCTTTGGAGACGGTGATCATCTTGGGAGATTATACGGCGAGGTTAAGCACCGTTAACGGGACGATTCCAATACTCGATTGCCACTTTCAAGCAAAGATCTAGCGATCGCCCGGCTCGCGGGTCGAGAACTCTATGCGCTATTGAAACTCTGCGATCCAGGTTCGCCAGATCCAGGTTCGCCACATCCAGTTCGCCACATCCAGTTCGCCACATCCAGGTTCGCCACATCCAGGTTCGCCGTTTGACATCGCCGACACTCCCCCCTAACCTTGTTTGTCCTGAATTATGAAAGTTCTCGTTATCGGTGGCGGAGGGCGCGAGCACGCTTTGGTCTGGAAACTGCGCCAGTCTCCGCGTGTGACCAGGATCTACTGTGCGCCCGGCAACGGCGGCATCGCGCAGGAGGCCGAGTGCCTGGCGGCCGATGTGAAGAACATTGCTTCGCTGGTCGCCGTCGCCGAACAAGTGCAGCCCGACTTGACGATCATCGGGCCGGAGCTGCCTCTCACCCTGGGCGTGGTCGACGTATTCCAGCGCCGTGGCTGGCCAACGTTTGGTCCCACCAGCGCGGCCGCGCGTCTGGAGTCGAGTAAGAGCTTCGCCAAAGAATTCATGCAGCGCCATCGCATTCCCACGGCGCACTACGCGATCTGTAAATCGGTTGACGAAGTGCGCGCCGCACTTCCTCACTTCCACGCGCCCCTGGTGGTAAAGGCCGACGGGCTGGCTGCCGGCAAGGGCGTGGTGATCGCGAACACCAAGGAAGAAGCCGCGTCGGTGGCTTCAGAAATGTTGAGCGGCAGGATGCTGGGGGAGGCCGGGACTCTGGTCGTGCTGGAAGAATGCCTGCAGGGCGACGAGCTGTCCTTTCTGGTGTTCAGCGACGGCGAGCGAGTGGTCCCGCTGGTCGCAGCCCAGGATCACAAGCGCGTAGGTAACGGCGATACCGGACCGAACACGGGGGGCATGGGCGCCTATTCCACACAGACCATCGTCGACGACAAAATGCGCGACTGGCTCGTGCACCACATCGCGCAACCGGTGGTTGCAGGAATGAAAGCCGAAGGTGCAGAGTACAAGGGGGTCCTCTACTGCGGCCTTATGATGACGGCGCGAGGCCCCATGGTGCTCGAGTTCAACTGCCGATTCGGTGACCCGGAAACCCAGCCGATCCTCATGCGCCTCGAGAGCGATCTGGTGGACGCGCTTGAGGCCTCGGTGGACGGGCGCGTCAGTGAGGGCGCCTTCCGCTGGTCCCCGGATGCATCGGTGTGCGTGGTCATTGCGTCCGGGGGCTATCCGGGGACTTTTGAGGCGGGAAAGAAGATTGCAGGTCTGGAGCAAGCAGGAGCCCTCGAGGGTGTCAAGGTCTTTCACGCCGCGACCAGCAACCGCGACGACGTTTATTTCACTTCGGGAGGCCGCGTTCTGGGCGTCACCGCCCGGGCTGAAGATCTGCAGAGCACGGTACGGCATGCGTATGAGGCCGTCTCGAAAATCGGCTTCGAGGGCATGCATTATCGCAAAGACATCGCAGCCAAGGCTCTAGAGAAGTAGGGTTTCGATTTTTTGGTTGCGAGTTTCGACTACACAAAATTGCCATGAGCAATCAGCCACTGGTTTCTATCGTCATGGGCAGTGACTCCGACCTCGACATCATGCGCGAGGCCGGAAAGGCCCTGGAAGAACTCGGGATCGCGTACGAGATCGACGTGACCTCCGCCCATCGTTCTCCGGACCGCACGGCCGATTTCGCGCGCAAGGCCGCGGGCCGCGGAATTCGCGTCATCATCGCGGGTGCGGGTGGGGCCGCGCATCTGGCGGGCATGATCGCGGCACACACCACTCTCCCGGTGATCGGCGTGCCGATTCCGTCGACCTCTCTGCAGGGAATGGATTCGCTGCTCGCCACGGTGCAAATGCCGGCCGGCATCCCGGTCGCGACCGTGGCGATCGGCAAGCCGGGCGCCACCAACGCCGGAATCCTGGCGGCGCAAATGATCGGTCTCTCGGATTCTGCCGTCGCGAAAAAGCTCGACGCGCACAAGGAGAAGTTGGCGCGCGGGGTGGACGAGAAGTCGAAAAAGTTGCAGAGCTCGCTGGGTTCATAGCCGGCACTCGGCCAAATCTCGCCCCCCCTCGCTCCGAAAGGCAGGCCATCCCCAGGGACCCAGGCGTATGGCTCACAGACCTGTTGGCCTACCACGCAGAGGAAGCCAATCCCTGGAAGCGATGGTTCGTGGTTCATACGGCCGCGCCCGGTCTCGCGCGTGACGTCGCGGGCGCGGGTACCGTGCGGAAACTGGTGTTCCCGCGCTAATCAGAGCTTCAATCCCTTCAAGTACTCACGAAAGTTGTCGCCCAGGTCTGGCCGCTTCAACGCGAACTCAACGGTTGCTTTCAAGAAGCCGAGCTTGTCGCCCGTATCGTGGCGGCGGCCTTCGTAGACGTAAGCGTAGATTCTCTGCTCCTTCAGCAGCGCCCGCAGACCATCCGTCAACTGCAGTTCTCCGCCGGTGCCGTGCGGCGTGGTCGCGAGAAGCTCAAAGATGCGTGGGGTGAGGATGTAGCGTCCGATGATCGCCAGGTTGGAGGGCGCATCTTCCGGCTTCGGCTTCTCGACCATGCTGTTGATTTCGAACAGTCGCCCCCCGAAACGGCCGTCAGCGGGCTTGACGTCGAGCACACCATAGGCGGAGATCGCCGGGCCCTCCACCACCTGTGTGGCAACGACCGAGCATTGCGTTTCTTCGAACACCCGTATCATTTGCTTCAGGCAGGGTTCTTCCGCATCGATGACGTCATCCGCCAGCAAAACAGCAAAAGCTTCATCCCCGACCAGTTCGCGCGCCATGAGTACGGCGTGTCCGAGTCCGAGCGCCTCCTTCTGGCGGACGTATGCCAGGTGGATCATGTCGGAGATGGAGCGCACGATCTTCAGCAGGTCAGTCTTCTTGCGCTCTTCGAGCATCTTCTCGAGCTCGTAGCTGACATCGAAGTGATCTTCGATGGACTGCTTACCACGGCCGGTGACGATGATGATCTGGTCGCAGCCTGCCGCCAGCGCTTCTTCCACGCCGTATTGAATGATCGGCTTATCGACGATCGGCAACATTTCCTTGGGCTGAGCCTTGGTGGCGGGCAGGAAGCGCGTTCCCAGACCAGCCGCCGGGAAGACCGCTTTGCGAACTTTCATCGGCATAGTGTGTCCGTTCTCCTCCCTTTCGCGCGTGCTGCGGGGCAGAAACTAGCGGTCTTAGGTGGGACCAACACCCGACGCGAGCACCGATCACAATAACAGGTGAAACGAAGTCAGGCGAAGAGCTAAAGTTCCTTGGAAAGTCGGGGACATCCCGAATTGACAAACGGCGCTTTTCAGGAGGACTGGGTCGCTGCGGGCTGGGCCGCGAGGCTCTCGAGCAAGTCTTTCAGATGTGCGAGCACCTCGCCGGCAGCCGTTACCTTTTGCGCAAATTTCAGGGTGCCCTCCGGCGTGAATTGCGTCCCCCGTTGAGAGGCGACGAAGCGCGCCAGCCGCTCGGGATCGATCGTGGCGTTCTGCCGGAACTTGATGCTGACCTGGTCGCGTTTGCGATCGATCGAGTTTACCCCGATGCGGACGGCCAACAGCTTCAGATCTGCGTAGTCGAGCAAGTTGCGCACCGCCAGGGGTGGTTCTCCATAGCGATCGATGAGCTCAGCGCGCACATCATGCAATTGCGACTCGCGCTCCACTCCGGCGACACGTTTGTACATCCGCAAGCGCTGGTTCTCCTCCGGAATGTAGTCCGCCGGAATGCGGATGTTGAGGCCCAGGTTCAACTGGGTCGCAATCTCCTCCTCCGGCATCTCACCCTTCATCTCGCGGACTGCGCGATCCAGCATCTGGGTATAGAGCTCGAAACCGATAGCTTCGATGTGGCCGCTTTGCTCACCGCCCAGCAGGTTGCCCGCTCCGCGCAACTCGAGATCAAGCGCCGCGATCTTGAACCCTGCGCCCAAGTCGGAGAACTCTTTCAGCGCTGCCAGACGGCGGCGCGCGATCGGCGTCAGCTCGATCTCCGACGGTAACAGCAGATAGGCATAGGCCCGCCGGTCCGAGCGGCCCACCCGGCCGCGCAGCTGATACAACTCGGAAAGCCCCAGCCGCTCGGCGCGATTGATCAGAATTGTGTTGCACAGCGGGATGTCTAGGCCGTTCTCGATGATGGTCGTGGCCACCAGGATGTCCGCCTCGTGATGCATGAACTTGAGCATCACCTTCTCCAGTTCCGTCTCCACCATCTGCCCGTGCCCCACCAGAATGCGCGCCTGGGGGACCCACTCCTGCAATTTCGCCGCAATTTCCCAAATGCTGTCAACACGATTGTGCACAAAGTAGACTTGGCCGCCGCGCTCCAGTTCCTGCTCGAGCGCCGACTGGATCAGCTTCGCATCCCAGCTGGCCACGACGGTCTGGATCGCCATGCGATCCTTGGGCGGCGTCTCGATGACGCTCATGTCGCGCAGACCAACCAGCGACATATGCAGCGTGCGCGGGATGGGTGTGGCCGACATGGTGAGAACGTCCACCTGTTTGCGCATCTGTTTCAGCCGCTCTTTATGTCGAACGCCGAAGCGCTGCTCCTCGTCCACAATTAACAGCCCGAGATCGGAGAACTTGATGTCCTTCGAAAGAATGCGGTGCGTCCCGATGAGCACGTCGATTCTGCCCGCCTCCACCTTCTCGAGGATTTCCTTCTGCTGCCTGGGTGAGCGGAAGCGACTGATCATCTCGATCGCGACTGGGAAGGCAGCGAAGCGCTGCTTGAACGTCTCGTAGTGTTGGAATGCCAGGACAGTTGTGGGCGCCAGCAGCGCGACCTGCTTGTTGTCGCCGATAGCCTTAAAGGCGGCGCGCATGGCAACCTCGGTTTTCCCGTAGCCGACGTCGCCGCAGAGCAGCCGGTCCATGGGGCGCCCGGATTCCATGTCGAGCTTCACATCGGTGATCGCTTGCGCCTGGTCTTCGGTCTCTGTGAATTCGAAGGCGTCTTCGAACTCTTTCATCCACTCGGTGTCAGGCGGGAAGGCGTGGCCCTGTGCCATCTGCCGCTGCGCATACAGCTTCAGCAGTTCGTCCGCCATGTCTTTCATGGCCTTGCGGACGCGCGCCTTGGTCTTCGCCCAGGTCGCTGTCCCCAGGTGACTGAGCACCGGCTTGGCGCCCTCCGACGAACGGTATTTCTGTATGAGGTCGAGCCGGGTAAGCGGAACGTAGAGGCGCGCGGCTTCAGCGAACTCCAACTGCATGAACTCGGCCGGGCCGTCGCCCTGGTTGATCTCTTTCAGTCCCTGGTACTGCGCGATGCCATGCTCCACGTGAACCACGTAGTCGCCCACCTGGAGGTCGCGAAAATCGGAGAGGAATGCAGAGACCTTCGACTTCCGCCGCTGCGGCCGCGAAGCGACCAATTCCGATTCGTCGAACAGATCGCGGGCGCCGAAGATGGCCAGGTGCGCCTCGGGGACGATCACGCCATCCGGGACGTAGGCCTTCACCAGGGTGGTGGCGAGAACTTCCCCCGCGAAGTAAGCGGTTTCGTCGGCATAGCTCTCGCCTCCGCGCGTGCGGCTGCCCAGACGGAACGACACGTTGTACTCGGTGAAGATGTCGGCCAGGCGTTCCACTTCTCCGGTGTTGGGTGCGGCGAAAACCACGCCCGTCCCTTCCGCGATAAGCTTCTGCACTTCTTCCAACATGGCCGGGACCGAGCCGTGGAAGCGTGCGGTGGGCTGTGACGGAAACTGCACTGAGGTTTCGCCCTGCTCGGCTCCGGTGATGATGCCGAGATGCTCCAGGTCCGCGCCCGGGAGCGTGGCCAGGGTTTGCCACCAGTCGTCGGGCGGGAAGTAGAGGTCGGCGGGCTGGACCAGGTTGCCGATGCCACTGCGTTCGTGAGCTTCCTCGATGCGCGTCCAGGTCCGATCCAGTTCCTGCTTCAGGTTCTCCCGCTCATCGGTTAGTACGGCGGCGTGCGGGAGCAGGTCGAAGAGGCTGCGACTTTCGCGGGCCACCGGTGCGTAGAACTCCCATCCGGGGAAGACCGTGACCCCACCGGAACGCACCGCTTGCTCAATGACTTCCTCATTCCCGGTTATGCGTTTCCCGGAGAGGCGCACGTGGATCGCGCCTAAGAGCTCCTCGCGCACCGGCGTCTCGGTAAGCGGAAGCAGCAACGCTTCGTCCGCCGGGCTTGCGGAACGCTGCGTTGCCGGATCGAACTTGCGTATCGATTCGACCTCATCCCCGAAGAATTCAACGCGTACCGGCCGGTCTGCCTCAGGCGAATACACGTCCAGGATGCCGCCGCGCAGAGCATACTGCCCAGGCATTTCTACGACATCGGCCGCGCTGTAGCCCACGGTGTTCAAGTGCTCGAGCAGGGCGTCTGTATCGAAGGTCTCGCCCCGGCGAACGGTCCGCGCCAGCTCGGTGTAGTACTCCGTCGATGCCAGTCGGATGGTGGTGGCCGCGACGGGAGCCACCACCACCGAAACCGCTCCGGTCGCGATCTTCCACAGCGCCGTGGCGCGTTCTTCCTGGATCTCCGGGTGGGGGGAGAGGTTCTGGAAGGGCAGCACGTCGCGAGTCGGCAGCGTGACGATGGAATCAGGATCGGCGGCGCCGGTCAGTTCGGCGAATCCCTGCAGCACGGGCAGAAGATCTTCAGCCGCCCGGTTGTCGGCGACGATGACGATAAGGGGGCGTCCAGACGCTTTCTGGAGCAGTACCAGCAGCAGCGCTTTGGCAGTCGGCGTGAGCCCGGCGACACGAATCCGCCCCGCGCTCTCCCTGAGGTGGGAGGCTACACGCGAAAAGGCGGGCAACTTTTCTACGTCCGCGAAGAGTTCGCGGACGAACGATAAGACCATTGCTGTTTCATTTTAGCAGCCGGGAGGGGGACACCCACGGAGGGGCAGGCGCCCGCCTCTGCCCGGCCGAGCGATTGGCTCGTGCTGTGTCCGCACTGCCGGGGAAAGTAGCGCCAGTCCCAAACCGGGACTGCGACACAGGCAGGACTATCCACGAAGTAGGGGCCGTGTCAGACACGTAGGCCCCCCACCGCCGTTGATGCAGATTTCCGAGCCTGGGAACGTATCGACCTTGAATCCGGCGTCCCGCAGCCGCTGGTTGGTTTTCCGGTTCTCTTCGATCGCCAGCAGGCGCCCTTCTCCGAGCGACAATACGTTCGAGGCGAGGGTGTCGCGCTCGGAACCATCGACCTCGATGAACCGGTATCCCCGCGACTTCAGCAACTCGACGGTTTCCACCGCGAGCCAGGCAAGGTCCACCAACGCCGTCCTCTCATCCAGCAGGCTGATCAACGACATCAGGTGCAGGCACGCGGAGGGCCCCGGTCCGTAGGGCAGCGGCGCCGTCAGGACCTCGACGCCGTGGGGTTCGAGCAGGTCGCGCATCTGCCCGATTCCGGCAGGATTCGTGCGATACCCGTGGCCGACCAGAAGGGTATCGGCGTCGATCCATACCATGTCCCCCGCTTCCGTACTTCCCGGCGCCTTGACCTCACCAACCGTCGGAATCCCCAGCCCGTTGCAGAAGTCCCGCTGGTGCTGTGCTTCCGGAACCCGGTTCAGCTTGCCGGGATGCATGGGAATCAGCCCGAAATCGGTGGGGATCGATGCATCGTGTGCGTAAACCGCATCGAGTGTTAACTGGGGCGAGGCGGGCAGAGGGAACACTTCGGCTCCAGCTCGCTCAAGAACTTGGCAAAGCGCTTCGTGCTGCGCTTGCGCAGTGTGGAAGTCGGGCGCGTGCCCGAAGCCGAGCTCGCGCGACCGTGCAGCACGTTGCGAGCTGTCCCAACCTGCCGCGCGCGGCGAGCACACCAGGACGCTGCGAAGCGTCCCCACCATGGAGTGGCCGTTGTAGCGCCGGTTGTGCCCGCGATTCATAGTTTGAAACCGTCTTTCCGCTTAGGAATCTAACCGGGCGTTATGGCAAAAGCAATCTGGGAAAACGCGGTTCTGGCAGAGAGCAACCAAACGATCGAGGTGGAAGGGAATCAGTACTTCCCTCCGGACGCGATCAAGGGCGAGTACTTCAAACCGAGCGACCAGCACACCACCTGCCCGTGGAAGGGCCTGGCGAGCTACTACGACCTCGACGTCAACGGGAAACGAAATGTCAATGCCGCCTGGTACTATCCCGAGCCCAAGCCTGCGGCAAAGCAGATCAAAGGGTTCGTGGCGTTCTGGAAGGGCGTGAAAGTGGAACCATAGTCTTCCACCCTGCGTCCCAACCTAGACTTCCAACTGAATCCGCGCCGACGGGACCAAAATCGGACCGAGCAACACCGCCCGCAGACCCAACCTTGCGGATCCCAAGCGCCATCCGTGCACCGCGATGGGGTTCTGGTTTCTGCACCCAATCATCCCTGTTCGAACGATTCAGGGGCCGGCCAAGATGCCGGTGGCGAGCGTCCGACCGGGGGCATTCCTGCTCGGTCGCAATCACCAAAAAAATCAGGACAGCCCGGAGCCCCCGAAGACTGTCCTTATAAAAACCCTCCCGGTTAGAAGGGCAACGTATGCGTAGAAGCTAAATGACTGATGTTTCGAGAGTATTGCGAGTTTGTGAAAATCTCGTGAATTCCCATAACTCGAACCTGTGCGGCTGGTCACCCCTACCGGGGACTTCCCTCCTCGGCCGCCGGATTCCCCGCTGCTATAGTTATCTTTAAACTCTCAGAAAACTGGCAGGAGGAGTCCGTGGCCCGCAAACTCGACCAGTCGCGCAAACTGCAGAAGCGTGCGGAAATGATGATTCCGGGCGGGGTGAACTCGCCGGTGCGCGCTTTTCGCGCGGTGGGTGGAGATCCGCCTTTCGTCGTGCGCGGCCAAGGCTGCCGTATCTGGGATGCGGACGAGAACGAATACCTCGACTACATCAGCTCGTGGGGCCCCCTCATTCTGGGACACGCGGCTCCGGTGGTGATCGAAGCGCTGGGCGCGGCCCTGCGCAACGGCACCAGTTTCGGTGCGTCGACTCCTGCCGAAGCCGACCTGGCCGAACTGGTAATCTCGGCGTTCCCCTCCATCGAGAAAGTGCGCTTCGTGAGTTCGGGCACCGAGGCTACGATGTCCGCCATCCGGCTCGCTCGTGCGTACACCAAGCGCAACTACATTGTGAAGTTCGAGGGCTGCTATCACGGACATGCAGATTCGCTCCTGGTGAAAGCCGGCTCAGGAGTGGCCACGCTCGGCATCCCCGGCTCTGCAGGTGTGCCCGAGGAATTCACGCAGTTCACTCTCGCGCTGCCCTACAACGACCCGGACGCCCTCGAGGAAGCATTCAGGAAATTCAAGCACCAGATCGCGTGTGTGATCGTGGAGCCCGTGGTCGGCAACATGGGTTGTGTCCCGCCCGCGCGGGGCTATCTGGAAGCATTGCGGGCTGTCACTTCCAAGGACGGCGCTGTACTGATCTTCGATGAGGTCATGACTGGCTTCCGGGTGGCATTCGGCGGAGCCCAGGAGTTGTACACCCTCCAGCCCGACCTGACCACGATGGGCAAAATCATCGGGGGAGGGCTTCCGGTGGGCGCTTATGGCGGACCGTCGGTGATCATGGATCTGGTGGCGCCGCTCGGCCCGATGTACCAGGCCGGAACGCTTTCGGGGAACCCGCTGGCGATGGCCGCCGGCTACGCGCAGCTGCGCTATCTCAAGGAGCACCCGGGCATCTACGGGCAGCTCGACACGCTCAGCGGCCAGTTGGTGGCGGGGGTGGCTGCCGCCGCAAAGGCCGCTGCCGTCCCGATGGCCCACAACCGAGTAGGCTCGATGTTCACCTGGTTCTTCACGCCCGGCCCGGTGACGGATTGGAATTCGGCGTCGAAGTCCGACACCGAAGCCTTCGGACGCTTCTTCCGCAACATGCTTGAGGGCGGCATCTACCTGCCCCCGTCACAATACGAAGCGGCCTTCTTGAGCGCGGCTCACACCGAGCAGGATGTTCAAAAGACCATCGCTGCGGCGAAGCACGCGTTCGAGATGGTGGCCGCTTGAGATTCAACCGACGAGACCCAAAGTCGGGGAAAGCGTTGGGGAGAAAATCTCCGGATCCCAGGGCGCAGACGGGCACAGGCTGCTTAAGGTCCCCGACCGACCGCTGACACCTGGGGGCGGACGGCTCCCATCCCCATCATCGGGGGAATCGTGCTGAACTGGTATCCGTCCCCCTGGTAGCGCTCGATCAAGCGATCGGTGGCGATCACGGTTTGCGAGCGGTCCGCGCCCATTGCGATGTGACTCCCGTCGTGCATCAGGATCACGTCGCCTCCGCGCATCTGGCGTGCGCAGGTCTGCACGATCTTCTCGGCGGGCGGCATCTTCCAGTCCCAACTGGTGACGTTCCACATCACCGGCTCCATCGCAAGCGACCGCACAATGCGGAGCGTCGCGGGACGCCGGCCGCCAAAAGGCGGCCGGAACAGGCGTGGCGCGTCGCCAGTCACTTCCTCGACCGCTCTCTGGCACGCTTCCAGCTGATTCCGCGTTTCGACCGCCGGCGACACGATCAGGTGCGGGTGAGTGAAAGTGTGGTTCCCCACCACGTGTCCGGCTTTAACCAAATCGCGCACGATGTCAGGCCGTTGCCGCACGTAGCGGCCAATCAGAAAAAATGTGGCGCGCACATCGTGCCGGGCCAGCACTTCCATCAATCGCAGGGTATGCGGATCGTTGGGACCGTCATCGTAGGTGAGCGCGATATGCTTGGAACCGCGCGCCCCGCTCACGAAAGTGCGGCCGAATCCCTGCGCCCACGGAGCCATGGCCTGATATGCGGCCGCGCCCGCAACTGCACCCGCGCCGACACCGAGGACAGAACCCAGCATCCACGGAATTGTAACGGCCGACGGTGAAATTCCAATGGACAATTGCGCGCCGCTCGCGAACGAAAAATTTGGAAATTGTCAATTGCAGATTAGCACTTGCTCTATTAACTCTTCTCGCAATTGCTTCCGGGGCGTGGTCGGGATATTCTGCAGTGCGACCCGTTTCCCTCGGAGCCCATGGCGAATCTTTTCGAGAGTCCCCGCTACATCGCAGTCGAAGGTCCCATCCGGGTCGGCAAAAGCACACTGGCCCTCATCTTGGGCGAACGCCTCAACGCGCAGCGACTGATGGAGCCCGAGGACAATCCTTTTCTGCCTTCGTTCTACAGCGGAGAGCCAGGCGCGGCCTTCCAGGCCCAGTTCGCGTTTCTGATCCGTCGCTTCGAGCAACTGCGATCGCTCGACCTGGGCCCGCGCTCCCAGAAAACCGTGGTGTCGGATTTCATCTTCGAGAAAGACAAGCTGTTCGCGTGCCTGAATCTGAGCGATCAGGAACTCGACACCTATAACCGTTACTACAATTTCTTCCGCGAGCAGTTGCCCACACCCGATCTCGTCATCTACTTGCAGGCCACGCCCGAAGTCCTGAAGAAGCGGCTCAAGAAGAAGAACGCACCCGGCGAGAAGGCTATCAACGACGACTACCTCGAGGAAGTCATCAAGGCCTACGAGCACTTTTTCTTCCACTACACCTCGTCCGACCTGCTCATCGTGAACACTTCGGAGATTGATTTCGTCGACCGCAACGAGGATCTGAAAGAGCTTCTCCGCAAGGTCACCGAACCCATAAAGGGGACGCAGTACTTCCTGCCGCTGGGCAGCCAGGAAGCGGCCAGCGCTTAACCGAACCATCTGGCGACGCCCGGGCCGGCAGCGGTTTCCACCGGAATTCCCTTGACGCCCGCCTCATTTTCGCTGCGATATCCCAGGTTCTTGCCTGGCCCTTCTCGGCGAGAGGCAGGTGGACTCGGGTCCCGCCAGCGCTCTCAGTAAGTATCGAGGTGGAATGCGCCCCAGCCCTTCGTCGCTCCTGCGCCCCGGTGTCCTGTTTGTGCTCTTTCTGGTTGGGTTCGGTTCCGTCGCCTTCGTCCAGCAAGCTCCCCTCCAGCCTGATATTACCCGGCCGGTCGACGAAGCACGCCTGACCGTACTTCGCGGCAACCCGCATCCTTTGGCCGTGGCGATATACGACCGCGGCGCCGCTCCCGCCATGGTTGCCCATGGACAGAATGCTGCTGGTCCTGTGGGGCGGTCCGGAGCAGGAACCGGCCCTCCCGCGCCTGCTCGAAGAGCAACCGGATCAATCCTCGCCCAACCAGCGGCGGCGGCCACGGAGGCGATGGGAAACCAGGCACACCGGTTGGGTCCTACACCGTCACCGTAAAGCGCGAAGGCGACCCGCGGATCTCCGTCTCACTCGGCGAGTTTCATCGTGACGGTCGAATGATCGTATGGTTGCCGCGTTCTGCTAAATCCTCGTGTTGCGTACCGGCAAGCGCACCCGGAAGCACGTATTCCCGGGCCGCGACACAAACGTCACGTTGCCGCGATGGTTGCGCACGATGCGGTAGACGGTGTCCAGCCCGAGTCCAGTCCCTTCTCCCATCGGCTTGGTCGTAAAGAAAGGATCGAAGATCCTGGTCTGAATCTCCGCTGGAATGCCAGGGCCGTTGTCGACGAACTCGACCAGCACATCGTCGCCCTCCCGCATGGTGCGGATGCGCAGCTCACCCTCGCCCTTCATGGCATCGGCGGCGTTGTCGATCAGGTTGGTCCAGACTTGGTTGAGTTCGCTTCCGTAGGAAGGAACGCGCGGCAGGTTGGGATCGTAATTGCGAACGATCGTAATCCCGTGCTTGAGCTTGTGGCTCAGCATGGTCAGCGTGCTCTCGATGCCCTTGGCGACGTCGACTTCCTGCCGCTGGGCTTCGTCCATGAAGGAGTATTCCTTGATGGCCTTCACGAGGTCGGAGATGCGGCAGGTGCTGTGCTCGATGTCCGCCAGCAAACGGGAGATCTCAAGCATCGCGCCAATCCGCCGGATCGCCGGGCCCATCAAGGGTCCGGAATACTTCTCTGACAGGTGCTCCAGGTGCTCGATTTTCGCGTCGGCTTCAGCCAGCACCGGGGCCACCTCCCAGCCGTCTTCAACTCCGTGGGACTCCAGCCATGACTGAAGCTCCTCCTTGCGATCGTTCAGTTCAAGAGGGTTCTTGGGCTTCACCTGCGCCTGCACCTCGACCGCCTTTGACTCGATGGTTCGCAGCAGGGCGCGTGCTTCCGTCGAAATGTTCTCCTGGTCGAGCTGGGCATTGGCCCGCTCGCGCTTTTCGACCACCGCTCGCAGCATGCTGGAGGCCCGACTGGCAGCGGCCGCGGGATTGTTCAATTCGTGGGCCAGACCGGCGGACAACTTTCCCAGAGATGCCAGCTTCTCGCGCGCCAGATCCTGTTTGGTCACCTCGCGCACCCGATCCGAGAGGATCCCCACCAGTTTGGGTCCCAGCGCCGGGATGCGATGCAGCATCTCGGGGAACAAGTCCTTGGAGATTCGTGCGATGCGGGTGCGGGTAACGGCGCGGGCTGTAATCGTGAAATGGGTCAGGCGGGAGAACGGCAACATGCCGGTGATTTGGCCGGCCCGGGCGGTGTAGACGGGCGCATCCGGACCCAGGCTCTCGCGGCGGCCGTCGGTCTCGCCCTCCAGGTAGATACTCATCCAGTTGGCCGGCTCACCCTCTCGCACCCAGACTTCCCCGGCCTCGATGACAAGCACCTCAGAATGGTCGGCGAGCCAGCGCAGTTCGTCGTCGGGGAGGTCCGCGAGGATGGGGATGTTCCGGAGTTCTGTGACCAGGTCAGCGCTCATTCTGCAGATCAGATTCCACGGAAGTCTACCGGATTCGGAAATTCGGCGCGCCAGCCCTCGCTCGCAACCTCGACGCTGTTGCGCCCTTCGCGCAAGCTTTGCGCACCTGGATGCGGGTGAGATCTTTCCTTCGCGCCCGCAGCGGCCTTTCTCGGCGGCTTCTGCGGTTCTGGGCACCCGGCTGTGGGTCCGGTAGCCGCTCCGGTAGCCGCCTCACATTGTGAGATAATTTTGGGTTGATCTTGTTCTCGTTGATCTTGTTCTCGAGGAAGTGACATGGCGCACGAGGTTTTTTGCGTAAAGCTGAAAAAGGAATTGCCCGGCTTGGACGAGCCCCCCTTCGATACCGAACTGGGCAAGAAAATCTACGAAAACGTCTCGCAGGAAGCCTGGAGGCAGTGGACGGAGTTCTGCAAGATGATCCTGAACGAGTACCGCCTGAACCCGGCCCGCCGCGAAGACCAAGAGGTCATCGTGAAGCAGATGGAGCAGTTTTTCTTCGGCGAAGGAGCCGTAGCGCCGAAAGAGTATGTGCCCCCCACTCACTAAGCCTGTCTAGGCTGTGGCCCTCGCACACCCTTAAAACTGAGCGGTCGGGAGTTAGAGACCAAGTCCCGCCTAGCCCCACAAGTCAGCCCAGACCCGGACAGGGTCACCCACCCCCTCCACCTCCCGTGAGCGCAATCCCGCACCGCCGTCCAGCGTAGTCCCGCCAGGGACGCCAGCCATGCCCCCGTCCGCTGCGCCGCGCCGGTGACATGCTCGCCGAGGGCCGGATGGAGCTTTCAGACGCTGGGGCGAACGCTCGAGAGAAGCGCCCCAGCGACGCTTGCGCGCTCCGTTCCTAGCCCACGACTCTCCCGAGATCTGCGGGCACCGTATCATCGATAAGCTATTGCAAGAAACAACAAAAAATCAAAAAAGCGAGAGTGTTCCACTGGTTGATGACTATGCACTTGACAGCGAAAGCGGTCGAGGCTATCTGGATGAGTTATCGTTCCGGTTCAATCGACGGGAAGACGGAAGATGAGAGATGGGGATATTTTCGAGCGGACCGTGGGACGCATGGCGGGAGTCGCGCCGATGCCTTATGCGAAACTAGTGGACGAGAATGCCTTTACGAAGTTTGTTAGGCCAGAAAAAAACTAAGAGTTTTTACGCTGCTCGGCCGACATGGAAATAGTGGCCGAAATCAGCGAGTTTCTCTGAGGTTTTGGTTGCTCTTTGCACCACTTCATCTAGATAAGATTTATATGCAACTTCCCATCTCGTGCTGAAAGAAGGTACGGCCACTTCCCCGCCAAAGATTTTTACGGGTTCGGCCTTGCGGCAATCACGCGAGATTTGCACTTATTTCGGTGCAGTTTTCATCGCCCTGTAACATCGGTTGGGTATAAGCGTGGTATGGAGGCGGCCGTCTACGACACGCTGATCCTGTCCGACGTGCACCTAGGCGCGGAAGTGAGCCGCGCGCGCGCCGCCACCCGGATGCTGAAAGGAAATTGTTTTCGTCGCCTCATCCTCCTGGGCGACATCTTTGCCGACCTGAATTTTGGACGCCTCCAGAAGGAACACTGGCAGTTCCTCGGCGCCATCCGCAAGCTCTCCAATCCCAAGCGCAAGATCGAAGTCGTGTGGGTGGAAGGCAATCACGATCTCGGCCTCACCAACGTTATGTCGCACCTGGTGGGCGTGAAGGTGTACCAGGACTATGTCTGGACGTACGCGGGGCTGCGCCACATCGCCATTCACGGACACCAGTTCGACGGCTTTGCCGTAAACAGCCTATCGCTCAGCCACCTGGGGACGTGGTTCTACCTGCTGCTGCAAAAGATGGACCTGCGCGGCAATCCGCTGTCGCGCCTCATCGATCGGCTGAACACGCGCTGGCTGCGCCTGTCGGCCAAGGTGGCCTCGGGAGCGCTCTCCTACGCGCGCCTGCACGTTGCCGACCGCATCTTCTGCGGACATACTCACGACGCTATGCATCGCGAACAGGATGGCATTCACTACTATAACTCCGGCGGCTGGATCGACTCCCGGTTGACCTACATCACCGTTGGGGAAGATGGGGTTCGCATCCACGAGTTCAAGGAACGCACGGACGATCAGGAAGTCAACGGAGAACAGAGCCAAGCAGATTCGGAGCTCGCGGAAGCCAACGACCAGGCGGAGCTCCTGGAACCCGCCGAGTACGAAGGCGTAAGTCGCTAAATTAAGACCCAATCCAAGAGAGCTGCCGTCAGAAGCGGACCACGATTCCCGTCGAAGCACGAATCATGTTCTGATGGGTTCCGAACAGGTTCATCCGCAAGTAATCGGCCTGGACGCGCCAGCTGAAAGGACCTCTCCAGCGGTAGTCCACTCCGCCTCCGGCGCCGGCCGCCCACGCCGTGCTGGAGTCAAAGAAGCCGGTGGTGGCCACGTTGACCCGGCTGGCGCCGGCGAGCACGTGGGCGAACGGGCGAAAATTCCCATGGAGACTGGAGATCTGCGGCCCACCCAGCAAGGTGTATTGTTTGGCGCGCGCGTCGGGCACAGCCGGAGTGCAAACCGGTACGGTCACGCAGGAAATCGGGAATTGATTCCATCCGCCCTGAGCGCTGCCGTCGACGACCAGGGTCAGCCCGGGCCGGAACCGGAAGCCTTCGAGCGACGCTTCCCAGCCGTGCAGGTGCGAGCGCTGGCTTGAGGCGTAGGTGGTATTGCCGTAGGAGTAACCCGCGAAGACGGTGAATCTGGGATTCTGCGCGGCCGCGACGCCACCGAGCGCGAGCAGAACAACCACGATTATGGCGCGTTTCAGCACAAAAAACTCCTCCTAGGCACGGCCTCCCGGGACTTGGGTGATGGAAGCGCAAAGGAGCTTTGGATGCAATGGCTTCCAAAAACTTTGCCTGGTGACGCGGGTTACTTCCCAGGCTCAAACACTGAAAAAGGAATTCATGAGATTTTCACATGCTTCGAATCCCTGCACAACGTCCAACGCGTAGCATCCGCTTATGCCATATCGGTCGACAACTCGAAACCGGCCCGGCCATCTTCTCACGCCCTATCGCAACCGGGAGTCGAAGTTGAAGCTCAGTGTAGAAACCTGCCGCTCGGGCGATGTCATCGTCGTCCGTTGCGAAGGTCGCATCGTGTACCGCGATGAGGCGGCTGCGCTCTCACGCGTGGTCACAGAAGCGCTGCAGCATGGCAAAGAAATCATTCTCGACCTCGCAGCCGTTCCCATGATTGACAGCGCCGGCCTCGGGGAGCTGGTGGTCTTGCACATGTCCGCGGATCGCAGCGGGAATTCGCTCAAACTGGCCGGTCCCAGTCCGCTTCTTTGCGAGTTGTTCGACCTGACGAACCTTTCTTCCCTATTCGAAATCTATCCCACCCTGGACGACGCGCTCGAGTGAACGACGAACTCCCTCCTGTCGTCTAGTGTTCGCGCAGGAAGCGATAACGGCCCTGGCGCTCGCTGGCGACCGCTTCGGCAACCTGCAGGAAGGCCCGTCCGGCGTGGGTCAAGTTGGCCTGCTTACGGTACACCAGCCGCAGTTTTCGGTGGATGCGAAGCTCGCGCACCTGGATGCTGACCAGTTCGCCGCGCGCCAATTCGTTCTCCACGCTGATCTCGGGCACCAGGGCCACGCCGTTTCCCATGGAGACGAAACGCGTGATGGCCTGCAGGGTGGGCAGTTCCACGTCCATGTGCAGCGGCGTCTTGTGGCGGCGGAAGGCTTCGATCACTTTCTCGCGATAGGGCGAGGACACGATGTGTGCGACGAAAACCTCGGCGCCCAGTTGACGGATGCTCACTTGTTTTTCCCAGGCGAGCGGGTGGGTGGGCGGCACCACGAACGCCAACTCGTCAAGGTAGACGACGATCGAGCGGAGACGCGGCTCCTGCGGGTCGTAGGAAAGCACGCCCATCTCGACCGTGTGCCGCAGCAGGTCGTCGGGAATGTGGCTGCCCAGTGAACGTTGCACGGTGATCTTGATCATGGGATGCAGGCGGCGGAACTCGGCCAGCACGGGCAACAGATAGAGCGCCGTGAATTCGTTGGCGGCGATGGCCAGCTTGCCCTTCTGCAACTCGCGCAACTCGACCAGGGCTTCCTGGGCGTCGCTGCGCAGGTTGAGCAGCTTCTCGGCGTATTCCTGCAACGTTCGGCCGGCGTCGGTCAGCACGCCTTCGCGCGAGGAACGGTCGAAAAGGGGCTCGCCCAGTTCATCTTCCAGCTTGCGGATGGTCTGGCTGACCGCCGACTGGGTGCGGAACAACTTCGCCGCCGCCCGCGAGAAGCGGCCCTCGCGGGCTACCATCAGAAAGACTTCGAGCTGGGAAAGCTCCATGGCTGAGCCTTAAGGAAAACTTGCATCCCCATTAGCGCAACTTATGAATCGCAGTTAAGCTAATATTAATTGCAGGATTATAAGCTTTGCTTTATCCGGCTGTCCACCTACCATATACCTTCACCCTGAGGAGGGTGCTGGTCTATGGAACGAGTACGGATCACGGTCTTCGACACCACGTTGCGGGACGGCGAGCAATCGCCGGGCTGCAGCATGAACGTCCGCGAGAAGCTGCGCATGGCGCATCAACTCGACCGACTCGGTGTGGACGTGATCGAAGCCGGCTTCCCCATCGCCTCCGATGGGGATTTCCAGGCCGTGCAGACCATTGCGGCTGCTCTTCGCCGGCCCACGATCGCCGGCCTGGCCCGCGCCTGCGCTCTTGACATCGAGCGCGCCTGGGAAGCTCTAAAGGGAGCCGCGCACCCGCGTATCCACGTATTTCTTGCGACGTCTGACATTCACCTGAAGTACAAGCTCCGCATCTCGCGCGAGCAGTGCCTAGAGCAGGCCCGCCAGAACGTGCGTCTGGCCAAGTCCTTCTGCGACGACGTGGAATTCTCCCCGGAAGACGCCACGCGCACCGACCGTGACTTCCTGGTTCAGGTGGTCGAGGCGGTCGTCGATGCCGGCGCGACCACGGTCAACATTCCCGATACCGTTGGTTACACCATGCCGGCCGAGTTCGCCGAGATCATCCAGATGTTGCGCGCCCGGGTCCGGGGCATCGAGCAGGTGGTCATCTCGGTACACTGCCACAACGACCTGGGCTTGGCGGTTGCGAACACCATGGCGGCGATCGCGGCCGGAGCGCGCCAGGCGGAGTGCACCATCAACGGGATCGGCGAGCGCGCTGGAAACGCCTCGCTGGAAGAGATCGTGATGGCGATGCGGGTGCGTCCCGATCGCTATTCGTATGACACGGGCGTGGCCAGCGAACAGCTCTATCCGGCGAGTCAGACCTTGAGCGAAGTGACCGGAGTCGCGGTGCAGCCCAACAAGGCGATCATTGGGCGCAACGCCTTTGCGCACGAGGCGGGCATCCACCAGGACGGCGTTTTAAAGAACCCGCTCACCTACGAGATCATGACACCGCAGTCGGTGGGCGTGCCGGACTCGCGCCTGGTGCTCGGAAAGCATTCCGGGCGTCACGCGCTCAGCCTGCGCTGCGAACAGCTCGGTTATCACTTCGAGCGTCGCGAACTGGACGAGGTGTATCGCAAGTTTGTGGTGCTTGCCGACCAAATCAAACATGTCGAGGATCATCACCTGCTGCAATTGATTCGCGAGACGCGTCACGAAACGCCCCGCATTCCGCCCGCCCACGTCGAGATTGCTCCCAGCGTGAGCGCGGCTACCGGAACTGCGTACCCGGTTCCAGCTCCCCTCGAGCGCCATCCACTGGAGGTGACTTTGCATTCCGCACACGAGCACCCCAGCGAGCAGGAAGACTATCTCTGGGGTGTGTAAGGTTCGACGAGTCGGAAGCGGCCAACTCATCTCACGGGGTTCGAGGGAGTGACGCGCTCGTGGCGGCTGCGTCGTGACCGTTCTCCTCGCCCCTCCGAGGGCTCGACCACGTCCGCCATAGGACCCCGGGGCCTGCCCCGTGCCTGCCTGCGCCGCTTCGCGGCTTTTTGAGCGGCGTTCCATTTTTTCGATAAGCCCGGATTCCAGATTTTTCTGTAGAATTCGGGCTTGGGTGCGTAAGGGGAGCGCGTGCTTCTGAACTTGACCATCCTCGCCGGGGACGGCATCGGCCCGGAGGTGATCGAAGAAGCCATTGGGGTGCTGGAGGTGGTGTCCGCCGCCTTCGGCCACGACCTCAAACTGACGCGCAAGAACATCGGTGGCCGAGCCCTCGCGGCCTCGAACGACCCGCTGCCCCCGGACACACTCGCGGCCTGCC
>Ga0137415_10000331_pt1 | contig 44236 bp, 64 predicted proteins | sample CZODoug3_1_1_16f_FD_183082 | JGI IMG/M metagenome (GOLD analysis project Ga0137415, IMG submission 183082) | Vadose zone soil fungal communities from Angelo Coast Range Reserve, California, USA - CZODoug3_1_1_16fungal (Hybrid Assembly) | ecosystem: Environmental > Terrestrial > Soil > Vadose...
CATAGAGCTTTAGATCGCCCCGATCGTTAAATTCTAATCCCTCTTCTCTTCGCGCTATTTCAGATTTCACAGCCTCCGCCAGCACCACGTCACCGGATGCCAACGATAGCGCGCCGAGGCCGTGAGCAGACGCATAGTCGCGCCAGTCGCGATTAATGTCCTCGATCGGAATCCCGCAATGCATAACGGTGAGGGCTTTCAGGTAGCCGGCGCGATAGGCCCGTTCAACATTCACGTCGGTCATGATTTATCTCCAAGGGCGGCGACAAGGGCGTCGATCTGACCTTTGGTCGAAACCATGTGGACCGCCGCATACTCATCACGATCATCATCGATTTCGCGCAGGAACGGTCGCGCCGCGTAGCTCAGCATTCGCAGCCGGGTTTCCAGATCCTGACGCGCGACCATTTCGCCGAAGTAGATATCCTGCGCCTTGGACAGAGCCTCTTGCTCGACGTCACGCAGTTTCATGTTTTCGCGTTCTAGCCGCTCCACCTCATCAAGCAGGGCGGGGAGCCAATCGTGTATGATGTCCGTTAGCTCTTCGTGAGCGTCATATGCGGCTTGGGCTAATTCCGCGTCCTCACCGGCTCGCACGGTAGCGACCTTCAGAAGCTCGCGCAGCTTGGCAATATCCACGTCAGTCATAACCTTGCATCTCCAACACCGGCATATAGGGTAAAAGCCATTGGGGCGGCATATAAAAAGGAACTCCGTCCACCATCCGCTCGACAGGATTGTACGTCAAGATTCCTACTTGAGTGTGAATCCAAAAGCGTCTCGTTTCGAGATTTTGAATTAGTCTCCCGGATCGAGTATTCTGCAAATATCGATTTATTTCAGGGGTCTCAGGTTTGACATGCTCGATACACAGAGTGGACGGCCCGCAAAGACAGTTATGATCGACTTGTAAATTGTCGATATCAAATCCGTGAATATGCTTTGCCGACCATCTATGCGCTAACCATCGTGCACCTTCGAACCAAAAAGAGCCATAGGGTTCATGATGTCCATGTCCTTGCGTTTGTCCACCGATCCACATAACGCAGCCTGTAATAGGGTCGAAAGCGCATTTCTGCGCGAAACGATCGAGCGCTGTTCTACCTTTTGGCCGAGGTATCGAATTGAAATTCATTTTCGATAACGCATCATTTTTTCTACTTCGGCTTTCACTCGAAATCTGCGCTCGATCGCCCACGGTGAAATATCCTCCATAATCTGCTTGATCGCCGGAACAAGATCGTCGCGATCGATTTCCTCGAAAACCAATTCGTCATGTACTTTGAATATGGTGAAATATCCGGCTTCCTCCGCGCGTGACATGGCTTCCGTCATAAGATCGCGAGCGCTTCCTTGGATACAATCTGCAGTCACCATACCATGCCATGCGAGATGTCGGCGAAACCGCTTACCCTGATAGCTCATGAAGCTCCACGAAGGGTATTCCTGCCCATTCGAAGGATTAAGGCTCGTTGTTTTATACGGGCGATGATACCAAATCTTGCGACCACTCCACAGGCGCATTGTAAGAAAGTCGCCTTCTCTCCGAAATTCGATACCTTCATAAGAATATGTTTTCGCGTGACTGCACCATACAGCGTCAACGCTGGCTTTAAAGAGTCCGTACCAAAATACAGGTACTTTGGGTGCAACCTCTTGCCGGTAGGTATTAATTGCAATCTGGGCAAATTCAATTGAATCTTTTGGCGCAAAGCGTGCACGGAAACCTACAGGTCCGAGGCCGTAGCCCGATCCTAAAAACACGTTTTTGCCGGTTTGACCTTCTTTTTTATCACTCGGGAGTTTTCGATTGATCGGCCGTCGATAGATCAAGGAAGCGGTTTCGGAATATACATCTTGTCCGCTGTGCATCTGATCAACCCGATCATGCTGTCCAGCGGCTGACAGTAAATTGCGTGCTTCTACTGCAGCAAAATCGCCCGAAGCAAGAATCTTACCTTTCTCGGGAATGATCGCAGACCGAAGGGAAGATATGATAGCTGAGAAAATATCCTCGCCCCAAAGCTCTCTAATCGTCGGCAAATCCCGAGTCATAATGGCTTCGGCGAGAATATCAGCAGTCAAGCCTTCTCGATCACCTATTTCCCCGCGTGGATAATTCTGGACTTGCACGAGCCTGCCGGCGTCTCTGCCTGTGCGGGCGCCGTGGTACTGCGTGGCGTACCTTACGCGCCCGTCGAGGTTAGAAGCGCACATGAGCATTCGTTGCAGCTTCGATACACTGGACGATGCCAGGGAACGGCGTAGCATGACGGCTTCGTGTACATGATAAGGCAATGGCTCTGTGAATATGTGATCGTCACCGACCTCAAATTCATCCCCGGGATCTAGCAATGTATTAAGTGTTTCTTTTTTTATATCCCCAAGAGGCACGCCTTGATCATTTACCCAATTCAGCACTTTTTCGCGTTGAGTAGGATTTAGACCTGTCAATTCTCGAAACCGCTCCGTCATCGGAATGCGCACTTGATCAAGCACGTCGATACAGGCGTCTACAAATTGAGTGTCGATCTTAAATCCACGCTGTTGGACATTTTGATCGAGTATCCAATTATGCCGCTCGCTTGTACCGAGCCCGCGTGTCGCATGATATACGCCAGCTTGTGCCTCGACGTCAGCATTACAATAGCGATAGAGCTTTTCGAGATTTTCGGGTGTGTGATGATCCCAACTATCATTGCGGTCGGGTTTGCACATTTTAAGCATGTGCGCATGACCTACCATATCTTTCTTGATAGGAAGGTCTAAGGCGGATACGAGCGCATCTAAGCCTAGAGGTAGAGCTTTCATGGCAGCAACAGCCATGGTGTCGTGCTGTCTTTCTGGGGGTAGCGGAGGGTACCCCATCGGCTCCATGTGAAAATGCCACATGGCACTTTCGAAAGAATTATTATGTGCAATCCAAATTACATTGGGATCATTCGCTAATCGCATAATCCTATCATCGAGCTTATGCAGATCCCGCTCGGACAGACAAAAAGTTTTTGTGGGTTTTTCGTCAATAAAAACTTTGATCGAGAGGCATAAAGGAAAAGTACTGGCATCTGCCGCGTATTTCCAAGCTCCAACCTTTACCAGATCCGCGCGACTTGCCGATTCAAAATCGTAAATCGCATAGATCACCGATCATATTCCTTAGAGCGCTCTATACCGGATAGATACGATTCAAGCACGACTTCGACCATTTTGGTTAAATTAAAATGGCCGTCCAGTACAGTTTCGCTACCGGTAGTGATACCTATAAAGGTTGACGGGTTGGAAACGGAGATAAGGTAATCTAGTAATGCGCTGTATGCTATTTTTATTTCAGATAGAGTAGGTTTGCTTATGGTTTTCCCCGTCTCTATCCAGGCTGCACTATTGCCCTGGATTTTGCAGTAAACACATTCCCCAGACTCGATTGCAGCGGTAATGGTTTTAAAATGCCCACATCCAGGGCAAATAGACCAATCTGTCATAAGTCATACTCCTGCGAATCCACGACGGTCATTATATATGCCGCAATACGTCGGATTGCTCGAATTTACCGAACCGAATGCGGACATTCATGTGGATCAAAGCGCCGTTGACCGGCATGGCGCGCGACGTATTCTTGATAAGCCCGAGCCATGCCGGGTGAAAAACCATTTCGGGTTTCGGCAGTCCGTATTTCGTAGCGAACGTCGAAACCTCATATATCATGTAGAACCAATCAGATGCGAAACGCTCACTGTGTTGCGCTGGATTGTCAAAGCCATGCGAGTGCGGAAATAGATCATCCCCGCGTGGAGGCTTGGATTGCGGCATTCTCGCGGCAGTAAAACCTGCCATGAAAGTTTCACGTAGGATACGATCGCATCCGGCAGCGTTGAATCCTACGAGCGTCGGAAAATTCGGGGCTTTATATGCTGTCCAAGCCGCCGTCATTTCATCTGTTGTATTGATCATAAATCATACTCCACAGGCTTAAATGCTGGGATAGGGCCGACCCATCCGTGAATTGGCGAAACCATCTCGATCTCGGAACGAAAGTGATGGAACCATTTTCCATCCCGCCAAATACACACGCTTGGAGCATTCATTTCGGGTTTGTAGTGATATTTTACATATACTACGTAATCACCTTCAACGAGCGGCTGGCCTTGCTGGATATTCACAGGTCATACTCGATCGGGGCAATGATATCACCGTCAACGGCATCGGAGAGCTTTTGCGCGCTCGCGGCGTATTTCGATAAATCATCCTTAAATGCTTCGGGAAACATTTTCGAGAGCCGACCGATCGGGAGCGGGCCAATCCAGCCATAAATCGGCCATTTGTGAGGCTTTTCGCTTGTTGGAAGAAGCCATTGGCCGCGCCAAGTTAAGATCACAGGCAAAGCCCACGACGGTTGTAGGTCATTCTCGACAATGCACAGATACCGTCCGTCTGATTGAGGCGTACCTGAATTGAAATCCATGTTAAAGATCCCGAGATGGTGGCAGGTTCGGTTCAAAAACTAGGACGACCGTTAAGCCGCCCTATAGTTCTCAAAAAGCCGGCTCTTCTTCCGCGCTAGGAGCAAGCGCAGTCGGGTCTTGGCTGGAATATCCGGCATAGCCCCCGAACACGTCGTTATTTGACGGGCCGCCCATTCCTGCAATCTTTTCACCCTTGCGGATGAAGAGGCAGTTTTGCAGATACGCCGTACAGCCGTCCTTGGCATCCAAGGTTTTACGCCGGAAAGCCTTGAAAGCTATTGACGGTACGACGACTGCGCCGCTGTAGAATAGATCTTTGCCGGCTTGAGCCCGAGCATGAGGCTCTTCGCCAATATCGACGATCTTGCCGCCATCGAGTTTCGCCAGCTCAATATCGAACTGTGAGGATGCTACGAGGATGCCAGCGTAGGGCTTGTATAGTTCGGCGCGCTTCTCGGCCTTCTCGCGGATCTTGAAGGCTTCGTCCGAAGGCTTGCCCTGTGCGTCCAGTTCCGCTTTTGCAATTGCGCGCTTGCCCGAGGTTGCGCCGCTCATACATGCAAGGAAATAGTCGGCAGGAGACGTAAAGCCGCCAGTCTCTGCTTTGATAGCATTGACCATAATTTCGACCATCGCCTTGAAGTCTTCCTCTTCAACGCCGAATGTGCCAGAGAATTTGGGAATGGCGTTTTGAACGCCTCGGGGCGCTGACTTTTCGGTGATGCTCGAATAGAGCAAACGTGACGGCTTTGTCAGCACATAGCGGTGAGTTTCGGCCATTTCTATTTCCTTTGCTACTCAATGGTTCTCAAAATGCCTGGCTATTGTATTTCCCCGCTTACCTTTTGGCGCTAGGAGGCTTGTCACACGGCCGGGCGCGTCGCCTTTGAATTTGATACGTCTAGAATTCGGCCGGATCAACAGGTTTTCGAGCATATGCTGAAAATACTTGTGCATTAGTGGGACGGCGACGATATTGATAGGGAGCATAATCCGCATCATCCCCTTCGTATTCGTCATCGGGCCACCAGTAATTGCCGTTAAGTGCTTGATCCGCAGCATCATCGGCAAATTCACCCATCTTAGAAACCTTCCGTGTCAACCGCTTTTTCTTCTGGGATATGTCTCGCAAAGACACTCGCATTCGTGCGCGGTTTTGCAGCCGGTCGAGGGTCGGACAGAGGCGCTACAGATAGTCCAGTGGATGCCGGCTTGTACCCGAACTCTTTCGCCAACTCTTTACCTTGTGTGGACATTTTCTCAATTGCAGCCGGGCTCTTAATTTCTTTTGGAGCATATGCCGCAGGCCCAAAAGCCTTTTCAAGTGCAGCTTGTGCACCGGGAGCCCAAACGCGTGCTACCTTTTTCTCAACGAGCTTTGCACTTTCGAAATCGCCGCCGCTCACAAGTCTGTGTTGCACGGTTGTTTCCAGCACTTTCATGAAACGCCGGGCATTCTCACGACCGGCATAATATCCGTCCAATTCGGCGTTGCTCAACATGATAACCTCATATTCTTCGGGAGCGTCCGCATACAGTGTATAAGCCTCTTGCATTTTCGGACAGGACAGCAAGACGGGGCAGAATTGGCACCAGTTGCCCGCCGTGGCCTCGGGACGGGCTTCTAGCGGCGCGGACATTAAAGCGTTCATCGCAGGGAGTAGAATTGTCTGTCCCCACTCGATGACATCGCCGATTGTTGTTATCCAAGTTTCTGGACCTTCGAACAGGCCATAGAAATTCGGTTGAATGATTGTCAGCTCTGCAGGTAGATCCCATTGCGCGGGATCACGAAGCCATGCGTCCGACATAATGAGCAGAAAAGCATAATATAGAAGTTGCTCATTGTTGGGTGCTGGAACTCCGATGCCTTCACCGTTTTTGTAATCGACAAGGTGAACGCCGCGAGCTGTTGCCATGCCGAAATCAACGGTGCCTTTGAGCAGCGGATGGATATGTGGTAGTGTGATCGTATTTTCGATCATCACGTCGGATTCAGGATTTGCAGCCATGAGTGCCCGGCAGTGATTGACGTAAATCGATACCGCATCCAGTGCGATGCCATCGGGCCAGCCTACCAGGAATCCGTTAAATTCTTCGCCAATATGCTCGTAAGGCTCTGTGCATTCTTGCAGGCACATAGCTCCAAGCTCATGAGCGCCCGTGCCTCGATCGGCATACTCGGACGTGATATTTTCGAAATCCTTGGCCGCGAGTTGTCGGCGATGCTCAAGGAATGAAAAGCCGCAATTTATGAAGCGGTGTGCGGCGCTTCCGCCTAATGGCGAATGTTCTAGCTCGATCATAACGCACCTCAAAGTTTCTCAAAGTTGCCGCCAGATTACGCACTGGCGGCCCTGCGTTTGGGAGTGTCTCTCTTGCCACGTTTCGGAGCAAGCGAGAATTTTTCGGTGATACCACTCACCGTCCCAAAACCTTACGCGGCGTATTCGATGCCGGCCTTTTTCTCCAAGGCCACTGCGAACGCTTCCCGCTCACTCGCTGGGATATTGCGCGAATGCACAGGCTCGCCGGCAGGAACGAACTGCGTCACGAGTTCACGTACAGGCACGGGGTCGCCGAGCTTCGTCGCGGCTTGATTGGCGAGTTTCGATAAATCGGCATCGCTCCACGAACGCGTCGAGACCTTTGCAGCAGCGGCTTCGTCAACAGCGTCTGCGCCTTTGGCGGCCGCCATAAAGGCCGCAAATTCGTCGTCTTCCTCAATCGCCGGGGTAACAGTCTGTTCGGCAACAGCTTCTGTGGCTTTCGATGCCGTTCCACTCTCCGACGTGCCAGTGCCATTTACCTTGGGAAAACCCGGCAAAGGGGCGGGACGGCTTGCACCAGGCTTCATACGCCATAGGCCGGCACCCGTCTTGGCCTTGGTCGATGCATGGAGTGACGCGGACCACGGATGGCCGTCGGCGTCGATTTCGCCGCTTGGAGCCTCCTCGACTACCTGCGTCTCAGGCTCGTCAACCCTTTCAGGTTCCACGGCTGCGGGCGGCGTTGTAGAGCGCTTCGCTTCGACTACGGTTGCAGCCGCGATAGCAGTCCCACCTAGTAGCGCGTAAACGCTCGTAAGCTGCGAAGGCTTCAACGTGAGCGAGATTGTGATATACTCTTCAATCATGGTGCTTTTCCTTTTTGTCTAAAACGCGATAAATTGTATTCATTTTTTCCAAGGCCCGTACGAGAATTTTCTCGGCAATCGAGCCTGGAGCTGTGAAAACATCTGCGTTGACTAAATACTCTTGCCCTATTCTGTCTAGCCTAGCAACCGCTTGTTCGTTCCGGCTCGGTACCCAATCAGGTTCGCCCAGGCCGCATCTCGAACTCACTGTCTGTAAGCCGTCTACACCTTCTCCACCCGACTGCATATTTGCGATAAATACGCGGACTTTGGGATTGCTGATAAATTCGTCGATTGCGGCTTGACGCGCAAGCGGAGATTTTCCGCCATGGACGACAACTGTACCAAAATGCTTCAACCCCTCCTCGTATAATTTTAAGACGTTGAGATGCCACCCGAACAGAACATATTTTTCGGAACTACCTTCCAGAAAATCTGAAACATATTCGATAATTTGAGGTGCCATGGCTTCGCCCATCAAACGTCGGGCTTCGGCTATATGCCCCAAAATTTCAAAATCTTTTGTCGTTTGGATTGTCTCAATATCCAAGCCGAGCATACCCTCGACGGCTAACGCGCTTTTGACGGCGCCATTTTCTTCCACGCTCACGAGGGAATAACGTGGAGGCTTCATAGCATCGAGCACATCTTTTTTCTCGTGCCGCGCCATGACATTGGCACGCAGGCGATTTTGGAGTTCCAGTTCCAAACTCGTGCTTTCCAACTTGAATCGTTTGCCGTCGAGCGTTTTAAGATCCGCTTGCCGGTTGTACCGTTCCTTGAACCGAGCTTCATTTACAAAATCGATAGACTCATGATCGAAATACCTGAAAAGATTATAGGCCTCTGACGGACGGTTCAAAAGAGGAGTACCTGTCAAAGCCAATGCCCGATCGCAATAGGTGCCGATAGCTGGCATTTTGATGTCGCCATGTTGATATTCACCGCGAGAATTTCCGAGGATAGCGCGCGTCGTCAAAGCCTCTTGGTTTTTCATCTTATGGGCTTCGTCGCAAACCAAGACATCCCAGCGCCCTCGTGCAATCGCTCGCATGATTGCCGGATTTCGAGCGGCTTCATAACTAATGACTTGATAATTGGCAGTCGGATGTATTCCATCTTTGACATTAAGCATGACGGATACAGATACTTTCGCAATTGTGCTCCATTCTTTGATACGTACACCCCATTGAATACGTACAGATGCTGGAACAATTACGAGAGTTCGGGTTGCTTCTACTTCGTTGCAAAAGACAATAGCAACGATTGTCTTACCTAACCCGGGTTCATCTGCGTCGATCCCACCATTTCGAGCAAGCAAATAATCCAGCGTCGCCCCTTGATAGTTCCAGATTTCTTTTCCAGGCGGCGTCTTATAATTACCTTTGCCAGATAATGCGCGGCTGGCATCGATAGCGCGCCTATATCCCCCAATGTGAGGATCATCAGGCGCTATCAGGTCCGCGATCGAGTAGGGATTGTCGGAAAACAGCACGGCCTTTTCAGGCGAGCTGGCGGATGTCGAGAATGTCAATCCTCGATACGCCATGAGTAATTTGATTTCGGTTTTTTGAGCTTTTGGAACCTCTAGAATATAATGTGTACCTTCTGGCGTCGGATTAACCCACGCTTTCATAGGTCATACTCTGCGGTCTCAGCAGGCGCAGGGGGTATGAGGTTGGACGCTAGTCGAGCAGCCGCTTTCACTTGATCTTCGAGCCGAGAAAGCAATGCCTCGAAAACTTCGCGGTCGTATTTGTCTACCATCGTTTTTATGTCCGCGATGGACCATCCGCCAAATTGCGCGGCGGCAATGATGGAAGCTCGGTGGAGTTGATCATCGGTAAATCGACGAACGCCGCCTGGTGAACGCTCTACTTCGCCAAGCAATCCCTCGCTTTCCCAGAACCGCACACCGCGCCGACTTGTGCAGCCTGCCTGACACATGGCGTCCATTGAATGAGGTGTTAAAGGCTTCGTAACCATCACGGAAATTCCTTCTCAAATTCCGCCTGCGTCCATCCGCGATAACGCCAGTGATGCAGCCGCTCGACAATCCAATAATGGTCGAGTTGACCGGTCTTAGGATTGCGGAAATTCAAATCTTCGGAATCGCGATTATGCAACATAGGTAAACCCCCCATGTGCAATTCATTCTCTAAGCGTGACGGCGATCGTTGCGGCGTTGGGCGTTTTGCGATGCCGAATGTCACGGCTAGGGCAGGAAAGATGGGCGCCAGCTCCGCAGCCGTATAGAAAGGTCGCACTTGCCAATAGGGAAGCCATGCATTGATAGCCTTGGCCTCGGCCGTACCCGCATTATCCAACGCCCATGTCTGCACAAGAGCTTTCCATCGCAGGATGATCCCGGGTCGATTGCCTGTAGCTTTCATGAGCTTGATCACTTGGAAAGTGTCGCTTAGCCAAAAATCAGCGGTCATGAAGGTGTCCCGAATGTGTTAAAGGTATCTCTTCGGCAATACGTTGTGCGCGTAGCTTTTGTATCCGCTCATTTTCCATCTGCGAACGGATATACCGCTCTAGCTTGACGGATTCGGCATCGGTCAACGCCCTTGTACGGGATAACGCATCAAGATATTTAACGCGTTTATCAAGAGATTCAGGTGTCAGCCACGTACTCACAAGTCATACTCCGATTTAGTAGGGATTTTCCACAAATTTTTGTTTGGCTTGAGCCAGATTAAATCCTCTTTTTTTGATAGGACGCGAGTAACTAGGCTGCGATCAATCGCGTGTTTGCCGGCAATCTCAGCGTATAATATCCCCGGTTGCGCTTCGCCTCCCAAGCTGGATAGCATTTCGACAACCTCTTTCGCCTCTGCCCAGCTATATTTTGATCTCATTGATTTTGCATCCTCACACGGTCCCTCTGCATCTTTCAGCAGCACAATCGAATTACCGATAGGCGTCACTTTAAGATATTGAATGTCGTCGGGCACGTCAGCATCTTTTTGCTTCTTGACGCGCAATTCTGTCCCATCCCGAACCTTTTTCGTATTAAGGGCTGTATCGACGTTTGCAATCCATGCAGACGAACCTCGGGCGCCGCGATTAGCATCCTTGCCCTCATGATGGACGAGCAGCACAAAGCACTCATAGTAACGAGCAAGTTGCTCTGCGAAATTTGTTACCTTCGTTGCATCTGTCGCACTATTCTCATCTAGGCCAGTTGCAAGCCGCGCGGTCGTGTCGATCACAATCAACGCCGGCTTGGCTTTCATGTCGCCTAAATCCTGTTTGATTTGCTCCCATTCCGCCGTGTCGGTAAAGAAAGGAACCCGATCAAATATGATAAACCTATGATCGCTGCGAAATTCTATGTCATGTTGATCCATCCATGCCGGCCAGCGTTTCTTAGCTGTCGCAATTGATCCTTCGCCTGCAAAATATAGGACATCATTTTTTACAGGCGGCGCACCCCATTGTCCTGCAATCCCGAAGCCAAGGCATAATGCCCAATCGAGTGCTAGAAAACTTTTGTAGCTCCCTGATTGTCCGTAGAGCATCCCCGTTCCACTAGCGGGGAGCAAGCCGGGGATAAGCCATTCCGGATCATTGACACCATCGGCATATTCATGGATCCACATAAGCCGATTGCGTGCTGATCGCTCGGCTTTAGGTGCGGTTAGCTCGGGCGTTTCCATGCCAATGAAATTAGCAAACGCATCTTCATTGGACTGATGACCTTTTGCGCCGCTTTCCGCGTCTTCACCGTAGGACGCTGCATTGCGGACAAGGATTTCCAGATCCCATTCATCCCAAGCCGGTTGGCAGTGTGGGTTCCATTTCTCCCAAAGCAAATCAAAACACAGCCCCGGCGATATTCCTTTGTCCAATATGGATGTCGCTACTTGGAATGCGAGATTGTTCCCACCCTTGCCTTCAACTGAAACGCGACCGGATTTAACATAATTTTCTATCAGGTCATTCGCTGTTCGGATATTGCGAGGTAAATCTTTATCGGGATTTTTGGTAAGCCCAAAGGTGTCGGTTTTCTGTCTTTCAGGGATGATAGACCGAATGGCTTGGGGTAAGGGGTTGAGGTTTCCGCCCGGCAGTTCGCTATAGGCGCCAGCTTTTGTCTTGGAGCCGGGGAGCAAGACATAGCCGCCTGATTGGATCGATCCGTCAACGCGCTTGATACCTCCGCGCGTGTCAATACCTTCTGCGATGCGGGATGCAGTTGAAGGCCCTTCGCCTTTGAAATAGACGTGAAGGCCGCCACGCGGTGTCCGCACTTGATAAGCTTGATCGACGGCGGCTTTGACATCTGCATCACGTTCTAGCAGTGTCGTCCACCAGTCTAGGCCATTGGGGTCGACATCGATAACGAACAGGCCCGATGGACCTGTCGCGACAGCCCAATTGAAATCTGGGTTGATTTTAAGCCATGCTGCAATCTGTGCCGGGTCATTGCTGGCTTCATGCCACCCGCCTTTTGTGGCCGGCAGCTTATCCCCTGGAATGCACGGAAAGATATTGCAGCCGTCTAGAAAAGCTGGTAATGATTGCATCGCCGACCACGCTCCATGAACCCTCACTAGGCAGCCACCTAGTGAGGGTTTTGCTTATTTCGTTGCAGGAGGTTCAAGCGCCTCGCCCCGTTGTGCCAACATTAGGCCGGCATCGAGCGCCATAGCAAGGGAAAACCAGTCTTGAGGGATTGAGGTAGCTTTATGGAAAACATGCATTCTTGAAACGGCTAATACACCGCGCTCAAACTGCCAAGTAAAGTTCCGAGCGGGAAAATTGCTGTTGAACCAATGAATGCAGACATATTTTCCACCGTGTAAATCATCTACGTCTATCATAGCCCCCACGCCATTGTTGCGGAATTCTAAATGAATACCCGCACCGTGATATCCTATATTTCTAGGTTCTTCCCGACGTTCTGCAGTTGCACCTCTATTACTGGCAATTTTCAAAAGCTCCGCAGTAATATATTCCCGATCGGCTTTCCGGCCTACGGTCATGCTGTTGAGCTTGTCTCTGTTTAGATCAATCATCGCAATTCCCCACGCATGGCAAGGATCTCACGCTCGGCCATCAAGGCGGACTGGATAGCCGTAAAGGCGCTGGACGCCATTGTAGCGGCGACTGTGTAGCGATTGGCTAGTTCAAGATTGCTATGTCGGTAGAACCGTGCCTTGGCTTTGCAGCGTTCGGCGAAATCCCGCGTTTCGTTCAAGCGATCAAATTCCGCTGCGAAAGCGTCGGATTCCTGTAATTTATCATGTGCCATTTTGTTCGCTCCATTAGCTAATTCCCATCCTTTGACCCAATTTCGTGCGCTAGACGTCCCATGTTTATATGGGTTTTTATCCCGGCTTTGTCCTATGTGCCATGCTTGCGAACCGAGCTGGAATGCAAATGTCTGAAAATCCATCATTTTTCGCTCCATCAAAAGCGTTGAAATCAGTCTAGGGAAATATAATAGCGCCATGCGCCGCCTCGGGACTGTAGCCGGAAGAGCTTTGAATTTTCAAATCCTCCCCGATCATACCATTCCGATTTAGTAATCCGCTCTTTACGTTCGCGTTGCGCCATTCACTTGTCCTCTTTCCCATCCCAATATCCGGCGCAATATGCGCTCGGATAATAATTTCGATCGCTACTCGTCCATTGCATGTATCCGTGGAACCCATCGGAGTATCCGGCCGAATAGTTTTTTTGTTCATTTTCGTTTCTATATCGTTGTCTAGCCCGTCGCGCGTCATGTTGCCAGTTCATTTCACATCTGCCGCGAGTTTGGCATAAACATCGCTGGCGCGCATTGCGATGCGGCCGGCCGCTATACGACGACGCGCTTCAAAAGAGCTAGGCGCTTCGACCGAGCCCAGCAGTTCATCCGGTCCTTCAAGTGCTGGGAGATATACTTTGTATCGTGCCATGATATTTTGCTCCATCCAAAGCGTTCCAGACTTATGTTACCTAACGTAACATACCCTATAAATCAAGCTCTATTTTGCGAAAATATCGCGACGCTCCATTTTTATCTAGCCGGGAGTATCCTGCTAGGATTTCCGAAGCGCGTACATTCCACATGCAAGGTCGCAGTTTTTTCAACGTGTCGCTGATATGCTCTTCTGGCACATTCGCGAGCAAGCGGACGCCAATGTAAGCATGATCGACCTCTTGGCCGGCAGGAAGTCTATTGAGCATGTCGCGGATGAACTCTGCGATTGTCACAATAGCGTCGGCGCTGCGTCCTGCAGCGGATTGGATACGAACGCCTACAGGGATCCAAGGCGCTGCATCTCGGTTGACGTCGCCCAGCTCGCGTACTTCACTTTCCAGATCGAGCTTGTCGGCCAGCTTTGGCGTTTGATATAAATGCAAGAGCTGTAGCGTGTTTAGTCGCGAATGTTTCTTGATTGTGAGTTTGATACTGTCGCCGATTTTATCCTTGGTTTTATCGACGTGGAGAAACCCTAAGCGATCGAGCTTTCGCAATGATCGCAGAGCTACGCCGGATTTTTCATGAATTGCAAGAATGTCCGCCATACTATTGGCTTTCTTTCACATAACATTTCGTGGCATTTGTCGGGATGTAAATCGACCCTGTATATGTACCGACAAAAGCGGGAAAGTAGAAGTTGGAATGGTGAACTAAGCCGTCGAAGCCAATGCAATGGATTTCGCCAGCATTTGCCCAACCCTTGCGGGGTGAAATGCTAAAGGGCGTGAAACTATTCGAGCGTTCGCCGAAGGTTAGATTATAACCTCTCGGCTCTTTGACATGTATCTCTGCCCATAAAGGTGACAGAGACAAAGCCATGAACGCGAGAAACACTAGGATTGCTCCAATGATGCGCATATCAAATATCCTTCTTTATTTCATGGAATTGAGCAAGAGTCATGATGGTCGCTTTATGCTGCGTCCAGAATTCTAATGCCTTTGGATCCATAGCCGAAATAGTGCGATCAGAAAATTTGCCCCATTCCGTGATCTTGTGCCCTTGGCATCCGATTTGAATATAAGAATCTGAGATAGTTATAGGCCAACGGAGCCCGGAAAGACAAATCGGAGTCTTTGAGCATTCAAATAGTACTAACGCATTGCCGGAAACCCGCGCATTGCCGGAAACCCGCGCATTGCCGGAAACCCGCGCAGTGTCGTAAACCTGCGCAGTGTCGTAAACCTGCGCATTGCCGGAAACCCGCGCAGTGTCGTAAACCTGCGCATTGCCGGAAACCCACGCAGTGTCGTAAACCTGCGCATTGCTGTAAACCTGCGCATCGCTGTAAACCTGTGCATCGCCGAAAACCCACGCATTGTCGGATTGAGAAAGATTATTCTCGCCTTCAATCCAGCCGCCGAGCTGGCCTATTGCGACGCCAATCGACGCGATTTCGGCGACTGCGCGAATCCTATGCAATGTGCGACCCAAGAAAACTTTGGTTTCGTCTGTGAGTTCATATTTCATGTTAATTATCCCGTGTTAATTTCACATATTATATCAGGCTTCCCGCACATAAAAGTGAGCGCGCGGCGCGCGCCAGATAACTCTTTCTCGGGCTGTGTTCGGTGCTCTGATATCACGGCACTTTCCGGCGCATGAATGCGCCCAAACGGTGCCGGTGTGGTTAGTAGTAAAAGAATCCTCAGTGCCACACACGCTGCACGCATAGACGCGGTTAGCCACAAGCGGCGTCCATTCCGCGTTGATATCTGGGTTATGAGCGTCGCGATCCATCTCAGAAGTCCTCCGCTTCATTCGCCGGAAAGGCGATGCACATGAACAATACGGCGAACTTGATGGTGCGCGCCCGCCGGCGCGTCATGGTGCGCGTCCTGCTGGCGTAGGTGCGGCTATAGTCGATGCGCTTCATAGCTTCGTCCCTTTCCGATCGATGCACTAGCTTAATCTCTAAAACTAATGAACATTATGGTGTTTGACTTATAGGGCCGAAATTCGATCATATCTCCATAATTAGAAGTAACGCCTCGCACATTTGTCAACCCCATTACGGCTTTTGCACGTTTCATGAGTTCTCTATTTGCGATACGATTGGCTTTTACATAATTTGTTGAACCATCGTACCCGTAATGAGTTAGCTTTGGCACTGCTATAATTTCCCGACGCACCCACGAATAATTAGCTGCACCTCCGAATGTATCAGTATATTCTACGTCATATATGTTTGACATATCAATTATCCCCAATCTTATTCGTGGCATTTTCAACGCCACGGGCACGAATGATGACGCGGCGGAAATTACGTTGACGCATCGGAACAGGTTTGGACGGCATGAAAGCCAATCCTGCCAGCATGATGGATGCAAAAGTCCCTGCGAAAATTAGAGCGGTCATCTCGTAATCTCCTTGCTAAATTTATCAGTGAGCCGGTTTCGCACTAACCGACGCACGGGAAACTTAGTTTTCGTAAGAATTGAATTCTCGCCGGCTTCCTACCGTGGATTCATATTCATCGGCAGCGTGCCAGCCTTTTGCCCATTCGACGTTTGATGGGCTGCCGACAGCATAAGGATTACGTGCACCTGTGCGATATCCCTCACGACCTTGAGCACGTACATTATAGGTCCAATGTGCATACACCATCTCGTAATCTCCCTATATCTCTTAATTGGTATGCGAGTAACCTAATAACCTTTTTAGTCCTATGCAAGCAAAATCGACATTAGCTCAAATTTTGATGATTAACACCGTGTTTTCTATAAAAAGGCTATTAGGCGCCAATAACGAACGTGCGCGAGCGCGATAGAGGACATGCCTCGCAAGTGCCATCGTCATTCGCTGCGCCTTACGGCGCGGACGCTCATTCCTCAGGCGCGCTCGGCCAACATCTCCCCCGATTTCTTCTCATCATAATCCTTAAAAAATAATCCCGACCATCAAAAAATCAAAAGATAAGATTTCCCTCAAAGGCTTTTTCTCAATTGCGTTGGCTTCAAGAGTTCCACCCGCGTCCGGATATCCAAAACCTTCCGGATTTCTCCTAATCTCCCGCACCTTCGCCAGTTCTACTTTCGCCTGGGCACTCCCACACAACCCTCGCGCCCCGTACGCAACCCTTAGAGCCTGTTCAGCCCTATCGAGCACATCGAGTGCCCCACTACCCCACGCAAAGCCTCTCATGCCACTGCAACCGCGATCACGCACCCGACAAACAACACAGCGCCGACCAACGGCCCGGCAAACACAGTTCCGATCCCAGCGATCGTCAGAGTGATCAATAACGGCATGGCAGTATCTCCTCACGTTTCGTCACCTTCTGAATATCCCAGATAGTTTAATAAATCGTGAAGAATAAAAAAGATGACGATGTGTGAGAAAGAGCTTGACATGCATTACGGTACGTCACATACTGAGGGCTGAGAGAATTGAAAAGATGGTGATACGTAAGAAAGAGCTTGACATACATTACGATGCGTCACATACTGAGGGCTGAGAGAATTGGAGACAGTCGGGAAAATAAAAAAGATTTCGGTCCGGTACCTTTTAGGATCTCCAGAGTTGGGACCGGGGGTGCCTGGATTTCAAGACGGGGCAGCCCGGCCGGGCGATGACGCGAAAAATATTTTCAGAAAAATTTCACGAACCGGATTAAACTCACCCTCTAATTATCCCAACCCCGGATATTCAACCCCACCTTCTAATTATCCCAACTCATAAAAACATTTCTAAATTTTCCCAATGAACCTCCCCTATCGTAACCTTTGCAAATATCCTCACCTCTATGCTATCCCCTCCCGGATGCTCAATTCAGGAGACCCTTCAATGCTACCAAAATTCCCCAAACCAAAAGCCGGGTCAAACCGCAAAGCCGGGTCATCCGTGACAGCACACACCTATGATCCCGAAACCGGGAACCTCGACGTCACATTTCACGGCAACCGAACCTATCGTTACGCTGGCGTCCCAAAGGACAAAGCTGCCTCATTTAGAGACAGCACGTCACAAGGATCATTTGTGCATAATCATCTGATCGGCCATCACGACGTGACAGAGATGAAGCCCAAACGATAAGGCTTGAAAGACATGGATATCAAAAGTCTGGCGGAGCACCCCGTCATCTATATCATGATGCAAGCAGATAGGAGCTATGCGGGGATGTGTAGGTGTGGAGACATCTTTAAAGGCAAAGACTATGACGATGTATGTTTTGCTTGGGCGGCACATACTATTTTGAAAACGGAGAAATCAAAAAACCCTGTCATGCGAGAACTGCGGGAATTGGGAGACGCCTATATGACAGGCCCAACAGATGATGAACCAATAGCCTTTAGAGGGGAAGATCATGGACAAACTTGAATTAAGCGGCATGGAATATGCTTCGGACACGGCACGTCTCGATGCCTTGAAGGCGAAGCTGAAAGCGCGACAAGGCAAACCAGCATTCCGGGAAAACGTCCGGTATCTCGAAACAGAGATAGCGCGGCTGGAAGGCAAGGCATGACGGAAATGGACGCTTTCACGCACGGCAGAGAATGGATGACTGGCCTCGGCCCATACTCCGATCTCGACTGCATCGAAGCGGCAGAGCGCTACGGCTACATGTTCGGTAGCATAGAATGCACGCGGTTTATCGACGGCGCCTTGAGCATCGATTTAGAGATATGAAAATGGGAATCAGGATGCTACTCTAGGCGCACGGGAGTGCTTGGAGGTGCTGACGATGAAAAACTACATGCAAGTATCAAAGCCTATGAAGCAGGGAGCGCCAGAGAGCGCGCGGACACGATTGATCACCGGCCAGGGCGCCAAGGTTGTATCAGCGCCGATCGATAAAGCAGCCAAGACCGTTGACGCTGGCATCTGTATGCCTACGGATCATCCATCAGCGACGACGACGCGGACAGTGAAATCAGGCACGCAGGAGTTCATGGGATGACGAAGAAAACCGGAACCTTCGCAGGCAAGTCCAACGCTCTCGGGCATGGCGGTCGCGCTGCACAGCTCAAAGCCAAAGGCGTACCCGGCGGCGTTATCGGCGCCATCGCACGCAAGAAGGGTGCAGCGCCAGGCGGTCCCAATTATCACGGCAGTAAGAAAAAGTAATCATGAGCCAAGACTTGATTGTGCCGGACAGTCAAAAGGCTGTTTCCGCAATTAACAAGATCCCTGTTATTTCGTCAGAAGCCTATGGACATCTGGGGAAATATGCCGGCGCTATCGTCTTGTCTGTGTTCGAACAAATAGGCGGCATAGAAAGATTTGCAGCTTGGTCGGATTCCAATCCATCTGACTATTATACTAAGATATTCGGCAAAGTCGTCCAGCGTTCGACGGCAGTGGAGCATAGTGGCACACTCACGATCGACGACGCAATCACACGCCTTGAAAGCCAAGGGCAGATGTTCGATGCCGAGTTTGAGGATGTGACACCTCAATACGATCTCTAAAGCAGCGGGTGAACCATGATACCTCCAATCAGTCAATGGCGCGACATGAAGTCTGCGCCACGCAACGGTGAATGCATCCTTGTCGTGCACCGGGAATATAATCGCAAAGAGGGACGTTTGCGTATCGCGACAGCGCAATGGCTCTGCAACGAACTCGGAGAAGAGTGGGGCTGGCGCTTGCCTTTTCGGACAGGTACGACGCAATATGCAGATGGATGGCTCACCGTCGCTGAGCTCATGGCCTTCCAACAATCCGAGACACGGGCAAATGCGCCAGAGTTCGATCTTTAGATTAGGGCATGGAATGACAAATTTCTTTGTGGGCTTTTTCGTCGGTGCAGCTATCATGCTCATTATCTCACTCTTGCATCTCCTATTTTGGACAGGGGAAAATTCATGACTCATGAAGAGAAATACAATGCGGACCTCGTTATCGCGGAAGAAATGGACGCAAAAGTTATTCTCGAAACTGCATGGCGTCGTGGATGGATTATGGTCCCAGCACAGAGTATGAAAGTATTTATACAAGGCGCAGAGACAGGTAATTGGCCTGCACTATATGATGCAGATGGGAAATTTTTATGACGACGCCATCTAGAGACCGCAAGGATACCGCTGCAAAACTCGGGATCAAACTCCAAGCCGAGTATCGTGCGATGATCGATGCGACGGGCGAGAATGAAATTTCCAATGCCGCTATCCAACTCGGGATCACGTTCAATTCCAACATCGAATTTATTTGCTGGGTGCTCAAAGAGTTTGGAGGGGTTGATCAAATGCCCCTTACGCGTGCTCGAAAGGCCGAACTGCCCAAGACGCCTGCGATCTTGTTGAACTGATATGAACATCCAGCACATCGCGACAGTTGCAGGTGTTTCAGTTGACGAAGTGCGTTCGCGATGGATGACATTGCGCGTTGCGGAGTGGAAAGCAGATTTCCGCAAATTTGCCCGTGAAGCCCTCAAGATCAGATCCAAAGAAGGCGAACTAGTTCCTCTTATATTCAACGAAGCACAAGAGATTTTACTGGCGCAAGCTGAAAAACAACTGGAAACCGAACGATGGGTCCGGCTAGTTGGCCTCAAAGGACGCCGCCAGGGCTTTTCTACAATGGTAGCTGCGCGCGGATATTGGAGGGCAACTCTAAACGAACGTCAGAAAATATACATTTTAAGCCATGAAATGTCCAGCTCACAGACACTGTTCGACATGGTGGATTTGATGCAACAGAAGCATCCATTCCCTCCGCAAGTCGGTGCAGATAACGCTAAAGAACTGGATTTCCCTAAGCGCGGATCCTCCTATACGGTTGCGACAGCGGGCCAGAAAGCGGGAGGGCGCGGGGGCGGCACGAGTTTTTTTCACGGGTCGGAAGTTGCATGGTGGACAAGCGCAGACGATCATTTTTCCGCGTCTGTGCAGGCCGTGGACGAAGTGCGAGGCGTATGGGGTGAACTATGGAAGGAACCTGCTTACCCTTTACCCTTCGAGCGTGGACGAGGCACAATCATGGGATGGGTGCGACCGCCATCTGAAGTATGGCTTGAAACAACGTCAGCCGGTCCAGTAGGTGCATTTTATCGACGCTATATGGATGCCGTGAAAGGTATTGGACGTTATCGATCTGCATTCGTGCCTTGGGCTATCCAGAAAGAATATACCGAAGAGGGAGAATTTACACCTCAACTAGATGCAGAAGAGGAAGGTGAACTCTCCGAGGCTGAGTATCAGGAATTACATGGATTGAGCGACGGGCAGATGTTGTGGCGGCGCTCAAAGATCCATGAGCTCGGATCAATGGGTAAATTTCGACAAGAATTTCCTATCGATGTCACCGAAGCTTTCTCAGCAGCCGATATCGAAGATATATTCATCAAGCCGGCATTAGTACTGCGAGCGCGCAAACGCACCTTGGATGATCCCGATGCTCCCTTGATTATTGGCGTCGATCCTGCAGGCGCAGGCGGGGATCGTTTCGCAGTCGCCTATCGACGCGGGGACAAGATACTCAAAGTCGAACATCGTAACAAATTGGAGCACGATGAGGCCGTAGCATGGCTTTCCTCTATTATTGACGAACATGATCCTTCGATGATGAATATAGATCGCGGAAGCATGGGCCAGAACATCATTTCGTCTTTGCGCAATATCAAACCAAAATATCAAAGCGTCGTGCGCGGTGTCGATTTCGGCGGGAAGTCAAAATTCAAGATGGTAAATCCAACACGCGCTGGACCTTTTAACAAGCGCGCAGAGATTTATGGGAAATTTCGCGATTGGCTGACAGAAGGCGGCTGTATCCCCGACGATGATGATATCGCCAGTGACCTCGCCGGCCCTAAGACGAAATGGCGTGCGAACAATGATTGGCTGCTCACGTCCAAAACCGACATGAAGGCGGCTGGTATTAGATCGAGCGATCTCTCGGACGCGTGCGCATTGACATTTGCTTTCGACGAATGGATTTCCTCATGGTCAAAGCCCCAGCCGACGAAAGGGTTTGGCGCAGGGGCGCCAGAGATGCTAAGAGGTATCGGGTCAGGTTGGGATATCCATTCAGACTATGATGAACCATCCGGCAGCCAAAGCTGGATGTCGTGATTCAATTGCCTATGGGGGCGACTTAACATGGCCGGCCTAAGAGATTCGATTGCCGAAGAAAATAAGCCACAAAAAAAGCCTATCAAGGTTCCAAAAGGCTTCGATGATATTTCATCATTTTTGGCCGATCTTCGCCAAAAATATGAATATGGTTACGGGTTCAACGAACATAATACCATCGCGGGCAAGGATGATGCGCGTTTCCTGATCGGCAATCAATGGGATTCGACCGTTGAGCAGAAGCGCAAAGATGAGCGCAAACCTGTCCTGACATTCAATCGCCTCGTGGCTTTCCTCGCCCAGATCATCGGCGATCGTTTGATGAACGAAACGGAAATCCGCTGTCTCCCCGATAAAGGCGGTACGAAGGAAATCGCGGAAATCCGGGAAGGATTGATCCGCTCGATTTTCAAAAACTCCAATGCTGATTTTGCCCGAGACGAGGCTTTCAAATATCAGGTTATCGGAGGCCAAGGCGCCTATACGCTGACGATCGATTACACGAACGATGACGTATTCGAACAGGAAATGCGGCTAGGCGCGATCTATGATCCCTACTCCGCCGTGTTCGACCCTCTCGCTATCGATCCCTCGGCTGGCGACGGCCAGTTCGCCTTTGTCGGCGAAGATATTCCGCAACAGGAGTTCAAGTCGCGCTGGCCTTGGGCGGCAGAAACATCCTTCATGGATGACAAACTATGGAACCGCAGCGGCTTCTGGCTGACAGAGGATACTGTTCGAATAGTATCCTATTGGCGAATGGTGACAGAAGGTTACAAGACATTAGTTCTCTATAAAGACGGGACGGTCCATGATGTCACGGACAAAGAAGAATATGAATACATCCAATATGCTGAAACCTATTCGGACGGTTCTATTTACGAACGCTCTGTCCCGAAGCGTTTCGCGAGGCTCTATATTTGTTCTGGTAATGATATTCTCGAAGGCCCTTATGATTATCCTTTTAGCTCTATTCCCGTTTACAGGGTTCCCGGCTGGGAGGTTAATGACGGCGCCAAGGTCCACCGTTGGGGGCTCATACGATTCCTCAAAGATCCGCAGCGCCTCCATAACTATTGGCGCTCCACCGTCGCCGAGCAGCTTGTCGCCGCACCGCGCAATAAGTGGCTAGCGACGCCGGATGCGGTAAAAGGACACGAGCGCAAATGGCGTAATTCGCCGACGTCAAATGACCCGTTTCTCTACTATAACGACGGAGAGCAGCCGCCAACCCATATTCCGCCTCCCGGTATCGACGCCGCTCTTATCAACGAAGCTGGCGGCACGGCGCAGGATATGAAGGATATCTCCAATCTGCATGAAGCGGCTTTGGGAATGCCTTCGAATGAAGTATCGGGCGTCGCAATTCAGCAAAGGAATATGGTAGCCGACGTCGGCACTTATATTTATACCGATCGACTGCGTATTGCCGATGAACGCTGCGCCAAGAATATCAATGAAGCTATTCCGTTTTTGTACGACACACAACGTACGATTACGGTTCAAGGCTCCGATGATAAAGTCCAAGTCGCCGTTATTAATGATCCAAGCGACCCTAATTCAGACGTGACTGTCGGGAAGTACAATATCACTGTCGCGGTTGGTCCTGCGTCCATGACGAAACGGACGCTTGCAGCCGAGCAGATGATGGCCTTCGTCAACGCAGCGCCTGAGGTTGCAGGACAGGTCATGGATCTCGTGGCGGAAGCCCAAGATTGGCCGGCTGCGGATAAATTTGCTCAGCGCTTCAAGATGATGCTGCCTCCAGGCATGATCCCACCTGATGAACTAACACCGGAAATGATCCAGATGCAGCAGCAAAATCAACAGAACCAAATGCAACAGCAGCAGGCGGCACTCGCTGAGCTGCAGACGAAATTGGCGCTACAGGCGGCTAAGACGGCAGAGGCGCAATCTCGGGCTCATCTGTCCGTGGCCCAAGCGTACAAGGCCATTCTTGACGCCCATTCGCGGCAAGATGATGTGTCCAGCAAGACAGACGAGCGCGGTTTAAAAGCTGCACTCGATCTAATCGGACAACACAACGACCTAGAAGGCCAAGACCGTGACTTTGGCCTGCAGGCAATTTCAACCCTTCACGGCATGAGCGTGGCGCAACAGGGCGCGGATAATGCGGATGCGGCGGTTCAATCAGGAGCAGCCGCGCCGACAGACGACAATGGAGACAATCAATGACTATGGCGGGAAACGACGGGGAAAACGCAGATTTTGCGGAATTTGAAGCCTTGGGCGATGTCGAGGTAGGAGATAGTAATACTGCCCCTAAAGCGAAAGAAGCCCAAAAAGGCGCTGAGAAACCGGCAAAAGAAGCGCCTGAATCCAACAAGGATGGAACCGAAACCAAAGATGATGTTCGGTTTCGTCCAGCGCGCGAGGATACGGAAACCCCGGGAGAAACCGAAGAAACCGGCGAAAATGACGAGGATACGGAAACCGCGAAAAAGCGCCAGCCGCCTTCCGAACGCATCCGAGAATTAAACAAAAGACTTCGCCAGTCCGAGCGTTTGCGTGTCGCTGACGCAGAACGTTTGGACCGCCTTGAAGCCGCGTTGAAAAATAATGGTGGACAGGGAAATAATGGGAGTGGTAACACTGGCGATATAGGGGTTGCGCCGGATCCGCAGGATCAGACAAAATACCCTCTCGGGCACCTCGACGACCGTTATATCGAGGATAAGCTGGAATGGCTCGCCGAAACCAAGGCAGCCAAGAAAGCCGATGCGGTCCTGCAACGTCAGCAGGAACACGAGCGTAACGGTCAAATCGAAAATCAACAGCGTGAATTGCTAACGAAGGTCGATGATCTCGCCTCGCGAGGTTCGGAAATCTACGACGACTATCAGGAACTGGTAGTTGATGCAGGAATGCGCGGCGATTGGGAATTGACTCACACTACGTTCGAAGCGGCTGCAGAAGCAGAGCACGGCGAACGCATATTGTACGCACTGGCGAATGATCCGAAGGAAGCAAAACGCGTCAGCGAGCTTTCTCCCTTTCAACAGCTCCGGTACGTCGATCAGCAAAACGCCGAAATCTCTGCCAAGATCAAGCCGCGAACTAAGCCGGGAGCTACGCCGCCTGCTCAAACCCGAACACGCGGTGGAAATTCCAGCACGCGAATTAGCCCTTCCACGGACAATCTCGACGATTTCGAGAAAGCCTGGGAGGCAGAAGGCAAGGGCAAGCGTTAATTGTGCCGAGAGGGGGATCCCGACCGGCTTTCTTGAGCGAGAAGGGATCTCCCGATGGGTACCGTAACAGTAGAACAACAGAAGCTCGTTCTGAATGCCTTTGCGATGGTATTGCAGAACAATCTCGTCACAGCCGATGTCGTTACTTGGAATGAGTATGACGGCGAGATGGACGATCGCAACGGCCTGCAGGTACTTGAGCAGGTAACGCCGCGCTACAACATCACGCGCACGACCAATGGCGTCAAAGATCTCACGGCCGGCACGGACGGCACGGTTTTTGGCTCCGAGCTGTTCGCAGTGACGGGCACGTTCAATGCCAACATGGGTTGGGGCGATTTCGTCAAAATTCAGTCGATCGGCGATGCTCGCGAGAGCAAAGCGCTTTTGGGCGCCGCTACGTCAATGGCCGAAAAGATCGATGCCTATGTACTCGGCATCGCAACTTTGGCGTCGAACAACTGGACTGGCACGCCGGGCAACTCGATCGCAGCGTGGACGGACGCAGTTGCAGGTTACACGCGCCTCAAGGAAGAAGGGGTGGACGATAATGATCTATCCTACGTCCTGAACTATACCGACAAACAGCTTCTGGGCGCTCAGGTTGTCGGGCTACCGGGCGCTACGCCCATGCCTTCGACGGCGTTTCGCCAAGGCTTTTCGGGTGAACTCAACGGCATCAGGACGTTGTTTACGCAGCAGCTTCCGGTCATTGCTACGGGTAGTCGTCCCGCGACCACGGTCGCTATCAACGGCGCAGCGCAGAACGTCGATTACGCGACCGTAGCCAAAGCAGGATCGACAAACGGCCTACGTCTGACGCAGAATCTCATTGTTGATGCGATGGGTGCGGCGGCGACGGCGGCGGTCGGCGATGTTTTCACGATCGCCAATGTGTTTGCGTACGACAATCGCAAGCAGGCTCTTGTCAATCCAGCTCGATTGCAGCAGTTCACCGTCGTTACGGCGGCAACGGCTGATGGTGCAGGGAATGCCACGCTTCGGATTTTCCCGGCAATGATTGTTCCGGGTTCGGGTGCAGGCGATAATATCAATATCAATACCGCCCATGCGACCGTGAATGTCGCAGCAGCGGACAACGCTCTTCTGACATTCGTAGGCGCGGCAAGCACGCAATATGGCCCACGCTTGGTCATTCAGAAGGAAGCAATCGTCGTCAACACGGTGCCGCTCATCCTTCCGGCTTCTGACACCTCCATGCGCCGCAAACTGTCCAAGATCCCGCTGACTGTTCGTATGTGGCAGCACAGCGATTTCTACACCGGCCAGCATGGTGTCCGGTTCGACGTTGCACTTGACGCTAACATCCGCGAGCGTCGCCGCCTGACGCGCGTTAACGGTGGCCCGTAATCTTAAAAGGATACCAAATGTTTTTGCCTACTATTTCCTCGCTTACGATATCGCCGGCAACTGGGCCGGTTTCGGGAACGCTTTCTTTAAGTGGGATTAACCGAAACAATTCAGTAGTTCGAGTAGAATCAATAAAAAGTGCCCGTGTTACATTAAGTTTTCGAGGAAGTGGGGTATCTTTAGATGTTAATGCGGAAGGCGCAGAAATATTCCGCATTCCAGTAGCCGCTACGGATATCGATCTTTATGTCTCCGGGCCTTATACTGCGATCGGAAGTATATCAGTAGGCGAAAATGTCTGAACAAGGTCGCGTTAGCCTAGTCTCCGGGCGATGATGCGCGATAGGGCTCACTCGATTCACCCGCGTCGGGTGGGCCCTTAATTCTTAGCCGGGACGGGAATTTCCGATGGCTATCAATCCGGCTGTAAGTCAATATTTCACTCGGGCTTTCTGGCAAAATCCAGCCGTTGTCGATGTCGATATCAAGCAAGCAAACCCAAATGACAACAGCACAGTCGGCAAAGCGCTCGGTGTTTGGATTTTGGGCAATACCGCAGCGGGTGGCGGGAGTGCCGCCTCAATCGCGGATGGTGCAGATGTAGCCGAAGGCGCAACGACAGCGACGGCATATTCTGACACGACAGGTGCAGCGGCAGGAACTGTCGTCGGCTTGCTCAAAGGTTGGTACAAGCTGCTGGCGAACATGTTTCGCTTCAATGGTTATGGCAGTCTTATTGTCAGCACAGACGCCACAACGTCTTTCACGGATTCCTTTGATGGAGGCGTCGTAGACGTTACAAACACTTGGACGACGCAAGCCGTAACCGGTACAGTGACACAAGCGGCGGGTAAGCTCACGCTTTCGTCCAGCACAACGGCATCAGCTTATGCGGCGATCTTTTCAAAAAACGCATTCCCGCCATCGTCTGTCTCTCCGCAGATACTCGGGTTCACGATACAGCTTGAATCACCAGTATTGCCAAACCTACGCAGATTTTGGGGTATGGGGACAGTTCCAGCGACGCCCACGACGGCTATTCCCATCACTGACGGCTTTGGCTTCGAATTAACGGAAGCTGGTGTATTTCGAGCGGTTATTTACGCATCAAGCACAGTTGTTGCCTCGGCCAACTTGACGGCACCTGCAGATGCAAATCCTCATAATTACGGGCTATTATTCCGCGCAGATAGTTTCTTTTTCTATGTCGATAACTATACGACGCCTGTTGCGGTCATACCTTTTGTACAACCTAACCAAGTCACACTGCCTGTAGCGCTTGTATCGGTTAATGGAGCTACGCCGCCTGCAGCCGGACAGTCGTTCATTCTATCTGTAGTTGCTTTGGGTGACTTCGGCAAAAATACCAATCAGATCTCAGATGGACTCTTTCCATGGCGTAAAGCCACTGTGAAGCCGGCTTCAACTGCAGCTTTGGCGACGGATTTGCCTCTTGTTGTTGCGCTTTCACCCAACAATGGCCTTACAGGCATGACACCGGGCGTATCAGCGACAGCCTTGGGTAAAGCGGAAGATGCAGTTTCGGCCTCGGGAGATACTGGTGTTTTCTGCCTGAATGTCAGACGCGATACGCTCACGGTTTCAGCCTCGGCAAATGGCGACTATAATGAAACTGCTGTCGATCAATATGGCTCGATGCAGGTTCGAAGCTATGAAAAACAGGCTCGGACTTATTCCGCTTCGGCTAATATCACGCTTGCAGCAGCGGCGACGGATATCGCAATTCTCCCCGGCAGCGCCACTACGACTGTATACGTAACGAAAATCACAATTTCGGGTATTCAGACGACAGGCGGCGAAGCGGATGTTGTTTTGATTAAGCGAAGTGCCGCTAATACTGTCGGCACGTCCACCGCAATGACCGTGATCCCTCATGATGCCAATGACGCTGCAGGAACTGCTGCACCTTTGTCGTATACAGCTAATCCGACACCGGGCGCTGCAGTTGGCAATGTCCGACGCGCTTATGTCCCTGTCGGAGCTACAACGGGTTCGGGATCACCAGTGATATTTGATTTTGGGGATAAAGGACGCCCCATCATCCTGCGTGGCATTGCTCAAGGTTTGGCAATTAATCTTAATGGTGCCACACTCACAGGAGGTGTGCTAGACGTGTCTTTTGAATGGTTTGAAATCTAGGAGGCGAATATGGATTATACACATCAGCATTGGCCGGCGTATCGCTATGGTCCTGATGGTGCAGCCGAGATTTTCGAGCAGGAATCAGACGTACCGGCAGGCTGGACGGATCATCCCTCCAAGGTCGGCGAAGCAAAACCCGCTCCAAAACTTGCGCCGGCTCTAAAGGTTGCTGAGGATGTTCCTCTGGCCAAAAAGCGCGGCAGGCCAGCTAAGAAAGCTGCACTCGACCTATAATTTTGAGGTGCCTCTGTGACCTTGATTTCCTCCATTGTGCAGGACGCATATCGAGAGAATAATATTCTCCCGCTGGCTGCTGCCCCGAATGCAAATCAGAACATAGAGGCACTTCGACTTTATAATGCACTTTTGAGCAGCCTGTATGGGACAGATGTCGGCGAAACCCTATCAGACTGGCCGCTCGGGGATTTTGGGCGGGATCCTGCGCCTGGATATGTTCCGATCGCATCATTGCAGTACCTGCATTACCCGCCAATCAATTCGCGGCTGATTGCCGTAAATGAAGCGGCAATATCGATTGATCTCACACTACGACCGCAAGATGGTGCCCGCTATGCCATTCTCGATCCTTTTGGACGTCTGGCAGCTTTCCCCGTGACGCTCAATGGCAATGGCCGTACGATTGCAGGGTCGCCGACGATCATACTCAATACCAACGGATTGGCACGTGAGTGGCTGTATCGAGCCGATCAGAGCAATTGGGTACAGCTCACAGATCTTGCCTTGACGGACGAAAATCCGTTCCCCCAAGAATTTGATCAGATGTTTACGATCCTCTTGGCTGTACGACTTAATCCGCGATACGGTCGTGAACTCTCGGATTTATCGACGTCGATCCTCCGTACAGGCCGCACAACCTTCATAGCGCGATATATCAATTCGCAGCCGCTTTGGGTTGACGACAGCATCTCATGGCCTTTCATGAGCCGCCAAGGCTATGGGCAGGAGCGCAGCTTCACGTCGAACAATGGATTTAATCAAGGTCGCCCTTATGGTTGATCTCCCGCTCGGCCGCGCGGACTATCATCGATCCGTCGCCAAGGAAGCACGGATCCAAACCCGCAACAGGTATTTCGAGCAAAACCCTGTTCTTACAGACGGCAACTCTGCCTTGATTGCCCGTCCAGCACTCAGGCGCTGGATCTATGTCGGCGAAGGGCCAATTCGAGCCGTCTACTCCCAATCCGGCGATTTCAGCGAAGCTGCCTTCGTTGTCAGCGGGAATGAATGGTATCGTGTGGATACTGACGGGACCGCGACGCTACTCCAAGGCGGTCTACAGTCCGGCAGTGCGATCAGTATGGCCGCAACCGGATTCATCGGCACGACGCCCGAATATCTATTCATGAGCGATGGTCGAAATTTATACCTCTATATCGAGGATAGTTACGCCACGGGATTTATCAGCGGATCTCCTGCGAATAACGATGTCATCGAAATTGGCGGAACATATTATAAATTTACGACTGCCAGCGTGGACGCGGGGAGCCCTGCAGGAACCTCGGCAAATCCATGGTTAGTCGCTCTGGGCATTAGTAGCACGATTGCATGGTCGAATTTTTCCAGCGCCTTGAGCGCTACAGGTACGGCAGGCACGACATATAGCACAGTGCTTGTCGTCAATCCGAGCGTGCAAGTGATCGCGACAGATACGACCTCTGTACGCGTGCGAGCAGATATCAACGGAACCTTAGGGAATGCGATCACTACGACGGAGACGGGAGCTGGCATAGCATGGCTTGCGGGCACGTTGACAGGCGGAGGTGGGCCCCAAGTAACGCAGGTAGAGACGCCCGACGATGTAGGCGTTATTTCATTAGGATATATCGCATCTTACGTCGTCGTCGTCCCAGCTCAGGGTGCTGGTATTAACGGGCGTTTTTATTGGATCCAGCCCGGTGAAACGACGATCGATGCATTGGATTTCGCCACAGCGGAGCGTGCACCGGATCCTATTTTTGGCGTTGTCGTGTTTGGCGATCAGTTTTGGCTACCGGGATCGACGACAACAGAGGTATGGTATTTTACGGGCAATATCGATGCGCCTGTACAGAGGCTCCAAGGCGTTACATTTGATCGAGGTACTTGGGAAGGTACAGCTATTCAAGTAAAAGAAAGCATGATGATTGTTGATAGCGACGGCGGCGTATTCCAGATTGCAGGAGGTCTCACGAGAGTGAGTAATCCCGCAATTGAAGAACGCATTCGTAAAGCAATCCAATATCAAGCCTCTAGAACTGCTTAAAGGAAATACTTATGGCTATCGAACATTGCGACAATTTTTCCATTTATGGCGGAGATTCTTACGTCAATAATTTACTTAACGGGGTTTATGCAGAGGCGTTCATTCCGAACGACACCTTGGATTTGGCTAATGACCCCGATGGATTGAGTTCCGGTCAAGTGCTGCGGTTAGCAGGAGGCTCGAATGCAGCATATTTACGCTACGTCATGGCGTCCTCCCAAACTACTTTTGGACAGGCATGTCGTATTTGGTTATCCCAAATCCCGAACAATTCGAGTGCAGTTGTAGGTGTATTCAATGTCAGAGACGGTTCGAATAATGTAATTGTTCGAGCTCAATTCAATACAGTAGGCGGCATCGACGTATATAACGGTGCGGGAACCAAATTAGGCGGATCCAGTGGACCTGCAGTCACCGCGAATGCATGGTGGCATATCGAAAGCAAAGTCATTATCAATGGCGCATCGGGTTCGGTGGAAATTAGAGTAGAAGGCGCTACAGTAGTATCTTTAACCGGGATAAATCTTGGAACCGCCCCGATTGCTCAATGCGCTTTATTTAATGTGAATAATGGAGGAGGTCCATCTTATACAAAAGATCTTGTATGGTGGAATGGAAGCGGATCACATAACACAGATTTCTTGGGATCTGTTATTGTCGCCATGCTTTCCCCCAGTGCGGATGTCGCCTTGAATTGGACGCCGACAGGAGGTTCGACGGGCGCGGGCATTCTAGATAATATCCCGCCCCAAGATGGTGTGCAGTATCTCACGGCTCTAAATCCTCCGCCTGCCGCGTATGTTTGCACCCTTACAGATCTGGTGGCAGATGTTACGTCGGTTAAGTGTATTATGACGATGGTGCGCGCTCAAAAAACCGATGGCGGGGACGCCAGTTTGCAGATTGGAGTTATTTCGGATCCGTCTGGAACTCCTGCAACCGTCTTGGGCGCCAACCGGCCTATTACAGTCGCTCAAACCTATTGGAGAGACGTGTTTGAGGTCGATCCAAAAACCTCGGCTCCGTGGCTTCCTAGCGCCGTCAACGCAGCGCAATTAAAAATGAATCGGACAACCTAAGATGGCTATCGCTGTCGGAATCAATTCCGATCAAGGACAAACACTTGTAACCTATCGATCCATCGCGGGAGGGGATCGAGCAAGTCAACTTTTTGCTTTGGCCCCATATAACGTCCCGTCTCAAAGTATGAGAACTGTGCAAGCAGCATTTTCACTCCCTTTGAGTATCGATGCACCTGTTCGGGCAACACAAGCTCAAGTGCTCGCGGTTGTTAAAGGTCGAGTGGCGAATCCTCAAATTCGCGTTTTTACCTTCACCTTAGACGAACATGATTATTACGGTATCCGATTAGGGGATACAGGCACAATCTTATACGACACTTATTCCCAGCAATGGGTAGAGTGGACAAGTGAGACTGACAATTTTTGGCGGGTTAACTGTGCGATCAATTGGGTGGGCGCGCAAAAACTCGCATTCACTTTGGGTGCAGGCACAGATATTCTGGTAGGTGATGATACATGGGGTTTGCTGTATTTGCTAGATCCTACTCAAGCCTATGATGATCATCCAAATTATCTCAACCCCTCGCAACAAATACCGTTTCCACGGATTGTTATGACCCAAACGACTGTGCAAGGCCGCGAAAATGTCCCGTGCTATGTGATTTTTCTAGATACTGATAATTACGGGCTATCCGTCACGGACTTCGTGCCCAATGTCGAGTTGGAATTTTCCGACGATCAAGGACAGACTTTCATTTCTGCTGGATCAATTACAGATCAACCTAATACGTCGGACTTGGATTATCGTTGGTATTCACTCGGCCAAATGTCGTCCCCAGGTAGGCTTTTCCGTATCACGGATAATGGCTTATTGACGCGAATAGATGCCATGCAGATGAACGATGGCTGATAATACTGAAATCAATCCGCTTCCGAGTGCTCAAAAGCTCGTCAATTCAGACGGTACGCCTACGCTTTTTTTCATGCGTTGGGCGCAAGAGCGGTCTATTGATATTTCGGGTAATATCTCAGCCGCTCAAGCTCAACAGCTTATCGATGATACTTTAGCAGCACTCCATGTCATCGCAGGTACGGGATTAACTGGAGGCGGAACACTTTCTGCAGACGTTACACTAGATCTCTCCAATACAGCAGTTACACCCGGCAACTATACAAACACGGATTTGACCGTGGACGCACAGGGTCGGGTTACAGCAGCCGCGAATGGCTCGGGCGGAGGCGGAGGTCAATCAAGTGAAGCAACCTGGAATTTACCGGATTTAACAGGGTTTACTTGGATAAACCAAGGCCCGGCTTCAATTTCTACAGACGGGCACGGATCTGTATTCAACGCGCCGCAAACAAGTAGTAGTTTCCGTATCTTAAAACAGGCTCGGCCTGTAGGAAATTTTGACATTTATTGCAGACTCGATGAATTGCAAGGTCAAGACGGTGATTTCGGTTCGGGAATTTATATAGGGGATAGTGTATCCGGCAAATTTATTCATTGGTCGATTGATACTACTAGCCCAATTACTGTATATTTACAGTCAATGAACTCCCCTACAAGTTTTAATGGTAATCCAATAGGTCCAGCTAATTTTATGACGCCTCCGAAATGGCTGCGTGTAAATGTTACAGGAACTGTTGCGACATGCTATGCGAGTGTAAATGGTATCGACTGGATATCATACGGATCTTACAATTTTAGCGCTTTCGTAACGCCCGATAGTATAGGCGTGACTGTTAATGCCCATAGTGTTTCCAGACTTACCCGGTTTTTACATTTTGGAACGGTTGCGCCAATATGGTAAAGCGGCATTGACACTTCCAAAAATTCAGCATACTCCCTGTAATTGATCTCGCCGCCTCTGTGCGCCTAACAGACCAACCCCGCCGGGATCTTAAGGGGTAATCTGGACATTCGGGGCAATGCACGGGGCGCAATCCATTATCAAGGCGATAGACGAAAGTCCTCTTAACCGGGGGCTCGAAGGCGCTGCTTGGCTGGCATCCCCTGGTAATATCCCTATCGTTTCAGGTGATGATATCGCGCTATTCGATGATGAAGGCGACGACATTTATCAGGTCCATTTCCTCTACTCGTCTACAGGTAAAAAGGCTGTAGCGGCGGGTAAGGAAGCATTTCGCACTATGTTCGAAGCACATAACGCAGAACTGATTTTCGGCCTTGTACCGGCTGCATTACGCTATGCGTCGTTTCACGCCCGGTTCGTTGGAGGTAAATTCGTCGGAGTTCGCGAAACTCCGTTCGGGCCTTGCGAACTGTACGTACTCTCTAAAGATATGTGGAAAGGCCGCACAGTATGTCGTTCTTAAAGCCAAAGGCGGCGACGTCATCTAGTGGAAATGTTAACAATAGCCTGATCTCAGGAGATTATGCTGGACAGATCCAACAAGGTACAGGCGCGACTAATTTCTTATCTCAACTTTTGGGCGTCACCCCTAGTAGTGTTTCGGGTGCGGCAAACACAGTTGGCAATGCCGCAAATGGTGTAGCGGCAGCAGGCGGCGCGCAGCAAGGCTATCAGAACTATTTGCAGCAGGCGGGATATCAGCCCGCAATGACTGCCTTGTCCCGGAATATCACAGGTCAAGGCGCGGCATCGGGATTGCTCAATTCAGGTAGCACCGCTAAGTCTTTGCAGACTCAGGGCGCGAACCTCAACAATTCCTATTTCAATAATTATCTGCAACAGCTCTCGGGCCTTTCGGGCCTCGGCACCCAAGCGGGTGGCCTTGTTGCAAATACCGGTCAAACATCCAATAGCCAAGGGGGTGGGCCTTCTACTTTCGGAACGATTGCTTCGACGATCGGGGGCATTGCCAGTATTTTCTCTGATCGCAGGCTCAAAACGGATATCATCAAAATCGGCGAATATTCTGACGGGTTAGGCCGCTACACCTATCGCTATCTCGCCCGAGGCACTAAACGCTTCGAAGGCGTAATGGCCGACGAAATTCGAAAGCTGCGTCCATGGGCTCTGGGGCCGAAAGTAGCCGGCTTTGATACCGTTAATTATGGGGCGCTATGATGGCAAGCAACCCGATTTCCATTCTCAACGGTTGGCAACCTAATAATTTTGCACAGCCGGCAAATGCTTTGCAGGGCCTCTCAAACTATGCATCGGCGCCAGTTAGCGATATGTCGGGCTATGTACCGCCAGATCCTACGCAGGGACCGGCCGGTATTGGAGCCCTTGTATCGCCGGCTCAACAGCAAAATATCCTGCAACAGCTTCAAGCCCAGCAAGGGCAAATGCAGCCTACGCCCGATCAACAAGCGATGCCACAATATCAGACACAGCCTCCTCAACAGCAAGCGGCACCGATCAACCCGCTGCAACAGGCTGGAATGCCGCAAGGCCAATTGCCCGATCAAGCCGCGCCTGGAGGCAATACACCACGTAAACGCCTTTCTGCGTTGGACGTGATTGGGCGATTGTCCGACGTATTTGCGAAAGTCGGAGGTGCGCCAGAGCAGTATCAGCCGTATCTCGATAACCGTGTTAAAACGGCACAAGAGCAGGAAGCATCTGGCCTCGATAATACTGCGAAGCGTGGGGACATCGCGCAGACAGAAGCTGCAACCTCAACCGCTCATAATGCTTTGTTAGGGCAGGCATTCCGAGGGCTCAAAGCTATTCAAACGGCAGGAGGTAATCTCCAAGTCGCATGGCCGGCCATGGCTCAACAGCTCGGAATAGGTCATGCAGAAGCCGCCCAGATCGGCGCCCAGCTTGCTCAAGATCCTAATGCACTCGATGGGTATATTGCAGCAACAGACGTTGCAAAAGGTGGCGAAAGCAAATACGGCCAGCAGCTTTTTTACACGACGGACGGAAATGGGGTTCGGCACGCTTATCAAACGAACTCCGCTGGTGGCGTCCAAGAGGTTCAATTCGGTCCCGGCGAGCATCCGGCTGATAGTCTTATGGATGTGGATACCGGCGACAGGCGCGTATTGACGAGCAAAACGACAGGCAATGTCATTCGCAGCTTTGTTAAATCCGGTGCACCCGAAGCTGGATACCAAGCCCGCGTGGACGATGCTGGACACGTCACGAGCTACACGCCTGTCCCCGGCTCCAAAGCTGCGATCACAAATGCCGAAGCGGTTCAAAAACAGCAGGAGGCGGCGAGTTCAGGAAGAAATGCCTATTCCAAAGCACGCAGCGGCCTCGTCAATCTCGTAAGCAGCATGGATGATATCGCAAATGATCCCGGCTTGTCTTCTGCGACAGGTGCGAGTGGCGTTCTGACGCGACACCTTCCTGCAGGCGTAGGTGGCGGCGACACGCAACGCATTTTGGGCAAGATCGAGGCGCTAAAGGGTAAAGCAATTCCGTCTGCGCTTAACACGATGCGAGACGTCAACGGCAAGCTCGGATTCCGACCTTCTCAAGTCGAAATCTTGGGAGATGCCAAGGGTTTGCTAGGTGCGGTGGACAATACAGGACAATCGCGGGCGGATTACGTTAAATCATTGAATACAAACAAACAACTCATCCTCAAGCAGATTGAAGCCCTCGATGCAGATGCTCAACGCAACGGGTATATCGAGAAACCGGCACAACGTGCGCCCGTTCCAAATGCACGGCCTGTCACTCCTAAAGCCCCTGCGGGCTGGAAAATATCGGTAGTTGGCTAATGCCTAAATACAATATCCAAACCCCCGACGGCAAAACTCTTATCTATGATGTTCCGGCCGGCGTGACGGCGGCGCAAGCGCTCGCTCATGCTCAGCAATCTTATGGCGCAAAACCGACTATTCCAACCTCGACACGCCAACAAGGTATCCAGGCTGCAGCCAAATCCGCAGTAGCGGCCAAAGCGCCAACGTCAACAGTCGGTGGATCGCTATGGCGTGGCCTTCAAGATGGCATACCCGGAATCAACTATCTGGCAGCGGCGGCGAATTATGCGCCCGGCTTAATTGATAAGGTTGCGGGGACGCATTTGGACGCCAATCCGGGCATGAGTTTTGCCGATCGCGAACGTGCTTTAGCCGCAAATCGAAATACCCAAGAAGATGTAGACAGGGCTCAAAATCCCGTTTCGCATTATATCGGTGAAGGTGCGGGCTTGCTACTCGGAGGGGCTGGCGAAGCGAAAGCTGGGGGATTGGCGGCGAGCAAACTCGCTTCCTCGGGCATTGGAGCAGTTTCGAAAGTCGGAAACATCCTGCAAGAGCTAGGCACATTCAAAAAAGGTCAACGCCTCCTCAATACCGGCAAAGCCGCTTTGATTGGGGCGGGCTCAGGCGCACTTCAAGGGGCTGGCGATGCAGATCCGTCCAATATTCTTAGCGGAGCGGCCAAAGGTGCAGCCGTCGGCGCAGTTGCGGCTCCGATTCTTGGAGGCGCAGCCAAAACCCTCGCGGGTGCAGCCGGTAAGGCAGTTCGAGCGGTTGCGCGGACCAATGGCAGTAATCTACCAAAAGCGCTCCAAGAGGTCATAACCGAGCATCCCGATTTAATCGCAGGACGCCAAGCAGGTATTCAAGCGCAAACAGGAGCACCTGTTCCAATTGTCGCCGCACTCAATCCGACAGATTTTGCCAATGTCACGGATAAAGTCGTGTCTCGATCCCCCGAAGCCTTGGCGGCGGCCAAAGGGCAGACAGGTCAATATGTGCGCGGCTTCATGGACCGGATGCTCGGTCATGTGAATAACGCCGGCAAAGCGTCGGACGTCGGACCTCAAGGCGCTTTGCAGACGACCGTAGGCGACCTGTCACAAATGCGCCAAGATACCGCCGACAGCCTTATGAATCCTATTCGAGACAAGATTGTCGATCTTTCTCAGCTTCCTGTCAGTGGCCTCGAAAAGAGCATGGTAAGGGGCGTTGGTAGCCGGATTACCGGCTTAGCTCCCAAGCTCAATGCAGCGCTTAAAGATATCAAGCCCGACGATCTTGCCGGTGAGGGAATTTCTCCCGGTGATATGGATAATGCGCGTGTCGTGCTTTCCAAATGGGGCATGAAAGACCCGGTTCCTGTAACAATCGGTGAACTGGATAGTCTACGCCGTACGCTTTCTGCAGCAGGAGATGCAGTCTATAATTCCAATCCTTCTAATGGGTTGGCAATGAAAAATGCCGCCAAAACAGTATCGAATTTCGCGAGCAATCAAACGAACGGCGCTTATGGAAACATGGTCGATACCTTCGCCGGTCACTCTCGGATGCTGGAAGGCTTTAACGCTGCAGCGAACGGGCAAATTCCTGATGCTATCGAGGATGCAGGCTTACGGACGAATGTAAATTCCCGCGAGGGTAAAATAGGCATGGCAGCGGGAGAATTGTTCCGCCAGCGCAATGCCGTCAGTTCATCGCCATCTTCAGCAATCAATGCAGCTCGCGGATATGCAGCCGAAGGCGGATTGACACGGCCAGCATCTATACAAGCGGGAGCCGCTACGCCCGGCACCGTGACAACAAACCTCGGGGATGCCAGCGCAGCAGGCTTGGCGAACGCATCTCAGGGCGAAACGCAAGTGCTCGACCGGATGTTGGATACGAACAAACTGCCCGCGCAGCCGACAGATGATAGCGCAGGCATTCTCTCGCCAGAAACTCTCGCGCATATCGCACTGGCAACACATGCCGGCCCTGTAGCGAAACTCAATCTTGTGCGGCGTATGATGGGATCGATCGGGTCACTCAACCCGCAAGTGGCGTCCAATATCGCAGATAAGCTCTACAGTTCTAATCCTGCTGATATTGACGCCGCTATGCGAGCCCTGCAGCGCACAGGCATGACGAAGCAAGCTATTCAGACGCTTGTCGGCGATACAGGTGCAGCAACAGCTACAGGAACGGCCCAAGGCGTTGTTCGACAAACCGATGCGCCTGCAGCGCCCGGGGATCCAAATACGGTCCAAGGGTCGGAAATACCCGCCGAACCTGCCGCTGGCGATTCCGCAGCGCCCGTAAGCGTCACATCGGGAATGCAGGCGGACCCTAATGGCTATGCATATCCGGCTGATTATCAGCCTGGAACGTCGGTCGATCCCGATACCAGTCCGTACATGAAACAACTTTCGGATATTTATACGAATGCAGATCCGCAATTCTTGAATCTTGCCGAACGCCTCCAAAAACAGGAAAGCGGGGGTAAGCAATTTGGCAAAGATGGCGCACCATTGAAATCAAAAGCGGGTGCCGTTGGCCTCATGCAGCTCATGCCGGACACGGCTGCTGATACTGCGCGATCAGCCGGACTACCATATGACGATAACGCCCTACACTATGATCCAACATATAATAAATTGATCGGCGTTAAAACCATTGAAGGACTATTGCATAGATATAATGGAGACACAGTAAAAGCTGCTGCTGCATATAATGCCGGCCCAAGAGCTGTAGATGCGAATACTGATCAAAACGGCAATCTCAATATTTTGGGACTGCCTGCTGAAACTCAAAACTATGTGAAAGCGGTAACGTAATGCTTGATCTTTTGCGGGCTATTCCTGTTGCGTTCGTTACCGCCTGTATTACTTGGCTGGGTAGCGTGTGGGTGCAACGCCAAAAGAAAATAAAAGCTGAGAATGATCAAGACGATCGATTGGAAATCCATCGCGACGAACTCACGTTTGAACTCCTACAAAACGCTAGGGCAGAAATAGGGTCCGCCCGCACAGAGGTAGAGAGTTTACGTGAAGAAGTTCGAATGCTCCGCTCGATAGAGCAGCGCTTCTATCATTTCGAGCAGTCCCTCGATCATCTGGAAGCTATTCTCATAGCGGACACCCCCGAAACGCGTAATATCGCAGAGCGTAATGCTCGCGCTTTCCTAAATCGGATGCGTAGGCTAAATGAAGCCAAAGGGACGATTGCTAACGAGGTGCAAATCCGAGCGTCAGAGCAGGAATTAAAATCCCGAGTGCTCGACATTAATTTAATAGGGGCAAAAGATGTTGAACCGGATTAAAATTTGGCTGGATGCTCGGCTCATTCCGCAATGGCGGGTGTGGTGGAAACTATGGAGTATGAGGTTTGCAGCCGTTTTTGCAGTTCTCATGACGTATCTGACGGTGGCACCATCTGCATTTTCTGACGCCGTTAGCTACTTTCCACCATGGCTTCGCGATAGTTTGCCTGTTTGGGTAGGTCCGGCTACGCTTGGATTTCTGTTCCTCGTGAGATTTTGGAATCAAACCCACGTTCCAAAACCCGAAGTGCCAGCTCCCCAGAAGGTTGACGACAATGGCTGATCCTATCCAGCCTATGCCCAAACCGCCGATGACGACTAAACAAAAAGTCGCAGTCGGCGGGGGTGTATCAGCATCGATCTTAGCACTGTCACTTGCTGTAGCGGGATTGAAGCCAGACGAAGGTAAGCGCAACATCACATATCTCGATCTCGCAAACCTTCCGACATATTGTTACGGGCATCTCGATCGGGCTGCGATGGTCGGGGGATATCACAATGACACGCAATGTGATGCGATTTTGAGTACCGACGTCGAAGCGAAGCTCAAAGCGGTGGAGAAATGCACGCCCGTTTTGGCGGATCGCCCCTATCAGATCGCCGCCGCTACGCGTTTGGCCTTTAATATCGGCCAAGGTGCTTATTGCAAATCCGGTACTGCACGAGCTTTCAATGCTGGAAATCTTAAACTTGGATGTCAGCGTTTTTCGGGCTGGGTAAAAGTGCAAGGGAAAACTGTTAAAGGCTTAGTAATGCGGCGCAATCGAGAGATTGAGCAGTGTATGAAAGGATTATGAGATGCCAATTTTCGATTGGCTAACAGGGAAGCTCGCGACATATGTATGCGGAGCCCTCTTGGCGACTAATCTTGTAGCGGGCGCCGGGCTTCTTATCACACGTCATACTCTATCTAATCGGACGGTTGATCTCGCGACAGAGAAAAAACTGCATCAAATCGACATTGATCATTGGCAGAGTGTCGTCGCTCAAGCGACTGCCGATGATGAAAAACATGCTGCGCAAGTCGCACAAGCGCAAGCTCAAATTGCAACGGAGACACAAAATGCGCTTAAAGCTCAAATTGCAGACGCTCGGGCTGTCGCTTCTAGCTGGCTGCGCGAGCACCCCGCCCCAGCCATTAAAAGTGGTAGCGGCACAGCGAATTTGCCCAAAACCCCCGGTTCCTCCGAAGGAATTGACGGATCCCCTCCCGCTGCCATCGTTCCTAGCTCCGATATCGAAGCCTGCGCACAAGACTATGTGATTGCAAACGGGTGGAAAGAATGGTGGGCTAAGGTACAGCCAACTATGGTCGATTCCTCACCTTAATCGTCGCCCCAAGTCCACATGCAGATATTACAGTCTTCTCGGGTTTTCCAGCCGTGTTTACAGACGGTCATAAGATATGCGCGACGCGCTTTTATCCCAACAATGAAAAGTAATACGATTACAACAACCCATAAAATGCAAGCGATGCGTTCAATAGGTGTCACAAATATTTCCTTCCATAATATGCGAGCAGTGCCGCTTCGGCCCGTCCATCGTCTTTTACGCGAACAAGCTGGGATATAAGAGCAGGAATAAGCCTACGAGCTTCTTCTCTACTCGCATTTTTGTCTGTACCCAAACCCATTTTGCGTTTCCATAGAGCGGGTGTAGGCCATTCGATCCGAGCTTTCGGAGCACGCGCTAATACAAGCGCATGGACGAACCCTAGGGTCTCCCCAAAATTGAAAGCTGATACGATGCCTTGCGCTGGCATCGTCCCGACGCTTTCAATCACGACAATATCTGGAGCGGCAAATTCGAGCGCGTTACCCCAAATCCTTGCCCATTCCGTCCATGCAGGAGGCTTGCCAGCAAGAGGCACGTCAAAGACATCACAAGCGCCTGCAGGCCATAGGATTGCGAGTGCGCCGGTTTTTCCAGGATCAATGCCCGCGATGATTGTCATAGTAGTTGGCGGGCTATATGGACTCCGCCAACTATTATTAGAAGTGTCATTCCAAATGCTGCGCAAGATAACATGAACCATCCTATGAAGAGATAGGGATCATATTTATTCATCACAGCCTCGTTTCGACACATCCTCATATTGTCCATCATATCGCGGACCAAGGAAAGTCAATCCAATGTAACTATTGTATGGATCCCAAATGACGCACTCCTCTTGTCGGACTTTATATAAACTCATGAGTTGTGCCACACCAATATAATGATCTTGCCCATCGTACTGTGATGTGACGTAGCCGGGTAATAGAACAAATTTCTTTCTCATCACCCTACCTCCCGATCTGCGGAGCTTACTCACTCCCCGCCTTCGCGCGCGCGACGGTGGAGATGGACGATAACCGTCGCATCCATCGGTGTTTTTGTTGGGAACATATGGCGGCAGTTCGGGCACGTGATGGACGATCCCATTCCTCGGCACGAGTTAGGCCCATATCCTGAAAGCCAGCAGCTCGCAGACTGATCCCAGGCTCATGCGGTAGAGTGTAAGTCCATGCCTCAAGCCAACCGAGCGCCTTAGCTGCCCGGCACAGCGAGCCGTAGAGCATTGAACAGCCGTTCTCCGCGCCATCTGTGGACACGCGCGAGATGACTATGCGACCAGTGCCCATCCAGACGCGCGCCGGGTGGCCGGCTATCGCAACGCCGCGAATACCGTCGTCGTCCCAGATCGATGCCGCGAACAGGCCGCCTTGAACGATAGGTAAATGACGATGCGTCAGACCTACCCACGCGACGGCGGCTTTTACGGTGATCGGGCGCAAGTGCATCACCCCACCTCCCGATCTGCGGAGCGCGCGAGGGCGGGAAGCGCAGCGAGGGCGGGAAGCGCAGCGAGCGGCAGATGCTTGAACCATTCGTCTCGGAAGGCGTGCCACGCCTCTTCCGGCTCCATATCGACGAAGTGTCCGTAGTTCTCCATGCACTCCTGATATTTGTCGCCATCACTCGTTTGGGCGAACACCCATCCTTCGCGGAAACCGGCGGTATAAGCATCTCGCCCAGCTTCGTCGGCAGGATCGAATACCGCGTTGTATTCCTCCGCTGTCGCCTCTCGCAAGTCCGCTGGCGGCGCGATGGTGGAGAGGATTGCGTCGGCATACACTCCATCGACCCAAATATGCTCGGCAACGAAGAATTCCGCTCTTTCATGGGGAGCGACGGCATCATCCGCAAAGCCTCTTGGGCCTCGCGTTTGGTCGCGAAACGAGCAGCGTGGTCTACGTCGCTGGTTCGGCCGCCGAGGGAATATCTCTCGGTCAGATAGAGCGATGGGGAACAGCGGCGCTCTATCAGCCAATGCGCCTCCCGCTCCACCTCGCTCGCCGGAGCCTTGGGGGATTGGGCTTGCAACGCGACGTTCTCGGCTATCGTCTCGCGGGTTGTTTTCTCATTCTGTCGGAGGTGGTGCATCGCGGTCCTGTAATTGGCGCGATCTGGTTGCCAGCCTTCGTCGGACAACGCCCGCTCCATCCAATCGGCGTGTGAGTGCCATGTGATGTGAGAGGTGTCGGCGGCGGCCTCCACGGGCTTCAGGGCGCGGATTGCGGTGGCAATATCCTCACCAGCCGCGATGAACGCGCTGAGGCTCTTCAAACCAGAATAAGCCGGCTCATTCGCTGCATAGGTCTCCGCCACCTTAGCAGCGGCCTCAACGCCTTCCGCGAAGCCGGACGCTTGCGCCTCGGGCTGCGGTGTTGGGGATGCGGCGATCATCGCCTTCCACATGCGCATGATCTCAGATTTAACCTGATATGGGAACATGTAGCCCTTAAAAGGCCAACCAACAGCCTTGCGCATCCCCTCAGTCGGCTCGATGGGCACGAGCGCATAGCCTTCGGGGATCGATACACCCATGGCCACAGGTTCGGGAGGTTGGACAGGGGGAGATGCTTTGCGGCGGTTCCATGAATCGACTTGGCGCGGATCATCGAGATTGACCGAAACCTTGCGCTCGTGTGCCCAGCATCCCGCCGTATCGCAATCACCGAAGAGATTGATCGCTTTACGGATCGACAGCGGAACTCCGCAGAAGGGGCAGTTCGCAAGCACAGCCTCCGCGCGGGTGGTTTCGTTGGTCATGAAAGCACCCCTTCGTTGCGACTAATCGCCATGAATTTCTCGATCTTAGCCTGCTTCATGAGGATCGAGATTTGCGTTGGCATGAACTCAGGCAACGCCTTTTCACCTTGCAGAATGCGGGCGACGGCGATCAAATCATCAAGCTCATCGGCGATGCGTTCGGCGTTGGTCTGATCTTGCCCAGCTTGGATCTCATCTAGGCCAAACCGAAGCGCCTTGCTGACACGCTGGCCGACCTCGCAGCACTCTTCGGCGAGGCAGGAAAGGAGGTGTTCGATCCGGTTCACGCCTTCACCTCCCGCGCCGAGGCGGCTTGATAAATAGCGCTCTGGATATCGCGACGGCCGAACAAATGATCTAGTAATACCGGCTCAACATGCCCAGAACTTCCGTGAACGATTTGAGAAGCAAGGGGTAGATAGCGTTCTGCAATTTCGAGAGAACGGCAAATGCAAATTATCTGGGGCTTGGCGGGTTTCAGCGCCCATACGACATAGAGCTTTAGATCGCCCCGATCGTTAAATTCTAATCCCTCTTCTCTTCGCGCTATTTCAGATTTCACAGCCTCC